>Ga0193743_1002074_pt1 | contig 14404 bp, 9 predicted proteins | sample L2c2metaG_FD_143038 | JGI IMG/M metagenome (GOLD analysis project Ga0193743, IMG submission 143038) | Soil microbial communities from a riparian zone of the East river system, Colorado, United States - L2c2 | ecosystem: Environmental > Terrestrial > Soil > Riparian zone | place: USA: East River... | reverse complement strand
GCGGGCGTCGGGCGCGTAGCCCCCGAGCCGGTCGTAGTGATCCCTTGCGATCAACAATCCCTGATCCGCCGACGGCCCGGTAATCATCCGCGCGACGAACTTGAACCCATCCCGCAGGCTCGTATCGGCATAGGGCGATCGGGCGTAGCGGAAGATACCGGCGCGGGGACGTCCGCTGGTCGAGACACCCTGGATGAATTGCGCGGTCTCATCGATCCAGCCGGTATCCAGCACTGCGCCGGCATGCAGGAACATCAGCCATGGCGAGCGCGCCTGCCGGGCGCCGGCTGCCAGCGCCGCCGCATGCGATCCCTCGAACCGCAAAAAGCGGCAGCCCGCGACATCGGCGACGCGCTCGATCACGCCGGTGCCGGCCCGATCGACCAGCAGCACCTCGCGCACCACGCCGGCTGCGGCGCCCGGCACCAGCGCCGCAAGGGTCGCGACGGCCGGCTGTTCGACGCCTTCGGTAGGAATGATGACGCTCAGCATGGATGGCTCTTAGGTGTCCCAAAGGGGAAAACGCCGCACTGTTATCACCTTGTCACAATCAAATCAGCCCGCTTTTTGCGGCAATTAGGGGCAGATGGGCGGTTCGCAGCGCGGGACTGTGGGTCAGCGGTGGGCGACGCGAGCCACCTATTCAGACAGTTTCGCCGAGCAATGGCGCGCGATCGTGGTTTCCTCACTGGTGGGAATGATGCGAATATCGACTTCACTGTTTTTGGCGCTGATGCATTCATTGGCCCGATCATTCGCAGAATGGTCGATACTCACCCCCAGCCATTGCAAGCGATCGCAAACCTGCTGCCGTATTTCCGCGCTGTGCTCGCCGATACCGCCGGTGAAAACCAGGCACTCCAGTCCGCCCAGCGTGTTTGCCATCGCGGCGACCTCTTTGGCGACGCGAAAAGTGAACAGATCGATTGCGTCGGAGGCGCGTGGATCATCGCTGGCGAGCAGGACGCGCATGTCCGCGGAAAGACCGGAGACACCGAGCAATCCTGATTGCTGATAGAGCATATGCTGGAGATCATCGACCGACATGCCCTGCTGTTGTTGAAGGTAGAGCAGCGCGCCCGGATCGATGACGCCGCAGCGCGTGCCCATCATCAATCCATCGAGAGGCGTCAGCCCCATGGTGGTGTCGACGCTCTTGCTATCGCGCATGGCGCAAAGGCTGGCTCCGTTGCCGAGATGTGCCGCCACGGTGCGCTTGCCTGGCAGCGACGGCGAGATCTCGGCCAGTCGGCTGGCGATGAATTCAAAGGAAAGCCCGTGAAAGCCGTAACGGCGGATGCCGATCTCTTCAAAACGTCGTGGGATCGCAAAGCGGCTGACAACCGGTGCAAGGCCTTGATGGAAGGCGGTATCGAAGCAGGCGATCTGCTTTAGGCCCGGCCGCAGCGACTTGATGGCGCGGATCGGTGACAGACAACGCGGTTGGTGCAGCGGTGCAAGGGGCGTCAGCGCATCCATCGCGGCGATGGTCTCATCGGTAACTTCGACCGGCCCGGCGAAATCGCGCCCGCCGTGAACGACGCGATGCCCAACGGCCAAGAGAGCGCCGCCAACGAGATAGTCATTGATCCAGCCGAAGATATCGGCGAGCAGCGCTCCGCCGTCGCTGTCAGCCGCAGGACGACGCTTCTCGAACAAGCTATTGCCGGTCGCGTCCGTGACGGTGAGGTGGGGCTTGGCATCGTGTTCGTCGAGCAGGCCTTTGCAAAGCAGTTTTGGTTCGGTGCTTGAAATATCGAACAGCCCGAACTTGATGCTGGAGGAGCCCGAATTCAGGACCAGAACGGCGTCGGACATGATCGGAATCTCTGACTTGAACAGGCGTGCGAGGCAATCGTTGGTCCCTGATGTCAGCCGGAGCTGACCGCATCCCCACCATATGGCCAGACCCAGTTGCGAATTTGCGGCATGTCTTCGCCGTGCTCTCGGACATAGCGCGAGTGCTCGATCAACGCGTCGCGAAATTGCTGTTTGATGTGAGCCGCGGCGATGTCGAGTCCGGGTACGCGCTCGATAACCTCGATCGCCAGATGAAATCGATCCAGTTGGTTCAAGACGACCATATCGAACGGCGTCGTCGTCGTACCCTCTTCGGCGAAACCACGGACGTGCATTCCGGCGTGGTTGGTTCGATTGTATGTCAACCGATGGATCAGATAAGGATAGCCGTGATAGGCAAAGATCACTGGTCTGTCGCGGGTGAACATGCCGTCGAAATCGCGCCCGCTGAGCCCGTGCGGATGCTGCTCCTTCGGCTGCAGCGTCATCAGGTCGACCACATTGACCACCCTGATTTTCAGCTCGGGCAAGGATTTTCGAAGCAAATCCACGGCGGCCAGTGTTTCGAGCGTCGGCACGTCACCGGCACAGGCCATCACAACATCGGGTTCGGAATTAACCGTTTCAGTGCCTGCCCATGCCCAGATTCCGATGCCCGCATCGCAATGTGTCGCGGCCTGTTGCATCGTCAGCCATTGCGGCGAGGGCTGTTTGCCGGCGACGATCACGTTAATACGGTCGTAGGTCCGTAAACAATGGTCGGCGATCCAGAGCAATGTGTTGGCATCGGTCGGAAAGTAGACGCGGACGATGTCGGCCTTTTTGTTGGCGACGAGATCGACAAAACCGGGATCCTGATGGCTGAAGCCGTTATGGTCTTGCCGCCAGACATGTGACGTCAGGAGATAATTGAGGGAGGCGATCGGCCGTCGCCAGGGCAGGCCGCGTGAAACCTTCAGCCACTTGGCATGCTGGTTGAACATGGAATCCACGATGTGGATGAAGGCCTCGTAGCAGGAGAACAGACCGTGCCGTCCGGTGAGCAGATAACCTTCGAGCCAGCCCTGGCAGAGATGCTCGCTCAACACCTCCATCACCCGGCCATCCTGAGCCAGGTGAACATCGTAGGGCTCGGTGCTCTCCATCCAGACCCGTTCGGTCACTTCGAACACTGCATCGAGGCGGTTTGAGGCGGTCTCATCCGGTCCCATGATCCGGAAATTCCGCGCCTCGGCGTTGAGGCGAACGACGTCGCGGAGGAATTGCCCCAATAGGCGCGTCGCCTCGGACTCGATGCCGCCAGGCCGCGGGACGTCGACGGCATAATCATGAAAGTCCGGCAGCTTGAGCTCGCGCTTCAGCAATCCGCCATTGGTATGCGGATTGGCGCCCATTCGCCGCGCACCATCAGGCGCAAGGGCTTGCAATTCCGGGAGCAGGCGGCCGGTCCTGTCGAACAGCGTGTCGGGCTTGTAGCTGCGCATCCACTGCTCGAGCAGCTTCAGATGATTGGGATTTCCGCGAGGGTTGGCGATCGGTACCTGATGCGCGCGCCAGAAGCCTTCGACCTTCAAGCCGTCGACTTCCTTTGGGCCGGTCCAGCCTTTGGGACTGCGGAGCACGATCATTGGCCATTTCGGACGATCGCTGGTCGAGCGTCCGTCGCGCGCGGCTTTCTGAATGGCGTGGATGCGCTCCAGCGCGGTCTGCAGTTGATCGGCCATTAGCCGGTGCATCAGCTTGGGATCGCTGCCTTCGACAAACAATGGTTCATGGCCGTAGCCGACGAAGAGACTGCGGATCTCATCGTCACTCATTCGGCCGAGCACGGTCGGATTGGCGATCTTGTAGCCATTCAGATGCAGGATCGGCAGCACCGCGCCGTCATGCCTGGGATTGAGGAATTTGTTGGAATGCCATGAGGCAGCGAGCGGCCCGGTTTCGGCTTCGCCGTCGCCCACGACGCAGGCGACGATAAGATCGGGATTGTCGAAAGCTGCCCCATAAGCGTGCACCAGCGCGTAGCCGAGTTCGCCGCCCTCATGTATGGAGCCCGGCGTTTCCGGAGCCGCGTGGCTCGGAATGCCGCCGGGAAAGGAGAACTGGCGGAATAATTTGCGCAGACCGTCGCCGTCGCGGCTGATGTCGGGATAGATCTCGCTGTAAGTGCCTTCGAGATAGGTGTTGGCCACCATGCCGGGTCCGCCGTGGCCGGGTCCGCAAATATAAATCGCGTTCAGGTCGGATGAGCGAATAACGCGATTGAGATGGGCGTAGATGAAGTTGAGGCCCGGGGTGGTTCCCCAATGTCCAAGCAGCCGCGGCTTGATGTGCTCCGGCCGCAGCGGTTCGTGCAGGAGCGGATTGTCGAGCAGGTATATCTGGCCGACCGACAGGTAATTCGCGGCGCGCCAGTAACGGTCGAGCAAATCCAGATCGTCGCCGGCTTTGGTCCGGCTATCGTTCGCGCTTGCAGTTCCCATGCTGACTTCTCAAGGTTGACAACGAGCAACTAAATTGGCGGCTAATCGATCCGTTACCCCTGCGATGCAAAGGTAGAGCGGGATTGTGTAGGGATCGCGTCTGCCGGCGGCGATTCGCACTCAAGGCGCGCTGGCAAATCCCGCCACGCCACGCCACCATCTGCAGTTTACTTCACGCAAACTTGCTTGGATTGATTCTCCGCAAAGGCGGGTCAAGCCGGGTTGGTCCCAGATCTCGATCGGTTTGTGTTCTTGATTTGTTCTCATGGCGTGCTATGTTCTGGCCATGAGTCGAGCATCCTCTAATGCCCTCAAGCACCCGCCGGTCACGGCGCCCTCCGAACCGGCGGGTGCGCTCTCTCCTTTTCCCGAACTGGCGGTCGCGATCGAACGCGAGCGGCGGCGTGGTCGCGGAGCGCAATCCAATGACAGCGGCCGCTTCGAGGCTGAAGCGCGCGTCGCGTTCGACGATGGCTGGCAGAGCCTCGACGAACTGCCGCCATTCAAGACCACGGTCGCGGTTGATACAGCCCGCAAGGTCATCACCCGCAACGACTCGCCCGACATCGGCTTCGACCGTTCGATCAATCCGTACCGCGGCTGCGAACATGGCTGCGTCTACTGCTTTGCGCGGCCGACCCACGCGTTTCTCGGCCTGTCGCCGGGGCTCGACTTCGAAACCAAACTGTTCGCCAAACCTGATGCGCCCGCACTGCTGGAAAAGGAACTCGCTGCGCAGGATTACGAACCGCGCATGATCGCGATCGGCACCAACACCGATCCCTATCAGCCGATCGAGCGCGAGCGGAAGATCATGCGCGGCATTCTTGAAGTGCTGGAGCGCACCTCGCACCCAGTAGGCATCGTCACCAAGTCGGCGCTGGTGACGCGCGACATCGACATTCTCGCGCGAATGGCGAAACGCAGCCTCGCCAAGGTGGCGCTGTCGGTCACGACGCTCGACCCCAAGCTTGCGCGCACCATGGAGCCGCGGGCCTCGACGCCAGCGAGGCGGCTCGAGGCGCTGCGGCAATTATCGGAGGCGGGAATTCCGACCACGGTGATGGTGGCGCCGGTGATCCCAGCACTGAACGATTCCGAGATCGAGCGTATTCTCGATGCGGCGGCGCATGCTGGCGTCAAGGAAGCGAGCTATGTGATGCTGCGGCTGCCACTGGAGGTGCGCGATCTTTTCCGCGAATGGCTGATGGCGAACTATCCCGACCGCTACCGCCACATCTTCACGCTGATCCGCGACATGCGCGGCGGGCGCGACTATGATTCGCAGTGGGGAACGCGGATGAAGGGTACCGGACCGATGGCCTGGATGATCGGACGCCGGTTCGAAATAGCGTGCGAGAAGCTCGGGCTCAACAAGCGGCGTTCGAAATTGACGACCGATCATTTCGCGCGGCCAAAACGCAGCGGGCAGCAGCTGAGTTTATTCTAAAGTTCCGGGTTGATTGGGCGAGGGTATGAGATGAGCCAAAAATTGCCGACGCCGGTCGCGAGATTCACCATGATTACGCTCGGCGTCAGCGACATGCGCGCCAGCATCGCGTTTTACGAAGCGCTTGGTTTTGCGCGAAAATGTCGCGCAACCGGCGAGACCGTCGCGTTCTTTGACACCGGCGGCACGGCGCTTGGGCTTTTTCCATGGGATCAGCTTGCCCAAGACGTTACGCTGCCCGCTCGTCCGCGACCGCAGGCGTTTCGCGGGACGACGCTGGCCTGGAATTGCCGTACGACGGAGGAGGTCGATGCGGTGCTGGATTTCGCAATTTCAAAGGGCGCTTCGCTGCTGAAACCCGCGCATAAGACCGATTACGGCGGCTATTCCGGATATTTTGCCGATCCGGACGGTCATCCCTGGGAGGTCGTGGTGGCACCGATAATCGAGGTCGGTGAGGACCGGCGTCTTCATTTCCCGGACTGAACACCAGGATTGAATAGCGGGAATAGCAATGCGCCCTCGTGGTGCTGAAGCATCCGCTTCTGAAAGATCGCTGATGCCGCTATGATGCGCGGATGAAGCTCGACTCGCAATCATCATCCGCGCTTAATGATGGCGTTGTGCTCACAACGTCGCGCATGGTGCTGCGGGCGATAGGCGAAGCCGATATTTCGCGGCTGTATCAGAAAATCTTCAATGTTCCGGAAGTGATGAACTGGGCTTTTGCGGGCACGGCGTTATCGTTCACGGAATCCGAGAGCTTCATTCGCGCAAACTTCAATTTCAAAGCTGCGCCTATCGGCCTGTGCGTGCTGGCCGACAAGGCGAGCGGCGAGGTGATCGGGTTTGCCGGGCTCAATCGGTGCCAAGTCTTGTCGGACGATGATCTCGAATTTGGTTTCGTGCTGGCACGCGAGGCGTGGGGGCGGGGTCTTGCGACCGAAATCGGGCAAGCGCAACTCGCTTTGGGATTCCAGCAGCTCGGGCGGGCGCGGCTGCTTGCGCTGGCGTCCGCAGAGAACGCGGCGTCGATCGGCACGCTAAAAAAGCTTGGAATGCGTTACCATTCGGATGTGATGCCGTCCGGCCGCAGCCTGCGCCGGGTCTATTGCATCGATGCCGGTGAATGGCGTGAGTGTCAGCCCTGAATAGCGGGAATTACGCCGAGTTCCCGGTTGCGCCGGCGGATTCGTTTCAGCACGATCCCGGCATGATTCGCGAGAAATCCGGGAAAGACCCGGCCAAGCTGCCAAAGGGCGTGATTGCGGTCACGCCGCCGAGTTTTCGCCGTGAGCGCGCGCTGATCAAGCGCGGCGTCTGGCCGGTGGCCGGCTGCGATGAGGCCGGACGCGGACCGCTGGCAGGCCCGGTGGTGGCCGCGGCGGTGGTGCTCGACCCCAAACGGATCCCCAAAGGCATCGACGACTCCAAGCGGCTGACGCCGGAACGCCGCGAGGAACTGTTCGAGGAAATTTGCGCCACCGCGTCGTTTGCAGTCGCCTTCGCCTCGACGGCGCGGATCGATCGCGACAATATCCTGCGCGCGTCGCTATGGGCGTTGGCGCGCGCGGTGCATGCGCTGCCGGAAATGCCAAAGCATGTGTTCGTCGATGGCCGCGACCGGCTCGATACGCCTTGCGACTGCGAAGCCGTGATCGGCGGCGACGGGCTGGTTCTCTCGATCGCGGCGGCGTCGATCATCGCCAAGGTCTCGCGCGACCGCCTGATGTGCAAGCTGGCGCTGGATTGCCCGGGCTATGGTTTCGAATCGCACAAGGGCTATGCCGTGCCGGAGCATCTCGCGGCGCTCATTCGGCTCGGACCCACGGTACATCACCGCCGCTTCTTTGCACCGGTTGTGGCAGCACGGGAAAAACATCAGCCGTCGACGATCGAAACCGACATCATCGCGTTGGAGACCCAGATCGCCGTCGAGGTTTCGGCTGGAATCTGACGAAGTTGCCTCAGCGGCCCATGCGCTTTATCACACGCTGAGATCGAATAGGGCCGGCCAACAGGTTCGACTCGGGCATTTCGGACGTTCATGCGTTTCACCTCCCTGATTATCGAACTGATCCGCGCCCGGCCGCGGCTGGTGGTCTGGCTTGTGGTGTTGTTTCAGGCGGGGTTGTGGCTGATCCTGCCGCTGCTGCTGTATCGAAGTCCTCCCGGCGAACTTGCAACGGTGCTCGCCTATGGCCGGGAATATCAGGTCGGAACCGATCTCGGCCCGCCGCTGGCGTTCTGGGTCGCCAATATCGCGTTTCGCGCCGCGGGTAATCACATATTCGGCGTCTATCTGCTGGCGCAGCTTTGCTCTATCACGACGTTCTGGGCATTGTATCTGCTGGGACGCGCCATCGTCGGCGGACAGCATGCGGCGCTCGCGGTCTTGCTGACGCTGACGGTCACGGCATTCAGTTCGCCCGGCGTCGAGTTCGGCCCGTTGGTGCTTGCGCGTCCGCTCTGGGCGTTGCTGCTGCTGCACTCCTGGCAGATCATAGGCCAGAGCCGGCGCAACGCCTGGTTCGCATGGTCCATCGAAGCCGGACTTTTGCTGCTGACAACCTCTGCCGCAATCGGTCTGTTGTTGCTGATCGTTGGATTTGCGCTCGCAACCGCGCGCGGGCGGCGCACGCTGATGTCGTTCGATCCCTTGTTTGCGCTGCTGGTGATTATCGTGCTGGCGCTGCCATATCTGGTTTGGCTGATCCGCGCCGACACCCTGGCGTTGCCGCAATGGCCGGCAGTCGCGGATTTGAGCGCAAGGGCGCTGCACTGGGTTGGATTGCTCGGCGGCTTGCTGGCGGCCATTTCCGGCGTCGTGCTGCTAGTGTTGCTCAACTCCCGCTGGCTCGACCGCAATCCGGAAGAGGCACCGATCATCTATCGGCCGCCGGTCGATCCGCTGGCGCGCGATTTTGTTTATTTCTTCGCTATCGGTCCCGCGCTTGCGGGAAGCCTGATAGCGGGCCTGTTCGATCTCGATCGTGTCGCGGGCGGGGCGGGCGTCGCACTGTTGATGTCGGGACTGGCCGCGATCGTCGCGACCGGCGATCTGGTTCATCTGCGGCGCCAGCGAGTCCTGCGTTCGGTCTGGGGGGCTGCGATTATCGCCCCCGTGCTCGCGGCACTCGCGACGACGCTTTTTCTGCCCTGGACCGGCAGTGCCGAAGTGGCGACGTCGCTGCCCGCGACTGCGATCGCGCATTTTTTTGGCGACAATTTTGAGCGGCGTACCAATCAGCCGCTGCGGGCGGTGACCGGCGATGCGCAGCTTGCGACCCTGATCTCATTGGACGCCGGGCGTCCCCATCTGTATCTCGACACGGCTCCGGAACGGACGCCGTGGCTGACATTGGCGAAATTCAACGAAATCGGCGGCGTCGTGGTCTGGCGCGCATCCGACACGGTGGGCACGCCGCCGGCCGATATCGCGCAACGATTTCCGGGCCTGGTGCCGGAAGTGCCGCGGGCGGAGGCTTTGCCTGCTCCAGCGCTTTTGCGATGGAACGTAAATCCTGCCACGCCATGCGCTTGTAGGACGGCGAGCGCAGCAGATATGCCGGATGGAATGTGGCAAGCGCGCGGATCACACGCGTGCCGGTATCGTAATCGAACCACTTGCCGCGGGTTTTCATGATGCCCTCGCGGGTCGACAGCAGGGTCTGGGTCGAGGGATTGCCGAGCGTGACCAGCACATCCGGGTTCACCAGTTCGATTTGCCGCTGAATGAACGGCAGGCAGATTTGCGTCTCCTGCGGCGTCGGCGTGCGGTTGCCGGGCGGCCGCCATGGAATGACATTGGCGATGTAGGCGCTGCTGCGGTCCAACCCGATCGCGGCGATCATCCGGTCCAGCAACTTGCCCGAACGTCCGACGAAAGGCAGTCCCTCGATGTCTTCCTCGCGTCCGGGAGCTTCGCCGACGAACATGATGCGCGCCTGCGGATTGCCGTCGGCGAATACCAGGCGTGTAGCGGTGGATTTCAGCGCGCAGCCGTCGAAATTCTCAAGCAGGTCGCGCAGCACCTCCAGCGAAGGCGCGGTTCGCGCCGCTTCCCGCGCTGACTGTATCGCCGCCTCCGGCGCAGGCGCTGCCTCGCCGCGCGCGGCCGGGATCGCGGCAGGAATTCTGACAGGTTTGGGCTGCGCCGTTTCGCCGGCCGCAGGGATCTTGATGTCGGGGTCGGACAGCCGGTTGACCGGCTCGTCCGTCAACGCACAGTCGACCCCGGCCTCCAGATAAAAGGCCAGCAATTGCTGGACGGTGGGGGCGGGATCAGGCGTCATGGCGCGATGTCACAGGCATCGTTTCAATGTAAGGCGGATCGGGCCGCAGCGAAACGCCTCGCGATGCATTTCCTTGGTTGTTCTTCACGCAAAAATCGGAAACAAACGGTCTTTAGAGGCGTTCTGAACCGGCTGAGATCAGATCATGAGCACTGAAGAGCTTCCACCCCGCGAATCCATGGAATTCGACGTCGTGATCGTCGGCGCCGGACCGTCCGGCCTGGCTGCCGCAATCCGGCTGAAGCAGCTCAATGCCGATCTGACGGTCGTGGTGGTGGAGAAGGGGTCCGAGGTCGGCGCGCACATTTTGTCTGGCGCTGTGATCGATCCGGTGTCGCTCGACAAGTTGATTCCGGATTGGCGCGAGGACGCCGACTGTCCGCTGAAGACGCAGGTGAAGGTCGACAAATTCTATTGGATGACAGCAGGCACCGCGATCCCGTTGCCCAACATCATGATGCCGCCGCTGATGAACAATCACCATTGTTACATCGGCTCGCTCGGCAATGTGTGCCGTTGGCTTGCGCCGAAGGCCGAGGCGCTCGGCGTCGAGATTTACCCGGGCTTTGCCGCGACCGAAGTGCTCTACGATGAAAAAGGCGCGGTGCGCGGCATCGCGACCGGAGACATGGGCGTCGCCAAGGATGGCTCGCACAAGTCGTCCTACACCCGCGGCATGGAACTGCTCGGCAAATACACGCTGTTCGCCGAAGGTGCGCGCGGCAGCTTGACCAAACAGTTGATCGCGAAATTTCCCCTCGACGCCAACAGCGAGCCTGCAAAATTCGGCATCGGCCTCAAGGAGGTCTGGCAGATCGACCCCTCGAAGCACCAAAAAGGTCTGATCCAGCATTCGTTCGGCTGGCCGCTCGGCAACTCAACCGGCGGCGGTTCGTTCCTCTATCACTACGACGATAATTTGGTGGCGGTCGGTTTCGTCGTGCATCTCAATTACGACGATCCGTATTTGTCGCCGTTCGATGAATTCCAGCGCTTCAAGACCCATCCGGCGATCCGCACCCTGTTCGAAGGCGGCAAGCGGCTCGGCTACGGCGCGCGTGCCATCACCGAGGGAGGTTATCAGTCGGTGCCGCGCCTGAGTTTCGCGGGCGGTGCGCTGATCGGCTGCGCGGCGGGTTTTGTAAATGTGCCGCGCATCAAGGGCGTACACAACGCAATGGGCAGCGGCATGCTGGCGGCCGAACATGTCTTCGCCGCGCTCGGCGCCGGCCGCGCCAATGATGAGCTGGTCGATTATGAGAATGCTTGGCGCGATTCGCCCGTAGGCAAGGATCTGTACCGGGTCCGCAATGTCAAACCGCTGTGGTCGAAGTTCGGCACCATTGTCGGCGTAGCACTCGGTGGCATCGATATGTGGTGCAACACGCTAGGTTTTTCGCTGTTCGGAACGCTGTCGCATGCCAAGCCCGACCGCAAGACGCTCGATCCGGCGAAAGCGCATGCGCCGATCGCGACGCCGAAGCCGGACGGCAAGCTGACCTTCGACAAGCTATCGTCGGTGTTCCTTTCCAACACCAATCACGAAGAGGACCAGCCGGTTCATCTGAAGGTCACGGACATGAACCTGCAGAAGACATCCGAGCACGATGTCTATGCCGGTCCGTCCAATCGGTATTGCCCGGCCGGCGTCTATGAATGGGTCGAGGAGACGGCCGGGCCGCGCTTCGTCATCAACGCCCAGAATTGCGTCCATTGCAAAACCTGCGACGTGAAGGATCCGAACGGCAACATCACCTGGGTTCCACCGGAGGGCGGTGGCGGACCCAATTATGAGGCGATGTGACCACGATTGCGTGAACCGCTGCTCGCAAGTGGGACCGCCGGCCACGATACCGCCACACTGAAAGCGTTCCAGCTAGCGTCCTGAATCCGCACTTCGCTGCAGCGCCTGGAACGGACTGCGAATTCAAAAGGACACTAGAAATCCATAATTTTGGTGTGGTTTTAGTTCAGAAGTTCTCTTGACGAACCCGCGACGGAGAGAAGAGAACTTCAGCTGGCTAAATCGGCGGCCATCGGGGCCTTTCATGCCAATCGATTCGCCACCCCGTATCCTTGCGGTTGAGCGCCAAACGCGGCATTGTCAGATGGCTTGATGCCGCCGGTTGGGTTCGCATTCGAGACGATCCGTAAAATTCTGGAGCTAGGGCGAACCGTGATGTTTTCCATTCGTTTCAATCGCCGGACAATCGCCGCCGCATTCGCCCTCACCGCACTGGCAGTGCCGGGCTCGCTTTCGGCACAGACGCCTGATCGTCCGACGGACAATTCGGCGCAGTTTCCCACAAGAGGCGATTTGAAATCGCTGACGATGTCGGGCAGTTATCTGGCCGCCCGTCATGCCAGCGTGGAGCGCGACGCTAGCTCGGCGGCGACGTTCTATCGCTCGGCGCTTCGCACCGATCCGAAGAACAACGAATTGCTCGATCGCGCGTTCATTTCATCGCTCGCGGACGGCGACATCGACGAGGCCGTAAAGCTCGCCGACCGTATTTTGACGATAGACAAATCCAATCGTGTTGCCCGGCTGGTCGTCGGCGTGCGCGATCTGAAACAGAAGAAATATGCCGCCGCGCAGTTGAACATCAATCAGTCGATTCGCGGACCGATCACGGATCTGGTCGCGACGCTGCTGTCGGGTTGGGCCAGTTATGGCGCCGGTGACACCAAATCGGCTGTCGCCAACATCGACAAGCTGACGGGTCCGGAATGGTATCCGATCTTCAAGGACCTGCACTCCGGCATGATCCTCGAACTCGCGGGCAAGGAAAAGGATGCCGGCGCGCGTTTTGAGCGGGCCTACAAGCTCGACGACTCCATGCTGCGCGTGGCCGATGCCTATGCGCGCTGGTTGTCGCGCAGCAAGGAGGAGGCGGCGGCAACGGCCATCTATGAGGCGTTCGACAAGAAGCTCGCACGACATCCGCTGGTATTGGAAGGCCTGCGCGACACCAGGGCCGGCAAGAAGCTGACGCCGCTGGTCGATTCGGCGCAGACCGGCGCCGCCGAGGCGCTTTACGGCATCGGCGCAACGCTGACGCGCCGGGGCGGCGAGGATCTCGCACTGGTCTATTTGCAGCTCTCACTGTACCTCGCACCGAATCATTCGCTGGCGCTGCTGTCGCTCGCCGATCTCTACGAGTCGGTGAAGAAGCCGGCGATGGCGATCAAGGTCTACGAGCGCATGCCGGCGAACTCGCCGCTGAAGCGCAATGCGCAGATTCAGCTTGCGACCAATCTCGACGCCGCCGACCGCAGCGAGGAAGCGATCAAGATTTTGAAAGGCGTCACGGCGGAAGATCCCAAGGACATCGAAGCCATTATGGCGCTTGGCAATATCGAACGGGGCCGCAAGAAGTTCGCCGACTGCGCCGAGACCTACTCGCGGGGCATCGACGCATTGCCGAACACGAACGAAAAGACCAGCTGGATTTCCTATTATTACCGCGGCATCTGCGAGGAACGCTCCAAGCAGTGGAGCAAGGCCGAGGCGGATATGCGCAAGGCGCTTGAGCTGCAGCCCGAGCAACCTCATGTGCTGAACTATCTCGGCTATTCGTGGATCGACCAGGGCATCAATCTCGACGAAGGCATGAAGATGATCAAGCGCGCCGTCGATCAGCGCCCGGACGACGGCTATATCGTGGATTCGCTGGGCTGGGCTTTTTTCCGCATCGGAAATTACGAAGAGGCGGTGAAAAATCTCGAGCGCGCGATCGATCTCAAGCCCGAAGACCCGACTATCAACGACCATCTCGGCGACGCCTATTGGCGCATCGGCCGCACGCTGGAAGCAAAATTCCAGTGGGCCCATGCCCGCGACCTGAAACCCGAGCCGGACGAGCTGCCGAAGATCGAAGCCAAGCTCGAGAACGGGCTGCCCGAGGACACCTCCTCCGCCGCCTCCGCGGACAAGAAAAAAGAAGACGGCAGGGGCGGCTGATCGAAAGGCTGGTCGCCGATGCCGGCGCTGATGGAAGACGGGCGTGCCAAGGTCAACCTGACCCTTCGGGTGGTTGGACGCCGCGTCGACGGCTATCACGACCTCGAAAGCGTGGTGGCGTTCGCCGATTGTGCCGATCGCCTGAGCCTGGCGCCCGGATTGAAGCTAAATCTCAAGATGACCGGACCGCTTGCGCGGGACTGTGGCGAGACCACCGACAACCTCGTTTTCAAGGCCGCGCAATTACTCGGCGAACGCGTGCCGGATCTTCGGTTCGGCGATTTCACCCTCGACAAGGTGCTGCCGATCGCGGCCGGAATTGGCGGCGGTTCCGCCGACGCAGCGGCGGCGTTGCGGTTGCTGGCGCAGGCGAACGGATTTGCGGTCAGCGATCCCCGCGTGATCGAAGTTG
>Ga0193743_1002072_pt1 | contig 14406 bp, 9 predicted proteins | sample L2c2metaG_FD_143038 | JGI IMG/M metagenome (GOLD analysis project Ga0193743, IMG submission 143038) | Soil microbial communities from a riparian zone of the East river system, Colorado, United States - L2c2 | ecosystem: Environmental > Terrestrial > Soil > Riparian zone | place: USA: East River... | reverse complement strand
GGGCTCGGTTTGGGTGCGTCCGTCGGGCGTGGGGTAGGGCTTGGTTTGGCTGCGGCGGGTAGCGGTGGGACGGCGCCGGGTTTGGCCGCGGGTGGCAGGGGTGGGACGGCGCCGGGTTTGGCTGCGGTGGGCAGCGGCGGGGTCGGTGGCGGTTTGGGCGCGTCCGTCGGGCGCGGGGTGGGGGTCGGTTTGGGCGCGTGGGCCGGTGGCTGGGTGGGGGTCGGTCTGGCGGCGTCGGGTGGGGCTTGGGGCGCGATTTTCTGCGTTGCCTCGGTCGCCGCCTGGTCGATGACCTGGGTGGCGGCGTTGGCTTGCGCGGCGGCCCAACCCGACGGGGCCTGGGCGTGGATTGGCTCGGTGATGGGCTCGGCCGGCCGCGCTGGCTGGCCGGGCTGGGTGGCGATCCACTGGGTTGTGTCGGCCGCCACGAGCGGCGCCGCAGGCTGACCGGCCAGCGGCCGCGCCGTCCGGTCCTCCGCTGGCGTCCGGTCCGCTGGCGCCCGTTCCGGCGGAGTGGGTTGGGCCGCTGTCTGAAGGGCCTCCAGGAGCTCGGGCCGCACCGGTTGAGTCGCTCCGGGCGATAGCTCGGCGGGCACCGGCACGGAGCCTTGCACGGTGGTGCCCGCCCCTGGCGCGGAGATCACCTCGATCCGACCGCTCACCCCGCTGATCCGGGTCTGCAGGTTGCGCTGCCCCCGACCGCCGGACTTGGTGCTCGCCGCGGCGTCGAATCCGGGGCCCTGGTCCCGCACGCTGAATCGCAGCGCGCCGTCGCTGAGCCAGATGCGGACGGCAATCGGCGCGCCCGCCGCGTGCTTGCGGGCGTTGTTCACCGCTTCCAGACAGCAGAAGTAGATCGCCGCCTCGATGTCCGGCGGATACCGGCGGTCGTCCACGCCGCCGTCGAAGCTCATCGCGATGGGTGGGTCCGCGCCGGCCAGGTCGGCGGCCAGCGCGGTGGGCAGCCCGCGCTTGGACAGCACGATCGAGGACACCCCGGACGCGGTCTTGGCCAGTACCGCCTCGGTGGTGTCGATCTGGGTGTTCAGCTGGTCCAGCCGCCCCCTGGCCTGCTCGAGCTTCCCGCTGCCCACCTCGTACTCCACCAGCCCCAGCGCGAGCCGGAGCGAGACCAGGTGGTGTTGCGCGCCGTCGTGCAGGTCGCGCTCGATCATCCGCCGCTCGCTGTCCATCTCGGCGACCGCCTGCCGGCGGGACAGCGCGATCTCCTCGGCGTGCGCCAGCGCCGCGCGCAGCTGCCGTTCCAGCTCGATGCCCAGCCGGCTGGCCTGCAGGATCGCCCCGAGGCTGTCGGCCACATCGTCGAGCAGCGTCCGGCGCTCGGTGTGCAGGCCGGCCACCGCGCCCCGATCCACCGCGATCGAGCCGATCTGCTCGGAACCCTGCCGGATGGGCAGCACCACATGGTCGTCCGCCGCGCCGCTCTGCTCGCTGTCGCTGCCGTCCGACCAGGCGTAGGTGCGGTCCCGCAGCCCGGGGCGCAGCACGGTCAGCCGGCAGGACCGCGCGCCGAGCCCCCGGCCGATCGCCTCGGCCACGCCGGCCAGGTTGGGCCCCTCGGTGGAGGTGGTCCTGGACAGCGCGGCCACGTCGGCCAGCACGCTGTACGGGGTGGGCCGGCGACCGTAGAGGAGCCGATCCACCAGCCGCTCGGCGCGCAGGTACCCGGGCAGGAATACCAGCGCCGCCAGCCCGGTGGCCGCCGCCGCGGCAATTACCTCGCCGGTCGAGCTGTCGGTGCCCGGTAGCCAGCCGGCCACCGCGCTGATCACCACGTAGCCGCCGCCGATCAGGACGATCACCATCATCGACGCCAGGCCACGGCTGAACATTCGCTCCGCCTGCCACAGCCCGCCACGCCGGATGGCCACCAGCACGGCGGCCGCGATACCGGCGGCGGACAGCCGGGAGAACCAGAACAACAACGCGGTGGGCTGCCCGGGCGGGGTGTCCTGCACCGGCGCGGCCGCGATGGCGGCGGTGTGCGCGGTGGGGTCCACCAGCATCAGCCCTGGTTCGCCCAGGTACCAGAGCAGCACGGTGAGCACGGCGAGCACGACGCAGGTGCCGAATGCGGCCAGCAGCACGCTGAACAGCAGCCGGGCCTGGGTGCGTCGCACGGCCGTCGCGCCGTTCCGGATCCTGTTCGGCAGCACCGCCAGCCCGGCCAGTGGCACCGCGAAGCCGAAGAAGAGGATGCAGCTGATCGTGTGCGGGAGCAGCGCGGTACCGAACCCGACCACCACCAGGGTGCCGATCCCCACGGCGACCAGCGCCCACCGGCGCATCCCGGACCTGGGCCCGATGTCCCAGTGGCCAGCCGGAAGCAGCAGCAACGCGACGACGTAGGCCGCGCACGCCACCCCGTGCAGCACGATCTGGTGGATAGTTCCGATGTTCAGCCCGGTCGCGGTCTGCATCGCCACCGCCGCGGCGTGCGCCTGCAGGTTGAATGCCCCGGCGGAGCCGATCATGGCGACGGCGAGCAGCTGGGTGACCCAGGTGCGCAGCCCGAGGAACAGCAGCACCGCGGCGATCAGCAGGTTCAGCCCGGAGAACACGTAGTCCATCACCGCTTGGCCGAGTGGCTCGCTGCGCGGCACGGCTTCGAGCACGCCGGCCGCCCACGCACTCCCGGCCGCGGCCTGCTCGCTGACCTGGTCGGCGATCGACGGCACGTAGGTGGCGAGCGCCACCAGCGCGCCCAGTGCCAGCCAGCCGATGGACACCACGACACAGGCGGTGAGCAACACGGAGTATCCGGCGGCCAGCGCGACCTCGGCTCGACGAGTGGTCATGACGTGCGCAGCCTTGCCGTGACCGAGCTCATCAGGTCCACGGACGGCTCCAAACGGTCGGGCAGCCACGCGCGCAACCGGGTACCGCCCGACTCGTCCTGGAACATCACCATGGCGCCGCCCAGCGCGGCCAGCCGTTCCGCGTCGTGCGCCAGACCGGCGCGCAGCTCGTCCAGCGAGGTGTCCGGCGTCTGATCCTCGAGTTCGACGGAGAGCTGGTTGTTCTCGTGCGCCAGGTGTACCCGTAGCGGCTGGTCCCCGTCCCGCGCGGCCAACTGCTGTATCGCCGACGCGGCGAGGTAGTAGATCCCAGACTCGACCTCCCACGCCAACCGATCAGGCAGGGTGCCGGTCAACTGGACCAGCCGGGGCATGTCGGTGGCCAACTCGTCCAGCGCGCCGAACGGCCCCTGGTCGCGCAGCACCGCCGGGTACACGCCCCTGGCGATCACCCGGAACCGGTCCAGCAGCTCGTCCAGCCGGACCCGGGCACGCTGGATGGCCCGCTGGGCCGCCTCGGCGGGGGTCGCGGGCGGCTTCTCCTCGTCGTCCTCGTCCTCGTCCTCGTCGTCTTCGTCGGGGTCCGAGTCGGGATCGTCTTGAGCGGCTCCGTCCTTGGCGGAGGCTCGGGCGGCCTCCGCGCCGGGTGGCTGCTCGTCGGCGGCGCCCGCTGACTCTTCCTTCGTCTCTTCGTCGGGCGGAGTCAGCGCCTTTTCCGCGTCGGCCAGATCCGCGCGCAGGGTGGCCAGCCGGTCGGTGGTCGCGTTGCCCAGCTCGCTGATCAGCCGGCGCCGCTCCACATGCCTGGCCTGGGTCAGCCGCTGCCGAGAGGCATGCAGCTCGGCCGCCAGCTCATCCGCCCGCCGGACCCGCTCCTCCAGCTCGGCGTTCAGCTGCACGCCGCGCAGCAGCATCCCGGCGCCGTTCGCCACGTCCTGCATCAGCCGCAGGTCGGCCGGGGTGACCGGGCGCCCCGGCTTGCCGATGGCCAGCACGGCTCGCAGCACCGGCCCGTCGAGCACCGGGACCACGTGGTCGGTGTCCGGCCGGTTGAGCAGCATCGCCAGGCTGGAGACAGTGCGCGGCTCGGCGCCATCCGCCACCGGCGGGTAGCTGGCCGCGCTCACCAGCTTGTCCTCCACCACCAGCCACAGCTCGGCCCGCTGCGCGTCGGTGCCCTCGGCGAGCACCCTGGCCAACCCGGGCAGCGCCTGCTCGAGTGATCCGCCTCGGATCCGGGCGGCCGCCTCAGCGAGCGCGGAGTACGGGGTGGTGGTGGAATCCCTGGCCAGCTGTCGCACCAGCCGGTCCACCACGGACAACACCATGGGCAGCGCGGCGACGGTGGCGCCGGCGGCCACGAACGGCACCAGCACCGCCGCCGTCCCGGTCTGCCCCGCCAGGGCGCTCAGCGCGCCGATCACCAGTGGAAAGGCCACCGCCACGAAGCACGCCACCAGGAGCAGACGCAGCGATCTCGCTACGAGCGTCCTGTTCATCGCGCACCCACTGGTCAGAGCCGTCGCGCACACGCTAAGGCGCCAGGCCCGCGCAGCCAAGCTCGATGTGTGGACGGGTGACACGCGATGGTGTCAAAACAATGCGTTTGGAACCCTTAGACCTCGGTGCGCTGGGAGCGCAGGTAGGTGAGCACGGCGAGCACCCTGCGGTGGTGCTCGGAGGTGTCGGTGTGCAGCCCGAGCTTGCCGAAGATGTTCGCGATGTGCTTTTCCACCGCCTTCGGGGTGACGAAGAGCTGGCCGGCGATGCCGTTGTTGGACCGGCCCTCGGCCATCAGCCGCAGTACGTCCGTCTCCCGATCCGAGAGCGAGGCGACGACGTCCTTCTTCTCCCCCCTCGGCCGCTCCACCAGCCGTTTGGCCAGCACGGGTTCGATGACGATCTCGCCGTTGTGGATCCGGTCCAGCGTGTCGGTGAGCACGTCCACGCTGCCCACCTTTTCCTTGAGCCGGTAGCCGATGCTCTCGGTGCCGATCTCCAGGATGCGCATCAGGTAGTGCGTCTCGGCGTAGTGCGACAGGAACAGCAGGCCCATCTGCGGGTAGAGGCCGCGCAGCCGCTCCGCCGTGGTGAGCCCACCGTCCGGCTCGGGTGGCATGCGGATGTCCAGAATTGCCACATCCGCCTGTTCGGTGGCCAAAAGCGCGACCATCTCGTCGCCCCCGGCGACCGCGCCGACAATCTCGTGCCCGGCCGCCCTCAGCAGCATCAGTAGGCCCTCGCGGAACAGGGCACCGTCCTCGGCCAGCGCTACTCGCATGGAATCCTCATTGTGATCGTTCCTGTCTCCGGACTGCCGCCCTCGGCGAGGTCGGCCGTGCCGCCCAGCGGGCGGGCCTGGTCAAGCATGAATCGCAGGTGCCGCGCTCCGACTCCGGAAACCACCATGACCAGGTCGTTTCCGTCTCGGCTGATGTTCACCCGAAGCGCCGGCGGGGCCTCGTCCGGCCGCGCGGCCAGGCACTCCGCCACCGCGAAGTAGGCCGCGCCCTCGGCCACCGGCCCGAACCGCCGCCGGCCGACCTCGGGCGCCACCTCGATCTCCAGCACGGCGCCCAGCCGGTCGGCCTCCTCGCGTATCGCCGGACCGAGCCCGGCCTGGTCCAGCAGCGGGGGATAGATTTTGCCGGCCACCTCCCGGAGCTCCTGGAGTACCGCGTGCAGCTCGTCCTGCAGCTGGCCGATCCGATTCTCCCAGTCCGCCTCGTCGAACGGGGCCTGGTCCCGCAGCAACCCGAGCCGCAGCGCCAACGCCGAGATCCGCAGCGACGCCCCGTCGTGCAGCTGGCGCTCCAGTAGCCGCCGACGCAGCCACTGTTCGGATTCCCGCCGTCGCTGGGCATCACCGGTTTCTTCGTCCGGATCCTCGGCCGGGACCTCGCGCAGCCGGGTTACCGGCCCGGCTACTGGCAGCATTTGGGGGCCCCCGACCGGCAGACCGTTCGGGGACCGCTCGCCGTCCTGCCGGGGAGACGCCGGGGTCATCGATCAAGTGTCCCGGCGAGGCGGCGGGACGGAAAGGGTGCCAACCCCCCCAGCTGGTGGGGTTCTCCCCACCCTGTTCGGGGTACCGCTCTGATAACGGCTACGAAATCCCTGGTCAGACGGCTGCACATCGTTCACATTTGTCTCGATCTGCTGGCGCGGCCCCGGCTAGGATGGGACCCCATTCAGGGAGGGGTGAAGTGGCCTACAACCTCGGCGTCGACCTCGGTACCACATTCGTGGCGGCCGCCGTAGCCCACCCTACTCAGGTGGAGATGTTCACACTAGGTGACCGCTCGGTGGTCGCCCCCGCTGTGGTGTACCTGCGGGACGACGGCGAGCTGGTCACCGGTGACGCGGCTGGACGGCGCGCGGTGAGCAGCCCGGACCGGGTCGGTCGTGAATTCAAGCGGCGCCTCGGTGACCCCACGCCGGTGATGCTGGGCGGCGAGCCGCATGCGGTCACCGGGCTACTCGGCTCGCTGCTGCGCGACGTCATCCGCAAGGTGACCGAGACCGAGGGGGTTCCGCCGGAACGGGTGGTGCTGACCCACCCGGCCAACTGGGGGCCGTTCCGTCGGGGTCTGTTCGAAGAGGTGCCGAACCTGGCCGGGCTGTCCGACGTGACGTTGGTCACCGAGCCGGAGGCGGCCGCGGCGCACTACGCGGCCTCCCGCGAGCTGGACGACGGGGAGATCGTCGCGGTGTACGACCTCGGCGGCGGCACGTTCGACGCCACCGTGCTGTGCAAGCGGGCGAATGGCGTGGAGATCCTGGGCACCCCGGAGGGCATCGAGCGGCTGGGTGGCGTGGACTTCGACGAGGCGATCCTGTCGCACGTTAACTTCACCGCCGGGGGCTCGCTCAGCGAGCTGGACATGCGCGACCCGCAGACCACGATCGCGCTGGCCCGGCTGCGCCAGGACTGCATCCTGGCCAAGGAGGCGCTCTCCGCGGACACCGAGACCGTGCTCCCGGTGTTCCTGCCCGGCCGGCACTTCGATGTCCGGTTGACCCGTGCGGAGTTCGAGGACATGGTCCGCGCTCCGATCGAGTCGACCATCGGCGCACTGTCCAGGACGCTGCGTTCGGCGGGGGTGTCCCCCGACCAGCTCACCGCGGTGCTGCTGGTGGGTGGCTCCTCCCGGATTCCGCTGGTGGCCCGGATGGTCTCCGAGGAGATGGGCCGTCCGACCGTGGTGGACACCCACCCCAAGTACGCGGTGGCGCTCGGCGCGGCCACGCTGGCCGGGATCCCCTCCGGTGCCGCGGTGCGCGCCTCCAGGGGCACGTACGGATCCAACGGGTCGAACGGGTCGAACGGACACAGCACCCGGATCGGTCACCTGCCCGGCGCGGATGGGGACGAGCCGGCCTGGGGGGTGTCCGGCGTCGACGTCGCCCCGGTTCGTCAGGAGCCGAGGGTGCCGGAGCTGCCGAGGGCCGGTGCGCCGCCCCCGACGACCGCCTTGGCCGCACCGGCCGTCGAATCGCCACCCAGGGCGCCCATTGACCCGCCCACCGCGGCCATCCCCACCCAGATCTCCGGCGCTCCGCCGGCCCCACAAACCGGCGGTTGGGCGCCGCCCGGTTACGCGGGGCCCGGCCCAGGGCGCCCACCCGGACCGCCGCCTCGGGGCGGCCCGCCGAGGGGCGCCCCGCCGGGCGGCCGTCCGCCCCCCGGCCCGGGGCGCGGGTACGAGCAGCGCGGCCCGTCGCCGGAGCCGCAACACGAGCGCCCGGGTGTGCCGAAGTGGCAGCTGGTCGCGCTGGGCATGCTGGCCCTGGCGGCGGCGCTCGCGGTGGTGTTCGGCACCGTATTTGTGATCAACGCGTTCCGCGCCACACCGCCGGAGGAGGACGCCACCTCGGTGTCCAACCCAGCCGCGCTGGCCCCGCCACCGGCCGCGCAGACCGTGGTGGCCAGCGTGCCGATTCCCAGCCTGGACGCCCCGATCGCGATCGGGGCGACGCCGAAGTTCGCCGCGGTGTCGCCGAACGGCCGGCTCGTCTACGTGGCCAACGGAGACGCGAAGATCGTCACGGTGATGGACACGTCGATCAATCGTGTGATTGCCACGATTCCGGTGGATGCCGGCCCGCCGCAGTTCCTCACGTTCGCCCCGGACGGGCGCCGCATCTACATCAGCATCTTCGACCAGGCCAGGACGATCGCGATCGTCGGCGTGCTGGACACCACCACCAACAAGGTGGTGGCCACGATCCCGGTGCGGACCCGGCCGTTTCGCAGCGCCGTGACCCGTGACGGGCGGCTGCTGTACGTGCCCAACCACGACTCGGGCACCCTCTCGGTCGTCGACACCGCGTCGCTGAAGGTGGTCAAGGAAATCAAGGTGGCGCCGAACCCGCACTGGATCGAATTCAACAAGGACGGCACCAAGGCCTACATGGCCAACCACGAGTCCAACGTGGTCTCGGTGCTGGACCTGAAGAACGACACGGTCATCGCGCAGATCCCGGTCGGCACCAGCCCGCATGCGCTCTCGGTGCACCCCACCAAGCCACTGTTGGCCAACGTCAACTACGACTCGCAAACCGTCACGATGATCGACACGAACACCAACAAGGTGATCGCGACGATCCCGGTCGGGAAGAACCCGCAGTCGATCGGATGGTCGCCGGACGGCCGGTTCGTCTACGCGGTGAACAACACCGACTCCTCGGTTACGGTGATCAACGGGGAGACCAACCAGCCCACCGCCACCATCCCCACCGGGCCCAGCCCGACCAGCGTCGCGGTGCTGCCGGACGGCCGGCACGCCTACGTGACGAACCTGAACAGCGGCACGCTGACCGTGCTCAACCCCGGCGGCTGAATTCCGCCGACCCGGTGGCCCGGGGGTGAGCCCTACCTCGTTTTGACGGGTTGACCCAGCCCCGTGTGGGGGCTGCTCGATGGTTGCGGCGGCCGGCTCGGAGCATTCTTCAATGGTCCGGAAATCAGGACCTCAGCTTCGAGCAGACGGTTCATCCAAGGGGTGTTGGCCATGATGACAACAGCGACCACCACGGTCCGGGTCCAGCTGACCAACCGGGACCGCGCCGTGCTCAAAGCCGTCGCCGAGGGTCGCTGCCAGGTATCCCTCGGCCACGGAACCCCGCTGGTCATCGACGGGTTCTGCTGCTCCGACCAGTTCGTCGGGCCTCGCCTGGCCGGCGCCGGCCTGATCTCCGTCGCCGGCACCGCGCCAGCACCCGCGCGGCTTACCGCCACCGGCATGGCGCTCCTCCAAGCGGCCTAGTGCACAGGTGAACCTGATGGCCAGCTTCGACGCGCCGCTCGGCTCTAGCACGGTCCCGCACGTTACCGGGGAGCTGCCCGGGCCGCGCTCCGCCGAGTTACTGGCCCGCCAGGAGTTGCGGGAGTCGAACGCCCGGAGCTATCCCCGGCACCTCCCATTCGCGATTGCCGACGCGGCCGGCTCGTTCATCCGTGACCTGGACGGGAACGTCTTCATCGACTTCCTGGCCGGCGCCGGGGCGCTCTCCCTGGGGCACAACCACCCCGAGCTGGTGGCCAAGGTGACCGAGCAGCTCGGCGTGCTGACCCACGGGCTTGACGTGCCCACACCGGCCAAGGACGCCTTCACTCACGCCCAGTTGGCCATGTTGCCGGCCAGCATGCGGCGTCGGATGAAGATCCAGTTCTGTGATCCCTCCGGGGCGAACGCGGTGGACGCGGCGTTGAAGCTGTGCCAGACCGCCACCGGGCGTGCCGAGGTGGTGTCGTTCCAGGGCGCCTTCCACGGTGCTAGCCACGCGGCGACCGCGCTGACCGGCCACGTTACCCAGCCGAGTGCCGCGCCCCGGGTGCATTTCTTCCCGTTCTCCTCGTGCGGCCGGTGTCCGCTGGCGCTGGCGCCGGGGACCTGCGAGATCAACTGCGTCAGCGTTCTGGAGCGGGCGTTGGCCAACCCGCACAGCGGGGTTCCGCTGCCAGCGGCGGTGATCATGGAGCTGGTCCAGGGCGAGGGCGGGGTGATCCCGGCGCGCGGCGAGTTCGCCCGCCGGGTGCGCCGACTCACCCGCGAGCTGGGCATTCCGCTGGTGGTGGACGAGGTGCAGACCGGCTGTGGCCGTACCGGCACCTGGTTCGCCTTCGAGCAGTACGACATCGAGCCGGACGTGATCGTCGCGTCCAAGGCGCTCAGCGGCATCGGCCAGCCGGTGGTGATCGTCATCTATGACCAGAGGTTGGACACCTGGCGGCCAGCCGCGCCCGCCGGCACGTTCCAGGGCAACCAGCTGGCCTTCATCGCCGGTGCGGAGAGCGTGCGGATCGTCTGCCGGGACAACATCCTGGGCAACGTGCGGGCTCGCGGCGAGCAGGTCGCCGGGCGGCTGACCGAGTTGACCGACCACCCCGGGGTGTCCGAGGTGCGCGGTCGCGGCCTGATGTGGGGGATCGAGCTCACCCCTCCCCCCGGTGGCCGCCCGGTCGGCGAGCTGGCCGAGGAGATCCAGGCCCGCGCGCTGCACAACGGGCTGATCGTGGCGCGCGGCGGGCGCGACGGTGGCGTGCTCCGGCTGTTGCCACCGCTGAACGTCACCGAGCAGGTGATGGACATCGCGCTGGACATCCTCATCGAGGCCATCCGGACCCGCACCACGGCACACGCCCTGGCCGCCTGACCAATCCAGCCGCCGCATCGTTCACCAGGGGACGCTTCGTCCGGGTAAGCGGGCTCGTTCGCAGAGGGGTGCTGCCGGGCGCCTCGGTCGGGTCGAGGCGTCCGGCAGCTCCGGGTCGCCTACCGGCGTCCCCCACGGCGCCGGTAGGAGTTTGTCGGGACCGGCGCGGCATGTCCGCCGGACCGGTCCCTGGTCAGGCGGCGCCCTTGGGCACCGCCGGGTATGGGTGGCGCACGATCGCCTTGGTGGGGATGGCCCCGCTCGCACGGTGTGCTCGGGGGCGGTGGCGGGTGATGCGCACGAAGAACAGAGTGCTACCCGGGGCCCGGTCACACGATGGGGTGAACCCCCCGGCCGGTGGCGAGCACCCCCATCTTCAGGTAGGGCACACCCCCTGTGCGCCCGGCCCGGCTCGCTCGAAGGAGGGTAAATCTCTTCCCCGGCGGAGGCCGGCTCGGCAGGATGGCCCTCGATGAGCGGCGACGGGCGTGAGTTGCTGGCGGCGGTGCGCGCCGAGCTGGCCCCGAGGGACGGTGAGAACGAGCTGGTGCCGCTGATCGCCGACGGCACCGCGCCACGGTCGGTGTTCGCCGTGCTCGCGGCCGAGGAGCTGCGCATCGTGCCCAGCGACTGGCGCAGCCTGCACACCCTGGCCGCTCGGTCCGACGAACCGGCCGCGCGCAGCTACTTCGGCGGCCTCGCCGCCGGCGAGGAGCAGGCGCTGGCCGCCCTCGGGCCGCTGGCTCAGGAGGCCGGCCTGACGCCGGATGCGGTGCGCGACCACGAACCGCTGGCCGGTTGTCAGGCCTATCCCAGCTACTTCGCCTGGCTCGCGCTGAATGCGGCGCCGGCCGAGGTCGCCGTGGCGATCACCGCCAACTTCGCCGCGTGGGGCGGCTACTGCGCCCAGATCGTTCGTGGGATGCGCACGCACTACGGATTCAGCCCCGCCGCCATGGCCTTCTTCGAGTTTTTCGCCGAGCCGCTGCCGGACGACGGGGCGGTCGCGGCGATCCAGGCGGGCCTGGACGCGGGCACGCTGGACGAGCGGCGAGCCCGGCGGTACGCCCGGCTGTTCCAGACCTACGAGCTGATGTTCTGGAACACCCTCGCCAACCCGGCGAGCTGAGCGCCCGGCCTGGTAGCCGCGGATTTCCTCAGCTTGGTGGCGCAGCGGACAGCTGCGATGGGTGTGACGAAAAGGGCTAGTTGATACCGTGCCTTCCAGCGGCCCCGCGCGTTGTGCTGAGCAGATCGGCCGTGCGGCCGGCGCGCGAACGCGCCAAGGATTGCGGCGCGGAGCCGGCTGAGTGCGCGGGGTGTGCCGCTCCGGGGGGTGCGGCACAGATGGATGGGGGCAGCCAATGAACTTGCGAGAGGCTTTCGCGATCGCGATGAGCAGCCTGCGGGTCAACGGCCTCCGCTCGGCCTTGACCACCCTCGGCATCATCATCGGTGTCGCGGCGGTGATCGTCCTGGTTGGGCTGGGCGACGGCATCAAGGCGGGTTTCAACACCCAGTTCGGCGCGTTGGGAAACCAGATCAACGTCTCGCAGATCACCGGCACGGTGCCCGGCGGTGGCGAGGCGAAGGATCTCAAGGACAGCGACGTCACCGCGCTGCGCAACACCTCGGTCGCGCCGGACATCGCCAGCGTGACCCCGGTGGTGAGCGGCTCGGAGATGGTCACCGCCAACCAGCAGCAGTTCCGCGCGGCGATCCAGGGCTCTACCGCCGACTACCTCACCGTGGTCGACCGGGACGTGGTGATCGGCGCGATGTTCACCGCCGAGCAGGCGCGTAGCAACGCCCGCGTGGTGCTGCTCGGGCCGAACGCGGTGGCCACGCTGTTCGGCGGGGACGCCGGTGCGGCGCTGGGCACCACGGTGCGGATCGGCCGGAGCAACTTCCAGGTCATCGGCGTGCTGAAGAGCAACGGGCAGTCCGACGACGCCGCGGTCATGCCACTGGGCGCCGCCCGGGCGTACCTGGTAGGCGGCAATGACACGATCAACTCGATGATCGTGAAGGCGACCAGCACGGACACCGTGCAGCCCGCGCTGGCCGAGATCTATCAAGTGATGGACGACCGGCACAACATCAGGGACCCGGCGTCCCGGGACTACAACGCCACCGCGCTGCAGAGTCTGCTCGAGCAGGCCGACCAGTTCCTCACCTACCTGACGCTGTTCACCGTGGCGGTGGCCGCCATCTCGCTGATCGTGGGCGGGATCGGGGTGGCCAACATCATGCTGGTGTCGGTCACCGAGCGGACCAGGGAGATCGGCATCCGCAAGGCCATCGGCGCCCGACGCAGTGCGATCATGAAGCAGTTCCTGATCGAGTCGACCATGCTCTCTGGGATCGGTGGGGTGATCGGCATCGTGATCGGGATAGTCATCGTGGTCATCGGCATGATCGTGATCCCGAAGGTGGCGCCCACCTTCGGCGCGCCCGACGTCTCGCTGCCCGCCGTCGCGGTGGCGTTCGTGGTCAGCCTGCTGATCGGATTGATCGCCGGCGGGTACCCGGCCAACCGGGCCGCCCGGCTGCGTCCGATCGAGGCGCTCCGGTACCAGTAGGGCCCGGCTCGCCGCATGATGGGCTGATGGGTTTGCAGCTCAGCGTGCCGGGCCTGGCCGAGGTGCGGCGCCGCGCCGGCGCCGGCTTGTTCTCCCGGGTGGCCGGTCCGAGTGGGCCAGCGGACCGGGACCGGATCCACCTCGCTACTGGTGAGCGGTGGTTCGCCCCGGATCGGCCGATTCGGCGGGTGCACGGGGACGCCGCGATGTTCGTCGGAGGGCTGCGCGCGCTGCTGCTGCAGTCGCTGCACCCGCTGGCCATGGCCGCGGTAGCGGCGCACTCCGGATACCGCGGCGACCCGTGGGGTCGGCTGCAGCGCACCAGCCTGTTCCTGGCGGTGACCACCTTCGGTACGGCGGAGGATGCGCAGCGCGCGGTGCAGCGGGTGCGCGGGGTGCACGAGCGGGTGCGCGGCATCGCCCCGGACGGCCGGCCGTACCGGGCCAGCGATCCGCACCTGGTGCGCTGGGTGCACATCGCCGAGGTGGACAGCTTCCTGCGCTGCTACCAGCGCTACGGCCAGCGGCCGCTGAGCGACGCGGAGTGCGACGGCTACGTGGCGGACGCCGCCCGGGTGGCCACCGCGCTGGGGGTGGCGGACCCGCCGCGCAGCCGCGCCGAGCTGGCCGAGCAGCTGGCCGCGTACCGGCCGGAGCTGGCGGGCACCCGGGAGGCGCGGGAGGCAGCCCGGTTCCTGCTGGTGCACCCGCCGTTGCCGCTGGTGGTGCGCCCGCCGTACGCGGTGCTGGCGGCCACCGCCGTGGCCACCTTGCCGAGCTGGGCGCGCTGGCCGTTGCGGCTGCCCTACCTGCCGGTCGCCGAGATGACCGCCGTTCGGTTGGCCGGCCACGGCCTGGTCGCCGGCATCCGCTGGGCGCTGGCCGGGCCGCAGTAGGGCGCTCCTGGGGGCCGCCATCGCCTTGGACCGGTCCCCGTAGGGTCTGGCGCCATGGTGATGTACGTCCTCGGCGTGGTGCTGTTCGCACTGGGCATCGCGTTCACCGTGGCGTGGCACGAACTCGGGCACTACGCGACCGCGCGGCGCTTCGGCATCCGGGTGCCGGAGTTCATGGTCGGCTGGGGACGCACGCTGTTCTCCCGGCGGGTGGGCGAGACCGAGTTCGGCTTCAAGGTGATCCCGATCGGCGGCTACGTGCGCATGGTCGGCATGCTCCCGCCGAAGGCCGGTGAGCGCTACGGACGCACCCGCAAGAGCGGCCCGTTCCAGGGCTTGATCGAGAGCGCCAGGGCGGAGTCGGAACTGCAGTGGCAGCTCGGCGACGAGACCCGGCAGTTCTACACCCGGGCGCCGTGGCGGCGGATCGTGGTGATGGCGGCCGGACCG
>Ga0193743_1002071_pt1 | contig 14410 bp, 12 predicted proteins | sample L2c2metaG_FD_143038 | JGI IMG/M metagenome (GOLD analysis project Ga0193743, IMG submission 143038) | Soil microbial communities from a riparian zone of the East river system, Colorado, United States - L2c2 | ecosystem: Environmental > Terrestrial > Soil > Riparian zone | place: USA: East River... | reverse complement strand
GGAGGTTGATGGCGTGGGTGGTGCGGCCTGCGTGGCCATAGGAGACGGCGAGGTTGGCGCGGGCAAGGACGGTGTCAGGGTGGTCGGGTCCGAGGATGCGTTCGCGATCGGTGAGCACATGTTCGTTGAGGGTGGTGGCTTCTGTGGTGCGGCCGGCTTGACGATAGGACACCTGGTAGGGAGGTGGCTCGGCCGGTGACTTCTCCTGGTCGTACCCGATGCGCACACCCCCGGCCATCGCCGGAGAGCCGCCGCAGGTCGGCCTGTCGTACTCGTCGTCGAGTGTGGACGGACGCTCCAGCGCCACCAACAACCAGCCGTCCTGGATCGGTGAAGGCTTCGATTTCGCGCCCGGGTTCATCGAGCGGCGGTACGTGCCATGCGCGGAGGACATGGCCGGCACCGCGAACAACAACACCAATACCGGCGACTTGTGCTGGCGCAATGACAACGCGACGTTGAGCCTCAACGGCAGCGGCGGCGAGCTGATCTACCAGGACGGCAAGGGCTGGCACGACCGCACCGAAGAAGGCTCGAAAGTCGAGAAGCTGACCGGGCCAACAACGGCGGCCACGACGGCGAGTACTGGAAGGTCACCGACTCCAACGGCACCCAGTACTTTTCGGCCTAGGGTCACTTCCGGGCCAGAGCGGCTCGACCAACAGCGCCTGGAACACCCGCGTCTACGGCAACCAGACCGGCGAGCCCTGCCACCAGACCGCGTTCGCCGACTCCGCCTGCGCGAACATGGTGTGGCGGTGGAACCTCGACTACGTTGTTGACCCGCGCGGCAACACGACCTCGTACTGGTATGTCAAGGAAACAAACAAGTACGCGGCCAACAACACCGACAGCAGCGCCGTCAGCTACGACCGCGGCGGCTACCTGAGCCACATCGACTGCGACACCACAGAACCATGGCGCCATGATGCCAGTCCGCGTTCACAAGGCGACTATCTTCCGCCCGCCACGGCCGGGTCGGCGACCGCAGTGGTCGGTCCCTGACCTCACCGCCGCCCTACGATCAACGACGGCTGCACGATCCCATCCCTACGTCACCTGCGGCCCTAAGCGCTGCTGCGTAGGTCAGGCGATAGCTCAGCCGCGGGCAGACGATCAATCTTCCGGAACTCGATCCAACGTCGACTCACGTCGCTCCAGACGGATTGCTGATCCTCAAAGAACCCATTCAGCTTTTCCTGGTTGAGTTCTGCTGACGGCGTTACGACCAGGTAGTAGTCGATTTCGTCGCGAAGGCGATTTAAGCGATATTGGGCCTCCTCCATCAACACCCAGCGTGATCGCCAATTGAAGAACGTTTCGAGGGCGCCGAGCACAGTGACCAGCGCGACCATCGGTAGGGCGATCGATGCTCGCGCTGGTATGGATGGGATTCCAAGCACGATCGTCGACAGTGCCGTGAGACCGAGCGCTGCGATCTTGACACGAGACGCTCGGGTGCGGAAGCGGATCTTTCTGGAATCAGTCCAATCCATGTCGGCAGAGACCAGGTCTCTAAAGTGGATGAAAACGTCTCGTAGTGGTAGGTCCGCTGTCCGCCCAGCCAACTCCAGAAATCCCTTCTCGGAGGGCAGGACATCGCGCGGCGCTCGCTGCGTAGGCCACCTCATCCTCTAAGGCTCTCGAACAATGCCGCGCCCGATCAACCCGTCGCTGTCGCCGGAGGAGAGCCCGAACGCCCGGCCGGTTGATGCCGACGATCTCTGTCGATCATCGCCCCGATACTCGCGCACGGCTGACCTCGACCCCGGACGCCGGATTAGCCACGCCCGGGATTCGAACCTGCGCAGAGACCGGCCCGCGCGGATCGGCAAGGGGCCGCCCCTTCGACGGTCCGGGTGGACGTGATCGCCGAGGCCGCGCCACTAACCCCGTCGTCGTCACGGCACCGGCGAGATCCCGGGCCTCGTCGCTAACGTTGGGCGGCGGCCGCGCTGGGCGGCCGCCGCCTGGAGTTTCGCGACGGAGTGGCTAAGTTGCGGGCAACTCCGGGGTGTGTGCCTCCCTCAGCACGGACGGGTCACGGCTGGACCGTGACACGCTGCTTGAGTTCTGCCATTGTCTCGGGGGTGTTCGCCGGGCCGGGGATGGCGTTCCCGGCGGCCGCGTACCCGTTGGCGTTGCCGAAGTTCTCGGCGCCGCGCTGGGTGATGCAATGGCAATTGCCAGCGATGGTCGTGGTCTCGACGTTGAAACCGCTGATGGTCACGACCGGGTCTTGCCGGCCCAGCTGTGCCCTGGCGTAGGTCTGGGTGATTGTCTGCGATTGTCCCGGCCAAAGCGTCACGTAGTTGTCGCTGTAGGTGGCAGGCCTGACCTGGCTGTCAGCGGTGCTGGGGCTCGAGCCACGCCCCCGATGCACGTCGACCCGCACCATGAACGCCACGGTGGTGGATTTGTTGGTCAGCGTGACGTCGGTAGCGGTGTCCTGCCCGTCGGAGAGGCCGGACTGCCGGTGTGTGACCGCGCTGGCGTGGATTTGCGTTTCGGGCAGCAGGCCGTTGGCCGGGTCATCGGCCGGGCTCTGCAGATTGCGAAGGTCGCCGTAGGTCGAAAGGTTCGGATACGCGCTGCCGGTGTAGGTAGGAATGTCGTTGATCCTCGACAGCCAGTAGACGTTGCGGTCGACCACATGCGTTCCCCGCTTGAGGATCAGCTCCAGGAAGTAGGTCCGCTGGGGCGTGCCGTTGACGTCGGGGAGGATCGGGTTCGGGATGGTCAGGAGCTGGTTCATCACGCCCTGGCTCGGCATGGTGATACCTGCCGCGTTCTGCGTGGTCAGCACGTTGCCGTGCATGTCATAGGTCCGCGCGGCCACTGAGAGCCCGGTCTGCGTCTGACCGGTCAGGTTGGACACGCCCACCGTACGGTCGTCCGGGTCGGCTTCTGGCGCCGGGTGGGCGTAGTAGACGTGCAGGGACTCGTTTGCCTTCTTGGCTCCGAAGTAGGTGCCCGCCTGGTCGAAGTCGTAACCGTACAAATTCCAAAGCAGGCTGGGCATGGGCTTGTTCATCATCCAGTAGACGAGCCCGGTCGAGGGCGAGTCGGTCCTGGTCGAGTGATCGAGGTACGCCTCGAATTGGGCCCGCACCGTCTCGTAGTTGATGGCTTGGGCCTTGCGGACGAAGTCACTGACACTGGGGTTGTCGCTGTATAGGTTCGTGGCGCCGGGCGGGTTGGTCGGACACGTGACTGGATCGGCCGTCCAGGTGCCGTAGCGATGGCAGATCGCGGTCGCGAGCACGCCAACGTGCTGGAAGCTCGAATAGCTGGTGCCACTGTCCTCCTCGCCCCGTCCCGAGTTGAACTGCGCCAGGTTCGGCGAGGTGACCATGCGGGTCTGGTCGGCCGGCGTCATGAACCGGTCGAGCGAATCCTGCGTCGGGATGGTCGATCCAGGGCTGGACTCGGTTTGGAACGCCCACGCACCGCCGCGATTGACGAATTCGCCGCTGGTGCAGGGATCGTTCCCCGTTCTGCCCCGGCAGTTCGAGCTGTAGGCGTAGCTCGGCGGGAACCAGTTGTAGGGTCCTTCCTTCATCCCCGATGGACCCAGGGTCGGGGTGGACTTGTATTCCGCCGAGGCCATGACCGGGACGTCGAAGTCGGTTTCCGCGAAGCCTTTCAGGACGCCCGCTTCCTGACTAGCGGAGGGCACGTTGTCGCTCCAGCTGAAGAAGACGACGCTGGGGTGGTTACGCTGCTGGCGGCCAAGGGCCACCGCGGTGCCGTGGTTGGTTTCCTGGTCCTTCTCGGTCCACCGCGAGGCTTCTTCCCAGTAGTTGCAGCACAGGAACCCGCCGTAGATGAGCAGCCCGGCCCGGTCCATCTGCTCGTAGAAGTCGTCGGGCTGGTCGTCTCCCTCGAGCCGCAACCCGTTGAGGCCCATCGACTTGATGAGCTGGATCTGGGTCGCCACGTTCTCGTGCGAGTAGCGCAGGAACATGTCCTGGTCCATCATCCCGCCGCCGCGGAAGACGAACGGCTTACCGTTGATGGCGAACCACCGCGAGCCGTCGTACGCCTGGCTGCCGCGCGACGAGAGCCACGTGTCGATGGTGCGGATCCCGAACGTCTTCGTGTCCGAGTCCGAGACCTTCTTGTTCAGCGAGACGTTCATCGACAGCTTGTAGAGCGGCTGATCGCCCATCTGGTATGGCCACCACAGCTTGGGGTGCCGCAGGTGCAGGGCGGAATCGGTGCTCGGGTCGAAGGCGACGTTTCTTGTCTCGCCGGCGTTCAGGGTGATCGTCTTGCGCAGGTTGATCGGGTGCTTCCCCTGCGGATCGGTGATGGTCGCGTTGACGTTGGCGGTCCGGGACCTCCTGGACGTGTTCGTCACGGTGCCCTTGACCGTCAGGTCGGAGCTGCTCAAATCGGCGGCGTTGGCCTGCACGACGTGCACGTCGTCGAGCCGGAACGTGTTCGACATGTGCAGCCTGATCGGGTATTTGATGCCGGTGTTCTGGTCGCGTGCGGCCTGTGTCCAGTCGTTGAAGTCCTGGGTCAGCATCTCCCCCGGGTTGTTGGGGTAGATCTTGAACGCCAGCGCGTTCGGGCCGGCGCCGTTGACCAGGTCGGTGACGTCGAAGGTGTAGACGGGCTCGGAGCCCTGCAGGACGTCCTTGGTGGCGAGCTGGACGCCGTTCACCCACAGGTCGGCCTGGCCCATGATCCCGCGCACCTCGAGCATCAGGTTCCGGTCGGTGCCGCCGGGCTGCGGGTGTGCGTTGAACCCGGTGCGGAACCACCACGGGACGTTGTACTGCTCGTTTGGCGTGCCGTGCGCGTCGGGTTGTGGTCCCTGGCAGGCCGTGAGGTTTTCGGAGTAGAAGATGTTGTCGGCGCCGCAACGATCATCTGGTGGGATGTTCTGCAGCTGTGCCGCGACTACGCTGCCGACGGCGTGGGCGTCGTTGGTGTGCACCGGCAGCCAACCGGTCGGCGAATAGTTGCGCCGGGAGATGAGGTCGCCGGTGTCGGGGGTGGCCGTGCTGCTTTGCACCTGCCAGTTCCCGGCGAGGTCGATCGTCGAGTCCGCGCCGGCGGACGCCGTCGTTGCACTGCTGGGGGTTGCCGGGACAGCTGCGAGCAGCGAGCTGACAAGGACGATGGGTAGGGCCATTGCAACGGTGAATCTTCGACTCATCGGGGGTTACCCTCCTTCACCGGGCAGGTGGACGTTGGCTATCTGACGCCGACCGCTTCGACAGCCAGGGCGAGTGCGCCTAGCAGCGGCGCGTCGTCGATGAACGTTGCCGGGGCAAGTTGTGGTGGGAAAGGGACCGCCCGGGGAAGCAGGGCGGCGATGCGAGGCAGGATGCGCTGGGCGGCGCCCATCATCCCGCCGCCGATGACCACGCGCGCCGGGTCGAGGGTGATGCACAGGTTGGCCACAGCCTGCGCCAGCCTCCGTAGCGCCTCGTCGATGAGCGCGTCCACACGCGCGTCGCCGACCATGGTGAACAATTCGGCGGCGGCCACCGGGCGGCCGACCAGAGCTGACCCTTGGCTGGCCAACGCGCTGCCGGACACCAGCTCCTCCAGCGGCGCGTGACCGTCGGCAAAGCAGTTGTCACGGGTGGGGTCGAGTAGGTAGCCGATCTCGCCAGCGGCGCCGTGCGCGCCGCGGACGACACGACCGCCGACCACCAGCGCCGCCGCGAGGCCCGTACCCAGATTGATGTAGACGCCGACGTCGATGCCGCGCAGCGCACCCCAGCGCAGCTCGGCCGCGGCGGCGGCGTTGACGTCGTTGTCGATGATGACCGGCGTGTCGCCGTACGCGTCCCGCAGCATCCGTGGCAGCTCCATGCCCTCCCAGCCGGGCACGTTGGGGGCGAGCCGGATCCGCTCGTCGCGGACGACGCCTATTGTGGACACTCCGACGGCGGCCGGTGCGTCGACTATGCCTCGGGCGGCCGCCAGCGACCGCCGCACCACCTCTTCGGCACTCCCGGTCGTCGGGATCCTCAGCCGGGTCGACGAGACTGCGGGCGACCATCCCGCGTCGGCCGTGGCCAGCGCGACCTTTGTGCCGCCGAAGTCGATACCAAGCACCTGGGCCGCCGTCACTGCTCACTGCCTCGACGGGACAACGAGTCGATGGCCACGGCTGCCGCGAGCACGATCGCGGTGACCATGAAGCGGATCGAGGAATCCACATTGAGCAGCAGCATCCCGTTCGTGATTGATTGGATCACGAGGATGCCGAGCAGGGCCGCATACGGACGGCCACGACCGCCGAACAGCGACACCCCGCCGATCACCGCGGCAGCGATCGCCATCAGCAGGGTGTCGCTGCCCCCCGAGCTCTGGTTGACTGCAGCCAGCCTGCTGGCCGCGAGAACGCCGCCGAACGCGGCCAATGTGGACGCCAGGACGAACGCGACGATCCGCAGCCGCGTGACGGGGATACCGGCCCGCCGTGCCGCCTCCGCATTGCCACCTATCGCGTAGATCCACTGCCCGAACACCGTGTTACGCAGCACCAGGTCGAGAGCAACGACCAGCGATCCGAAGATGACCAACAGCAGGGGTACGCCGCGGTCTGCGCTCAGCACGAGCACGGCGGCGCAGAGCAGCACCGCGAGCCCGGCAATGCGCAGGGCCGGGCGGCTCAGCGGCGGCAGCGGCAGGCCAGCGCCCCGACGCAACCGCCTGTTGAGCACAGCGCTCGTCGCCACGACGCCGACGATGAGCACGACAATCAGCCAGCTCGCCCATGGCGGGAGCCAGGTGTCGCTGAGGCGGGCGATCGCGCCGTCGAACGGGAGGTTGATGGTGCCGCCGCGGCCCAGTACGTACAACAGCAGCCCTTGCCAGCCGATCAGACCGGCGAGCGTCACCACGAACGACGGCATGCGGAGCTGCGTGAACATCAGTCCGTGTACGAGCCCGATGGCGGCACCCAGGGCGAGTGCGATGACGACGGCGAGCAGTGCGGATTGACCATGCCGGACGTGCACGATGGCGAGGACCGCCGCGCACAGCCCACTGACCGACCCGGCGGACAGGTCGATCTCGCCGAGCAGGAGCACCATGATGATGCCCAGCGAGATCGTGCCGGTCGCGGCGAGTTGCAGTGCGAGATTGGTGAGGTTCTCGGCGGAAAGGAACTGCTCGTTGAGCGAGCCGAACACGATCGCGATGGCGATCAGTCCGCCCACGACCGGCCAGCTCCCGACGCCGCCGGGCCTGGTTGCCCGGTCCGCCGAGCGGCCTGGCCAGCGAATGGCTTTCGCTAAAGTGGTCACGCTGCGGCTCCGGTGATTGCGGCCACGATCGCCTCCGGGCTGGCGTCGGCGGTTCGGAATTCGCCGGCGTTGCGACCCAACCGCAGCACGACCGTGCGGTCGCTCACGGCGCGGACGTCGGCGAGGTTGTGCGATATGACGAGTACGGCCAGACCGCGGTCGCGCAGGCGCCGGATCAGGTCCAGCACCTGCACGGTCTGCTCGACACCGAGCGCGGCGGTGGGCTCGTCGAGGATGACCAGCCACGGGTCGCCCACCAGCGCTCGGGCGATGGCGACGGACTGACGCTGGCCGCCGGAGAGCATCGCCACCGGCACCTGGATGTCCTGGATCCGGACGTCCAATGAGGACAGCAGTGCTCGCGCGGACCGTTCCATCTCAATCTTGCGCAACAGCGACCAGCGTCGTCGCTCCGAGCCGAGAAACAGGTTGCCGATGACGTCGAGGTTCTCGCACAGCGCGAGGTCCTGGTAGACGGTGGAGATGCCGAGGCTTCTGGCCTGATGCGGGTTGTTGATCTGTACGGGCATTCCGTCGCGCTCGAGCCGCCCCTCGTCCGCGGTGACGGCGCCGGAGATCACCTTGATCAGGGTGGACTTGCCGGCGCCGTTGTCGCCGACCAGCGCGACGACCTCGCCCCCGCTCAGGTCCAGGTCGACCGCGTCGAGTGCCCGCACCGCACCGAACCGTTTTGACACTCCTCGCGCCGCGAACATCTACTGGATTCCCGCCTTGGCGCAGGCGGCGGCCACGGCGCCGGCACAGATCTCGCTGGGCTTGTAGAAGCCGTCCTTCACGATGGTGTCCTTGACCTTGTCAGCGGTCACCGCGATCGGATCCAGCAGGAACGCCGGGATGTCGGCCGCCCCGTTGTTGACCTTGGTGGTCGCCGGCGGTTGCTCGCCCTTGGTCAGCGCGACCGCCAGCTCGGCGGACTTCTCGGCCTCACTGCGAATGTCCAGATAGATGGTCATGTATTGCTCGCCGGTCAGGATCCGCTGCACGGCGGCCAACTCGGCGTCCTGCCCGGTGATCGGTGGCAACGTGGTGTAGCCGGCCCGCTTCATGGCGGCGATCGCGCCTCCGGCCATGCCGTCGTTGGCCGAGAGCACGCCGACGATGTTTTCCCGGCCGAGCGCCGTGATGGCCTGCTCCATCTGCTGCTGTGCCTTGTCCGGACTCCAGTCCGGAGTGTCGAACTCGCGTCCGATCTGGACCTTTCCGTCGAGGATGTTGTGTGCGCCGGTCTTGTAATCCGCGGAACTGGGGTCCGTCGGCGATCCGTTGATCATCACGATCTTGCCCTTGGCGGCGGTCCCGTTGGCGTTGAGGGCATCCAGCAACGCTTGACCCTGCGCCTCCCCGACCCGGACGTTGTTGAAGGACACGTAGTACTCGTAGGGGATGCCGGAGATCAGCCGGTCGTACGCGATGACCGGCACCTTCTTCTGCTTGGCCTGGTTGACCAGAGAGGCGGCCGCGACGGCGTCCACGGCGTCGAGCACCAGGACGTCGGCGCCCTGTGCGAGGGCCGCCTCGAACTGCTGCTGCTGTTTGCCGGCATCCTGGTCGGCGTTGTTGTAGACCAACTTGCAGTTCGCGCAGAGCGCCTTGACCTTGGCCTCGAACAGTGGCCGGTCGAACGCCTCGTAGCGCGTGGTCTTGGACTCGGGTAGGAACAGCGCGATCGTTGGCGCATCCTCTGCCTGCGTGTCGGAGCCGGAGCCGGAGTCCGACCCCCCGCCGCAGCCCGCGGCCAGCAACGCGGTCGTCAGTAGGACAAGGAACCACTTAGCTCTCATGGCGTACCCCTCGGCACGTTGGAGGTTCAGGCCAGCAGGATGCACCCCGCCCCCGCCATTTAGCAAGGTCTCTAACGAAATTCGTATTGGACCTTTACGAACCCGTGTGAGAGCGTGGATTGGTGCTGACTCACCAGACCGCAAGCACGACGAGCATGTTGCGGGTCATGAACGAGCGGGCGGTGTTCGGGGAGATCTTCCGGCTGGGCCCGGTGTCGCGGCCCGAGCTCGCCCAGGTCACCGGCCTGTCCAAGCCGACGATTTCGGTCGCCCTCGCCAACCTCGGCCGCGCCGGACTGGTGCAGGAAGTCGGCCTGCGCGCCGGCCCCGCAGGCCGTTCCGCGCTGCTGTACGAGGCTAGGCCGGAGGCGGGCTGGGTGCTTGCCGTCGACATCGGCCGGGCCTTCGTCCGGCTCGTTCTGGCCGATCTGGCGGGAACAATCGTCGCCCGCATCGACGATCCGTCAGGTAGCCCCAATCCGACGGACCTGCTCGCCCAGTTGACCGGGCTGGCCGACCGCCTGACCGCAGAGGTCGGGATCGGCCGCACCGACGTCACCCTGGCCGTCTTCGGCACCCCTGGCATCCACGACAAAGAGACCGGAGCGCTGCACCTCGCGCCCAACCTGCCCGGTTGGGACCAGCCCGGCTCCGTCGACCGGTTCTCTGCGGTGTCCCCGTCGCCCTACCTCGTGGAGAACGACGTCGACCTGGCCGCGGTTGGCGAGGCGACCTACGGCCTGGGCCGGGGAGTCGCGCACTTCGCCTACGTGTCCATCGGCACCGGCACCGGCATGGGCATCGTCATCGACGGCAAGCTCTACCGCGGCTCGCGGGGCTGCGCCGGCGAGATCTCCTATCTCCCCATCGGTGAGGGCGATCCATTGCAGAACGACCCGGCCGCCACACGCCGAGGGATGTTCGAGACGGTGGCCTCGGCTGACGGCATCGTCGCGGCGGCCCAGCGGCTGGGCTGGACGCAGGCAACCAGCGCCAAGGAGGTCTTCGATGCCGCACGGGCCGGCGAGCCGGTCGCCCGGCGCGCGGTGGAGGTCGAGGTCAACCACGTCGCGCACGCCTTGGCCGCAGTGACCGCCGTGCTCGACCTGGAGCTCATCGTGCTCGGAGGCGGTGTCGGGGTACAGGGCGGCGACCTGTTGATCGGTCCTGTCCGGGACCGCCTACGGCACCTCGTGGCGCTGCAACCCCCGCGCATTGAGGTTTCCACGCTCGGCGCCGACGCCGTGCGCATAGGCGCGGTGGCCGTCGGCGTCACCGCTGCCCGCGATCTTGTACTCGACCGCACCGTGGCGGCGAACGGTTAACGCCACCCTCGCGAACAGCGAGGTCGACAAGCCGGGCAGGCCACCGAGCGCCGGCCGCCGTGCGGAGTGAGCTGACGACACGAGCCGCACCGCCGCGTCGGACGCCGCTCGCGCGATCGACACCCGCTTCAGCGGCGCACCCGAATTCGCCCGCCAGGCAGGAACGCGCGTAGGACCGCTCGGACAGCTCAGATGCCCCTGGTCTCACGTGATGCTTGACGCTTCGGCCTCGCCTGATGCTTCACACGATCACGATGCGGCTGGCCGATCCAACGCTCTGCGCGGACTGGCCATCATGTCGCGCGGCGACACGTCCGCTATGCCAATCAGCGGAAATCCGGCAGCCCACAGGTGGAGGTTCGGGGGCCCCAACATTCCACCTCTCCTGCGGTACACCTTCCGCCGTGTGCCTCCCTCCACAGGGGGAGCTCGATCCCTGAGCCGGGTGAGGCGTCATGCCCGATGCCTTGACAACCTCAGTCCATGAGGCAAACGGGACATCGGCGTCGCATCGAAAGGCGACGGCGTGACACGGCTCAGGAGATCAGCCAGACATCCCCCGACGCCACGGCGCCGCGCACACCACCACCGCCACCGTGGGCGCGCCGCGCGGGGCACCTCGCGTGGGTCGCGCCACTGCTCGGCTTCATCCCGCTGCACATCCCGTGGATTCTCGGCATCCCACTCTTCGCCAACCCCGATCCGTTCCGCGAGTGGTACCACGGTCGCGGACCAGGCGTCGGCGATCATCCGGTCGACGGATTCCTCGGCCTACCAGCCGGCGCGTTCTATCTGAGCATCCTGTGCATCCTCGCCGGACTTGGCGGAATCCTGGCCCTCGGACTCATCAGCGACTGGGGCTTGGTCTTCCCACGCTGGATACCGTTGCTGCACGGGCATGGGGTGCCACCATGGCTGCCGCTGACGCCGACCGTCCTGGGATCCACGTTGATGATCGGCTACTCAATGACGCTGCCCTGGCAGTTCCTGGCCGCCATCCGCGACGCCAGCCCGGAGGACATCTTCACCATCACCGGTGTCCTCATCGGCCTGCCGCTGCTGCTGGCGTGGACAATCGCATTGCCGACCGCCGGCTGGTCCTACTACCGCCGCACCCGTGCGTCACGCTCATGACCGCTTCCCCAGTCACGCCGAGTGCGACTCCAGACCGATCATGTCAACCATCAACCGAGGCCGCAGTGTCAACCACCAACCTGCGCAGGCCGGGACGACCCTGGTGAGCTGCACGGCGAGGTTGACTGGGTCGACGCCGTTGGCGGACATGATCAGCGGCGGCACTGGCGCAGCCGGGGTCACCAGTGGCGCCGGTGCCGCGGGCGGCGCGGGTTCACAGCCGGGCGCGGTGGTGAGCGAGGCGGGCACCTGCAATGGCAGGTCCGGCTGATCCGGGCGGGGAACCAACCGGTCGGCCGGAAACGCCATGTCCAGCGCCTGGTGCGGCCGCTCGGTGTTGTACTCACGGCAGAAGGCGTCGACCGCGGCCTGCGCCGCCTCCAGGCTCGGCCAAACCGGCACGGCGTCGAGCGTTCTCGTTGCAGGGTCCGGTGGAACCGCTCCACCTTGCCGGTCGTGGTCGGCAGGCGGGGCTTGGTGTTGCGGGCGATGATGCCGTTCTCCCGGCAATCCGCTCGAACAACACCTCACCCGGGCTGGGCTTGTTGAACCGGCCGGTGAACTGCTTGCCGTTGTCGGTAAGCACCTCCTCCGGGATGCCGAAGCGGCCCAACGCCGCCACGAACGCCAGGTACACCGCCCGGCCCGTGGCCCGGCGCACCACCGTGGCGATCACGCAGTAGCGAGATGGTCGTCCACCCCCGTGATCACCTTCGCCTCGGTGCCGTCAGCGGGCATGACCCCGCCGACGATGTCCATCTGCCACAGCTCCATCGGCCGATCCCGCCGGGACAGCCGTTGCGGCCCAACTCGAACTCGATCCGCCGCTGTCCCCAGCGCGGATGCTGCCGGCGCAGCTCACAGATGGCATCAGCAGATGCGCGTGGTCAGGACGCCGCCGGTAGGGCGTCGCCGGCAGCCGACCAGGAAAGCGACGGCAACTTCCAGGTGTACCCCGACTCAGCCGGCCACCCGTTCTGCCGCTGGTGACCGGCGGCTGGTTAAACCGAGGACTTTGATGCCGGGGGATGCTCCTCGGAGAACGACCTTCAACGACATCCTGCGCGGGTTGCCTGGGCTCAGCCGCACTCTGTTGTCGACCCGGCTACACCGCATGACAGCAGCCGGCTGCTCTGGGGATGCGGCAGATCGTCCGACACGACCGGCTACCACCGGGCCGCACGGTCGTCGAGTTCCAGTTCCCCCACAGCACACAGTCCACCGCCTGGCTGGCACTCAAGGCTGGCGAGGTCACCACCTGCCGGCCAGGGCCCAGACATGCAGCACGTCAGGGCTCTGGGTAGAGCGACGATGAGGCGACTGTCGCGGCTCCTGCGATCAAGACCGTCTCCCCCGCAGGGGGGAACCGACTCACCCATGGGAGGGTGTCGACCGGCCTGACTCTGCCGCAATGTCACGGACATGCGATCGAAGTGGTTGCCAGCCGCCGCGACTCTATGGGCATCGGCTTACGCCATCATCCATGCGTCATGGGCGGTGGGCGGCCCGCCGAGCTTCGCGAAGATGGGTGAGTCGATCCTCCCTGAAGGATGGCTCCCGGTCGCTGCGGCAGCGCTGGCGTGTGTCGTGACCGCGTTCATCGGTCTTGGCGCCGCACGACGATTCACCATCCACGCGCGATGGACACTCACCGTCTGCGCCTGGCTGTCGGGCGCCGCGCTGATCTGCTACTCGTTCCTGTTCCCAGTCAGTCTTCTGCGCATCACCATCGAACTTTTCGGCACCGGGCCGACCACCGTCGCCTGGACGACGGCCGCAGCGCAGGGCAGTGGTGTCATCGCCGGCATCCTGGCCATCGCATGCGCCATCACCGAGCAGCGCCGGGCACGTAGGGCATGTCCCCGCTGCGGTCGCATCCACGGCAGATCGGCTGAGCGGCGCACCGATCCCACACCCAGATGGGTGTACGTCGCCGGCTATCTGGTTTTGGCTAGCTGCGCCACCCGCCTCACCGCTGAGCTCATGAGCGGCGTGCTGGACAGCAAGTCACCGGACACGCCGTGGGCTCTCCTCATCACCGTCGTGATCATGTTGATCCTGACCGGTACCCTGTTGCCGCTAGCGCTGGTGCACCGTTGGGGACGCATCTGGCCTCGCTGGGTGCCGTGGCTGGCCGGAAGTTCGGTCCCGCGGTGGGTCGTCCTGGGCCCGGCGTTGTTCATCGGTGCGGGTCTCACCGGCTACTTCGGCATCGGCGGGATGACGGCCTGGGCCACCGGCAACAACCTGGACGGTCCACTATGGGCTCTGCTGATGGTGTTGCCGACGTACACCTTCTGGGGTGTGGGTCTGCTAGTCGCCGCGGTCAGCTACTCCGCGCTGACCAAACCACCATGCCCGATTCACGCACGACGCGGGCACATCCTTGTCGACCCCGATGCCGCTGAACCAGCGCCTGACCGCCACGACCTCGTCGCGGGACGATAGCAAGATGGGTGACGGCGTGCCGGCGCTCACGATCATGGCAAAAGCCCGGCTTCCATACCCGCGCTGCGATTGCGACGCTCGTGGGGGTCTCACCACCGACGCCCCGCTCCGCCGTCCAAAAAGACACATGCCTGGGCCACAGCGTCAGGACCCGGGCGACAGACAGAGGAGAGCCAAGCCAATGAGCAACCGTGTCGACACGACCACCGCATCGTGACGCGCCGCCGGCGAGGCGCGCGATCTCGAACTCGCGGCCACTTGCGTGGCCGAGGACGTGCAAGTCATCTCACCCCTGACGGCACAATTTCGGTTCCGGGGCCGCGTCCAAGCCAGCGATATGCTCAGCGCCGCCTTCGAGGTCATCGACACGATCCGCTATCACACCGAGCTCGGCGACGGTTCGGTCCGGGCCCTGTTCTACAAC
>Ga0193743_1002070_pt1 | contig 14410 bp, 11 predicted proteins | sample L2c2metaG_FD_143038 | JGI IMG/M metagenome (GOLD analysis project Ga0193743, IMG submission 143038) | Soil microbial communities from a riparian zone of the East river system, Colorado, United States - L2c2 | ecosystem: Environmental > Terrestrial > Soil > Riparian zone | place: USA: East River... | reverse complement strand
GGGGAGGCGCAATGAACTTCATCGAGAGTGACATTGTTTGGCACAATGCTTACACCAGCGAAACTCAAATATGGACGATGGGTGGTGGATTTCAGATCAAAGCCCGGGGCACCGTAGAAGATGAAAACGGCAAACCGATCTTGGTTGGCCTCCCCTGGAGTATTGTTGCAGCGAAAGATTTTGACCACAGTGGAGTCACCGATATTGTTTGGCACAATGCTAATACCGGCGAAACTCAAATATGGTTGATGAACGGCTTTCAGATCGCAGGCCGGCGCACGGTGGAAGACGAAAACAGCAAGCCGATCTTCGTCGGCCTCCCCTGGAGGATTGTAGGAGCGAACGAGCTCGCCACGGACGGAAACACCCGTATCCTTTGGCACAATGCTGATACCGGCGAAACTCAACTATGGTTGATGAACGGCTTTCAGATCGCAAGCCGGCACACGGTGGAAGATGAAAACCGCAAGCCGATCTTCGTCGGCCTTCCCTGGAGAATTGTGGGAACGGGACACTTCGACCCAAACCAGCCCGGAGAGCCCATATGAGATGGCCGGGTGCTAGCCATGCGGGATGGATCGCCAATCTCTTAATAGAGGATTCGGAAGGGAAAAACTATTAGGTAGCGGTTTTGGGTTTGGGTTGGCATCTTTTCGTGCCTTGGCTGCGCGAGATGGACGACCTCAGACGCTCCAACCTCTTCCCTGCTCTTGGGGCATAATCGCCACCATGTCACCCACCACTCGACTCCGGCTTGCTCGTCTCCGTCTTGGCTGGTGCCGGAACACGCAGCGTGGATCTGGTCGCATCGCGGAAAGAAGAGCGATGGTTATGTCTGTGCCGAGGAGTGGCGAAGGCATTGAACGAGGAGAGTAGGCAGAGCAGGAGCGCAATCGATCTGAAGCGCACGTTAGGTCCTTCCGTTCCGGAAGATAGCACAGTCCATTCTCGGACCTAAGGCTGATGGGGAAGTTACGGTCACTTCCGGGTGACCGACGATCCGGGAGTCAAATGATGACAAGCGGATTATCAGTATTGATCGGAGGATGACCCAGCACCAAGCTGCACCGGAAGTCGGAGATTCAACCTTTTGGGCTGGCCATCACTGGAAATCGTCAGCGATCGTGATGGTCGAAGTCGAATCCTTCTGGTTGTATAAGACGGTGCGCCCGTCGGTGCAATTGTGCTTCTAGTGAAGTTGATCCGAGCGAAATCCCCATCGCATTAAAGCCGTTGATTGGACTGCCGGTATCCGGTCGAAGACAAACGTCGCGGCGCGGACGCTGTCACCGCCAAGCGAAAGTGCGATCGTGAGGGTCTTTCCATCGCCGGACAACTCATAGGCGTTAGTTGCCACGAGGGGTGCGCTTTGGAACCGCAGCTTTTGCGTGACGAGCAGTACTTCGCCTTGCCACTTGGCAGACACGCTAACGATAATGACTGACCCCATCTTGGTTTCAGGAGGTAACGCCGTTTCGCTGCCATCGGTAGCGAACAGCAGGGTATATTGCTGCTTCCGATGACGGCCTTCGGAGGTCACTTGTTCGCTTACGTGTCCTTCGTGTTGCTCGATCACGTCGATTCGAGTCTCCGGACCCTGTAAGTCGCCATAGTCGCTCTTGTCGAGATTGAGCTTCCAGGTTCCACTAAAGTCGGTGTGTTTCTGGGCGCGCACGGTGGGCGCGGCGACTAACAGGAGAACGATGACGAGCAGGATCCTTTTGGGCATGAGGCTTCCTTCCCTGACTAGCGGGTCTATTGGAGAGGCGAAGGGGTCCAGGCCGAGGCCCAGTCCGAAGGTGTAGCTCCCATGACGAAGTGCAATGTGCCTCCCTGTAAGATGTCGCGATATCGGACGACAGGAGAGGTGAGCGGCTTGTCGTTGAGGGTGGCCGATTCGATGTACACGTTGGTCGCGGAGTTGTTGTCGGCGATGACGGTGAAGAGGTGGCCATTGCCGAGCCGCAGCGTCGCACGCGTGAAGAGTGGGCTGCCGATCATGTAGTCCCCGGATGCGGGATTGACTGGATAGAAGCCGAGCGCCGTAAAGATGTACCAGGCCGACATCTGCCCGCAGTCATCATCTCCGTCGAGGCCGGAAGGCTGATTCGCGTACTCATCGTCAGCGATCTCGCGGACCTTCTGTTGCGTCTTCCAGGGCTCCCCGCCGAAGTCGTACAGATAGCCGACGTGGTGGCTTGGTTCATTGCTATGCCAGTTATAGTCGCCTGCGAAGTAGGCATCGAGACGGGCGTTGTATTTGTCCTTGCCTCCCATGAGTTGGATGAGGCCGGGAATATCATGCAGCACGTCCCACGTATAGACCCAGGGTCCACCTTCAGTCCAACCCGCGGCAAGGCTGGCCCATGAGCCGTCCGAGTTCCGGGCCTGCATGAACCCGGTCTGGGGATTGAAGAGGTGTTTGTAGTTGAGGGAACGTTGAAGGAAAAACTTGTAGTCGGCGGTGTGTCCGAGTGACTTCGCGACTTGGGCGACACACCAGTCGTCATAGGCATCTTCGAGAGTGCTGGAGGCGGCTTCCGCTGTCTTATCGGCAGGGATGTAGCCGAGGGTTTTGAGATAGGTGAGTCCGGCGCGGGCCTCGTAGGGCGTGTGGTGCTCACGGTCGCGCCATAAGCGTGTTGTGTCGCCGTCGGGAGGAGTCATGGCGTCTTTGTATACGGCATCCCAGGCGAGATGAGGCGAGAAGCCGGTGAAGCCTTTGGTGACAGCCTCAGCGACAAGCGAGTCGGCGTGGGTAGCGATCATGATGTTGGTATACGAGGGATTGGGCCACTTCGGCATCCATCCGCCTTCCTGATAGTCCTGCAGGAGTGCTTGGGTCATACCACCGATGCGCTCAGGTGCGACGAGCGTCAGCAGGCTGAACTCGGCGCGGAAGATGTCCCACATGGAGTAGTCGGTGTAAGAAGATCCAGGGTGGATCTTGTCGTCGAATGCGCTGTAGTAGCGGCCGTGCTCGGAGAAGGTGCGGGGATAAAGAAGGGAGTGGTAGAGCCCGGTATAGAAGATGCGGCGTTGATCGTCCGTGGCTCCCTCGATGGAGATTTCACCGAGCTTGGCGTTCCATTGCCTGCGCAGCAACTGCTGAACGGCGGTAAAGTTCCACGCGCGAATTTCGGCCTGGAGGTTCTTGCGCGCCTGATCGAGACTGATGAACGAAGTGCCAATGCGAGCCTCAACCACCTCGCCCTCGGTGGTATGGAATTTAGCGAAGGCGCCGGTCGCAAGATCAGGTTGCGGCTGACTTGGGTAAGTACCAGAGTCAGCGAAAGGCTTACTAAATTGAATGACGAAATAGCCTTTGAAGTTGGGGAGCTTCATGGGGCCGAGGCCGGAGTCGATGCGGTCGGGGTTGAAGCCGGTGATCTCGCGAGCGACGGGGTCGACGTGAGCATAGCCGGCAATGCCGGGGCGAGAGGCCTCAATAAGGATGAGAGATGAGGCGTTCGCTGGAAAGGTGAAGCGCAGGTATGCACAGCGGGTAGTCGCCGTCATTTCGGTGCGAATGACGCGGGAATGACCAGCATCCATGGAGACGGAGTAATAGTCGGGGCGGACGGTCTCGTTATGGTGAGTGAACGGTAGCTTACGGTCGTCCGGAGAGACTTTGAGATCGTCAATCTCGGGCATGAGTGTGACGTATCCATAGTCGCCCATCCAGAGCGCCGGCTGATGAGTGCCAATGAAGCCCGAGATGGTTTTGTCCTGGTATTTATAGGAGAGGCCAGGCTGCTGGTTTTGCCGGGTCTGCGGTGTCCAACTGGTCATGCCGAAAGGGGGCGTGACAAAGGGTTGGGTACGGCCGTAGCCGATGGGGCCGCTGCCTGTGCCGATGTAGGGATTGACCCAATCTACGGGATCCGCAAACACGGGCTGCGCCAGAGCGGCGAGGAGAGAGATCTTGGCGAATGACTTAAGTGACTTAAGTAAGTATAGGTTCATTTGGGCGAGGTCACCACAAAGCGGTTATCAATAGCAGAGTCAACGACTCGGGCGAATTGCTCGACAGAGCAGGCGAAGGCCGGCGCCGGGCCGCTGCAGCCGGGAACAAAGATTGGAGCGATAGAAGGCTGTTCTGCACCAGTCAGAGTATGGAGCTCGCGGATTTGGTCGAGAGTCTGGCTGATGAAGAGAACCCGCACGGTTGCGACGCCAGTCGTCCGGTTGCGGCGAATCTCGAAGACAAGCGCACTGCCGGGAGGCGTGGCGTTGAAGGTCTGGTTCGGTAACACCCAGTCGATGCGTAGCAGACCGCCGAGCCAGGAGAGGTTGGAGTCGTGCCCGTCGAGGAGTATGAAGCGATCGTCCGTGGTGCCGAGCTGATACGTCGTGGGCTTGCCGGAGGCGGCGCTGACGATAGTGTCGCGGATGTGCGCAGCGAGGTTGGAGGCTGCGACCTGAGCTCCGTAGGGAGTGCGGAGCATGAAGTCGTGATATCGCGTGTTCATCTCCATTAGATCGTTGAGGTCTGCGCGTGAGACGCGTCCCCAGCCGACTTGCGACATGGGCATGCCCTCGGTGTATTGGAGCAGGAAGTTTTCGGCAAAGTCGGCGCCGAGGGTAACAGGACTTTCAGCACGCGGATCTCGGGTGGCCGCGACACCATCCTCCACGCGGGTAGTGCGGAAGTCAGGTTTGGCTTTGTCGCAGGTGGGACCATTGCAGTCGGTAAGAACGCGGTGCATTTCCTCAAGAGGACGGACGAATGCAGCCGTGAACCATTCGGGTTGGTTTGCCATTCTGCCCAAAGTTGCATCTTTGGCGCGTTGTTGATCGACGTCCTTGCTGCTTAGGGGAGAGAAAAGAGGGTTAAGACGATTGGTGAAGAAATGGGCCTGAACTTCGCATTGCGGCGACAGGCCGGGCAGGAGCGCTTTGGCGGAGGCGATGGTGCGTGATGCGGTATTCGCTTCGACGTAGATTCCGGGATGGTCGCAGGAATTGGACTGCAGCAGCGATGGATATCGCGTGCGGTAGAAGTCGGCGAGTAGGCGCAGCGCCTGGGCGCCATGCGGGGTAAGGACCCCGGGCTCTGTCGGCCATGCAGGCCAGGGTTGCGAGTTATATGCGCTCGATCGCGTCTCGCTTTCGATAGGTGCTCGCACGCCGTGACGCATGAGCACTACGACGGAACGAAGTTCATCGCCCTCTTGCAGAGGTTGGGAAGATTGGCCAATGATCTCAAGGCTGCAGAGCGCAGAAAAGAGAATGCAAAGAAAGATACGCCGTTGGCGTGCCGTGGTGATCATCCGGTATTTCATAAGAAAGTGAGTGTGGCGAAGCGCTCGAGAGACAAACACCTATTTTGCTGCAGTGGTCGATGACGTAGGGCGAAGTTCCTTTGCGTCCTGCTTGAGATAAGGGGCAAGCGCTTCATACTGATTCGTTGCGATGAAATTGACCCCGGCTGCGATCGATGCCTTCCAACGCAGGATGACAGCCTCGTGCGATCCGAAATTGTATCCCTGTCCCCAACCCTGATCGTCAGCGGGAGCAAAGCCGTCCATGGTGTAGAAGCGTACCCAGTACCCCATCTTGTGAGCATGGTCGACAAGCGCGCGCAGGCGTTGGTTGTCGGCCGGAGTCCAGTCGCCGGCACCGGGTTCGCCGCCCTCCTCTACGGTGTACCAGGAGCTGTTCCACCAGCGGCGGTAGTTTGTAGGCGGCTCGCTAAGGAGTTCATCAGGCGTGATTTGGACGGCCCAGTGCATGAGCTCCTTGATTGGCATTCCCTTGGGTGTGGGATGCGTGTGCGCGGAACCAAAGAGGCGGAGGCGCGAACCTACGGCGAGATCATCGTAGAAGACCTTCTGCTGTACGTCGGCTTCCTCGGTGACGGCGAGAATAGGCTTCCGGTCGATCGGCGAAAGCTTGCTGGGGTCGTCGGTTTTTACGGCGGTCGATAGCCACTCCTCGTGCCGTCCGAGGACCTGCCACACGGCCTCGAGCAACGCAGGCTGATTGTCCTTGAAATCGAAGTGCAGGACGATCACCGGCCACTGGTTGCGCTTGTTTTCCGCGATGGCTTTTTCTACAACCGGGCGGACCTGCTTGAAAAAGTAATCTTCGAGCGTCGGCTCGTCGCCAGCGGGGTGCGGAGTGTGGGAGACAACGACGCGGCCTTTGCCGGTGGCCGGGTCCACATACCAGGCGAGGTCTTGCTCGATCGATACTGGGAAGCCGGAGCTGAGAGCACGTTGGATGCGGTCGTTCCATTGTCCCTGGTAGGGATAGCAATTGTGCGCATCCAGAATGGGGTAATTGTGATTCAGGAAATCAAGATCCGGGCCCTGGGCGCGAGCGGACGAAAAGAAAAGGGCGAATGCCATCAATGGAGCTACAAGGATGAGGGCTTTGTGACGCATGCTGAACTCCTCTTGGGTTCTACTCGCTAAGGCGCGAAGACGATGCGGTGATGGAAATAGTCTGCTGGATCTCGAGATTGAGAGATCCAGCGGTGAGTCCGATTTTAGAATGACAGGCGTAGAGCAAACTGCATGATACGGGGATCACCGGCGAGTGAGGTGATCGTTCCGACGCTGCTGTCACTGAGACCTGAGTCAGGTTGAGCGAAGAGTGTCTTGTTCGCCAGGTTGAAAACCTCCCAACGGAACTGGAGCTTCGTTCTCTCGGACAGACCAAAGTCACGCATCAGGGCGAAGTCGAATACGTTGGTATTCGGCCCGCGCAGGTTGTTGATACCGCCGTTGCCATAAGGGTTTGCCGCGGTGGGAAGGGCATAGGCATCGGTAGCGTTTGGCGAAAGCGCCACGCAGTTCTTGTTACGCGAGGTATAGAACCAGCAATTGACATTGCCTACGATCTTCGGCGTGCCAATCATGTTGGGCAGGGAAGTCGCGTTTCCGTTGATGTCGATGTCGCTGCTGAAGTTTCCAGCCGATGTAACCGTGAACGGCAGTCCTGATGAGTAGCTGTAGACGCCCGAGGTGCGCCAGCCACTGACAAGGTCAGCGGCGGGGCCTGTGTGCAGGAACTCTTTGTTGTGCCCGAAGGGGAGCTCGTAAAGATAAGAGAGCGCGACATGCTGGGGGACGTTTGATCCGCTCAAAGCATTGCTGAAGGTTTGGTAGTAGGTAGTTCCCGTATTCTTCGACCAGGTGTAGGCAGCCTCAAACGAAAGCCCGTGGTTGAAGCGACGTTGTACAGAAGCTTCAAGACCGCTGTAATTGCCAACTCCGATTGCCTGTGAATACTCAAGGTATCCGAAATTAGGATAGGGAAAGGTCTTGGTGCCCGGTAGGTACTGGTTCAGATCATGAATGATGTCGAGGTTCGAAGACTTTGTTCCGACATAGTCCATCGTGAGAACCATATTTGCTGGCAGTTGACGCTGAAAGCCTACACTCCACTCCTGGGTAGATGGAGTGGGCGACGCGGTCTGCATGGCATGGATATGAAGAGTGGACAGGCTGACATCGGAAGGATTGAGCGTGTTTGCCGGGAAACCGTTTTGGAGAAGGAACGCAGGTTTGTTCCCAATCGGATTAAGCGTGACCTCCAGCAGACCCGGCGGGTTGAGGGCGAGCTGATCTTCGCTGCCGGCGCGTTTGAACAGTAGATAGTAGATACCATAACCGCCACGAATCACCGTCTTGTCTCCGAGCGAATACGCGGCGCCCACGCGTGGGGCAAAGTCTGTATTGTTCACCTGAACCAGGCTGCGGTTGGAGAGTGAGCCACCTGATGCCGTGATGAGAGAACCGGTACCGGTGGGATCGAAGTTGGCGAGCTGGTTCTTCGCCGAGTACGGAGGAGTGGCGAAGTCGTAGCGCAGGCCGAGGGTCAACGTGAATTTTGGAGTCAGCTTCCAGTCGTCCTGGGCGAAACCGGAGGCCATCCAGATGCGTTGGTCTACAAAGAACACGTTGGAGAGGCCTGCCTGGTAGACATAGCCCAGCAGTCCGTCGACGTAGGAGTCCCCCGAGAAGACACCGGCGAAGGCGAGACCGCCGTTCATGTAGTTCTGGTCTTCGTAGAGATTGCGCATGGGAGCACGAACATCCGCCCCGAAACGCAGGAAGTGCGTGCCCTTAGTCCAGGAGACCGTGTCGGTGTACTGGAACTGCTGCGGTACCTGCTGCTTCGGAAGAAAAGCGGGAGACCCGATGAGAGCGTGGTTGACGTACTCCGTGATACCGATACCCCCAGCGGTTGAGGGATTGAACGGTACTCCTGGAATATAGTCCGAGGGAGCGTTTAGGCCGAAGGGTTGCTGCTGGTCATAGGAAAAGTTCCGGACGAAGCCGAAGCGGAAGTCGTTCGTGAGTGTCGGGCCGAAGATGTGCGTCCACCCCAGAACAGCCGCCCAGGATTTGAGCGTGGAGTTTCCCCACGACGAGGTGCTGCTGCCGTCGGCGATGCCGCCGAAGTCGCCGGGAACATCACGAATCCGGTTGGAATAGGTGTAACGAGCGAAGACAGCGTCCTTTTCGCTCGCGTTCCAATCGACACGCCCGTCATAGTTATCGGTATCGTCAACCACCGATCCGGTCCTGGCGTAGTTGTTGAAGTCGCCCGGGAGATTGCTCTGGGGGAATGCGTCGAGTATTTTCTTCCCGAAGGGATCCCACATGGACATTGGAACCTGGTTGTTCGGAAAGGGACCTCCCGTCGCTGGATTGCGGAGAGTGGGATAGCTGACGCCAACGGCCGCTGCGGTCGCAGGGCTATAGTCGCCGATACGCTCGTTATCCAGCGGAACCGTAGAGATGCGGGTCACGCCTTGCCGAATGCGAGTTCCTTCATAATCGAAGAACCCGAAGAGGCGTTTGTGCAGGATCGGGCCTCCGAAGTTGCCGCCAAACTGATTTTGAATTTCCTTGGGTTTGGGGAGGCCGGCTCCATGGGTGAAGTAGTCGTTTGAATCGAAGATGCGGTTACGAAGATATTCAAACAGCAGGCCGTGAAACTGATTCGTTCCGCCCTTGGTGGTTACGTCGACCTGCGCGCCAGGGCTGCGGCCGTAGATGGCGGTGTACGGGCTGCTGATCAGCTTGAACTCGCCGATCACGTCGACCGAAGGGCGGGAAGCGGACGCAGAGAGCTCTTGCAGGTTCTCGGAGAAGGTGTTGTTGTCGACGCCATCCAAAATATAGTCGTTCTGCTCGTTGCCGACTCCGTGGATGACAAACAAGCCGGTGCTTCCGGAGACGCTGCTGCCACTTTGCTGAGTAAAGCGCTGCATCTGGACGCCAGGCACCAGCCGGATGAGGTCGTCCCAGTTGCGTTGAAAGAGCGGCGTGCCGACGATTGTTTCATTGTCGATGACGGTGCCAATGGAGGAGTCGTCTCGCGCGAGCTCCGCTTGAGCCCCACTCACCTCGACTTGGGCGATGGCTCCAGCCATGGCGAGATGGAAGTCCTGGCGGGCCTGCTCGGACGGATCGAGGAGGAGAGTGGTCTCCTGTGTCCGAAAGCCAGCTTGATTAGCAGACACTCGATAATGACCGACGGGAAGACCGACAAAGGTGAAGTAGCCTGAGCGGTCGGTAATCGTATTGCGCGAGGCCTGGGTGTCCAGGTTCGTCTCGGTAACCTGCGCTCCGGCGACGATCGCCCCCGAAGGATCCGACACCAATCCGGAGAGCGACGCGACCCCTGCCTGCGCCAGGAGCGCCGGCGGCAGCAGAAGTAGACACAAAGCGAGCGCAAAAAACCGGAGACGGGAGGAGTTCATTGTGGCCCAACCTTAATGATGAAAGTGACTTCGTAGGATTCGGTTCCGAGTGTCGAACTCGTGTTGCGGAATACGTCGAACTTATCCAGCAGAGGTGGGCATTTCAAGTGAACGGTGAGGTGTTAACATTTTCTTTGCCTATGAAAATCAAGACGATCGAGCACCTTGACTCGAGTGTGAAAATCTGAAGACATAGCGGGCGGATGCACGTCCTATGCACCTGGGTGTATGAGTGCTCATAACGTTGAAATTCCCTTGCGAGGGTTACAACGGCATGAAACTGTTAACGCTCGATTTACAACCGAACACTAGGCTAAAGTCGTGCGAGACCGTTCGCCGCGAGGTTCAACCCCATGGCAGACACCCTGCTCTCTGAGCCTGATGTGACTTCGATTGCTCCGCTCCGGTCGAGTGCAAAGCATGCGGCGGTGCACCATATTCTGGCAAGCAGCTACTTTGCGAAAGCTCCCTTGCTCTCGGCCTTCCTCCTGCACGTCTCACGGCGCTCGCTGGATGATGGGATGGTGCGCATCTCTGAGTACGAGATCGGCAGATCCGTATTTCAACGTAGTGCGGACTTTCACCCAAGGGAGGACAATATTGTCCGAACCTATGCGAGACATCTTCGAAAGAGGCTTCAGGAGTACTACGAAACGGACGGTGCAAACGACACGGTTCGCATTGAGATCCCGAAGGGAACCTACGTTCCAGTTTTCCATACCGGTGATTCGCAACCGGCGGCTCCCGAAGAGGAGATCTTCACCCCACCTGCAAATGAGACCTCGGCTTTGACGAAACTCCCAGAGCAGAGGCTCTGGCGGGGACGTGCGTGGCGTTTGCCTGTTGCAGTTCTGGTGATTGCGGTCTATTCGATCACGCTCTTCCAGATTGCACACGGGACAGCACATACTTCGGCGTTTGCAGAACGCAGAGGTCTGCTGCATCCGATGTGGGGGCAATTGTTCCGCTCCGACAGGGACACCGTTGTGGTGCCAGGCGATATAGGTTTTGTCATCCTGCAACAGTCCAATCGCCGCACTTTCTCATTGGCCGAGTATGTGAGTTGGTTCTCGTCCGACGATCTGGACAGTCATCTTTCGATGGGTTACCTGAAAGATCAGACGTACACGAGCGTCCTGAATCTAGAGATCGTATCAAGGCTCCAGCGCCTGCCAGAGGTGAACATGAGCCGTTTTGTCATACGTGCGGCCAGGAACGTTCGCCTCGACGACTTGCGAAATGGGAATGCCATTTTATTGGGTTCCAGCTATAGCAATCCTTGGGATGAAATCTTCAGCGACAAGCTAAACTTTCACTTCGTGAATCGACCTAGTGACAGTCGCTTCTGGATCGTCAACCAGCGCCCGGTTGGGCCGGAGGCGAATACTTACGAATCTGTGACCACCAGCACTGTTCACAAAACCTACGCGGTGGTTGCTATGGTGCCAAATCTGAACAGGAATGGGCATGTCTTGCTGTTGCAGGGGCTCGACGCGACCGGAACACAAGCCGCCGCTGAAATGCTATTCAACAGCGACGATATGGGAAATGCCATCCAGGATGCGATCAATCGTTACGGCGCAAAGGGACGATTCGAGCTGTTGATCGAGGTCAATAGTCTGGACGCGAACTCACACGCTACGGACGGCCGTATTATCGCCAGCAGGTTTCAGGAATGATAGGCGTTGCCGGAGATGCTGCGCGGGAAATTGTGCCACTCGACTGTAGCTTCGATCGCTATGTGGCGTAGTGTTTCAGAGGTATTTGGCGTATCCATAGAGTCCAGAGGGGCGACGGGGAAGGGGGAGCGGGCTCTTGCGAGGAGCGAGAGATGCTCAACCTACGGCTGTAGCTTGTGACATTATTTGTCTTAGATCTCTTGCCGCTTTTGTCGCATCGGATCCATCGCGACCGTAACCAGCTCCCCCCACCTTCAAGGTGTGGTGCGAGCAACTGACAGCAAGACGCTCCCCCAAGCTACCAAACTTTTACGCGACACGAACATCGTTCGCTTTGAAGACATGCAGAGCGGGAGACGCACGAGGGCAGGGTCTGGGAATCGTCCATCCTGGCGACAAGTGGGCAGCTCAAAGGTGGTCGTCCCGTATCGCGACGGGAAGGAAGTTATCAATCCTCACGAGTGCGGAAGAGCATCCTCATTATCCGGAAGGCGAAGGCCTGATCACCAGGGGCACCTTCGGTCCAATCCTCTCGATAGTGATTGTGGACGCCGCCGGCATCACCCTTCGGAAAGGGCCAAATCATCATGCTCACGCCGGGTGAGGCCCGCACGTCTCCCGAGCGCCATCGAAAGCACCTTTGGCAGGGGTCAGCAGACGTGCAATCTTGTGGAACTTTAGCTTTCGCCAGGGCGTATCTCTGTTCGTGCCACTCTGGTTTGGAATAAGGACCTCCATGTTCCAACGTGTTCAGCTATTCGCTTTACTAGCATTCGGTCTGTGCGCAGCCATCCTGTTTTGTGGCGGCACGGCATCCTTCGCGCAGAATTCCGATAATGGTCTTGAGCTTCATGCAAACTCACACGCTAGCGCGGCCGATATTGGCCTACCCGCGTATCCCGGCGCGACCTTATACAAGGACACTGACAACGACTCTGCGGTTGACCTTGGACTTAACCTTGGTGACTTCCACTTCACACTGAAGGCTGCCAATTACGTGAGCAGCGACTCACCGGCACGGATTTTGACGTTCTATCGCAAACCGCTCTCGCGCTACGGCGAAGTACTTGAGTGTGATCACGGCATGCCCGTGGGTTCGCACACTATCACTCGCAACGGACTTACCTGTTCTGACGAGCACGACGGGCACACGCAGACCAACGTCAGTGCGAATTCCTCTAGTGATCACGAATTGCGCGCTGGAACGCCACATCAGTACCGCGTCGTAGGGATCGACAAGTCTCAGCCGGGATCGACCCACTTTGGCCTCGTCTACGTTGACCTACCGAAGGACAGCACCAAGAAAGCAGAATAGGTGCTGTCTGCCGGCCAAATTGAAGAGCGAGGCGAAGCGTGCCGGTTTTCACCCAGAGATGCGCCGATTTATGGTTGGATTCAGCCCAAAGGCTTCCCCATCAGAACGTTGGCGGACGTCGATTCGCGAGCATCAAGCCGTTCTGGAGGCTCGCAGTTCACGCACGCGAGACTGTTCAGGCCAAAGTATTGCCGCCATTCACTGAAAAGCTCTGTCCGGTAATGAAACTTGCATCATCGCTTGCGAGGAAAGCAACCAATTTGGCAACATTCTCGGGCCTTCCCATTCGTTTCATGGGAACACCTGCCGTGTAGTTATCCAGTTCTTGCTGGGTCACGTCTGCGTGGCGCTCAGTAGGAATCCAGCCGGGCGCCGCGAGGTTGACGGTGATGCCGGTGGGTGCAAGCTCACGCGCCCAGGAGCGGGTAATCCCCAACTGAGCACCCTTGGCTGCGACGTAGTTCGCAAAGCGGGGATTCCCGAGCTCGAAGACTTCGCTACCGATGTTAATGATCCTGCCGAAGCCGCGCTCTTTCATACCGGGCAGGACCTGCTTCAGCAGTAACAGAGGAGACTTTACGAAGAACTCCAGGTTTGCTCCTCGATGGAGAGGAATGGCTGAGGACCGGTCGCATTGACAACCAGAACGTCGATCCCGCCGAAAACATCCGTGACCTCACGGACCAGGCGGACGATCTCGACTTCGCTACGCGCGTCCGCCTTGAATGCATGGGCGTAGCCGCCAACCTGCCGAATGCGCTGGCAGAGCTGTTCAGCCGCATCGCTGCTATTGAAGTAGTTGATGGCAACGTTCGAACCGACCGCTCCTTGCTCGAGAGCGATGGCGGCTCCTAGACCGCGCGATGCGCCGGTAATCAGAGTGGTACGTCTTGAGGTTGAACCGCTCATGTCTGCCTCACCTTGCAATGGTATGCGACCCTGTATTCAAGAAACACGCATCCGAGGCGCAACTGGACTTGCATGGTGAACAGCACAAGCCGCTATTTCGATGCGACGAATCAGTTCAGGAAGTTCGCAGCGTCGAGAATGCCCCGACGTGGAGGAGGCGGAGGCAGCACCACCCGCACTGGCACATCTGCTGCCCGCACAGCAATCGGCCCCATGGGAACGGTTGCGGTCAGGGCAGTTGTTGCCGGGACGACAGCTCTAGGCTGAGCTGCTCGCTTGCGACGGATGACCGGCGCTAGGACAGTGACGACAGGGGCCTTCTCTACTGCACGGGGTCGACGCGGAACTTTGCCGATTCGCTGGTGCACCCGTGTGGTACGCGTGCGCTTCGCTGTCGGTCTGGGAACTGGGGTTTCACCTGTGAGGATGTTACGAACGTGCTTGAGCCGAGCGATCTCGGCATCGATCTGCTTCAGTATTTCTGAAATTGGCATGAGTCCCTAGTATAAAGCCGATTCAGAATGAATTTCGGTGAAGCGATGCTGTCACCTGCTCCAAAGTGTAAGGTCCGTTAGGCCTCGGGCTCTGCGGCATCGCCCTGCTCGGCTACACCGAGCTTGGTTTTACTCTGTTGCCAGCGTGGGTGCGAACAGAAGGGAAGTCAATGTTGCTGATTCGGCCTTGGCCGCCGCTCTTCAAGTTGTAGGCGTGACCGTTCCAGCTCTTCCGCGATGAGCTTCTCGTCCGGGAGCACGGTTTGATACTCGGCAGCACATACTTTGTTCG
>Ga0193743_1002069_pt1 | contig 14412 bp, 13 predicted proteins | sample L2c2metaG_FD_143038 | JGI IMG/M metagenome (GOLD analysis project Ga0193743, IMG submission 143038) | Soil microbial communities from a riparian zone of the East river system, Colorado, United States - L2c2 | ecosystem: Environmental > Terrestrial > Soil > Riparian zone | place: USA: East River... | reverse complement strand
GTCGACGTCGTGCTCGGACTCCAGCCCGAGCACGACGTCGACGGTGTCGTTCTTGGCGGTCAGCATGACGATCGGGACGCCGGACTCCGATCGGATCGACCGGGCCACGTCGATGCCGCTCATGCCGGGCAGCATCAGGTCGAGCAGCACGATGTCGGGCCGGTTGTCACGGAACGCCGACAGGGCACGCTCGCCGTCGGCCACGAACGAGGGCAGGAACCCCTCGCTGCGCAGCACGATGCCGAGCATCTCCGCCAACGCAGGATCGTCGTCCACCACCAGAACCCGGGCTCTCATGGGACCAATATTCCATCCGCGTTCATCGCGGTGTGACCGGCCGGCCGGCGGAATCTCGACAACGACCCGGCGGACGGTCTCCACAATTCGGTCTTTCAGCGTTGATCCGGGCCGGCTGGTACGCAATCTCCCCCACTCCGGTCCCCGAGGGTGACGTGCGCCATGCCACGATGACCGCTATCCCACGCAGCCTCCGGAGCCGACCCTGGACACGTCAGCACTACCCCGGCGCCCCCTCACGGTGGGCGAGCTGCTCGACGCCGCCCTCCTGCTGCTGCGCGTCCACGCGGGGGCACTGCTTCCGGTCGCGGCCGCGCTGGCGGTCGCCGAGCAACTTCTACTGGCGCCGTTGCGCGACTGGTCCGAGTTGCTGCTGTCCGACCCCTTCCGGGCCTTCGAGGAAGACTTCGGCCGGATCTGGGTGGTGCTCTGCGCCGGCGCCGGGTGCGAAGCGGTGATCATCGCGCTGCTGGCCGCGCCGGCGTCCCGGGCGGCCGGCGCGCTGCTCCTCGACCGCCGGCTGAGCAACCGGGCCGTGCTCGACCCGCGCGGGCTGCGCCCGGTGGCGACGATCGCGGTCGCGCTGTTCGCCGGCCTGTTCGTGGCCACCCTGTCGTTCGCCGGCCCGTTCTGGGCGCTGGGCTTCGGCTTCTCCGCGCTCGCCGTGCCGGCCCTGGTCGTCGACCGGGTCAACCCGCTGCGGGCGATCGGCCGGGGCTTCGGGCTGGCCGGCCGGTCCGGCGGCCGTGGGCTGTGGATCCTGCTGCTCGGCTACCTCACCTGGTGGCTGATCCGGATTCTGGTCGGCACCGCTGGCGGCTCGCTGCTGGCACAGCTCGTGCCGATCGACCGGGACGCGGCGGCCGTGCTGCTCACCGGGATGCGGGCGGCGGTCAACACGCTGGCGTACGCGGCCCTCGCCTGCCTCGCCGCGACCCTGCACCTGGAGACCCGGTTCCGCACCGAGGGGCTGGACATCGCGCTCGGCCGGGGCCACGCCACCGGCCCCGACCCGCTGGCGGTGCGCCGGTGACGGGCTTCGCACGCTGGTGGACCGAGACGGTGGCGGCGATCGGCGACCAGTTCGTGCTGCGCTGGCTCGTGCTCATCCTGTTGCTGCTCGCGGCGACGGTGGCGGTCCTGTGGTCCAACTGGTCCCGGCTGCGCCGGGTCCGCTGGCGCTGGCCGGCCTTCGACCTGCGCTTCTGGCGACGGCGCCGGCCGGTGGCCGAGCCGGGCAAGCCCGACGATCCGGAGATCGACGCGCTCGAGCCCGACGCGCTGCCCGACCTGCCGGCCGCGACCTTCGTTTCCCGGGCCGACCGCTTCGCGGCGGAGGGCCGGTGGGCCGAGGCGGTGCGCGAGCGGCTGCGCGCGGTGGTCCGGCAGCTGGTCGACCGCCGGGTGATCGAGCACCATCCAGGATGGACAGTCACCGAGCTGGCCTCGGCCGCCGGCCGGAGCGCGCCGGCCACCGACCGACCGCTCGGCGCCGCGGGCACGATCTTCTCCGACATCTGGTACGGCCAGAAGCCGGCGACCCCCGACGACGACGCGACCATGAAGCGACTGGCGTCCGATGTGGACCATGCGGTGACCGGCGCCCGGGTGCCGGCGAGCCGGCGGGCCGAGCCGTGACGGCGACCGCGACCGGTGGCCGGCGGGCCGCGCTGCGCCGGGGCTGGCGGGCCGGCAAGCGCACGATCATCCCGTTCGGCGTGGTCGCCCTGTTGCTGATCGGCACGCTGGTCACCCACGCCGTCGACACTCCCGACACCGGCGACGCCGACTTCCTCTCCCCGACCAGCAGCGCGCCGATCGGCTCGGCGCGGCTCGCCGAGGTGCTGCGCGGGCGCGGCGTCACCGTGGTCCGCCATACCGACCCGCGCAGCGCGCTCGCCGACGTGGGCGCCGGCAGCACCCTGTTCGTCCCGGCGGCCGAGTTCCTCGACCCGCTGACCACGAGCCAACTGGCGTCGCTGCCGCGCAGCGCCCGGGTCGTGCTGGTCGACCCGCCGGGCCGGACGCTGCAGACCCTCAACGCGCCGGTGCTGCGCGGCCACCGGCGCTGGGCGACCGCGGTCGAGCCGGCCGGCGACTGCACCATCCCCGGCGTCGACGCGGTCGGCGCGGCGGCGGCCCGGCGGCAGAGCTACGACGTCGAGGGTCCGCACGACCTTTGCTACCGCGGCGGCGTGGTGCACCTCGGCTACCCGAACGACCTGATCGTGGTGGGCGCGACCGACCCGTTCCGCAACGACCGCATCGACGAGCACGACAACAGCGCGTTCGCCGCCGGCCTGCTGGCGTCCAGGCCCCGGCTGGTCTGGCTCGACCTGCACGAGCGTTACGAGCCGCCGCAGGCGCCGCGGCCGACCTACTCCCCCGACCCGGACCGGGACACCTACCTCCCCCAGCCCGACGAAACGGGCCAACCCACCGACGCATCCGGCGGTGGCGGGCCGGGCCCCGGCCGGGCCGATGGTCCGGACGACCGGGACAACCCGCTGGGCCAGGCGTTCCCGCCCTGGCTCTGGGCGATGCTCGCCACCCTCGGCGGTGCGCTGCTGCTGCTGATCCTCTGGGCCGGCCGGCGGCTCGGTCCGGCGGTCAGCGAGCCGCTGCCGGTCGAGGTGCGCTCCGGCGAGACCGTGCTCGGCCGAGGCCGCCTATACCAGCGGGCCAAGGCCCGTGGCCCGGTAGCCGAGGTGCTCCGCCGGGCGGCCCTGCGGCGGATCGAGCCGGCGCTCGGCCTCGAACCCACGCACACCCCGGCCGAGGTGGTCGACGCGGTCGCGGTGCGCACCGGGCGGCGCCCGTACGAGGTCGACGGTCTGCTCTATGGCCCTCCGCCGGCGCACGACGACGAGTTGCTCGACCTCGCCCGCGGCCTCGACGCCCTGGCCGACGAGATCACCGCGGGCACACCCCGCGACACCCCGCCCGGCACCGCCGGGCCCGACCAAGGAGAACCACGGTGACCCTCGCCGCCGAACAGACCGCCGAGACCGATCCCCGGGTGGCCCTGCACCGGCTGCGGGCCGAGGTCGCCAAGGCGGTGGTCGGCCAGGACGCGACCGTCACCGGGTTGCTGATCGGCCTGCTCTGCCGCGGTCACGTGCTGCTCGAAGGCGTGCCCGGGGTGGCCAAGACGCTGCTCGTGCGGGCCTTCGCCGCGGCGCTCGACCTCGACATGAAGCGCCTCCAGTTCACCCCCGACCTGATGCCCGGCGACGTGACCGGCTCGCTGGTCTACGACCCGCACGGCGCCGCCTTCACGTTCCGCCAGGGCCCGGTCTTCACCAACCTGCTGCTCGCCGACGAGATCAACCGGACACCGCCGAAAACCCAGTCGGCGCTGCTGGAGGCGATGGAGGAGCGTCAGGTGTCGGTCGAGGGGCTGCCGCGGCCGCTGCCAGAGCCGTTCCTGGTGATCGCCACCCAGAACCCGATCGAGTACGAAGGCACCTACCCGCTGCCCGAGGCGCAGCTCGACCGCTTCCTGCTCAAGCTCGCCGTCCCGCTGCCCACCCGCGACGAGGAGCTCGGCGTGCTGCGCGCGCACCACCAGGGTTTCAACCCGCGCGACCTGGCCGCCGCCGGGATCCGGCCGGTAGCAACCGCGGCCGACCTCGCCGCCGGGCGCGAGGCGGTCGGGCGGATCGGCGTGGTCGACATGGTGATGGGCTACGTCGTCGACGTCTGCCGCGCCACCCGCGTCTCGCCGTCCCTGGAGCTGGGTGCCTCGCCGCGCGGTGCCACCGCACTGCTCGGCGCGTCGAAGGCGTGGGCCTGGATGTCCGGCCGCGAATACGTCACCCCCGACGACGTCAAGGCCGTGGCCCGGGCGACCCTGCGACACCGGGTGCGGCTGCGCCCGGAGGCCGAGCTCGAGGGCGTGACCGTCGACCAGATCCTCGACGCGGTGCTCGGCACCGTCCCGACCCCGCGCTGACCATGGTCACTTGGCGGGCCGCCCTGCTGCTCGGCATCGCGGCGCTCACCCTGCCCCTGTGGTCGTCGCCCTGGTGGGCCGCGGCGGCGCTCGGGCTCGCCGTGCTGACGGCATCCATTGTGGACTTCGCGCTCGCCGCGCCACTGCGCGACCTCGCGCTCTCCCGGCGCGGCGACTCCTCCGTGCGGCTCGGGCAGTCCGCCACGGTGCGGCTGCGGTTGCACAACGGCGGCAAACGCATCCTGCGCGGCGAGATCCGCGACGCCTGGGTGCCCTCGGCTGGCGCGGTCACCCCGTCGGGACGGGTCACCGTGCCGCCCGGCACCACCGTGACGCTGGAGGCGACCCTGACCCCGACCCGGCGCGGTGACCGGCCCGCGGTGCGGGTGAGCGTGCGCTCGCACGGCCCGCTCGGCCTGGCCTTCCGGCAGCGCGCCGGGCGCCCCGCGACACCGCCCTGGCGGGTTCGGGTGCTGCCCCGATTCGCGTCCCGCCAGCTCCTGCCGGAGAAGACCGCGCGGCTGCGGGTGCTCGACGGCACGATCGTGACCCGCGGGCGCGGCCAGGGCACCGAGTTCGACGCCCTACGCGAGTACGTGATCGGCGACGACGTCCGCTCGATCGACTGGCGGGCCAGCGCCCGCCGCTCCGACGTCATGGTGCGCACCTGGCGGCCGGAGCGCGACCGCCGGGTGGTCTGCGTGCTCGACACCGGCCGCACCTCGGCGGTCCGGATCGGCGACGAGCCCCGCCTGGACGCGGCGATGGACGCGGCGTTGCTGCTGGCCACCCTCGCGGCGCGGGCCGGCGACCAGGTCGACCTGCTGGCCGTCGACACCGCCGTCCGCGCGTCGGTCTCCGGCGCCGGCCGCCAGGTGTTGCTGGCCCGGCTGGTCAACGCGCTCGCGCCGCTCGAACCGGCCCTGGTCGAGACCGACTTCGAGCTCGTCGTCGGCGAGGTGCTGCGCCGGGAACGCAAGCGGGCGCTGATCGTGCTGTTCACCGCGCTGGAGCCGGGCGCCCTGGGCGAGGGCCTACTGCCGGTGCTGCCCCGGCTGGTCGCCCGCCACAAGGTCGTGGTTGCCGCGACGCACGACCCGGTGCTGCGCGACCTGACCACCCGCACACCGCGGACCGCCGCCGACGTCTACGCGGCGGCGGCCGGGCACCGCGCCCTCGCCGAACGCGACCGGGTGGCGTCGGCCCTGCGCCGCGGCGGCGTCGAGGTGGTCGACGCCCCCGCGACCGAGTTCGCCGGCGCGGTCGCCGACGCCTACCTCACGCTGAAGGCGCTCGCCCGCCTCTAGTTATCGGCCACGCGAGGGGCGGCGTGGCGTCGTCGGAGTAGGGCGCGCCCGGGCGCACCAGCGTCGCCGCCGGCGCCTCGATCCTGGGTGGCTCGACCTGCTTGGGGACCAGCTCCGGCCAGATCGCCGCGCTCACCGCGCGGGCCCGGGCGAGCCGGACCCGGGAGCGCCGGTGCCGCTCGGCGATCACCGCGGCCAGGTAGGCCCAGCCCGGCACGTCGGGCGGCGCCGGCGGAGTGGTGACCGCCGCGAGCTCCGCGGCCAGTGCGCGGCCGAGGTTGCTGCGGGCCGGTTCGCGCAGCTCGCGACCGCGGGCCAGGAAATGCCGCACCGCGAGTGCCAGGTCGTCGGAGACGCCGGTCAGGTCGAGGGTCAGCGCCCAGCCGGCGAGCCGCGGCGGCATGCCGGGCACCCAACCCCAGCTCGCCGGGGTCCGCTCGTGGATCACCATGGTGCCGGCGACCAGGTCGCCGAGGCGCTTGCCGCGCGGGTTGCCGAGCATCGTGGTCAGTGCGGCGATCCAGGTGACCGGCGGCAACAGCACGCCCGGCCATTCGGTGGCCACGCCGACCAGGCTGCGCGTCAACGCGTGCCGCAGCCGGACCGGACCGCCGTCATCGCGGACCACCCGCAGGCCGAGTGCCGCCTTGCCGAGCGTGCGCCCGCGGAAGAGCGTCTCGCAGGTCACCGGATAGCCGACCAGCAGCAGAACCGTAGCGACCACACCGATGCCCTGCATGGTCGCGTCGTCGAAATCGATCGGCACGGCGCTCAGCACCAGCGCCCCGATCGCGAACAGCACCAGCGCGATGATGACGACCGCCATCAGGTCGAGCAGCAACGCGGTGACCCGCGAACCGGCCCGGGCCGCGCGCACCTCGAGCTCGACGGCTTCGCCGGTGACGACCCGGTCGGAGGGGAGAGGTTGCGCGCTCACCCGCACAGTGAACACTATGAACGCGTGGATCTCGACGCGTACGTTGCCGAGCACGACGCCGAGTGGCGCCGGCTGGAACACCTGTCCAGCAAGCGTCGCCTCTCCGCACCCGAGGTCGACGAGCTCGTCACGCTCTATCAGCGATCGGCGACGCACCTGTCGGTGGTCCGCAGCCGCACACCCGACCCCGCATTGATCGCCCGGTTGTCGCGCCTGGTGCTGGCCAGCCGTGCGGCGATCTCACCCGGCCCCCGGATGCGCCTGGCCGACATCGGGCGCTTCTTCACCACCGGCTTCCCGCTCGCCGCCTATCGCGCGTGGCCGTGGTGGTGCGCGGTGTCGACCGTCTTCACGCTGCTGACCTTCTTCCTGATGTTCTACACCGCCGAACACCCGGAGGTCGCCAGCACGCTGATCGGCGACGGGGCGGCCAGGCGGCTGGTCGACACCGAGTTCGCCGCCTACTACTCCGAATACTCGCCGCACACCTTCGCGTTCTCCCTCTGGACGCACAACGCCTGGCTCTCCGTGCAGTGCCTGGCCTCCGGCGTGCTGATCGTGCCGGTCCTCTGGCTACTGTGGAACAACGCCCTCAACGTCGGCCTGAGCGGCGGCGTAATGATCCAATACGGCGAGGCCGAGCAGTTCTTCAGCCTGATCACCCCGCACGGCCTGCTGGAGCTGACCGGCGTCTACGTGGCAGCCGGCGTCGGCCTGCGGATCGCCGGCGCCTGGATCCGGCCGCCGCGACACCTGACCCGCACCCGCTCGGTCGCCGCCGCGGGCCGCGAGGGCCTGCTGGTCGCGGTCGGCCTGGTCTTCCTGTTCGCGGTCTCGGGCGTCATCGAGGCGTTCGTGACGCCGTCACCGCTGCCAGCAGCACTGAAGATCGCCATCGGCGCGGCAGCGTGGCTGGGCTTCCTCGCCTATGTGGTCGTGTTCGGTTCGGCGGCACATCAGGCGGCCAAGGCTCGCGCTGCCGCGCAGGCGGAGGCGGCCCGGGCGCTGGCCCTCGCCGGTCCAGACCGTCTCGGGAGCACGATCGACTCGGGTCCGTCGGGGGCACGACCGTCACTCCCGCCAGAGACCGTGCCGGGTCCCAGGGGGCCCGTCACTGCCACGTCCGCGGCGGCAAGCCCGAACTGACGCGGTCTTCTGGATCCTTGCTCTGCTCACATATACGCACCGCCCGGCCCGGTAGGTGGGTGCGTATATGTGAGCAGAGCAAGGGCCGCGCGGCGCGTGTCTGGCCGCCTCTTGCTCTGCAGCCAAACACGCAGCGCCCACCCGGTATTGGACCCGCCCGCTGCCAACGGCGATCGCCGACAGCACGGCCACGACCCGCGGCGTCTCGGATGACGCGCACCTGCCGATGGATGCCGGCCCGCCGTTCGGGCGTGCCAGGCGATCGGCTTCGCGGCTTACGGCGGTCTTAGTTCTTCGATTTCTGCCCTGCCATCCGCCTTCGTTCCCGCCGCGCCGGCATGCGGTCGATCACACCCGCGTTGACTACGTCCTGCTGGGCCGGGCGGCAGCGCTGCCGCCCATCCGCGAGCAGAGCAAGGAGCTGTACTGCGCGGCCAGGTCAGGCGAACAGGGCCTGGCCCCAGAAGTCGCCGCCGTCTTTGACTCCCGGCGGGCAGGCGAACAGGGCGCTCGAGACGTGCCGGATGTATTCGTTCATCACGTCGTGGCGCGCTAGCTGGAGCTGGATCGGCACGAACTGCTTGTGCGGGTCCCGCTGGAACGAGATGAAGAACAGGCCCGCGTTGAGGCGGCCGAGGCCGTCGGAGCCGTCGACGAAGTTGTAGCCGCGGCGCAGGATGCGGACGCCGCCGTTCTGGCTGTGGTGGGCCAGCTTCACGTGCGCGACGTCGGCGATCGCGGGCTCGCCGTCGGGGCCCTTGATGACGAAGTCGAGCTCGTCGAACTCGTTCTGGTGGCCGAGCGGCGCGCCGCTGCCTTTGGCCCGGCCGACGATCTCCTCCTGCTCACCCAGCGAGGTGCGGTCCCAGGTCTCGATGATCATCCGGATCTTCCGGGCCACCAGGTAGGAACCACCATCCATCCAGGACTGCCCATCGCCACCGCGGGCCCACAGGTGTTCGTCGAGCAATGCGGTGTCTTCGGCCTTCAGGTTGGCGGTGCCGTCCTTGAAGCCGAACAGGTTGCGCGGCGTGACCTGGTCGCGCGAGGTCGACGAGGTGCGCCCGAAGCCGAGTTGCGACCAGCGCACGCTGACCACGCCCATGCCGATTCGCGCCAGGTTGCGGATCGCATGCACCGCCACCTGGGGGTCGTTGGCGCACGCCTGCACGCACAGGTCGCCGCCGGAGATCTCCGGCTGGAGCGCGTCGCCGGGGAACTTAGGCAGGTCAAGCAGCGCCGCCGGGCGCTTCGCGGCGATGCCGAAACGGTCGACGCCATTAGCGTCGCGGAACAGCGTCGGGCCGAAGCCGACAGTCAGCGTCAGGCCGGCCGGCGGCAGGTCGAGCGCTTCGCCGGTGTCGTCCGGCGGTGCCTCGGGGATGCCGTTGACCGCGCCGATCGTGCCGGCGTCCTGGCCGGCCGTCATCCGGGCGGCGGCCGCCGACCAGTCCTGCAGCATCGACACCAGCCGGTCGCGGTCCTTCGTGATCACGTCGAACGCGACGAAGTGCAGCCGGTCCTGTGCCGACGTGATGATGCCTGCCTGGTGGTCGCCGTGGAACGGGACAGCGCCGCTGGCCGCCGACGACGGAGCCGGGGGCTCCGAGTCAGCGGCCAGCACGGCCGTCGCGCCGGCGGCGGCGCCCGCGATGCCGGCTACGCCGACTCCCGCGAGCGTCATCGCCTGACGACGGGTGATTGCCATCAGACCTACCCTGCCACCACTGCGGCGACCTTGCTGATCGGCTCGGCCAGCGCGTTGATCACGTCGGAGAGCCCCTTCAGGTCGGCCTGCGACAGTTCGTTGTGGAACTTCCAGCCGTCGCCGTTGCGGTGCTTCGACAGCTCCGTGTCGACGTTGGCGAACTCGGTGTCGAGCTGCTTGACCAGGTCGGCGTTGCGCTGCTCGAGCGCCGGCCGGAGCGCGGCGATGGCCGCCTTGGAGCCTTCGACGTTGGCGTTGAAGTCCCACAGGTCGGTGTGCGAGTAGCGGTCTTCCTCACCGGTGATCTTGCCGGTGGCGACCTCGTCGAGGAGCTCCTTGGCGCCGTTGGCGAGCTGCAGCGGGGAGAGCTGCTCGGCCTGCGACTTGGCGACGATCTCCTTGACGTTGACCATCAGCTCGTCGGCCATCGGGCCCGACTTGGAGATGTCGCCGGTCTTCCACAGGTCGCGCTCGATCGCGTGGAACCCGGTGAACTTCATGCCCTCTTCGACGACCTCTTCGCGGCCGTCGATCTTCGGGTCGAGGTCGCCGAAGATCTCGGCCACCGGCTCGATCCGCTCCCAGTAGGTGCGGGCGACCGGGAACAGCGCCTTGGACTTCTCGATGTCGCCGGCCTTGACGGCGTCGACGAACTCCTGGGTCTTCGTCAGCAGCGCGTCGGTCTGGCTCTTGACGTAGCGCGAGTAGTTGTCGGTGGCGTCCTTGAGCGCGGCGTCCTCGGTGAGCGGGGCGGCCGAGCCGTTGACCTTCAGCGGCCCGCGGATGCCCTTGCCGATCATGCCTGGCTTGCAGGCCGTCTCGTAGGTGCCGGCGGCCAGCTCGACGTGCAGCTCGCGGCTCAGGCCCGGCGCGATGTTCTCGACCTCGCCCATCACCCGGTCGCCGGCGGCGTACACGTAAAACTCGGTGACCTTGCCGCCCTTGTTGGTGATCTTGAACTGCACGGTGCCGGCGTCGATGTCGGTGACGCCGACCTCGCAGGCGGTGTCGTTGGCGTTGACGGCGATCGGCCCGCCCGCGGCGTCAGCGCCCGAGCCGGCGTTGTCGTCGCTGCTGGAACAGGCGGCGAGGCCACCGGCCAACAGGGCGACCGCGACGGTCGCGAGGTATCTGCGGCGCATTCAAGAACTCCTGATCAGGACTTCTGCGTGGTGGACGCAGGGGTGGTGGTGGTGGTTTCAGTGGGCACCGTCGCCGGCGCGGGCTTCCGCTTCGCCGGCTTGAGGAAAATCGCCAACACCGGGATGCCGTACGCGACCCAGGCGATCGTTTCCAGAACCGTCGGCGCCGGGGTGATGTTGAACATTCCGGCGAGCACGTTGCCGTACCAGGAGCTGGGGTCGAGCGTGCCGCTGATGTCGAACGCGAGCGTGTTGAGGCCCGGCAGGACGCCGGATTCCTGGAAGTCGTGCACCGCGTATTTGAGGATGCCGGCGGCGACCAGGATCAGCAGCGCGCCGGTCCAGGTGAAAAACTTGCCGAGGTTGATCCGCACGGCCGTGCCGTAGAGCAGGATCCCGATCACGATGGCGGACGCGACGCCGCCGATCAGCGAGTACAGCGGGCCGCCGTCGGTCTGCACGCCCTGGACCGCGGAGTAGAAGATGAGCGCGGTCTCCAGCCCTTCACGCACGACGGCGAGGAACGCCATCACCGCGACCGCGATCGAGCCGACCGCGAGCGCGTCGGTGAGCCTGGTGCGCAGCTCGCCGGCGATCGAGCGGGCGGCCTTACGCATCCAGAAGATCATCCAGGTGACGAACACGACCGCGGCGAGCGACGTGATCGCCTCGAACAGCTCGCGGTCCCGGTAGTCGGCCAGCAGCGTGGTGCTCGTGTAGGTGAGCATCCAGCCGAAGAGGACGGACAGGACGACCGCCAGCGCGACGCCGGCCCAGACCTGGACCAGCCGGTCCTTGCGCTGCGACTTGACGAGGAAGGCGACGAGGATGCTGACCACGAGGGTCGCTTCCAGACCTTCGCGCAGGCCGATCAGGTAGGTGGCGAACATGTCGGTGAGGACTCCGGTCACGCTCGGTAATAGGCAGCCCTTACTTAGGGCAGCCATACCTTCTCTCCGGCGGGCCGGGAAGTCAAGTTGACTGTGTAACGTCTCTACACGTGAAGGCTTACGTGCCGTGGCTGACCGTGCTCGCGTTGGTGATCCTGCTCAACGCGCTGCACCTGCGCCCGCTGGCCACGGCCCTCGCGGTGGGCTGGCTGGTCTATTGCGTGTGGACTTGGGTACGCCCAAAACGGTCCTAACTACAGCGGATCGGCCAGGTTCCAGCCAGCTTTGAGCACCGCTTCGCACGCGTCGACGGCGGCCGCGAACCGTCGCTCATGCGGGCCGGTGAGTTCCACCACCGGCACCGGCGCGGCGGCCAGGGCTTCGCGGAACCGGCCAGTCATCCGCTCCCGCAGATGCTCACCGTCACGCAGGCCGTCCTGCTCGAACGGGACGCCGTCGTGGTCGGTCAACAGGTAAAGGTCGGGCCAGCGGGCGGCCGCGCGTACCGGTTCGGAGGAACTGCCAAGGTAGCGCTCCTCCCAGATCGCGGTCGCCCGGGCATCCGTGTCGCAAATCAGCAGCGGGCCGCTGTCGCGGGCGGCGGTGTCGGCGGCGGCCTCCTGTGCCCGGGCCACCTCGACGAAATCGCTGCGGTCCCAGGTGACGTCGAAGACCGACGCGCCCGGGCCGCGCGCGGCCAGCTTGCGTTCGGTGAGCGCACGCCCGTACTCGGGGACCCATCTCGTGTCGAAGTGTCCAGCGAGGGCGCGCGCCATCGTCGTGGTGCCGGTCGACTCGGCGCCGACCACCACGACGCGGCGGACGAACCAGGCGCGCACCGGCGGTCGCAGCGCCCACCAATGGCCGACCGGATCGGCGCGGACCGCGGTGCCGGAGATCGGCACGGTGTGCCGAGATGCATCAAATGGCACGGGTACGGCGGCGAAGCGGCGAGCCAACTCCGCGCCGTAGACCTCGGAGGAGAAGACCGCGTCCACGGTCTCTTCGCCGGCCGCCTCGCGGAACAGTGCGCAATGTGCGTCCCAGGCGGCCCGGTCGGCGTAGTCGATCGGGTGGTCGTCATGACGGCCGACGAAACGGACGTGCGGCGTGCCGGCGTGCACCTCTTCGAGCCAGCGCAGGCGTTGGTCGAGGGGGATCGACTCGCGGCTCGACGGTGCCACCACGACGGTGACCGCGGCGCATCTGGCGGCGGCGAACTCGATCAACGCGTGGTGACCGGCGTGCGGCGGGTAGAACTTGCCGACCACGAGGCCGTGCCGGAACGTCACGCCGGCGCCAGGGTGCGGACGGCGCGCCACTGCCGGAGGCCGAAGACGCACAGCGCCAGGAAGATCAGGTAGAGCGCCGAGGTGAGGTAGAGGCCCTTGTACGCGTACAGCGGGATGTAGATGAGATCTGCGGTGATCCAGAGCCACCAGCTCTCCCAGCGCTTGCGGGTCTGGCCGTAGGTGGCGAGCAGCGAGAGCGCGGTGGTGACCGCGTCCGGGAACGGGACGGTGGAGTCGGTCGCGCGGTCCAGGAAGAGCCAGAGGGCGGCAGTGAGCACGACGCCGCTCACGGCCAGCGCGACCGCTTCGCCGGCGCCGGTGCCGGTGACCACGAGCCGGGTGCGGTCATGGCCGCCGTAGAGCCAGGCCCACCAGCCGTAGAAGCCGAGCAGCACGTACAGGATCTGCAGGCCGGCATCGGCGTAGAGGCCAGAGGTCCAGAACACCAGCATCAGCAGCGCGACGTTGAGGATGCCGACCGGCCAGTTGCTGATCCGCTGGCGTACGACCAGCCAGACGTTGAGCGCACCGGTGATAAAGCCGAGCAGTTCGGCCCAGGAGGTCGGGGTGTCGCCGAGCGTGAACGCGGCATCGGTGAGCATGGTTGGTTCCTAAATAGACGAAGGCCCCACGCCGGGCGTACCGGCGAGGGGCCATCGTCTGTGCTTACCTCAAAGAACGTTGGCTCTCCGCCGGACCGGCGAAGGGCCATCGTCCTTGATTTTGATCAGTAGCGGTAGTGGTCCGGCTTGTAGGGGCCCTCGACCGCGATGCCGAGGTAGCCGGCCTGTTCCTTGCTCAGCTCGGTGAGGTGCACGCCGAGCGCGGCGAGGTGCAGCCGGGCGACCTTCTCGTCGAGGTGCTTCGGCAGGGTGTAGACGCCGACCGGGTATTGGTCGAGTTTGGTGAACAGCTCGATCTGGGCGATCGTCTGGTTGCTGAAGCTGTTGGACATCACGAAGCTCGGGTGCCCGGTCGCGTTGCCGAGGTTGAGCAGGCGGCCCTCGGACAGCACGATCACCGAGTGGCCGTCGTCGAAGCGCCACTCGTCGACCTGCGCCTTGATGGTGATCCGGGTGGTGTCGGCGCGCTTGGTGAGACCGGCCATGTCGATCTCGTTGTCGAAGTGCCCGATGTTGCCGACGATCGCCTGGTGCTTCATCCGCGCCATGTGCTCGTTGGTGATCACGTTGAAGCAGCCGGTCGCGGTCACGAAGATGTCGCCGGTCTCCACGACGTCTTCGAGGGTGGCGACCTGGTAGCCGTCCATCGCCGCCTGCAGCGCGCAGATCGGGTCGATCTCGGTGACGATGACCCGGGCGCCCTGACCACGCAGGCTCTCGGCGCAGCCCTTGCCGACATCGCCGTAGCCGGCCACGACCGCGACCTTGCCGCCGATCAGCACGTCGGTGGCCCGGTTGATGCCGTCGATCAGCGAGTGGCGGCAGCCGTATTTGTTGTCGAACTTCGACTTGGTGACCGAGTCGTTGACGTTGATCGCCGGGAACAGCAGGCTGCCGGTCTGCTGCATCTCGTAGAGCCGGTGCACGCCAGTGGTGGTCTCCTCGGTGACGCCCTTGACCCCGGCGGCGACCCGGGTCCACCGGCGGTTGTCCTGCTGGAGCGAGCGGTTGAGCACGCCGAGGATGACCGCGTATTCCTCGCTGTCGGCGGTGTCGACCGACGGCACCGCACCCAGACCCTCAAACTCGGCACCCTTGTGTACGAGCAGGGTGGC
>Ga0193743_1002067_pt1 | contig 14420 bp, 12 predicted proteins | sample L2c2metaG_FD_143038 | JGI IMG/M metagenome (GOLD analysis project Ga0193743, IMG submission 143038) | Soil microbial communities from a riparian zone of the East river system, Colorado, United States - L2c2 | ecosystem: Environmental > Terrestrial > Soil > Riparian zone | place: USA: East River... | reverse complement strand
CTTTTGTATACTTTCAGTCACCGGCCACATTACCATCTCGTTATTTGTCTTCTACTATTATACTTCACGGCATACTGATTACCGTTCTAATGTCATTTGCTAATATCTGCGTCTCTGATCGCATTTTGCTCCGTGTTCCAACCTGAGCTTTGACAACGTAGTAGTTGTGGTTTGATATTAGTCGAAGGCTGGAAGCAAAGGATTAGATCAACTATCGCTGTCTGCTTCGTGAGGCAGATCGATTCAATAACTCTTTCCAGTTACATAAGAAGATCGGAGATTATGTGGTCATCGTAGTCGCCACAAAGCATTATAAAGATATGTACATAATTCAGCGAAGTAATGGGACCTCATGGCAACTTCATAAATGTAGATGTTTCATGAAATGTTGGTGGCGTTAATCATCATGTGCTTTGGTGTAACATATTCTAGATCTAGAATCTAAACTTATTGCGGACAGAGTCTGAGGAGATACTGCGAATTCAATAAGGTTCCGCGACCTTGACCATATCTGTTCCAGAAGTCACCACAACATCGCAAAACGGAGGTGGGCCACTATACCCAACTGTGCACACGCAAAGAGTCTGACACATTTGGCATTGAATTCATATTGACCCCTCTAGCTCTCTACATCCTCCGAGCCCATTCAAACGAAACCTTTTTGTCCCCCATGGCTGATCAAGTGCGTACTTGAATATGCCATTTGTTAAAAAGAACTCAACCATATACCAATCTATTCTCAGTCATCTGCTCCAACTGACCCGCCTAGTGTTTTCGTCTTTAACATTGGACCGACACGCGTCAGGCAGATGACCGATGGTCCAGATGATGCACAATCCCTTTTAAAGTTTTTCACCTCTGCGTTGGAGTCCATCCAAGCCAAGGGATATATAGTCCAGGGTGCGATGTATGGACCTGAAGGGGCAAATATCTTCATTGATACAGACGATGAGGAATGGTCTACCCATGTCAGTTGTTAGAGAGGGATGAGAGAGAGAGAGAGAGAGATTTTTTCATACCCGTACCTATTGAAAGTTGGTCAATGTCGTTAGGCAAACACCCCCTTCGTTCCACATTCCCTTACATTCCCAGTAGAAATTGAAAGGACATTTGGCGTTCTGTTTTTCTTTTCTTGTTGTTTTTTTGCGCAAATCTGGTGCAGCTCATTGCATTTCTTCAACCGCCTCGGGCCTAGCTCTGTGACGGTCTGTCAGCCTGAAACCGAAATTCTCAATCGTCTCTTGTGTTGGCACTGCTTTCCTTACCGTAATTTTTTCCTCGTTCTTTTGATCAATGCCTGTGAAAGATCCGATAGTGCGATGACACTACCCACAGCGCTACCATGTTTTCTCAATTGTCCTCGGCGCTGATATGTGGCCATTCCGGTGGTTTCACGCTATTAATGGTGTGTCTCAACGAAATAACAAGCCGCGCGGGGAGGCGGAAGTGTATTGAATTTGTAATTTACAGACCTAGGGAACCAAAGACACTTGGCAACTCTTCGTCTGTGAGGTTTGTGTGTCGATTCATTGGGCAATCCATCGGCCGGAGGATCTTTGTAGTGGTCGCGTACTGGTCGTTCTCGTGATCGTCCTTTAGTCCACCATGTACCGATCCTAATCAACTATTGAAGGCCGCTCTTGACGTGAGTTGTGTGGTATCAATGTTGGTTCCCCAGCAGAGTCATCATTATGCGCAGGATTGTCAAGTGATTGCGTTATGTCATCTTGGTGTAGTAGGTGAGTGGGTTCGAGCATTGTTGAAGTTTCTTCAGGCATCGGCGTAAGTACGTGTTCAGGCTGATTTCGTGATAGTAGGATCTCGTCTGCAACGGCTTCAGCAAGAAAGTCCGTGAGTGACTATAGAAACATGAGTAATTCAGATATGACGACTAAATGACCGCCGGACGCACCAGAACACTTTGCTTTCTGTGAACGCTATGCTCATGCTCGTCGTCATCGGTCAAACAAAGACTGGATAACGCGTCTTGTTCTGAAGGGTTCAAGTTCCTTCAATAGTTCATCTGCTCTCTTTTTTTCTGGCAAGCTCCTGCTCGTACCAAAATCCTCCTTGCATCTTCCAATTCCAGTCTAACGCGTGATAGATTGTGCACTGTCGATGATAGAATGCGCAGAGTTGTATGATATGGGTGGGTTAGGAATATCTGCAGGTGATTCAGACGCGCTGAGTTTTGAGATAGTGGTCTGAATTGCCTCGTCGGAATAAGTATGCCATTTCGTAGCAAGGACCTGGCTGTTGATAGCAGGCGCCACACCCTCCACGTCAAATTCATCTGCGACAAAGGTATTCTGGTTTGGGTCAGTCATTGTGGTGATCCTACTACGAATAGTGGTGCTCCGTTCCCACATGACCGCGAGCGAGGTTGACGACCCTCCAAACGACCTGAAATTTACCTCAACGGACTTCCTGTTCCTGCGATTTCCCATATCCACGTACATTTCCGTCACAATCCGGGGCATTTTTGTTAGGTCTTGCTCAAGTTGAGCCTTTAAAGTAGTCGCTCGTTGAATTTAACGTCCGTGGTTTGTCCGAGAAAAGTTGACTACGAAATGATGAGATTGCGGATGCTCGACAGATCGGGTGGTGGATTGATTTTTGGATTAGGAAGGGGAGGGCAAGCCTTCCCTGCCTCCTCAAACAAATTCCCAACCTATAATCCGCCATTTCGCAAAGATGGTTCCATCCCCTGCCCACCTCCTGGCTTCAAAACCTCGCTTCCCATAAACGTTAATGATATTCAACGTGTACACAAGACTGTTGACAATTTTCGCCCGTGGGGCAGAGGTATATCAACTCTTGAAATGTAATACTACTAATACTATTGTTATGATACCCATTGTTCATTCACTTGTCTCCCGTTCTGTGCATTACTTTGAGGAGTCATTAATTACGATTCCCGCCTTTTTTAAAGAACTTTTCTAGGACGCCGAGGACGTTCTTGAAGGCCATTACCTATGTCAATGTCATGTCAATGTCTGTTGTATTGGGGCGCTTGGTAATAGCGGTGTTATGCCCTCTGCCCTTGTCCCTGGAAAAAGCAAAGTCGTACAGCCACGCTAGCGCTCGTCTCTGGACTATCATCATTATGTCGAGCGAAAGACCATCTGAGAGACATCGCATAAACGAATTAACTCCAGCTTTCAGAAGGAAGTCATCGCAATTATCAGGCCCTCCTGCACCGTTGTCGATGGACGTGGATTCAAGCCCTGATAACCAAATGGCAATGACAGATGCTGGAACAAGGTGAGCAGCTGAATCCTGTTGTCCGACATCATTTGATATCTTCATACTTTCAAGTCATTTGCCACCCAGAACAGTTTCTGGAGTTGGCGTCGATTACGCACCTGCCAAAGCAGTTGCGAGTACGGAAGCATACAGAGGCTCTCCTCTAATTTCTGTACCTGCTTCAGCATCAATACCTGCTCTGCCCAGGAAACTTGATTCCGTTAGTAACCCAGGACCACAAGTTATACCCATGGTCGGCATCCATGCTACACTCACGACCGTTGTCGCTAATTACTGCTCATCTAGAACGTTTCACCGAACACCCATAACCCAATACCTCTGTTTCAAGGTGCTCATAATGTATACATGCCACAACCGACAATTACCGTGGCCAATAATATAGTAAGCTACATTCGAGCAGCGTAAATCCCAACCTATACGTTAACAGTTCTATCTTCCTTTCAGGTCCAGAACATAGTCAATGCTGATGGAAATGAACGAACGAGGCCTAAAATCTTGGTGAGTGAATATAATCTTCGAAGTGCAGAATCTCGGCTAAAAACTCCATAGAATGTACTAACTGAGAAACTCTTGCCGCGTGCTGAGTTTGCAGCATATGACGCTGCATCTCCTGCGCCACGGAATGCATGTACGGAGAAGACTCGCGAGACAATCCTTGATACACTGCGAGTGTGGGCGAGTGATAATACGGCCACAAAGGTATACTGGCTCAATGGGATGGCTGGAACCGGTAAAACAACAATTGCTTACTCATTCAGTGAAATCCTTGATGAGGGCGGGTCTCTTGCTGGTACCTTCTTTTCCTCTCACCTCCGTGTTGATACCAGTGATGTTCGTTGCATCATTCCCACCATCTGTCTTCAGTTGGCTGCCAGTGGGTATCTTCCCTCTTTCTCCCATCTCATCTTGGATGTAGTGGAAGCCAATCCTAACTGCAAATCTTGGAGGATTGCCAAACAATTTCTGAATTTTATTGTTAGACCACTCACTGCTGCATACAGGGATACTAGAGAAGTAGTAGTTGTCCCAGTTATTGTTCTTGATGCTCTGGATGAGTGCTCTGATCAGTCCCTTGTGGCTGAGTTACTTTCTGTGATCTCAAAGCACAGCATATCTCTTCCAGTCAAGTTCTTCATCACTAGTCGTCCAGAGATAATGCTCAAAGGGTCCTTTGATAAATCCTGGGCTCATTCAAACTTCATCCTTCATGAGGTTGAAAAGGAGATTGTAAAGGCTGATATAGAACTTTACATTAAAGCCTACTTGCTTAATGACCTTATCAGGCATGACTGGCCTTCACAGGCAGAGGTTGAAAGCCTTGTGAACATGTCTGGCACTCTGTTCATTTATGCAGCAACTGTCTGCAAATATATTGCTCAGAGGGGTAGCTATGGCATGCCTCAGCGCCTTTCAGATGTATTTAATTTCACATCAGAAACATCATTTGGTGTCACTCGACCACTAGATGGGCTTTATAAAAGGATTTTGGATAATGCCTATGAATCTACAAATCCTAGGGAAAGGTCAGATATAGGCATGGTTCTTCAAGCTGTTGTATATGTCTATAATCCCCTGTCTATGAGTGCCATCAGTGTTTTGGTGAAAATGCCCATAGAAAGAGTTCAGGCTGCCCTTGCATTCCTTCATTCTTTGATATATATTCCATCATCCCAACATCCTGCTAAGCACATCTCAATATTCCATGCTTCCTTTTATGATTTCATCAGTATTCAGAATATGTCCTCAGAACACCATCTTGACCCTTGTGCTTCACACAAATCCCTAGCACTTCAGTGTCTGTCATTGATGGATAAAGAGTGGTCAGCAAAAACAAGTGTGTCTTACTTGGTAGAGAGGAGATTTGGAGATATATCTGAATCTCTTGCATATGCTTGTAGTAGCTGGGTGCTTCATGTCACTTATGCAGACAGCAACAATGAATCTGCTGAATTGAAGCATTTCTTCCAAACACATCTTTTGCGATGGATAGATTGTTTGAGTATTTTAGGAAAGTTAGGAACTGCAGTGGATTTATTGCATAAAATAGAAATTTTGGCAAATGCAAATGTAAGTAATTTTGTTACTGAACATGGATGTTACTTACAACAAAATAGAACCATAAGCTGTTAGCAATGACAGTGCTTGATGCTGAGCGATTTTTGAAAGAAAATTTTGAGTTTATCAAGAACAACAGTCTTGAAGGATGTCCTTCAGCATTAGCCTGGTTGCCTGAAAATTCAGAATTATGGACAACATATGGAAGCAGGATGGATTGTCCATGGAAGCTCTGTTGGAGAAGGAGAAAATCATGGAGCCAGTGTGAGGCAGTACTGCATCATTCAGGGGAGGTCATGTCTGCTGTCTTCTCTCCTGATGGCATGCATATTGTATCTGCATCTTCTGATCATTCTGTGTGGATCTGGAATACAATCACAGGAGAGTGTGAAGCAGAACTGAAAGGACATTCAGGTCATGTCAACTCTGCTGTCTTCTCTCCTGATGGTATGCATATTGTGTCTGCATCTGATGATAAGACTGCATGTATCTGGAATACAACCACAGGAGAGTGTGAAGCAGAACTGAAAGGACATTCAGATTGGGTCAACTCTGCTGTCTTTTCTCCTGATGGTATGCATATTGTGTCTGCATCTAATGATACAATTGCATGTATCTGGAATACAGCCACAGGAGAGTGTGAAGCAGAGCTGAGAGGACATTCAGGTCACATCAACTCTGCACTCTTCTCTCCTGATGGTATGCATATTGTGTCTGCTTCTAATGATAAGATTGCATGTATCTGGAATACAGCCACAGGAGAGTGTGAAGCAGAACTGAAAGGACATTCACATTGGGTCAACTCTGCTGTCTTCTCTCCTGATGGTATGCATATTGTGTCTGCATCTAGGGATAAGACTGCACGGATCTGGAATACAACCACAGGAGAGTGTGAAGCAGAACTGAAGGGACATTCAGATTGGGTCAAATCTGCTGTCTTCTCTCCTGATGGTATGCATATTGTGTCTGCATCTAGGGATAAGACTGCATGGATCTGGAGTACAACCACAGGAGAGTGTGAAGCAGAGCTGAAAGGACATTCAGATTGGGTCAAATCTGCTGTCTTCTCTCCTGATGGTATGCATATTGTGTCTGCATCAAATGATAAGACTGCACGGATCTGGTATACAACCACAGGAGAATGTAAAGCAGAGCTGAAAGGACATTCAGATTATGTCAACTCTGCTGTCTTCTCTCCTGATGGTATGCATATTGTGTCTGCATCTTATGATAAGACTGCATGTATCTGGAATACAGCCACAAGAGAGTATGAAGCAGATCTGAAAGGACATTCAGAATATGTCAGATCTGCTGTCTTCTCTCCTGATGGTATGCATATTGTATCTGCATCTATTGATAAGACTGCACGTATCTGGAGTACAGCCACAGGAGAGTGTGAAGCAGAGCTGAAAGGACATTCAGATTATGTCAACTCTGCTGTCTTCTCTCCTGATAGTATGCATATTGTGTCTGCATCTAATGATAAGACTGCACGTATCTGGAATACAATTACAGGAGAATGTGAAGCAGAGCTGAAAGGACATTCACATTGTGTCAGATATGCTGTCTTCTCCCCTGATGGTATGCATATTGTGTCTGCATCTATTGATAAGACTGCATGTATCTGGAATACAGCCACAGGAGAGTGTGAAGCAGATCTGAAAGGACATTCAGATTATGTCAACTCTGCTGTCTTTTCTCCTGATAGTATGCATATTGTGTCTGCATCTAATGATAAGACTGCACGTATTTGGAATACAATTACAGGAGAATGTGAAGCAGAGCTGAAAGGACATTCACATTGTGTCAGATCTGCTGTCTTCTCTCCTGATGGTATGCATATTGTGTCTGCATCTATTGATAAGACTGCATGTATCTGGAATACAGCCACAGGAGAGTGTGAAGCAGAGCTGAAAGGACATTCAGATTATGTCAACTCTGCTGTCTTCTCTCCTGATGGTATGCATATTGTGTCTGCATCTAATGATAAGACTGTACGTATTTGGAATACAACCACAGGAGAGTGTGAAGCAGAGCTGAAAGGACATTCAGATTGGGTCAAATCTGCTGTCTTCTCTCCTGATGGTATGCATATTGTGTCTGCATATCAGGATAACACTGTACAAATATGGAATTTAGCCATAGAAGAGTACAAAGAAGAGATGTCAGCACTGCCAACACATACCTCTCTTTTGTCCTCATCTGATAACAGTAAATTACCTGTTGCATCATCAATTCCTGATGGCATTTTTATCCACCATGATCATCATAGCCAAATTCAAGTCTCCTCGGAGTCATCCTTCCTTGATGTATACCAAGACATAATATTCCATACCAAAAACCTCCATAAAATCTGGATTCCACCACCTTTCTGTAAGCCATCATCTATTGACTATCACTTATCCAAAATATGTCTTGGGTATAGATCAGGACAAATTTTAGTTCTAGAGGTATGTATGCTCCTTATATTGTATTCTACATTGTAACTTTATTGCTCATTGTCTTCTCCAAAATATAGTTTCAATCTTAGCATTTCAATTACACAACATAAGTCCTTACAAATCTTTATGTAACACATTTTTCCATATTGCAAAATATACAACTTTTAGGTCAAGTCAAATATTACCCTCTCCATGCAGGTTTTTGGCTGCTTGTCCATATCTGTTCACTGTGAGACCAGGAGGGTGGGAAAAAATAACCCCAAACATCCAAATGAGATAATTCTGATGAAAAAGGTTGTTTTTCGGAAAGGTGGTAATTTACCACCTTTCCACATTGGGAGAAATTCCACTGATTAGTGTAGACTTTTCTGACAAATATGCAACAAAAAAAATTGAAAAAAAATTACAACTTAAAAGGTCATACATTTTCAAAGGAATTTGCAACTCAATGTCACCACTTTTGAGTAGGGGGAAATTCCACTGATTAACATATATATTTATGGCAGAAATTATAATAGTAAATCAATCCAGATGACATGCTGCCTGAGCTTGCCTGCCAACTGAAGAAATCAACAAATACAAACAAAAGATCTATCCCTACATTTTCTAAGGCTCTCAAAAGTCTGGATACCTCAGTTATAGCCCAAATCAATATATTAGGCAGTGTCACATATGATCCTTCTACTTTTGGACAAAGTCATACCCTGCCAACAGTTGCCAATGGTCGCCTATGCTTGGGTTTACAAACAAACACAAACAAAATGATTTCGGCTTGAACTACTGTACCATTTCGATCAATTCGGCAGGCCCTGTGACCCATGACAGGTTGCCAAAACACCCGTGACATCTGATTTTTTTTCAGCAGGTACTGGAGATTCAGAGCCAGAGGGTTGAGGAAAGAGGAAGCGTGCCACCAACCACTATGCAAGTTTCTGGAGGCACTACAACCAAGATGATTGGAAGGATGACACTAAGTAGAACATTGAACAACACAGTGTGAGAGAATTGATGGGAACATTGTGACTTGGAGACAAGTTTAGTTTTCCCATGGATATTGAGGATTAGTGATTTTCAGCTGATAACTGTAGATCTCCTTAATTCTTTAACTACAACATTGAAGCTACAATTTAGAATGCTCGGGAATTTTTTAGGGCTTTTATGCCATTTATTAATGAATTTTTCAACAGTTTTGGCACTTGGCCAAAACCTCTGTGACCTCCATGACTTTTCGGCAATAAAAACTGGCCCATGACCTGTGACTGCCAAATTGATCAAAATAGTACAGTATTGAGTATGGGGCAGTGGAGCTTAGAGAAATTTTAAAAAAAGTTGAACCTTGATTGGTCACCATCAAATTTCCATATCTGTAAGTACTAGTTCAACTTCATCTCACCTGTCACTCTACCCACATCTTGCTCATTACCACCACACCACATCACCAGAATGATGATGGCCATCCTTGGTGGCCATCAAGGTACATCCTCCTTGTTATTTCCCACTAATGTTTGCAGTCATAGGCCACCACTATGCTGACCACAAGTGTAGCACAGAAGGGGTAGCGAACGCTGCCCCTTCTGCATTTTTTTGAAAAATTTCACCCGAAAACACATCATACAAACACATGTCATGCAATGTGCATTCAGTTTGTTCTGATTTTTTTTTCTGGACTCCAGCAGCCAGATGAACATCAGGGGTAGCTTTTGCTACTCTACAATTTTGTAAGCTTTTTCTTTGTTATTCATTCTTAGCCCAAATGCATGTATGTGTGTTGGGTTGATTTTTGTTAATTGATTTTTATTTTTATAGACTATTTCCATCCCAACAACCCACCACCTGTCTTGATGTGCCACCACCTGTTTCAACCACCCACCACCCATTTTGGCCATCCACAAGCCACTTCAACCCACCACCAGCCGTTTCGTTGGGCCCCGAAGGCTGACAAAACTCGTGGGTAGAATGCCAAATTCTACCCGGTGGGAGGGGCGCTGTTGACCTCGGGCCAAGAGTACATAGCTTCATTTTTTGAAACCGAATCGTTTACTGATTGTGCCTGACGCTGGGGCGCATTTAAGTCTAGGGGGGCGGGCGCATTGTTCATTCGAACGCCGGATATATTTATGCATCCATGCAAATCTCACGCATCACGGCAGCGTTGCCAAGCGGCACCGCGGCACCGTCCATAACTCTTTTAAGAAAGCACTCTCATGATGCATCAATGCATCACGACCTGTCTGACATATCAAAATCACTATGGCTTTCTACCCCACACCTCGTTTCTCTCCATAACTATTGCTGTGTAGGCCCTCTATACCGTCTGAAAGCTCTGGTTCAGATTTTCTTGAATAACGTTTTCGAATAACCGTTTCGGAACGTGCGATTTCTAAACACAGTGATTACCCAAGGGGCGACACTCATATCATAATGCCAATCCATGCGGGCGGGAAAGGCAAGAAACGAGCCGTGGAGATTGGTGATAGGGATGAAGGTACAGGTGGAGCATCGGGCATAGTCTTGTCCCTGGAGGAGGTTGTCACTGGCGGATACGAAGTGTAAGCTTTTCTTTTTTGTTATTCCGAATGTTCATTTTGTCCAGGGTCAATAAATTTGGTTATAGATACATTTTTTTGTCTTCGTGTTGAACTAACTTTTCTGCTAGTGTTTATACCCTTCCTGTCAAGGTCGGTTCCACAAACCAACAATTCTCGCTACAAGTCGACACAGGATCCTCAGATCTCGTGAGTGACTTCTGATTACTTTTTCTCTCCTCCTTTTGTTCAATTCACCTTTTTTATGACCAGTGGATCGCGTCAACGTCGTGTCACACATCCAGTTGCAGCCAAGCGAAAGGTCATCTATACGACCCGAGCGCGGCAACATCAACGGGTGTGGGTTTTTCAATTCTATATCTCTCTGGATCTGCAGCTGGGCCTATTGTATGGGACTCAGTCTCTATCGGAGGTTATACTGTCGACCATCAAGCTCTTGGTATGAACGTTTGCTTTTTGAATCTAATGCCGAATGACTTATCAGGCCTTCTTCTCCACATACAGCTGCCGTAACTGACGTTAACATGGAACCATTATCACCCAACTTCAGCGGAATTCTCGGTTTAGCGCTACCGCGCAACTCTATCATTGCAACCAATATCCCACCAGTAACAAGCAGTAACCCAGACGGCGCAGTTTGGACTTCTAACTTATTCTCCACTACCCCTGCTAACACGGCTCCATCATCCGATTTCCTTTCTCTTGCCCTTTCTCGTCCTGGATCAGATCAAGTCCCAGCTGTCCTTGGTATTGGACGACATCCTGCCACTCTCATCCCAGATCCTAGTCTTATCCAGTATTCAACGCCCGTTGTTGATAACTCTGGAGCTCTCTTTTGGAAAGTTGCTGTGAGAGGTATCACTGTCTATGTCAATGGAACGGCGAACCCAGTGCAGCTCGGTAACTCAAATACGGGCGCCGCTTTTCCAAGTGCTGTCTTGGATTCAGGAATTCCTCTCATTTTTACTACGACGACTATCGCTAACGCAATTTACGGCTCTATTGGAATCAAACCAGCACTTGATGGGATGTGTAAGGGGTTTTCCTTACCTCTGTCTCAGACTTGTCAACAAAAGATTTCTCATCTATATTCCTAGATTATGTCCCGTGCACGACACCTTTAAACATCACTTTTACCCTCGACGACAGGTCTGAGACTCCTCTTCATCCACTCGACTTGACAGCTGAGCCGGCTCAAGACAATCGAGCCCAATTTTGTACCGGGTTGATTCAAACCGCCGACGCCCAGCTCTCTAATCCAACTTCCTCGAAAGCAGATATCATCCTTGGAGTTCCTTTCATGAGGAGCGTTTATACTGTTATGGCGTATTCGGCTCCTAGCAGCAATGGGACTTTCACTCCTCCTAGTAATGGCGGGCTACCGCAAACGATTACGCCGATGCTGGGGTTATTACCCCTCACGGATCCGACAAGGGCGTTGCAAGAATTCCATAACGTGAGAGTCCTGAATCAGCCGATTGGGGGCGAGTCAACCAAGAATGGCCACGGCGGCCCTACTTCTCCGGCGGTCAACGTGGGAGGGAAGAAATTATCTGTTGGAATCGTGGTACTGATTGGGCTATCCTCTTTCTTGGCGTTTTGTGGAGTGTTATTCGTTATTCGCTGGTTTCTATTACGGCGCAAACACAGGAAAGCAGCCGTTCATGGGATGCATCCGGCGGCAGACGACGACAAGGTGGCGTATATGCTCACTAGAACCTCTCCATCCAAGAGGGAGAAGAAGAAGACAGTTGGTTTTGGCAGTCATGACGGACTGATAAGTGAGGATGAACTGAGGAAGATGAGATTCGAAGCGTATATGCAGAAGGAGAGGATGTTGCCGGATTCTACGATGAGCAGCGACCAAACTAGAGTGGGGGGTTATGAAGGTGCAGGTTATGGAAAGGTGTATCAAGATATGGAAGACGGGCATGAGTTTGGGCTAAGACGAGGACCGGTGAATGATGAAGATCTAGTATGGGATCCAGCGACAGGTCTCGATTGGGGTGATAATACCTTCACGCAACATCCACCTCGAGCATATGAAATACCACCTGAAACTGATCGCGCACGACAACTTGGACGTGTTGACCATCAAGAATTGACTACCTCCCATCGACGAAACTCCAGTCTAGCCTTGCAGCCTCTCCTCACCTCTCACCGTCAGAGAGAAAACGACTTTGATATTTGACGAACTATGAGGGTCATAATTTCGGTATCCGTCACCCAATCATACCTGTCTAATAAAGAGCGACATTTTCGTCATCCCACAACGAAGTGACTTGGCCAAAAAAAATTCACATTAACAACATCGCACATTAACTTGCCATTGCTAGGCATGGACTTTCTATTATTATCAGGACATACAATTTCTGCAATCACTAGTTTATTTGGGGTAAAGGGGGTATGCATAATGCATGCCCAAGCTCTAAATGCATATCAACGTTAACGGGATGGACGATTCGGAAAAGTATCTGATATTATCTGATATTTACATTATCTACCGGCTTTGTCTATAACCAAAGGAATGCAATATACTGAGGAGGAACAAACATCGCTACTCGAGGTATAATAAATTTTGGTGTTAGGGCAATCACAACTTCCCCCCCCCTCCTCTACTTTTGAGTCAACCTCTCATTAAAAATTCCCCACATACGAGCATTACCTCATTCCCACTTGTACAGCAGCACGCCTAGCTCCCGCCCTAGTAGGCACAACTTCTCTCCGAACGATATTCAATCCCGGCACTCCCTTCAACCCCATCATCCCAACAGCCTTGGGCTCTATCGACGGAGGCTTGCTCTGAGTCCATCCCAACCCTGAAACAGCCAACAGACCCGCCTCGCGAACCAAGTCTGCCTTTTTCCATCCCAATTGTTTTGTGTACGAGTTGTAGTATCCCAACCATGAACGGTAGGCTTGAGCTTTCTCTTCATCTGGTAAAGCGGCCAAGATGGGTTTCAGCTGGGCATGGACTTGTTTTACGGTTTCGGATGTAGGTCCTCCCAGCGGTAGTGTACTACTACTACTACTACCATTACTAGCAGCAGCAGAAAGAGGTTGGATGGGAAGAGCGCCAATGCCTGTCTTGGAGTTTTGTAAAAAGAATGTCTCTTCTTGCGAGAGACCAAAATTCCTCTGCCTGTTGCTCCTGCACGAGCTGTACGACCGAGACGGTGGATATATTGATCGGGATTGGCTGGAAGTCCCAGTTGGACAACTAGAGTGACACTGTTTGAAAAAAAAAAAAAAAAGGAGGGGTTATATATATAAGTAATAATATAAAAACAAAAGAAGAATTTTTTTTTTTGAAGAAATATTTTTTTTTATATATTTACCCAGGAAAATCCATCCCTCTTGCTGTAACATCGCTGCTGAGCAAAACGCCTGTTTTCGTAGTTGTAAAGGCATGAGCGACTTTGGTTCGTTTGGATTGTGAGAGTCTTGAATGGATTTCATGGATAGGTTCCAGAGCGTCCACTTTCGTTAATGCTTCTGCTGCAAACCCAACTTGACGGGCGGTTGGAAAGAAAACCATGACTTTGGAAGCGGATGGGTGGAGCGCTTTGTCATTGCGTAGAAGCGGTATAAGGGTAGAAAGGAATAAATGTTGTGGGGTAATGATATAGGATTGCGATACTTTGCAAAAAATAAAATAAAATAAAATAAAATTGAATAGTTTTTAAGATGAAGGACAAAGTAAACGCCTCTTACCATGCTGATGAGTATTTATTTCATCTTCCAGAAGCGTCGAGACAAAGGAGTAACCGGGTCTCAGCGCCTTGACTGCGATCTATGTTAAAGAACAAATTTTTTCAGTTTTGCACCCTCAACTACCACCCCTGATCATTCACACTTCACCTGTTTAATCTCCTGGCTGACGGTAGCCGAAAATAACAACGACTGTCGACCAGTTTCTTTTCGTGGTAGAAACTCCATTATCGCATCCAAATCCTTTTTGAATCCTTGATCCAACAACCTATCGGCTTCATCAAATACTACCGTTTGAAGGTTTGCCAGTCGCTGAGCCAGAGGTATGGTTCGGAGGTGATCTAGGAGACGACCAGGTGTCGCAACCAGGATGTGACATTTGTCAGAGAGAATGGCTTTA
>Ga0193743_1002066_pt1 | contig 14422 bp, 13 predicted proteins | sample L2c2metaG_FD_143038 | JGI IMG/M metagenome (GOLD analysis project Ga0193743, IMG submission 143038) | Soil microbial communities from a riparian zone of the East river system, Colorado, United States - L2c2 | ecosystem: Environmental > Terrestrial > Soil > Riparian zone | place: USA: East River... | reverse complement strand
GGTGGCAATGCGCTGGTGGGCGGCTCGGAGAATTCGATCGCGCTGCAGCCGCTCAGCGTGCAGGGCCAGGTCGGTCTTAGTGTCGCAGCCGGGCTGGAAAGCCTGGAACTTCGGCCGGGCCGGTAAATCAAGTTACTTTCGCCGTCATAGGAGCGAAAGCGACGAAGCAATCCAGCCTTTGCGTTTTTCCGCAACTGGATTGCTTCGCGGAGCCCGTCGTCGGGCGCATCACGAAACGATGCACCGCAGCGACGTTTTTCCGGCTTGCCAAATCGTTGATGTAGGGGGAGCATCAGACCCGCCGACCCAATCAAGGGCCGAGCTCCAAACAAGGAGGCGGCGATGGGACAGGACGTCAGTAGTCCCCGCGGTCCACGGTGCATTGCGCTGGTGGGCCCTTTCCAAAGCGGTAAAACCACACTTCTTGAAGCGATATTGGCGCGCACGGCCGCAATCCCGCGCGCCGGCAGCGTCGACGCCGGAACCTCCGTCGGTGACGCCAGCGCCGAGGCCCGCCGTCACAAGATGGGCGTCGGCCTCACCGCCGCCACAACAAGTTTTATGGGCGACAGTTACACCTTTATCGATTGCCCCGGCTCGGTGGAGTTCGCGCACGACATGCGCGCCGCGATCCCGGCGGTCGATGCCGCGGTGGTGGTATGCGAGGCCGACGAGCGCAAGCTGCCGCAACTTCAGATTATCCTGCGCGAGCTCGAAGATCTGGGCATCCCGCGCTTTCTGTTTCTCAACAAGATCGACAAGGCAAACAAGCGCATCCGCGAGACGCTCGCGACATTGCAGCCGGCGTCGCGGATTCCGCTGGTGCTGCGGCAGATTCCGATCTGGAACGGTGACTTGATCGCGGGCTTCGTTGATCTGGCGCTCGAACGCGCCTTCGTCTATCGCGAACACAAGGCATCCGAAGTCGTAGCGCTGGAAGGCGGTGATCTCGACCGCGAGAAGGAAGCCCGGTTCTCGATGCTGGAAAAGCTCGCCGATCATGATGACGCGTTGATGGAGCAATTGCTCGAAGATATTCCGCCGCCGCGCGATGCGGTGTTCGACGATCTCGCCCGCGAATTGCGCGAAGGGCTGATCTGTCCGGTGCTGCTGGGCTCCGCGCTCCGCGAGAACGGCGTGCTGCGCCTGATGAAGGCGCTGCGGCATGAATCGCCTGGCGTGACTGAGACCGCAAAGCGTCTCGGCGCGTCATCACCCAAGGATGCGCTGGCCTATGTATTCAAGACCGTGCATTTGCAACACGGCGGCAAGCTGTCGCTGACGCGCGTGCTTGCGGGGCATCTCAATGACGGCGCGACGCTGCAATCCTCGTCGGGCGAGGCCGCCCGGGTATCCGGGATATCAGCGGTGAACTGCGCGCTTGACAGCAAGCGCGCCTCCGCCGACGCCGGCGATACGGTCGCGCTGGGCAAACTCGACACCATCAAGACCGGCGACACGCTGTCGAGCGGCAAGACCGCTCCGTCAGCGCTGGTTACCATTGAGCCATCGCCCCCGGTGCTGGCAATGGCGCTGGCGGCAACCGACCGCAAGGACGACGTCAAGCTCGGCCAGGCCTTGTTGCGGCTGAACGAGGAAGATCCTTCGCTGACGATGGTCCACAACGCCCGGACCCACGACATCGTGCTGTGGGGACAAGGCGAGATGCATCTGCGGGTCGCACTGGAGCGTCTGCGCGAGCGCTTCGGCGTCAACGTCAAATCGCAGCCGCCGGCGATCGGGTATCAGGAGACGATCCGCAAATCGATTACCCAGCGCGGCCGGCACAAGAAGCAATCCGGCGGTCACGGCCAGTTCGGCGACGTGGTGCTGGAAATCAAGCCGATGCCGCGCGGCGGCGGCTTTGAGTTTCACGAAAAGGTCGTCGGCGGCGCGGTGCCGCGCAATTACATCGGTGCGGTCGAGGAAGGAGTGGTCGATGGATTGCTGCGCGGACCGCTCGGCTTTCCCGTTATCGACGTGCAGGTGACGCTGACCGACGGTTCATATCACAGCGTGGATTCGTCGGATCTCGCATTCCGCACCGCGGCGCGGATCGGCGTCAGCGAAGCGCTGCCGCAGTGCCAGCCGGTGCTGCTGGAGCCGATCCATGTAGTGGAGATCGTCTGTCCCACCGATGCCACCGCGAAAATCAATGCCATCCTGTCCGGTCGGCGCGGGCAGATTCTCGGGTTCGACACCCGCGAGAACTGGCCGGGATGGGACCGGGTTCGCGCCATGATGCCGGAAGCCGAGATCGGCGAGTTGATCGTGGAGTTGCGGTCGGCGACGGCGGGTGCGGGCAGTTTCACCCGGCAGTTCGACCGCATGGCCGAGGTCACCGGCCGCGCCGCCGATCAGATCATCGCCGCGCATCGCGTCGCGGCTTGATTTTACACACCATTTACTGGCCGCGAATACGCGACAAACTTGACGCTTAAAGCGTCAAGTTTGTGCTGAAATACTCATTGTTGATTGCGACGCTGCGAGATGTACCAGCAAGCCTGTAAGTCAGCCCCACGCGCGATCGCGTTTTTTTGCGCAGTCGTACTTCCCAAACCACCCGCTATCATCAACACTGCGACGCAGTATTCTGCTGCACGGTGTGGCAGCTCACGAGAAGTGCAATGGACGAAATCGATTTGTCGTTGAAAATGAGGCGGCTTGCCGCCTGGCTCGATCGAAGATGTCAGCCAGACAGCCTCATTCGAAAGCAATTCCATGGTGCTCCTTTCGGCAACTGTTACGTCACCATCGATCCCGCTCGCCAGGCTCCCTATGCATCCGCTAATCTCAATCGCGCCTATCTGTGCGGAACTGAAGCGGGAATGGATTTCGACAGTGTCGGGCGTTTGATCGATCTGTTCACGGCCGAAGGCGTGAGGCGGTTCTTCGTCTGGCTCAGCCCCGGCCCCAATATGGATGTCGTGCGCCGCTGGCTGGAGGGAAGCGGGCTTTCCCGCATTCGACGTACCGGGTATCCGACCCTGTGCCGCAGCCATGGTTCGCTGGTCCAATTCAGAACCGATCTCGAAATCCGCGAGATAAGCGTCGACGAGATAGAAGGCGCCCGCGATCAGCTCGGTGATACCCTGTGGCCGGAATATGCGAGGTCTGCAGGCAGTAACGGCTTCTTCCACTACATGGCGTTTGATGGTGGACGCCCGGTGGCAATCGCAGCACTCTGCGTGTTTGAGGATATTGGATACCTGATGGCGGCAGCGACCGCCGAAAGTCATCGCAAACGCGGAGCTCAACAGGCTCTCATTGCGAAGAGGGTCGAGCGGGCCGAACAGATCGGCTGCTCGTTCCTGGTGTCTGAAACCCTGTATATGCTTGAGCATTCCTATCGGAATCTGCAACGGGCCGGCTTTCAAGAAGTGTACGAAAAAGAAGTCTACGAATGGAGCGCCTGAGGGCTCCTCGCCCAGCCGATGGATCGACGCAGCGGCCGTGCTCATGTCGCATCGCGGTTAGGCGCAATGCTTGATTCACGCCGCAATGTAGCTTTGGCCTGTGTGCTGAGCGCGCTGGCTGGCTACGTCGATGGCATCGGCTTCCTGCATCTCGGCGGTCTGTTCGTCTCCTTCATGAGTGGTAATTCGACGCGGATGGGCGTCAGCCTCGCGGAAGGACATTGGATGGATGCGGCTGAGGCGCTCGGCCTGGTCGCGCTGTTCGTGCTCGGCGCCGCCGTCGGCAGCCTGATCGTGCTTGGCCGCGGCGCCAATCGCCAACCCTGGGTACTATTGGCGGAGGCGCTGCTGCTCGCCGCCGCCGCACTTTGCTACGTCTTCGGCCTGTCCAATGCTGCGATCGCCGCGATCGTGCTGGCGATGGGACTGGAGAACGCGGTGTTCCAGATCGATGGCGGCGCCGGTCTCGGCCTCACTTACGTCACCGGTGCGCTGGTGAAGGCCGGCCAGCTCATTGCGGCGGCGCTAACCGGCGGCGCGCGCTGGGACTGGGCGCCGAATCTGCTGCTGTGGGCGGCGCTGGTGATGGGTTCCTTGTGCGGTGCGCTCGCCTATTACTCGATCAATCTCGCCGCGATCTGGTTTGCCGCGGGCGTGGCGCTGGCGTTGAGCGCGGTCGTTGCGGTCACCACGCACCGATAGATAGCATTGACAGCGAACGCGGCTTGCCCGATTTGAGCAGCGACGACGCTCGCTTCTAGGGCGCCGCAACAGGATTGGCAATGACAGCCGAGACCAAAGCCCGCGCCGCGTGCCTGATCGGATGGCCGGCGGCGCATTCACGCTCGCCGCTGATCCATCATTACTGGCTGCGAACGCTGCGCATCGAAGGCGGCTACAACATCGAGGCGGTGCCGCCCGAGGGCTTTGCCGAATTCGTGCTGCATCTGTCGACCCATGGCTTTGTCGGCGCCAACGTCACCATTCCGCACAAGGAGCGCGCGCTGGCGCTGTCGACGCCGGACGCCCGCGCCCGCGCGGTCGGCGCGGCCAATACACTATGGTACGAGGGCGGCGAACTGCGCTCGACCAATACCGACATCGAAGGTTTCATCAACAATCTGGACGCCTGCGCGCCCGGATGGGACGCCGCCACCGATGCGCTGGTGCTCGGCGCCGGCGGGTCGTCGCGCGCGGTGGTGTTCGGGCTGATCGAGCGCGGCATCAAGCGCGTGCATCTGGCAAACCGGACCATCGAACGCGCCCGCGCACTTGCGGATCAATTCGGCGCCGGCGTTCATCCTGTCGCATGGGGGACAATCGACGATGTGCTACCGCGCGCCGGCCTGCTGGTGAACACGACGTCGCTCGGCATGCACGGCCAGCCCGCGCTGGAGGTCGACGCCAGCCTGCTGCCGTCGCATGCCGTTGTCGCCGATCTCGTGTACGTTCCGCTGGAAACGCCGTTGCTGTCAGCGGCGCGGATACGCGGACTGAAGACCGCCGATGGGCTGGGCATGCTGCTGCATCAAGCGGTGCGCGGATTCGAACTCTGGTTCGGACTGCGCCCCGAGGTCACGTCCGAGCTCCGCGCACTGGTCGAGGCCGATCTCACAAAGGTTTGAGGTCCAACGAGGCGTGGAATAGCCTTGGTGTTGTGGTGTTTTCCCTGTGCTGGGAAAGCCTTGGGAGACAACACCATGCCCAAAATCTCTTCGTTGCTGCCGCGCCTGCTCGTGGCTTCGCTGACGGTAATATCGGCGCTGGGATCGATGGCCTGGGCTCAGCAGGCGCCGACGGTTCGTATCCGCGGCACCATCGAAGCCGCCGCCGGTTCCCTGCTGACGGTAAAATCGCGCGAGGGTAGTGAGCTGAAGGTGCACGTGGCCGACAACGCGGCGGTGTTCGGCGTCGTCAAGACAACGATGTCCGAAATCAAGCAGGGCTCCTACATCGGGGTATCCGCGCTGCCGGAGCCTGACGGCACCCAGAAGGCGCTTGCGGTTCATATTTTCCCCGAGAACCAGCGCGGTGCGGCCGAAGGTTTCCGGCCGTGGGACCTTCGTCCCAACAGCACCATGACCAACGCCACCGTCGCCGAGACGGTCGCGGGGACCGACGGTCAGAACATTCTGGTCAAGTACAAGGACGGTGAAAAGAAAGTCGTGGTGCCGCCGGAGACGCCGATCGTCACCTTCGTTGCGGGTGACAAGTCCGAACTGAAGCCGGGCGCCAAGATCATTATCTTCAGCGCCACCAAGAAAGAGGACGGAACGCTGGAAGCCGCACGCGTCAATGTCGGCCGCGACGGAATCACGCCGCCGATGTGAACTTATTTCCCTCTCCCCTTGTGGGAGTCGAGACGAGCGAAGCTCGCTCTTAGGTGGCTTCATGAAGCGAAGACGGCTGAGGGGTTCCGGTCTATCGGTAAGCCGCGACCCCTCATCCGGCACGGATTCGTCCGCGCCAGCTAAGAGCAAGCTTCCTTCGCTCGTCTCGACTCCCACAAGGGGAGAAGGGAAGTGAAGGAGTAACGACGGCAACGTAGTTCCGATAATTTCTAGATCGCCAGCACGTGGTCGTCGATCTCGGCGATGGTGTTGACGCCGCACAGCCCCATGGTCACGCTCAACTCGTTGGCAATGATATCGATCGCCTTGGCGACACCGGGCCCGCCGAAGGCGCCGAGGCCGTGAATGTAGGCGCGGCCGATCATGCAGGATTTGGCGCCGAGTGCGAGCGCGCGCATCACGTCCTGTCCCGAGCGAATGCCGCCGTCGAACATGATTTCCATCTGCGAACCGACGGCATCGGCGATCTCCGGCAGCACCTCGATCGACGACGGCGCGCCATCGAGCTGCCGGCCGCCGTGGTTGGAGACCACCAGCGCCTGGGCGCCGGTCTTGGCGGCTTCCTCGGCGTCCTCGACATCAAGGATGCCCTTGAGGATCAGCTTGCCCGGCCAGATGCTGCGGATCCATTCGACGTCTTTCCAGTTCAGCGTGGTGTCGAACTGCGATGCGGTCCATGTCGACAGCGCGGTGATATCGTCGGTGCCTTTGAGATGGCCGACGAGATTTCCGAAGGTGCGGCGCTTGCCGCGCAACACTCCGGATACCCATGCAGGCTTGCTCGCGAAATCGAAGAACTTCGACAGCGTCCATTCCGGCGGCACCGTCATGCCGTTCTTGATATCCTGATGGCGCTGCCCGATCACCTGCAGATCGACGGTCAACACCAGTGCGCTGCATTTCGCTGCGATTGCGCGCTCGATCAGGGCTTTTATGAAACCACGGTCCTTCATGACATAGAGTTGAAACCAGAATGGCTTGTCGACATTGGCGGCGACGTCCTCGATCGAGCAGATCGACATCGTGCTCAGCGTGAATGGAATTCCGGCGGCCTGCGCGGCGCGGCAGGCATGAATTTCGCCGTCGCCGTACTGCATGCCGCATAGCCCGATCGGCGCCAGGATCAGCGGCAACGCGGCGGGCTCGCCGAGAATCGTGGTCGAGAGATCGCGTTTCGACACATCCACCAGAATGCGCTGGCGAAACTTGATTTGCTGCAAGTCATCGCGATTGGCGCGCAGCGTTTCCTCGGCATAGGAGCCGCGATCGGCGTAATCGAAAAACGCCTTCGGCACCTTTCGCATATGGCGCTGGCGCAGATCCTCGATGCAGGTGATGTGTTTCATAAGCGTTCCCGGCCCTTCTTGTATTCATCGCTTTGACTGTTCATCTAACACGCTTGGAGCCCCCGCAAAATCGCTCTGCGGAAACAGGCTGCCAACCAGGAGGGCATCCATGACCGGACCACGCTCCGAACTCAAAGACGCTAAAGATACCGAGAAGCGCCAGCTGGACCGGGCTTTGGATGAGGGGCTGGAGGAGACCTTTCCGGGGTCGGACCCGGTGAATGTCACCCAGCCGGCACCCTCAAAACAGGACAATCACATCAAGCGCAAGGACTAGCGCGCAGCCGCAATGCGGCCCAGCCGTCGGCATAATGCGTGTGTTAACAATATGTTAGGGGACAATTGGCGGATCGGTCGCCGGTAATGATTCATCATATTTTTTGAAGTCATTTTAGTACCGGAGGCATTATAACCCGCTACACGCTATGATGGCGGGCGTTCGAGGCTTCTTGCCGGGTGGCTAGAGAGTCCTTGGGCGATGCTGGGGGTCACATGAGCCGCAAATATTTCGGTACGGATGGGATTCGGGGCCGTGCCAATGGTCTGATCACGCCGGAGCTCGCGCTCAAGGTCGGGCAGGCGGCGGGATTGGTGTTTCAGCGCGGCGAGCATCGCCATCGCGTCGTCATCGGCAAGGATACCCGTCTTTCCGGCTACATGATCGAATACGCGATGGTGGCCGGCTTTACCTCGGTCGGCATGGATGTGCTGCTGCTCGGCCCGATGCCGACGCCGGCGGTGGCGATGCTGACCAAGTCGATGCGCGCCGATCTGGGCGTGATGATTTCCGCTTCGCATAATCTGTTCGAAGACAACGGCATCAAGCTGTTCGGCCCGCAAGGCTTCAAATTGTCCGACGATGTCGAAAGGCAGATCGAACAGCTGCTGGACGAATCGCTCGACAAGCGGCTGGCGCAGAGCGCCAGTCTCGGGCGTGCCCGCCGTATCGACGGCGTCCATGACCGCTACATCGAATTCGCCAAGCGCACGCTGCCGCGCGATCTCAGCCTCGACGGTCTGCGCGTCGTGGTCGATTGCGCCAACGGTGCGGCCTATAAGGTGGTGCCGGAAGCACTGTGGGAATTGGGTGCCGATGTTATTTCCATCGGTGTCGAACCGGATGGATTCAATATCAACAAGGAATGCGGATCCACCTCGCCGGAGGCGCTGAGCCGCAAGGTGCGCGAAATGCGCGCCGACATCGGCATCGCGCTCGACGGCGACGCCGATCGTGTCATCCTTGTCGATGAGCGCGGACGTCTGGTCGATGGCGACCAGCTGCTCGCGGTGATCGCGCAAAGCTGGAAGGAAGATGGCCGCCTCGCCAAGCCGGGGATCGTCGCGACCGTGATGTCGAATCTCGGGCTTGAGCGCTTTCTCGAAGGTCACGGCATCGAGCTTGTGCGCACGCCGGTCGGCGACCGCTATGTGCTCGAACAGATGTTGAGCCGCGGCTACAATCTCGGCGGCGAACCCTCCGGCCACATTATTCTGTCGGACTACGCCACCACCGGCGACGGCTTTGTCGCGGCGCTGCAGGTGCTCGCGGTGGTGCAAAAACTTCGCCGCCCGGTGTCGGAGGTCTGTCACCGCTTCGATCCGCTGCCGCAGATCCTCAAGAACGTGCGCTATCGTAGCGGCAAGCCGCTCGACGACGCCGAGGTTAAATCGGCAATCGACGCCGGCGAAAAACGGCTCAACGGCCATGGCCGGCTGCTGGTCCGGTCTTCCGGCACCGAGCCGGTGATCCGGGTGATGGGCGAGGGCGATGACCGCATCATGGTCGAGGAAGTGGTCGATCACATCGTCTCCGCGCTCGGCCATGCCGCAGCGGCTTGAGCGCGCTAATCGCTCGCAGCCATTATCTAATGATGCTGGTCGGCGCAGCGCCGGCATCGTAGGAGATGCGTATCGCGGACTGCGAATCTCTCGAGAATCGTCCTTTGAATAAGCCCGTCGTCGTCTCCGAAGAAGCGCTGGTTGCGCCGATGATCGTGCCAGACCTGACGTCCGATTCCGCCACCAAGGCGGCCGCGGTAGGGCCGGCTTACGTCGTGCTCGGTGGCATCAGCCTTTCGCATTTCCTCAACGACACCATGCAGTCGCTGATTCCGTCGATCTACCCGATCCTCAAGGAAAGCTACGCGCTCGACTTTGCGCAGATCGGACTGATCACGCTGGCGTTCCAGTTCACCGCGTCGTTGCTGCAGCCGGTGATCGGACATTTAACCGACCGCAAGGCGCGGCCGTTTTCGCTCGCCATCGGCATGGGATTTACGTTCTTCGGTCTGCTGCTGCTCAGCATCGCGCAGCAATATCCCGTTATCCTCGTTGCGGCGGCATTGGTCGGGCTGGGCTCGGCGGTGTTCCATCCGGAGTCAGCGCGGATCGCGCGGCTCGCCTCGGGCGGGCGCTACGGCTTTGCGCAATCGGTGTTCCAGGTCGGCGGCAATTTAGGAACGTCGATGGGTCCGCTGCTGGCGGCCTTGATCGTCGTGCCGTTCGGTCAACCGAGCATCGCGTGGTTTTCTTCGATTGCATTTCTGGCGATCATCATCCTGTGGCGGATCGGGCATTGGTACAAGCCGCAGATCACGGCAAAAAAAGCGGCGCCGATCCAGGCGCATCCCGGCGCGCCGAACTCCCGTCGAGTGATGATCGGGCTTGTGGTGCTGGTCGCGCTGCTGTTCTCGAAACAGCTCTATGTGGCTAGCCTGTCGAGCTATTACATATTCTACCTGATCGACAAGTTCGGTGTCTCGACCCAGGCCGCGCAGCTTTATCTCTTTGCTTTTCTCGCTGCGAATGCGGCAGGGGCATTCTTCGGTGGACCGATGGGCGATCGCTTCGGCCGTAAATACGTGATCTGGTTTTCGATCCTCGGTGCGCTGCCGTTCACGCTGGCGCTGCCCTATGCCGGCCTGTTCGCCAGCGCCGTGCTGACGGTGTTCATTGGCTTTATTATCTCATCGGCGACGTCGTCGATTATCGTGTTCGCGCAGGAATTGATGCCGCATCGCTTCGGGATGATCTCCGGGCTGTTTTTCGGATTTGCGTTCGGCATCGGCGGTCTCGGCGCCGCGGTGCTCGGCGAAGTCGCCGACCATACCGGCATCGCGTTCGTCTATCAGGTCTGCGCGTTCCTGCCGGCGATCGGGCTGCTCGCGGTGTTCCTGCCGAAGATGCCGAAAGCCGCGCGCTGACACGATCGTCCGCGCAAAAACCTTACGGATTTTATCAACACATTGTTAGTGATTGTGGCGATTCCGCCATTTTTTATGCCTCGCGCAAAAATCCTCAGACATTATCAACCTTAAAAATTAGGGTTAAGCGGCGCTTAAGCATTTGGTGCCATCGTCCGGCCGTGAGTTTTTTGATGTGGGGCCTCCGCTGTCTGCCTCACCGGACAAAAGGACGAAGCCAATGCGTAGCGTTAAGTCTCTGATAGCCGCCGGAGCGGCCTCCCTGTTGTCGTCGGTGGCGTTTGCCGCGGACATGGCCATCATGCCGCCGCCGCCCATGTATGCACCGCCCCCGGTCGAGGATTTCGGCGGATGGTATCTGCGCGGCGACATCGGATACAGCAATCAGCGGGTCGGCCATCTGGATACGCCGGGCTACCACGATCCTGGGATCACCGTTCCTCCGACGATCGGCCTCGGCTTCGATACCGCCGGAATCTTCGGCCTTGGTGTTGGTTATCGGGTCAACAATTGGTTCCGCGCCGACGTGACGGGCGAGTATCGCGGCAATGCGAATTTTCACGGGCTCGACATCGTCAGCTTCAACGGTGGGATTATCGGTACTGATGAATATCGCGGCAGCAAGTCCGAATGGCTGGTGCTGGCGAACGCCTACGTCGATCTCGGTACCTGGTGGTGCATGACACCGTTCGTAGGCGCCGGCGTCGGTGCGTCGCGGAACACGATTTCGAATTTCGTCGATGTCAACACGCCGAATTTGGGCGTGGCCTTTGCGCCGACCGCTTCGAAATGGGATCTTGCGTGGGCCCTGCATGCAGGCGTCGCCTACAAGGTCAGCCCGGGTCTCACGCTCGAACTCGCATACCGTTACGTGAATCTCGGAGACGGCGTCACCGGCGCCCTGACCGACTACACCGGTTTCACGCGCGGCCGGACCGTCGAGTTCAAGGACATCACGTCGCACGACCTGAAGATCGGCGTGCGCTGGGACCTGAGCAGCCCGCCGGTTTACGCGCCACCTTTGATGCGCAAAGGCTGATTGAGCTTCGCATTTCTTAATGTCTCTTAACGGCGCGGGATCTTCCCGCGCCGTTTTGTTTTGCGCCGGCGGCATAATCACGACCCGAAGGGCCGCGTTAGCGCAAAGTGGGTTCCGATTTTCGGACAAGATCATGGCAATCGGAGCGCCGCGGGAACGATTGGTTAAGGTTAACGGGCGATGATCAGCGTCAAGTCAGAGTGTTCGATGGGAGCGTTGCGATGCGTAGACTTCTGCTGGCGGCGATGATGTTCGGAGCAGTGTCAGGCGCGCAAGCAGCCGACATGCCCGACCTTCCGATTTTGCGCGGCGCTTTCACCGACGGGCTGACCGCCACGAGGGTCAACTGGCAGGGTTACTACATCGGCGGACATGCCGGCTTCGGCACATCAGACATGAATTTTACCGGGGCAACGCAAAGCATCGCCGCTCATCTGCTCTCTGGCACAGCCCTTGAAAATGAAGGCGGCGTTTCATCGTGGCCGGTAGGAGGCAAAGTCTCGACTCACGGCAATGGCTTCGGCGGCTTTGTTGGTTACAATAGCCAATGGGACGACGTCGTTCTCGGCGTCGAGTTCAACTACATGCACGGCAAGTTTGGCGGCTCGCAGACCGATAGCATGTCGCGCATTTTTTCCACCGCCAACGGCTATACCAACAGCGTGACGTATGAGGGTACTGGAACGGTGTCGATTTCCGACATGGCAACGCTTCGCGGTCGCGCCGGTTATGCGGTCGGTTCGTTCCTTCCTTATATGTTCGGGGGGGTGGCGCTCGGACAGGCGAATATCATCAGGACCGCTCATATCTTCGGGACTCAGGTCAATCCGGCGGCGGATCCTGGTTTTCAGAACATACCGTTTGATCTCAGCGCGACGGATGCAAAAAACAGCCACATGATTTACGGCTATTCCGCCGGGCTTGGTGTCGATGTGATGCTGATGGCAGGTCTGTTTCTGCGCGCGGAGTGGGAGTACGTCCGCTTTACGTCCTCAGTCGACACCCAGGTCAATACCGTCCGTGCTGGTCTGGGCTACAAATTCTGATCGAACTGTGGTTCCAAACGCGCGTGCCGCTCGATCCTGTTGACAGAATTGATCCCGGCTGTTGGTCTGTCGTTCCGGAAAACGGCAGCGAACCATGAAAATCTACGGCGATACCAATTCGGGCAATTGCCTTAAAGTGAGATGGGTCTGCGACAGGCTCGCACTGCCCTACACATGGATAGGCGTCGACACCCTCAAGCGCGAGACGCGCACCACGCAGTTTCTCAAAATCAACAGCGCCGGCCAGGTGCCGACCGTCGAATTCGACGATGGCCGTACGCTGGCGGAATCCAACGCCATCATTCGATACCTGGCCCGCGGCAGCGATCTCATTCCCGCGGATGCCTTCGCAACGGCCAAGATGGACGAATGGTTGTTCTGGGAGCAATACAGCCACGAGCCCTATATCGCGGTCTGCCGCTTTCAGATGGTCTATCTCGGCAAGCCGGTCTCGGACCTCGATCCGGACAAGATCAAGCGCGGCTACGCGGCGCTGGCGCGGATGGAACATCAACTCTCCACGACTCCATTCCTGGTCGGCGCCGCCGTTTCTCTCGCCGACGTCTCGCTGCTGGCCTATACCCGGCTGGCGCATGAGGGCGGCTTTCACCTCGACGGCTATGCTGCGGTGCGGCGCTGGATCGGCGAGACCGAACAGTCTCTTGGACTGCCGCCAGCGCGTTGAGATTTACCGGAACCATCATGGCCGCGATTTCCTCGATCATCATCAGGCGTGCCCGTCGCGACGACGTCGGCGTCATCGTGCGGATGCTGGCGGACGATCCGCTCGGCAGCGCGCGCGAACGGCTCGAAGACCCGCTGCCGCCGTGCTATTTTCGGGCATTCGAGACGCTCGAACGCGATCCGCATATCCAGCTCGTGGTCGCGGAGGATGGTGACGGCGCCGTCGTCGGCTGCCTGCAACTATGCATCTTACCGGGATTAAGTTCGCAGGGCGCCTCGCGCGGCCTGATCGAGGACGTTCGCGTCGCCGCGCATTGCCGCAGTCGCGGCATCGGAGAGCAGATCGTGCAATGGGCGGTTGCGGAGGCACGTACGAAAGGTTGCAAGCTGGTTGAGTTGTTCACACATAACACACGCGTTGATGCGCAACGGTTCTACGCGCGGCTGGGATTTCAGCCGAGCCACGTCGGGATGACGTTGCGATTTTGATGCCTTCGGTTTTCGACACTAATCCGGCCGACCCTTGCGACCATTGCGAAACATTTTTTGCCATGCGTTCCGGTTAACGCGCGATAAACTAACCAGCCCTTCGTAATTTTTTATGCGGAACGATCCGTGACATGCTGACGTATCCCGTCTGGCTCGGGCAGCTTGGGGATCGCACATGAAAAGTTATTCGATTGTCAGGATAGGCAACGAGTACGTCGTGCAGGCCGGCGAAAAGAGCATCCTGAAAATCGCGAGCAGACGAAGAGCCGCCAGGCTTGTCACTGACGCGGCGGAACTGTTGGATTCGCAACCGGCACCGCAATTGTCGCCGCAAGCGAACGCCGAGCCATCAATCACCCGTGATCCTTCCGAAGTTCCTTGACGATTTAGGGCGATTCCCTTATGCACCGCGGCGGGACACCTCCCCCCAACGGGAGGCTTGCTATCTGGAAGGATAGATCATGACTGCAGCGAAGCCCGCTTTGCGGCCCAATGTGCCGCATTTTTCGTCCGGCCCCTGTGCCAAGCGCCCCGGCTGGAACCCCCAAAATCTCAAAGACGCCGCCCTTGGCCGTTCGCATCGTGCGAAAATCGGCAAGGCCAAACTCAAGCTCGCGATCGAGTTGACGCGCGAAGTGCTTGAAATACCCGGTGATTACAAGATCGGCATCGTGCCGGCGTCTGACACCGGCGCGGTCGAAATGGCGCTGTGGTCGCTGCTTGGCGCACGGCCTGTGACCACGATCGCCTGGGAATCCTTCGGCGAAGGCTGGGTCAGCGATATCGTCAAGGAATTGAAGCTCAAGGACGTGACCAAGCTGCATGCCGGCTATGGCGAAATTCCCGAT
>Ga0193743_1002065_pt1 | contig 14427 bp, 20 predicted proteins | sample L2c2metaG_FD_143038 | JGI IMG/M metagenome (GOLD analysis project Ga0193743, IMG submission 143038) | Soil microbial communities from a riparian zone of the East river system, Colorado, United States - L2c2 | ecosystem: Environmental > Terrestrial > Soil > Riparian zone | place: USA: East River... | reverse complement strand
TACTCGATCCGATCATTGAAAATGTTGATCATGTTCTCCAGCCAGTCATTGAGTGTCCGCTTCTCTGAAACAACGGCATAAGCCCTCATGCAATTCTTTAGACCTATGTTGACGGAGGCACCCAAGGGCACGAGAAGATGAACAAGGTCGTCGTGGTTTGTCATGGCTGTTTCAATTGGATGATAAGCTAAATCAAGGTAGTTATTGATCGGATTATAACCAAACATGTAGGCCCGCTTGGATTGTGGACTATTTTCGAGGATAAAAGGTCAAAATAGAGCCAAGGAACCAAAAGAAAAGCCATAAACTTACGTCGCCTCTTGAGCTCGAGTGACATCTGCTTCATCTAACACTAGCTTCACACCATGAACCAACATCACAACCAGGACTGCATAATGTTGCTGACTGATGGCTGTCGAGATGGGGAACTTGGCAGTCTGAGACTGGACAAGTGGGAAATCAATGACAGAATGAGCATGTTGGTCGCATCGCAATATAGTCGCCACAAGCTTCGCTCTTCCCGAACGGACTGCGGCATGGAAGATGGTATCCATTGTTGCATTTGCGGTGGTGGAGCTAGCCCCTGCTAGAATCAGACGCTGAGCAATCTCGCACGCTTCATCTTCGTCTTCTCGGAGTATAGTAAGGGATAATGGGTGAATGGGGTTGGAATTGTTATTTGATGGCTTTGTGGCCAGTTTCACGTCGGCACCCGCCGTTATGAGCTCTTCGAGAACAGGAGGGGATGCAAATAGAACGGCATATGAGAGGGCAGAAAACCCAAAGTCCCAATCAAAAGCGTCCACTTCGATGATATCAGGTTCATCATCTTCGTCATCAGGAATATCTCCAGAGGGAGTTTCGGGGACGGGAGTAGCCTCGGTTTGGGGGTAAGACTTTCCTTCATCTTCTTTGCTGTTGTTGTCTTCATTAGCGTCATCGCTCTTTTCGTCCTCAGCGTCGACCATCTCGATATCGTCGTCATCGTGTGAGCTCCAATCATCTTCCGACGAGGGTCGTTCATCAGCCTCCTTAGAATCCTTTGGCGCGTTCTCATCCTCATCCATCGCATCTGCAACCTTCGATTCTTCGACGTTCTGAGCACTCTTCTCCAAAAGTTTGCGGACAACAAGAACTTGGTCATACTGAGAGGCAAGATGCAAAGGAGCTTTGCCATCAACGAGCCGTGCAGTAATCCTGGCGCCAGCGTCGATGAGGTCACATGCAATTTCAGGAGCCTTGGATACGATAGCGACATGAAGAGTGGTTCGTCCGACATGATCACGTTGATTGACGTCGATTTCTTGCTGGAGGAGGTGCTGCACGGCATCCCTGTCGCGTGCTGCGATTGCAGTGAAAAGTTTCTGGGTAGGTTTGACGTACACCTGTTCGCTCCATTCCCCGTCGTCGATTGGGTTGAAACTACCAGACATGGTCTGACGTCCTGGATTTTCCTCAATAAACCTAGACATGCACAGTTTGAGCTTCATTTTGATCAATGGGTAATAGAGACTGACGAGATCCTTCCACGTATATAACTTTCATCTTCCTCTTTTTGTAACGTTCGTTCATCCTCGTCGATTGGTTGCGGGCAAGTCTATAAGATGTTAAGGAACAGCTAAAGACAAGAATATGTGCTCATCACCTCGCAGCAATCCTCTAAACATTCAGTCATAGTACCGAAGAAGGCAGGATGACGGTGGAGGCGGCGTCCCTTGTTCTTTGGATTAAAAGTGGCTGGATTGGGGGGTGAATCAGATAATTGACAAAAAAAAGTGAATATATACGCACAATTCATTCCGAGATCCTGTTGAAAGAGGACCGTCAGCAAGGCTAATGGCATAAGTTGACAACCGATACGTACTGTTTGATACACCAACTTGTCAATTCGACGAGCATCCCATCCGGGTCCGTAAGGGACATGCAACGATTGCACATCATAATCGTTCATTTCTAAGCCTCCGATAACCATATCGGCCTTTAAATCACCTTTGTTTTTTCGCTTCATTCGCTTAATATAACGGCTAAGAGGGTTCGGACGTCCCCGAAGATTACGCCTACGTTCCAAGAAAGCATAACGGGCGTCGGTGTCCGTTAACTTCTCCAGAACAAGCAAACGAGCAAGGCCTTCCATTCTGGCGATCGAGCGTTCGTAAATCTACCAGTAATCAATGTCACCCGACCCCGAAAGTATAAAAAAAAGAAAGAACTCACGGTAGGATCTATCTCTTCACGTTTCAAGGTTGGTACATAGACCTCGAACGCACGTCCAGAGTACTTGGCAAGCCTGACTTCGTATGAAGGTGAACGACGAGTTACGTCCACAGTGTTGCATTGGCGCATCATGGCCACAACAGCTCGTGGATTGGCCCATACTCGGCTGCCTATCGAGGTCGCATGAGCTCGACGTCGATCGAGGAAAGAGGGAGTAGTTACCATCGTAAGCACAACACGGCGCATCTACATCAAATCCTGCCAGGATCTCTGCTGGAGAATGGTAAAGGCGGAGAACAATTTGAACAGAACGGTAGGGATATTGACCTAAATAAATCAGTATTTTCAGTAAATGCCTCTGTAGAAGAAATCATAACTAACAATGGATGGAAATAGTGTGTTTGGTGCGAATACAAGTTACGTCCCAAGGTACCGAGTCGCGGACAGCTTCGTAGATGGTGTTGATCTTGGCTTCAGCCTAGGGGGAGAGCACAAATGGTAAGGCCTCGTCCGGGAGTTCGATATAACTTGTTTACCTGTTCAGCATTCAGACCCCATAAGAAAAGATCTACATCGGAGGTCGGGTACGCAGAAGAATGGTAATACTTTCTGATCGATCGCTTGGATTGCTTCGCAGCCTCAGCAAGAGGGGTCAAGCAAGCCAGAACGGATCCTCCAGCGGCCACAACATTGTTCCAATCGATCAATTGGGACAAAGAGCCTTCGGAGAAGACAGACCAGTTCTTCTTGAATTCGTCAAGATCGGCAACCATAGATGGGGTACCTTCTTTCCTTCTGTTAGTCTTCGACAAAGGCATGACATAGGTAGCTGAGAGGTCATTGTCGTCTTGAACGACACGGGCTCGAGTAGTCCTGATCGCCTCGGGCGCATCAAAAACATCAACGAGGCCAACATAGGGGTTAGCAATGCGCTCGTTTTGCCTGTCCGTGGCAAACAGCTTGCGCAATTCCGATTCTTCGTCAAGTGCAGGTTGCAGAACGTGGTCGATAGATACCCCAGGACCAGGGGGCAATGCTTCGATACGAGCGATGAAAGTTTCAATTTCTGGTGTTGGTTGCATTGGTTGGGTTGGTTGGGTTGTGAAATGAAGTGCTCCATCATTATTTTATAACGTCAACCCTGCACAGGTTTGCCTAATAGAGGTAAAGGCGGGAGGCGGAGGCTGCTTCCGCTATACCACCAAGGTGGCAGTTGACTCATTACCCGATGGCGCGATGACTTTTCTGTCGAGTGAATCATAGAACTTTGTCGTGACTCATGCTTCTTTCTGTTCTGGGCCTCTTACAGGAGTCAGCGCTCGATGCCAATCGTAACGTTGAAGGTGCGCACAAGTTGTGGCCTCGAGTCTGAGTCAGGTTTCGATGGCCGCCCTGTCACCGCCTGGGAAATATCGAAACTTGGTCGTTTGTCCCTGAATTTATGAAAATGAGCCGAAAAAAACTCTTCCTTTCAGCTCTGTTCACTTGGTGTTCAAAGGCCTCTGACAAGGGATGCCTACTGCCGGGACCTGTTCGCTGTTGAATACCGAGGGTGGAAAGGTGAATAATACTAAGTATGCGACGCGTCAAGGTACTGAAGCCCAATAAAGCTCAACGACGCGTTGAATAACACGACAACAGACCCCGATGACTCTACGCCTTCGATACAAGAAGACAATTTGAGGAACAATTTAAAGGATCTAAACGACTATATCCAAAAAAACCTCCTTGTGGACAACAAGGAAAACGTATCGGCATCCCCACCCCAAAAGCGTCATTGTCGTGGTCTTAAAGTGGAAGTTTCTGTTCCCACTATGGATCTTCTCCAACGTGAACGTCATTTCAAGGCGGAGGAAGATTACAAAAAGCTCGATAAAATGCGTAACGTAATTCGTTATTTCATTCGAGCTTTCGGTGGGCGAAATCACTCACTCATATGTACTTAGCCGAATGTAAAGAAAAACGAAAACATGGTCCTACATCCGGATACGTTGCGTGCGCGCTTTCAGGTCCTTGGACCGTCTGGGCTGGACCTCTACCCAATAACCCTGGATAAAGGTTCCCAGGACTTCATGGTGTCTCGTGACTTCATGGCGTCAAAGTATGGCGGTAGCATGCAGGCGACATGTCCCACAATTGGGAAAAAGCTCAAGGAAAAGCATGGGATGGACGACTTTATGTATCTCCATCCTGCTTACCAGCCTGTCGCTCCACAAGTACCAGGCGCTTGTGGTTTATTTTTCGGTACAGGCACCTCAATTGGGCAGCAGTGGCCGTTATTACAGCGGGTGTTCACAAGAATCGATTCTAATGTCTGGCAATATATGGGTATGTATCGCCTTACTTCTTCTCCTTCCCTGACGAAGAGAGAGTGGGCAGACCAAGATCCGAAGGTAATGAAGCACAACATATATATATCGAAATTGCGGTAATATAAATATTCAAACATCATATAGGTGCAAAAGACCTGGGGAAGAGAGATTTGTAGGCAGAATTGGGGAGGTCATATTCGTGCACGGATATTCGCCCGGAAAAGACTAGGACGAGAACCAACAAGAAAGGAGTTCGAAGACTTGTACGAAGAAGGGGGCCAGGCGCATTCGGTTACACCAGAGGAGGTAATGGCAGCCTTTACGAAAGGGGAAGAGGTTAGCTTTTCCAAATAATTTCTTGGAATAATTACTGAGGCTAGCCTTTTAATCAGACGCTTGCCATCTGGTTAATGGAGTGCGTCGGTTACGACAATGCTTTTCAACTTGAACTTTGCGAAAAGTTTCCTCTCTGGGTGCCTCCTCCAAGAAAACCTCGAGGCTCGGGCAAATCCTCCGCAAAACAATTCAAGGTGGCTGGCCGTAAACGGAAACGAGAAAGAAGTCCCGATTCGGATGTTGACTTAAATCCCAAGAACGAAGATGAGAGCGAATTGGAAGCTACTGGTCAGAGGGAGGAGCGCGAGTTCGACGATTTCTCTGGGGATGAAGATGACGCCGCAGAAGTATTGACTTATAGACATGGAGGAACGCGCTCGAGGCCTATTTATATTTGACCCAAGATAATATTGCGTTGGGTAATTCATTGGTGACACTTACTATATAGATAAATTTGGTAGTTTACCATCTTCAATTAAACTCTAATCTTGGCATGACGAGCCACCAGCATTCAATCGCCCTGTTAATTCATGACGAATGATAATGTATGCAAGCTTTTGCCATGCTTTTTTCCATATTTCACTAAAATTCTGACAGTATCCAGCTGTGGTGTGATGCATTGATGATCGACATTGCTCATGAACGTTTTTAAATAGCTGCTGAACGTTTTGCTGATCTGTATTCTTATTCTCCCCAAGAGTCCAACAAGTACTGACATGATCACCGATCACCATGCCAGGCAGACTCAGAAAGAACCTCCAAGTTGTCAACGAGGTTGCTTATAGCGTAAGGCCAGCCTGTAATCGTCTCTCAACAATGCCAACATGGTGGGCTTAATGTTCTCTTGAGCGGAATCGTTCGAGGGAGGTGTCAACGTCGAGGGATTCGGGTGGACACCCAGGTGGGGGCAGGGTTGCATTGAGCGACAGTCATCCATGGAGCTCGGAATTTCGTCTTGTGAACAGATCTAACAGTGTCATACTAGGCACTCCATTTTCTTTTTTTTCTTTTTTTGCATGGTAATAGATTTTTTTTCTAGCCTCTAGTGAGCTTTATGAGTGGTCACGAAGACGCTTGCCAAAATCTCGGGCAGTTCTGAAATTGACCAAGTTGTTCATCCACGATAGCTCTCCTCGGGGTACCGTTGCAGCCTCGACGGTCCCACCTTACCGGTCTTGTTTTTTTTTCCCTCATTATATTTTCATCTCGGTTAAATTCCATTACATGCTAGCCGCTCCATTGACTGGTGCAGATTACGGCGGACCTGAGACAGGTGCTTCAAAGCCGGGGGAGGGAGAAAAAAAGTGCGTTAATAGTCAGGGGCTCGCTTCGTCAAATTTTCAGGTCGAGGAAGGGAAGAAACCTCGAGATGTGGACGAAAAAAAGGAACACGGCTTGAAAAACGAACCAATGGTCTAAAGACTGGGGAGATTGACCCAAGGACAGGACTTGCATGCAAAAGGCGCGACATCTGTGGTCTAAGGGTTTGAGTTACGTACCCAGAACGATTACAGCATCGATGCTGAAGTATTGGAAGTAATCCAGTGGTAAGTAGTAAAATCCCAGATGAGGTAGCAATGCAGGCCTAGAATTAGATGTCATCTAATGTTTAATCGGGCTCGATTGGCTTCGGACCTTGGCTTATTCCCACTTGAGTGCGCTACAAGGCTGCAAGTTCAAGTTGCGTTTCACACTCGTTCGTCGTAGGGTTGCCAGTTGGTACATATGCATGGGGGTAAGACTCTGGATCCGTTGAACACTAACCCAAAAAAGGAGCACAGTTCTTGTTAAAGTCAACCCTGATGAGACGGGTGAGAACAAAAAGAAATTACAAGGCTTAGGCCGCCTTGAATTTTTTATACCCTCTCCACTCTAACAAATCGTCCTTTTATTTCCTTAAATTTCAGATATCAACCGGAAATGAAGACCGGAAATTTCTTTTGAAAACATCGACTACTTGTGGCCATAAGAGAACGATTTTAGTGTCTCTTTGTATTCTGATCTGCCTCGAGGCAACATATGACTTCCAAACATGGGCACCCACCTCGTTGTTCACCCCTCAATGTGTCGCGCTGAGGTTGGACACGTTGGAAACGCGCCTTTCTCAAACCTATAGAACGCTCACTTCCTCGTTATTTGTTCCCCCACTTATCTCTCATACCGCATCACCACTGAGAGTTCTCACAACCTGAGTTTTAATGGCCAGTCTCTCCCCACAACGCCCTCGTCGACCACAGACGCAGCAATTGAGCCAAGGCATGTTCTCTTTCATCAAAATAACCCTTTGTCCTTCACATGAGTGTTATTTCGTACACATGGTTTGAGTTCAATCAAGCGCTTCGAAACTTGAGCTCTAATACTCTTGATGAATTACTTTTCTCATCTCTTTCACATCGGCTAGGAATAATCACTGATCGCACAATCTTTCTAGGGTCGATGCCAATTCTTCAACCTCGGGACGCATCCCCGTCCCCATCTCTTCGAGATAGACCTAGGGCGTTAAAGGCACAGTCGATGCCAATGGTTCCGTCGATTGCCGCTTTCGCTGCGCAACAAGGATCACAGACGCAACAACAAGCTAATCCCACTGTCCCGACCAACAACAACAATACCAGGCGAACACCGCCAATTGTTACACGATTACTTCCAACGCCTCCGCATCCGAATCCACCCGCTTTTCAAGACCTACCGGAGCGTCGCATGTCACCGCCTCTTCCTCCTCAACAATCTCTCAGCCAATCCAATGTTAATTCTCATTATGCACGACCCGTAGCTCGTGCGTCAGCTGGTCCCTTCCTTAACAAGTTTCAAAATATGGAAGAGAGCTGGCATATGACAGAGGAACTCTTGGCTGAAATTGACCGTGCGGATAAACAACAGGCGCAATATCAATCGGTCCAATCTCATCCGTATCCATCTGCACGGGGCGAGTCTCCTTCACCACGAGCTCCGGCCGTGGAGAGAGTCCGTGCGTTGACAGACAGGACCAGCCCGAATAATCCGGATAACGGCCAACAACGACGGCCCCGCGAGCAAGCCGTCGCTCGTGAGAGCCCTAAGACTCGAGATCGACCACCAGCGTCTCCGTTGGTTGCCTCATTTGGCCAGGCCCAGCTCCAATCTCTTACACCTGAGCGTCGAATCTCCCCAGCTCAACATTCCCCTCTTATTTTATCGTCAGAGCCGCACCCTGCGAGCTACCTTGCGCAGTATAATAGCCGTGAATCACCCCCAGTCATTCGCAGATCTGGGAACAGCGAAATTCGTCCCAAGGCTAGTCAGACCCCACCTTTACAAGCTATTGCAGCTCGTGCTCCGGATCGTTCTCTTCCCGTGCAAGAAGAGGCCGAGGATGAAATTACGTCTAAAAATGGCACAGGACCTCACGAAAAATGGCAAGGCAAGGAGCAAATAGTCGAGCAACAGTTCCATTCTCCATCGCCTCCCCCTGACCTAAACCCTGAGGTAAATGCTCAGCGTTATGACAACCCTATTCGTGGTAGGGACGGTGGTCCAGGACCGCGAGAGGATGAAAAACTTAATAAACATGAAGAAACTCCCGTTCAGTATGGGGAAAGGGACAGCACTTCAGAAGAAGGCGGATTTACGCCTCGTTCTCCCACTGCTGGCTTACCCGTAGATGGTCTTACGCAATACTTTCCTCAGAATGCTTCTAATCGAGTCCCAGTGCCCGTTCCGATGCGCGGAAAAGCTAGAAATGGCTCGACTGATCAGGCCATGCGAGGACTAGAGAATACCCTCTTTGATAACCAACCTCCAACCTCACAACATCCACAACATGTAGCGCAAACTGAGCGTCCTCTGAAGTACGCGGAGCCGCGACGACCGTCTGAAGTTGATTCCTCTGCTACCCAACAATACCAGCAATACTCACCTCAGCCGGAGTATGTATACGCTCAAGAACATCACCAGGATGGGAACAATCACTATGTACCTCCTCAAGTGTACCCAGACGACTTTCAGAGTTACGGAGAAGACTCAGCAACAGCTTATCTTCAGTCTTATCTCCAATCGTCGCGCCCTGATGCCCCAATTCCTCCGACTCCTCACAGCCAAACTGCAGCTCCTTCACCGTCTCCTCTTGTTTCTGGATATGGTGCTGGTGTTTCTTATAAACCAATGAGGGCCGGAGGATCCCCGTACCCATTTCCCTTTGCACACGTACGACGTAATAGACAGAGCCAGCGATTTTTCCCTGGTAATTTTGATTCCAACCATCCTTCTGTCATTTCAGAGCAAGTTGCGAGGCAATGGCAAATCTTCGCTCAGAACAATCGCGGAGACATGACTGATTCGACTTTATCTCCTTCTTCAACTCCTTTCCAAGGCGAATTATACGATCATTGGGCATATGTCCATACAAATAGGATGATGAGGGGTTTACAAGACACAACCAGCTTGCACTCCAGTCCCAGCCACCAGCCGATTGCATTACCTATCCCGCCAAGCTTTCCTGCTCGTAGAAAAGAGCGCAACCTCCACTCGAAGAGACAAGCGTACAATCGCAAACCACCTCCCCGTGTTGAGAGTACCCAGCCGAGGGAGACAAGTCCCGAGCTTTCTTCTTCGGGAGAAGAGACCGCTGGCGAAGAGCGCCTCGCTGTTCCAATTGATTCGACCGAATCTGAAGGAATAACTATCCCAATCCTTCCTATCCAAAACACCGATATGGATGATAATGGTGAATGGGTCGACGAAGAGGATGACGACGATTACGAAGACTTGATAAGCTTGGAATATCACCCATCCTTCGTGAAAAACATAAGTAAGCGGCGACGGAAATGGGAAGTCGGCTGGGAAAACTTAATTCAGGCAGTAAGTCACCCATTTAACTGATAATATTAATAATTCCATTTATCTCTTTTTTTTTCTCTAATTATATAACTTTAGTTCCAAGCTCTCGATCGTCAAACAGATGCTACGATGGTGCTTTTGGCTTCACCTTCTCATACCACTAAACTGCATGCCCTCAGAACACGTTCTATCCGCCGACAATCAACGCTTGCAAACTCTCCCACCATGAATGAACTACGCAGCGCCTTTGCGCGCATGGCGGCTCAGCGCAGGGCCACTCGTCCTGATAAATCCTCCTTAGTTGATAGGCTCTTGGTGCCTTCAGGCAGTTCAGGGGAGGGATCCGATGGTAGTTCAGGCTCTGTCGAAGAAAATCTCCGCCGGGCGTTGGATGCTGCCTTGGGGAGCCTTGGAGCCATGGGCGAGGTTTACGAACAGAGAGAAGCTCGTGTTCTTGAAGAATTACAGCGATCTCGGGACGACCGTGAAAGGGTTGAATTACTCTTGAAGCAGGTCCTTGGAGAGAACAATCCTTTGACCAATGCATCTCCTCGACCAGGCTCCTGATCGTTAATTCAGTTCTCTGTTCTTATGTTTCCCTCCATATGGATCATCAGATTTTTACTTATTTATTAGATCCTATTACAGGCATGTAAAAAAAATCATCTTTTCATGATCAATATGTAGTTTGTTTAGGTAGATCAATGTGATATGTCTATGATTGTACACAGGCTGGAAGCAACTGATAAATTTGATGTTAAATAAAAGCAAAAGGCTCGTTTTTCCGGCCAGTTCGCTGCCCCAGTGACTTAGCAGATCGTATGGTATTTAATTTTTTTAAATTGTATTGCACTCACGGACAAGTGATGTTCACGTGTATTACCAAAATAGGGGTCGAATCTTTGGATTTAGTTCCCTACTGCCCAGCCTGTTCTCTCGAAGCTCATAACCATGATGCTCCACCCTGTTAGCCCAGAGGCCGCCACTCGATTTCTCAAGTTTGTAAACGCGTCTCCGACTCCTTTTCATGCGGTTCGCAACGCTTCCGTTCGTTTAGAAAAAGCTGGTTTTCTGAAGGTAGAAGTCTATACTTTTTACAGCTAAATTGCCGTAGCAAACCTTTTCTCAAATTATTCTCATGATCAGATAAGAGAGACAGATGATTGGGAGAAAGTTGTAAACCCTGGTGGAAAATATTATTACACAAGGTCAATCCATTGGACAATACTAGAGATCAGGATTGACTTTGTAATCTGCTTACTTACAGAAATCAGGTTGCGCTGATTGCGTTTACTCTCCCACAGAATTGGCAACACGGCAGTGGTCTGAGCATTGTCGCGACCCATGTAGACAGCCCGAACTTGAAAGTAGGACTTCATGTTGCTTACATTCGCCCTTTCGATTGTTTACGATGCTCGCAAGATACGGCCCATTTCAAAGCGTAGCAAATCCGCATATCTCCAAGTCGGTGTGGAGACATACGGAGGCGGAATATGGCATTCTTGGCTCGATCGTGATCTCTCTATCGCAGGAAGAGTTGTCATCTCTGAAAAGTCTGGCGGGTTCAATTCGAAGCTCGTAAAGGTTGATCAACCAATTCTTCGAATCCCGAGTCTCGCTATTCATTGTCAGTGTCCTTTATCTGTACCTTATGGGAGTGGATGATTCAAAATTTTAACCAGTGGATAGGACGGCCAATGAAAGCTTCAAGTTTAATCAAGAGACGGAATTTGTTCCTATTCTTGGATTAATCGAGTCCCAATTGAATGCACCTTCGGCGGTGTCCAACTCTGATAGTGAGAAGTATGACAAAGCGGTCGACCGGAGACCCAAAGTTGCGTCGAGCATCCAAGAGGACCATCATCCTGCACTTCTATCTCTTCTATCAAATCAATTATCTGTTGCCCCCGAAGAAATTCATGATTTTGATCTGTGAGTTTGAATTTCTGTTCCATTGACTATCTTATATCGGAAAATATAGATCCTTGTATGACACGCAACCGGCCACTCTTGGAGGAATCAACAACGAATTTATTTTCAGTGCAAGAATGGACAACCTTGTCTCTTCGTAAGCGGCATCATGTTCTTGTTTCTTTCTTCCCTTGAATATTGTCATCTTCAGCTTCTGTGCGGTGGAAGCTCTGGCAGAAAGTGCAACAGCACAATATTTCCCTACATTTGAGGGGAATGTCAATTGCATTGCTCTTTTCAATCACGAAGAAATAGGCAGCGTGTCCAGCTCTGGAGCTGAATCCAGCCTTATTCCTACCTTGCTTAATCGACTTTCACCCACACCCGCCTCTCTTGGGCAATCGATCTCTCGCTCCTTCCTGATCTCTGCTGATATGGCGCACGCTCTTCATCCTAATTATACCTCCAAGCACGAAGAAAAGCACAGGCCAATCATCAATGGCGGCATTGCGATTAAAAATAATGCGAAGCAGAGATATGCCACAGATGCGATTTCAGCATTCATTGTCAAACAACTTGTCCAGCGAAAGGGCGGTAAGGTACAAGAATTTGCGGCTCGAAATGATATGTAAGTCGGTTCTCAGAATCAATGAACCCGAGTCCCAGTAATTTTGTATTCATATCTCTCCAGGCCATGCGGCAGCACGGTTGGACCTTTCCTTTCAAAGATTGGAATCCGCACAGTAGATGTTGGTAACGTCATGTTGTCGATGCATTCCATCAGAGAGACGGCGGGCTCTAAAGACGTCCAAAGTGCAATCGACTTATTCAGTGCATTCTTCGAAGGATTCAGAGCGCTCGACAACGAATTGACAGTTGACTGAAATTACTTGGATATTTTAATGGCCTGGTTCGTAACATCTTTTTTTCAAAACCCAGTGACGCGTCGAGTACCGCTAACAGGGTTTACTTAAAGTTAAAGATAGCCTTCCTCTTCGCATGTCGCGAGCTGACTTTGATGGCAGCTAATGTTGCAACTGATAACGAATGCATTTTTTTTATGTAAGTCGGTGGGTGGCCTGTCTTGGGTAATGGTCAGTGTGACGTTTATAAGGAGATGCTTTGCGGCACAGATATGCGTATTACTTGGTTTTGATGTTACATAGCAAGCCGGACAATGAATTTGAAGGTTAATGTGTTCCGATTCACGCGCCCAGTTCAAGGCGGTCCAATCCCGCTGAAGCTACTTACGACACTCAAGTCCGAGTCATCGCTCGCGAATACGACGAACGACCAGCAGCTGTTCGACAGTCGTACCCTCCCAAAATCCTTATCGAAAAATAACAAGGCGATGAAAAACCAAAGCGGATGCGTGACGACGAGTCGTCGGACGAGGATCTCTGAAAAAGGTTAAAAGAAAAGATAAAACGGCTGCCCCCGTGAGTTCGAGTATGTATAACAAACCATCACTTCCGATCGAAAGATACCACCGGATGATGATGGGAAGGGGAAGAAGAAGAAGAGTTCAATGTTTGGTCTGTTAAGGTCGACTATCTTGCCTTCTTCACCGTCTGAAACGCAACCGTCGTATGACTTACAATCAGTTTTGGCTGTTATGCTCAGCTCTCCGCCATCAAGCTCTGCTTTGGGTCCACCTGCCTCGCGACCTCGTCCAGGATCTTTGATTCTCACTAGCCCTCAAGCTAGCGAAGCCCAAAACCTCAGTGTCATTCGGGTCTTTGCTGGAAGAAATTTGCAGACCGAGGCAACGTTCAAAACGGTTTTATTGAACCCGTCTGCAACTGCCTCTAACTTGGTCCGTCAGGCTGTTCAAAGGCTCAGACTTCCTTCGGAGTACTTGACTATCAAACAGATTGAAAGGCGGAGCTTTCGCCATCCTAGATTTCAAGGAACATCCTCTTGTGGTTTTTGACAACTTGGTTCGTCGAGGCCACAGGACTACCCAAGGTGAAAGGAAGTAGCGTCGGTATAAGCTCTGTCTCGAACAACCTTTCCATGCTCCCTGCGACAAAAAGCTATCCATGAACGATTTCACCCATGACTCTGCGGTCAGATTTTATCTCAATCGGATAGTAATCCTTACGACAGCATGACCGGCTATGAAGGCAACGAAACCTTGATCGCTGCATCCCTTGATGATTCCTTAGAGATCCCAGGATCCAGACCTCGCCAATATCTTGCGACTTTCTCCTCAGGGCCCCAACATGACACCTGAGCGATTTAAGGTAAGTACCTCGCATTCGACCAGGTTCCCACTCCAACTTGTTATCTATGCGGGGGATCTTCTAGAAGATATACTACGACCGAAACCGTTATCTATAAAAATGCTCCTCCAGACCCTTCGGTACCAGTGGTGGTTTTGCCCGATTTGTGACGCAAGGTTCTCATGTACTCCAAGAACATTATTGTTGCAGAAGGCACAGAAATTGGGCTGGAAATTTTTGTAGACGGGGTGATTGATGGTGTGGATGAAGTGGAGGATAAAATGACAAAAAGACGTCACGCCTTTTGTGTTAGACCCTGTTGATGAAATGTTGTTTGGAACCTTGGAATTGCACCCGCAAGTTCGGGACATTTATGCGATTGGGTCCAAACAACTTGAGCAAATGGATAAGGCATGTTTTACCCTTTTTTTTTGAACGGGATGTTTCTCTGATCTTCAGTGGCTTTTCTAGATGATCGATATTTACTTTCGAAGATCTGCTGTTGGTGCTTTTTAGTCCTTTTGACACTTACTTTTTTTGGTTGACGTATTCACATTGGCTTCATTGATATCGTATTTATGTTACTAATTCTCAGTGTGACCCATAATCTAACT
>Ga0193743_1002064_pt1 | contig 14428 bp, 15 predicted proteins | sample L2c2metaG_FD_143038 | JGI IMG/M metagenome (GOLD analysis project Ga0193743, IMG submission 143038) | Soil microbial communities from a riparian zone of the East river system, Colorado, United States - L2c2 | ecosystem: Environmental > Terrestrial > Soil > Riparian zone | place: USA: East River... | reverse complement strand
ACGGCCTCGATCCGGGTAAGCAGCTGTACTACCGGCAGCCGGAGGGCACCCTCCAGGTGATCACGTCGTCTTCGACGGCGGCGGAGGGCGCTGAGGCGTCGTTCGTGGTCGCGGATGAGACGGAGCACTGGCGCCCGTCGAACGGTGGGCCGGCGCTGGCGGCGACGCTGGAAGACAACTTGACCAAGTCCGGTAATCGGATGTTGGAGACGAGCAACGCGTGGGAGCCGGGCCTGGAGTCGGTCGCCGAGGCGTCGTGGGATGGCTGGCTGGCCCAGGAGGAGGGCCGCACGAAGGGCCGCACCAAGATCCTCTACGACGCGCGGGTGGCGCCGCCGGACACGGACATGGGCGACGAGGAGTCGCTGACGGTCGCGCTGAAGCACGTCTACGACGACTGCTGGTGGGTGAAGCCTCGCCCGATCATCGAGCGGATCTGGGATCCGCGCTCGAGCCCGGACGCCTCCAAGCGGAAGTATCTGAATTGGCCGACGGTCGCGGTCGATGCGTGGTTGACCCCGCAGGAGTGGACGCAGCTCGCGGCGCCGGATCGGTTCGTGGAGCCCGGCGAGGACATCGTGTTGTTCTTCGACGGTTCGAAGTCGCGGGACGCGACGGCGCTGGTCGGCTGCTGCGTCTCCGACGGGCATGTGTTCGTGGTGGGCGCGTGGGAGCCGGACACCGCGCACAACACCGAGGACGTGGTCCCGGTCGTCGCGGTCGATGCGTGTGTGGCGAAGGCGTTCCGGGAGTGGAATCCCGTGGCGTTCTTCGCGGATGTGAAGGAGTGGGAAGGCTTCACCAAGGTCAACTGGCCGTTGTTGTACGCGGACCGGTTGCTGTTGCACGCGGAGCCGACCGGTAAGGAACCGCAGGCGATCGCGTGGGACATGCGGTCCAAGGAACGCGAGTTCACCTGGTCGGTCGAGCTGACTGAGACCGAGGTCAAAGAGCAGGGGTTCACCCACGACGGCGATCCTCGGATGACCCGGCATGTCGGGAATGCCCGGCGGAAGCCGAATCGGTGGGGCGCGTCGATCGGCAAGGAATCCCCGGATTCGCCCCGCAAGATCGACCTTGCGGTGGCGATGGTGGGTGCCCGGATGGTGCGCAGGTTGTTCGTGGCCTCGCAGGCGAAGGTGAAGACCAGAAGCGGGAATGTGTGGTGACTGGCAACAACAATCCCGGTGACGGGCTGCTGTACCTGCTCGATGTGGCCGGCAAGGGCCTGGCTCAGACGGTGGCCGAGCAGAACCGCCGGCTGGCCGATTTGTCCGCCGAGAACGCGGCGCTGCACAAAGCGCTGCTCAGTGAGCAGCCGCGAAGAGACAGCCCTTCCGAGGACTAGTGACGGCGGGAAAGCCGCGCGAAATATACCGCCGAATATGCCGGCGCTTCCGTAGGTGCCGATGCCCTGGCTGTCAGCTCCGTGATGACGCACTCCGACGTGGAAAGGCCGGGTGAGACCGTGCTCAGCACCGATGCCCGGGTCGCCCTCGTTGCGTGAACGTCCCCGAGGGGCTGAGTCGGTACGACCAGGTGGATGTGTTCGCCGCCGATGCGTTGGACATGCTGCGGCAGCTGCCGGACGGACTGGCCGATGCGGTGGTCACCGACCCGCCCTACGGGCTGGCTGACCACAAGCCCGCCCAGATCGCCGCGGCGGTCACCGCCTGGGTCAGCGGCGACCGGGAGCACGTCCCGGACGGGCGTGGCTTCATGGGCCGCGCGTGGGATGCGTTCGTCCCGCCGCCGGCCGTCTGGGACGAGTGCCTCCGGGTGCTCAAGCCGGGCGGTCACCTGCTGTGCTTCGCCGGGACTCGCACGGTTGACCTGATGGGGTTGTCGATCCGCCTCGCCGGGTTCGAGATCCGCGACTCGATCACCTGGCATCACGGCCAGGGGTTTCCGAAGAACTTGGACGTGTCCAAGGCCATCGACAGGGCGGCCGGCGCCGAGCCGATCGCGGTTGGGCCGATGCAGTCTGTGCAGAACCACAATCTGCCTGGAACAGGTGCCCGGTTCCGCAATCCAGACGAGCTGAACGGCGCGCGCATTGAGGTCCCGACCCAGACCGCCCCGGCCACGGATGCCGCCCGGGAGTGGGCCGGGTGGGGGACAGCGTTGAAGCCGGCCAGTGAGCCGATCATCGTGGCGCGTAAGCCGTTGGTCGGCACGGTCGCGGCCAACGTGCTCGAGCACGGCACCGGGGCGATCAACGTGGACGCGTGCCGGGTGACTGCTCATGCTCGACCGGCGCGTGTCCGGTCTGACGACCGGTCATACCGAAGCGGCACCTACGGAAGTGGTCGAGATGCGGCAGGGCTGACGGCCGGTGTCACTGATCAGGGCCGCTGGCCCGCAAACGTCGTCCTCTCGCACGGCCCGGAGTGCAACGGCGTGTGCCAGCCCGGCTGCCCGGTCGCCGAACTGGACGCACAGAGCGGCAACGTCAAGGGCGCGACGAGCAACGGCAAGCGGGCAGGTACCGGCTTTCACGCGAACTTCGGCGAGCAGGCCCAGCAGCCCGGCTACAACGACCAGGGCGGCGCGTCGCGGTTCTTCCCGACGTTCCGCTACCAGGCGAAGGCGCCGACCAGCGAACGCCCCAAGGTCAACGGCAAGAGCCATCCCACGGTCAAGCCGCTGGCGCTGATGCGCTGGCTGGTGCGCCTGGTGACTCCGCCGGGGGGCCTCGTGCTTGACCCGTTCGCCGGGTCCGGAACCACCGGGCAGGCCGCCGCGCTGGAGGGCATGCGGGCGGTGCTGATCGAGGCGGATCCGGAGCACATCGGGTTCATCCACAAGCGACTGACCGGGCAGGACCCGACACCAAGCGAGCAGGGAAGGGCGGGGTGAGACCGTGCTGAGCACCGAAGCCCTGGCCGCTCTGGTCCAGGACAAGCTGCTGCCGGATTGGCGTAAGGAACGGGAGCGGCTGGATCGGATTGACCGCTGGTATCGGTGGGACCCGGACGACATTGTGCTGCCGAAGGGCGCGACGCCGGAGCTGAAGGCGCTGCGTGAGCTGTCCCGGGTGCCGTGGTTGGGGTTAGTCGTCACGTCCACGGCGCAGTGCATGTACGTGGACGGCTACCGGAGCCGGTTGGACCCGGTGGGTGCGCCGCTGGACCCGCCGGGTTCTGAGACCGCGCCGGACGGGCCGCCGCATCCGATGGCCGAGCCGGACGGGCCGTGGCGGATCTGGCTGTCCAACGGGTGGGACGAGCGGCAGATCGCGGTGCACCGGGCGATGCTCGCCTACGGCTACGCGTACGCGACGGCGCTGCCAGGCAAGGATTTCCAGGGCAAGGACATGCCGGAGATCCGGGGTGTCAGCCCTCGGAAGATGTTCGCCTGGTACGACGACCCGGCTGAGGACGACTGGCCGGTCTACGCCATGAAGATCAAGGAGAAGACCGAGGTCGTGCACGTCGTTGACGTGTTCGACGAGGAGTTCGTCTACACCGTCAAGGTCGACTCGTCGGTGGGGTTCGGAAAGAACCCGGTCGAGCTGATCGGCGAGCCGAAGGCGCACGAGTCGGGTGTGTGCCCGGTGGTCCGCTACTGCAACCAATTGGATTTGGATGCCAGAACGCCGGGCGAAGTCGAGCCGCATATTCCATTGGCGGCGCGAATTAACAAAACGGCCTACGACAGAATGCTCACGCAGCATTTTAATTCGTGGAAGGTGCGCACGGTCGCCGGCATGGCCGAGCCGGACACCGAGGAAGCCGCGCGGCGGAAGAAGTTGCAGCTGCGCCAGGACGACCTACTCGTCGCCGATGATCCTGATACTAAATTCGGCTCGCTGCCGGAGACCCCGCTGCAAGGGTTCATCCAGGCCCACGAAACCGACGTGCAGTCCCTCGCGGCGGTGTCGCAGACGCCCACCCACGAGTTGACCGGTCAGATGGCGAACCTGTCCGCTGAAGCATTGGCCGCCGCGCGGGCGAGCCTGACGCAGAAGGTCGCCGAGCGGCAGAAGTCGGCCGGCCGCTCCCACATCCAGCTGCTGCGGTTGGCCGCCTCCCTGGACGGCGACGACGCGCACGCCACCGACATCACCTCTCGGGTGACCTGGCAGGACATGAACATCCGCTCGATGGCCCAAGCCGTGGACGCGTTGGGTAAGGCCGCCACCATGCTCCAGGTGCCGGTCGAAGCGCTGTGGGGACGCATTCCAGGGGTGGAGAAGTCCGACGTCTCCGAGTGGATCCAGATGTCGCTCAACGCGGACCCGATCACCAAGATGCAGCAGGAGCTCCACGCGCAGGGCGGATCTTCGGCCCGGCCGCCGGCCGGTGTCCCGGGCGCCGACCCGGCGGTGGACCGAACCCCCGTGGGACCTCGGTAAATGCCCAGTCAGGGCAACCGGCTCGCGGAGGAACATCGGGACGCTCAGGTCGCGTTGCGCGCGAGGTTCCTGACGCAGTTCCTGCCCACCTTGGCGCTGCTGTCCTGGACGCGGATCGACGAGAGCTACCCGTCGTGGGTCCGCGCGGTGATGGGGATCTTGCGCCCGTTCCGGCAAGCCTCAGCGGACCTGGCGGTGGACTTCTACGACCGGATCCGGCTCGTCGAAGCCCCCTCGGCTCCGCCGCCGCCGAGGATCGAGTTCGTCCAGGCTCCCGAGACGCTGCCTGGCCCGGTGCGCCTGGACACCGGCCGCAACGCCCGCCTCGCCGGCCAGCTCGACACCACCGGCCGGCCAGCCAGCCGCGACCGGCAGGCCAGCCAGCAGGTCAGCCGCGACGCCGACCGGGAGCGCTCCAAGTGGGCGGACGTGCCGCACTTCGGGGAGTTCAAACCGGCGGTGCTCGACTGGGGCGACGCGGACGACCGGGCGGAGCGTTCGCTGCTGGTGACCGGGCCGTCCGCGCTGAAGAGGGCCGCCCGCAACGGCCTGGACGAGCGGCGGGCGAGGGGCGTCACGACGGTGCTGACCTCCGGCGCCGCTAGCCGCCACGTCCTCAACGGCGGCCGGGACACGACGATGGAGCTGATCGACGCCGACGACGTGGCGGAGGGTTGGATTCGGATGCTCGGCCCGAGGCCGTGCGCGTTCTGCGCGATGTTGGCCAGCCGTGGCCCGGTGTTCTCCGAGTCCTCGATCGCCGGGTCCGATTCGGGTTTCGACGGGCCGGGGAACATCAAGGTCCACGACAACTGCGCCTGCTGGCCCAAGGCGGTGTTCGAGTCCAACCCGGAGTGGCCCGGGAACAACCGGGCCTACCAGCAGATGTGGAACGACAACATCAGGGGCCGCTACTCCGGTAAGGACGCGCGGAACGCGTGGCGCCGGCTGTGGGAAGCCCAGCAGCGCGAAGCTCAACGCGCCGCCGAGCAGATCGCCTAGCACCACCGCTTGCAGACGTGCCGGCGCACCCACCCCTTGCCTCTGTGGTGATCGTCGTCCCCGTCCTTGTTGATGATCACCGGCGGCGCCGTTGACGCGGTGCCGGCGCAGTTGCGGCCGTCGGAGTCCTGGGCTCGTAGCTCCGCCAGGTAGGTCGGGTTGGCGCTGTACTTCGGCGCGAGTTTGCCCTTGTAGACCGAGGTGTGGTCGTAGCTGACCATCAGCTTGCCGTAGTCGATGCCGCCGAGGACCTCCACGTAGCGCAGTGACCGGCCGTGGACGTCCAGGTCCACCCCGGGCTCGGTGGTTAGGACGACGTTCTGCCCGTTGAGCCAGATCGCGGCGTCCTCTTTGGCTCGCTGGCCACCGGGCGTGCCCATCTCGCACGAGTCGATGCCGAGTGGCCGGATCTTGACTCCGTCGGCGGTGACGAACGTGTCCCCGTCGATGATCTGGGCGACGGCGACTTCGCCGACCGTCGGGGCAGCCGACGCGGCCGGTGTGTTTAACAGCAGGGTGCCGATGGCCACCGCGATCGCGGCGGCGAGGCTGGCCTTTCTAGCCATGATCGTTTTCGTTTCTCTGGGAGTTGTACCCAGCTTATCGCGGAAAACCCCGAAACGTTACCGAATGGAGTCGGTCATGGCTGGCCCCGATACCGCTACGCGTCGGAGTTTGGCGAAAACGGGCAAGGCAATGCCCGACGCCAAGGGCTCCGGCGGCCGGTTTCCCATCCGCAACGGCTCCGACCTGTCCAAAGCCATCAAGGCGGTCGGGCGGGCCAAAGGCGGTGAGGAAGGCCGGCGGAAGGTTCGCCGGTTCATCATGCGCCGTGCCCGCGAGCTGGGCCTTTCCAGCCAGATCCCGGGCTCCTGGCAGTCCGACGGATCGACGAAGGGCGCCTAGCCCCACAAATCTCCCGGTGCCGCAAGGGCGCCGGAATGTGAGCCCCGCAATGGGGGGAAGAAGGCAAAGCCGCAATGGCTGTTGAAGGCAACGAGCAGGACCCGAAGGGCGACGACGAGCACCTCGATATCGACGACGACGAAGCGCAGAAGCTGCTCGCCGACGCCGTGGATGAGGACGACGACGACCCGGCCGGCGCCGATCAACTCGGCGACGCCGGAAAGCGCGCACTGGACGCGATCAAGGAGCAGCGCAAGGCCGCTCGAACAGAACGAGACAAGTACAAGACCGAGTTGGCGGAAGCTAGAGCCAAGCTCCAGCAGCACGACGACAAGGACAAGACCGAGGCCCAGCGACTCCAGGAAGCCGCTGACTCCTATAAGACCCGCGCGGAGCGGGCCGAGGCTGTCGCCAAGCGGCGTGAAATCGCCGAGGAATCAGCCCCGGACCACGCCACCATCGCCCAGATCAAGGCGGTCGCCAAGCGATTGACCGGCGAGAGTGACGAGGACCTAGAGAAGGACGCTGAGGAGCTATTCGCGCTGATCGCGCCTGCTCCGGCCGGCGGCGACAACAAGCCGACGAAGACTCAGCAGCCCGGCAAGCCGAAGGCAAATCTGCGTGGTGGCGGCGATCCCAGCGATGGGGACGACGAAACCGATCCTCGAAAGCTCGCCGCGCTTATTCCCCGTAATCGGTAATCCCGCACGGCCCGCTCGCCACGGCCGACGCGGTTCCGCTTCTAAGAACCTTGGAGGTTCCCCGTGGCGAACACCTTTGTAAAGGCGCAGAAGATCACGGCCACCGCTTTGGGGCTGCTTCAGCGCGAAATTGTGCTGCCGTCCCTGGTGTGGATGGACGCAACCGTGGCGTCCGACTGGATCGGCAACTCGGGTGACACCGTCTCCATCCGGGTGCCGGCACGCGCGACCGCCCGTACCCGCCAGCTGCGCGGCGCCCGAGGTACCGCCTCGGAGGGCGAGGGCATCATCACGATGGACAGCCTGGTCGAAACCAAGATCGACGTGACCTTGGACCAGGCCATCTACCACGCGGTGCCGACCACCGACGAGGAGGAGACGCTCGACATCGTCTCCTACGGCCAGCAGATCCTCACCCCCATGGTGCGGGCGGTGGCCGAGGGCGCGGAGAACAAGATCGCCAAGGTGATGCAGGGTGCGACCTACGCGACCACCCTTGAGCCGATGACGGCCACCTCCACGTTCGAGACCATGGTCGACGCGCGGCGCGCGCTCAACGACGCGCACGTGCCCATGACCGAGCGGTACGTGGTCATCGGGTCTGGGATTGAGGCGGCGTTCCTGAAGGACCCGCACCTGTCCCACTTCGACCAGTCCGGCGACAACAACGCGCTGCGTGACGCCACCATCGGCAGCATTGCGGGGTTCTCCCGGATCGTGGTGTCGCAGGCGCTCGACCCGTGGGAGGGCTACGCGTTCCACCGCACCGCCTACTCGGCGGTCATGGTCGCTCCGAAGATCCCCTCCGGTGCCAGCTTCGGCGCCCGCCAGACCCTGGCCGGCATCGGCATGCGGTGGATCAAGGACTACGACTTCCGCAACGCCCAGGACCGGTCCATGGTCGACGTGTACATGGGCTGCAACATCATCGCCGACGGTCCGGCGTCCAACGAGGTGCAGGCGGTCACGGTCACCGGCACCCCCACGGGCGGCAGCTTCACCCTCACCTACGAGGGCAAGACCACGGCCGCGATCGCGTACAACGCGACCGCCGCTCAGGTCAAGGCCGCGCTGGTCGCGGGTACCGACCTGACCGCGAACCAGCTGAGCACGTCCGGCGCCGGCCTGCCGGGCGCTGCTGTGACCGTCACCTTCGACACCGGCACCAACGTGTCGCAGATGACCGCCACCGGGTCCCTGACCGGCGGCACCACGCCGGCCGTGGCCGTGACCACCAGCACGGCCGGTGGCGCCGGAGCCAACTCGTTCGTCCGCGCGGTCAAGCTGACCATGACCCCTCCGGCCTGATCGGTTCTGACTGATCAGGAGGTATCGGAATGGCCCAGCTGCCGGCGCTCGCGGACGTAGCTGATCTGGAGGTTCGTCTCGATCGCACCATCACCGACGACGAGAGCCCCCGGGTTGAGGCGCTGCTCGACGACGTGTCGGTGATGGTGCGGGAGGTCGCGGGGAAGACCTGGGTGGATCCCGAGGATCCCACCCAGGTCATTGCCCCGGACATTGTGCGGCTCATCGTGTTGCGCGTCTCGGTGCGCTACATGGCCAACCCCGCCGGGTTCTCCTCGGAGAGCGCCGGTGACTACAGCTACCAGCGCAATGGCATGGACGCCCGGGGCGGTCTCTTCCTCACCGACGAGGAGATCGGGTGGCTGAAGAAGGTCGCCGGCAAGCTCGGCATCTGGTCTCAGCCACTCACCCGGGGCGACCTGTGGAGGAGCCGGGGCGTGTTCCTAGAGGACAGCTTCGGCTTCGAGCTGTTCCCCGTCGGCGACCCCTACGACTGCTGAAGGCGGTGGGTCATGTCCCTACTCGACACCGGCCCGCACACCGTCACGATCTTCGTGGAGGAGGAGAGCACCGATTTCCGGGGGAACGTGGTCATGAGGCCATCGACCACGGGCGTGGTGGTCACCGGCTGCTGGATGCAGCCGGTGGCCTCCACCCGGGGCGCTTTCGCAGCGCTCAAGGTCACCGACGGCCAGAACGTGTCCGTGGCCTACAAGCTGATCTGCAAGGGTTCGAAGACGCCGGTGGGTTGGTGGTCGCGGGTCGAGTGGACCGACAACCTGGGCAACCTCAGGAAGTTCGCCGTGCTCGGCGGCCCGCAGGCCCGGGATTTCACCGTGTCGACCGACCACGTCGGCTGCACGCTCCAGGAGATGCGCTGATGGCCAAGGCCAAGTTCACCTGGGGGCCGGGTCGCTCCGCCAGGAAGTGCAACAAGACGGCGGCCTACCACAAGGAAACGAAGTTCGCGCTGCGCCGGGCGGCGAGCACGAAAGCGGCTTTCGCCAAGCGGAAGCTGGGCGCGCACACCCACTCCGGGGACGCGCGGATCACCGTCAGCTACGGCAAGTTGGACATCTTCGTCAGCCTGGATGATTCCCGGGGCCAGCGGGCCGCCGCCGCGATTGAGTTCGGACACCGCTCGGAGAGTGGCACCTTCGTTGAAGGTGTCCACGCGTTGACCAGCGGGACGCGATCGTGACCGCGCCGGCCCGGATGACGCCGTTCGTGGACGGCATCGCGGTGCAGCTGTGGTTGATGCGCAACACCCTCGCGGACCTGCGCGAGAGCCTCGGGTTGACCTCGGTGAACGTGTACGAGGATCTGCCCGACGAGCTGGGCCAGTTTGTGCCGGTGGTCAAGCTGCAACGCACCGGCGGGGCCGCCGATAAGCCTCGTTTCACTAGCCAGTACTGGATGGCCTATTCGGTGTGGTCTGGCGCGGAATTGAGCCAGGACTGGGACCCGCACCAGGCGGCGTTCGAGCTGGCCAGGCAGGTCTCCAAGGTGTTGTACGAGGCGTGGGAGAACCAGACCGTCACCCCGTACGGCTCGATCAATAAGTGGCGTGAATCCACCGGGTTCCGCAAGTTCGACGACGCGGAGTTGCCGCACATCTCCCGCCAGGTCGCCGTGTACGACTTGATGATTAAGAACCCTCGCGGCTAGTTCTCACCGCGCGCCCCCCTTTTTCCGCATTCGGATATGCGGAATTGCAACACGGGTCATTGAACTAAACCAATGCAAAGCCCGTCAGTCCGGGCAACTCACAAGGAGAGAATCATGGCTCTCGATGATGCTGCTGTCATCATCCCCGGCACGGGCTACGTTTACACCGCCCCGGCCGGGACGCCCGCGCCCACCGATTTCGAGAACCCGGGGAGCCCGTGGGAGGACCTCGGGCACACCTCCATCGAGGACGGTCTCACCATCACTAAGGATGGTGGCGACAGCAACATCCTCGGGACGTGGAGAAACCCGTCGCTGCGTGACCGCCGCGACCCGGTTAACTTTGCTATCACCATTCACCTTTTGCAGCTGACGAACGAAACGTTGGCCTATTACTTCGGTGGCGGCGACACCTCCGTAGAGGGTGTGTTCGGGGTCAACCTGATTACGCAGCCGCAGGAACGGGCGATGCTTGTCCGCATTGTTGATGGCGAGGTCAGCGCGCCGCTCTATGTGCCTCGGGTCAGTCTGGCCTCCGACGACGACGTGGAAGTCGACGTTGAGAACTTCCTTGCTTTCCCGGTCCGCGCCACCGTCCTCGGTGTCACCGGCTCGAATCTCATGGAATGGTACGGCCCTGGTCTGGGCCTGAAGACCAACGAAGTGCAGAGCGTCGCCATCACCGGCATCCCGACCGGCGGCACTTTCACGCTGACCTACTCCGGGCAGACCACCGCGCCGATCGTCTACAACGCGGCGGCCAGCGCCGTGCAGACCGCGTTGCGCGCGCTGTCCAACGTCGGCTCCACCGGCGTCACCTGCTCCGGCGGCGCGCTGCCGACCAGTCCCGTCGTGGTCACGTTCGTTGGCGACCTGGCCGGCACCGACGTGGCCCTGATGACCGGCGACGCCGCGCTGCTGACCGGCGGTACCACGCCGGCAGTTGTGGTCACCACCACCACTCCGGGCACCTGATCTCAACGCTGACGGGCGACCAGGCAGCGCGGGGTTGGTCGCCCGTCAGCTTCCCCTCCAACTCCCCTCCCGCGCTGTCGGAAATGAAGGAGCCCCCTCGTTCAATGAATCAGCCATTCGACGTCCACGGCAACCAGGGCGGCCACCGTCCTAGCCCGTTGACCACGGACATCCGCTACGGCAACACGGTCACCCAGGTCGACCCGGCGGGCAACCCGATCCCGCAGACCAACCCGTACAACCACTCCATCCCGGCGCCGGAGCAGAAGTGGTCAGCGCCGGCCGGTACCGCCGCGATCGCCGCCAAGGAAGCCGAAGCGCAGCCGACGATGGTCGACGCGATCGCTAGCGACGCCAAGGCGGCTGACGAGACACCGCCGGTTGAGCCGCCCGAGGGCGCGCCGAAGCTGCGGCCGATCCATACCCTGCCGTTCCGGGAGCGGGGCAACGCCATGCGTCTGTTCAGCGAGCTCCAGAAGATCCAGGGGCCGAAGGAGGGCGAGTCCCCGACCCTCGATCAGGTCGCGGCAATGTATGACGGCCTGGCCCGCATCGACGACTTCTTGGCCGCCGTCGCGGAGAACGCGGATGAGTATCGGGCGTGGGTTGCCGGGCCGGGCGCGGACGAGGCGACGTTCGCCCAGCTGTGGAACGCCTACAGCGCGCGGAAGCAACCGGGGGAAGCTCGCAGCTCGTCAAGTTGATCGACGAGTACGGCAGCGCGCTGGTTGCTGATCTACGAAGCGTCTACGGGGTCGACATCCGTGACCTGTGGCGGGACGACAGCAGGCTCACCCCGCGCTCCGTGCTCTGGCTTGTCGAGCACCTCCCCGAGACCTCCGCGACCATCGCCAAGGCCAAGGGCGGCCCGCGACACCGCCCGTGGACCAGCGAGGCCCACCTGATGGCCCTGGTCGCCAACCTGCTGCATGTCGCCAACCGGCAGCGCGCCGGCAAACCGGCCCGCAAGCCGCTGATCACCCCACCGAAAACCAAGGTCAACAAGTCGCGCGGGCGAGTCGTGCGGGTGGCCGACGTCAACGCACGCCGCATGGCCGCTCTGGCGCGGACCAGAGCGAAGCGAACAGCCGAGACCCCTGGGGGGTGAGCAGTGGGCAGTCCTAAAGGCGAAGAAGTTGCCAGGATCAGCGTCAGGGTTCTGCCCGACACCAGCACGTTCGCTGCGCAGCTGCGCAAGGACCTGGAGCAGAAGAACCTTCCCGAGATCACGGTCAAGGTCAACTTCGACGTAGACCCGGAAGAGCTCTACGCCAAACTCGCGGCGATCAAGGTCCCGACGATCACCGTCCCGGTCGACCTGGAGAAGGTCAAGGACCTGACCCTCAACCTGGACGTGGACACCACCAAGGCCACCGCGCAGGTCGACGCGTTCGTGCAGAAGGTCAACGCCAAGCGCGCCACGATCCGGGTCAACGCCGAGATCGACCAGGCTTTCCTCGGCACGCAGCTGACCAAGCTGACCACGTCGCTGGGCAACCGGAAGATCAAGATCGGCACGGAGATCGACAAGGCCACCCTGACGACCGGGCTGAACAACGCGGCGGCACAGGCGGCCACCTTCTTCAAGAACAAGAAGGTCAGCATCAACGTCGATGTCGACAAGGACCGGGCCGCTCTGGCGTTCTCTTCGTTCGGCAAGCAGGTCACCTCGATCATCGGCGCGATCGGCGGGTCGATCACCTCGGGGCTCGGCTCGGCGTTTTCCAAGATCGGCGAGGTCGGTGGGGCGGCCGGCAGCAAGATCAGCGGCGCGTTCGATGGCGTGTCGGGCACCATGGGCCGGCTCACCGCGGCGATGGGGCCGGTCGTGGGCTCGATCGCGGGGCTGCTCTTCACCGTCCCCGCGCTGGCCCTAGAGCTGTTCAAAGCGTCCGCGATGGCCACCGCTATCGCCGTCGCCGGAGCCGGCATCGCCGGGGCGTGGGGTTTGGCGTCCGCCGCGATCGCCGCGGTACCGGCCGTCATTGGTCTGCTCGGCGCCCCGATCGCCGCCGTGATGCTGGGCATGGACGGGATCAAGAAGGCTGCCCAGACCTTGAAGCCGGAGTTCGACAAGCTGAAGGCGGCTGTTTCGGCGACCTTCGAGAAGGGCCTGACCCAGGTCTTTACCCAGCTCAAGGGCCAGATGACCGCCCTGACACCGGCGATCCAGTCGGTGGCCACGTCGCTGATCGGGTTGGCGCAGCAGACCGCTAACTGGATCACCAAGGCCGGCGGCGCCAAGCAGATCCAGACCATGTTCCTCAACATCGCGGCGGCGATCAAGGGCATCAACTTGGTGCCGCTGCTGGACGGCTTCACGAAGCTGGCCGGCAACCAGGCCGCGCTGGGTGCCCTGGTCAGTGTGATCAACCAGGTCGGCACCTCGTTGCAGGACATCGCCAACAACACCAGCCTGAACGAGGCGTTCAAGGGGCTCGGCGAGGTCACCAACTCGCTGCTGACCGGCCTGACCGCGTTGGTCAACAACGGCATCAAGCTGTTCGCCAGCGCCTGGCCCGGGATGAAGGCCGGCCTGGACGGGATCACCGCGTTCTTCGGGAAGTTCAACTGGGCGAGCCTGGGCGCGGCGGTCGGCGGGGTGTTCAAGGGCATCGGCGACGCGCTGAAGTCGATCCCGCAGGGCACCGTTGACGCGATCACGCGAGGCTTCCAGGGCCTGGCCGCGACCTTCCAGAGTGCCGGGTTCCAGCAGGGGGTCCAGGGCTTCGCCTCCGCTATGCCGGCTCTGATCGCCGCGCTGGACGGTGGCGTGCAGATGTTCGCCAAGTTCGGTGAGTGGGTCGGCTGGGCGGTCCAGCAGCTGGTCCCGATCGGCGGCGTGATCGAGACCATCGGCAAGACCATCATGTCCACGCCGGTCACCGAACTGGGTCAGAAGTTCATCCAGCTGGGGACGGACGCCAAGAACGCGGTGACCCCGCTGCCGGGCACGTTCAGCACCGCGTTCTCACCGCTGCCGGGCATCGCCGGAACTGCCGGGCAAGGCGTGGTCACCTCGTTCAACGGCCCGCTCTACGGAGTGCCGGCCGGCGCCGCGACCGCGCTGTCCCCGACCAAGGCGGCGGTGGTCCAAGCGCTCGCCGAGTCGGCCGCGTCCGCCGGCGTCGCGGCCAAGAAGATCCCCAAGGTTGTCGCTGATCAGATCGGCGAGACGCCCAAGCAGGTCAAGGCGATCCTGGACACGGTGCCGGCGATCACCGGCGCCGCGCTGACCCCGACGCCGGCCGCCGCGTCCGCCGCGGTGAACCCGACCGGCATCGCCGTCGCCAAGGTCATGGAGGCCTTGGCCCCGGCCGCTGGCGCTGCCGCCGCCAAGGTCCCCGGCGCGGTCGGCAAGGAGCTCGCCGGGGTCGCCCCGACCGCCACCACCGCGCTGGACCCGGTGCCGAAGACCGGGACCGACGCCTTCACCCAGCTGGGCGCCACCCCGGGTCCGGGCATGGACGCGATGAAGACCGCGGTCGACACCGGGTTGCAGGGCGTCGCC
>Ga0193743_1002063_pt1 | contig 14434 bp, 18 predicted proteins | sample L2c2metaG_FD_143038 | JGI IMG/M metagenome (GOLD analysis project Ga0193743, IMG submission 143038) | Soil microbial communities from a riparian zone of the East river system, Colorado, United States - L2c2 | ecosystem: Environmental > Terrestrial > Soil > Riparian zone | place: USA: East River... | reverse complement strand
AGGACATGGCTGCCTTCCTCTGTTAGCTTACCATGGGATAGCTAGAATGGGACAGGGAGAGTAGTGATAGGTGACAGGCGAATGGCGTAATCTAATAAGGGTCCTTTCTAATTGGGATATGATTGGTTGAGAATGGTTTCAGGACCGGTCATCAATTCCGCCCAATAACTCTGATAAGCACGCCACCCTATTTCAATTGCGAATGTGGCGTGTCCCTCATTTGCTGTAATGGGATAAAGCTTTTGAGCGGCGGGTGATGTTTGATTACGAGAGAATGGATTGTATTCATTGGCGGGAGTGATTTCGCGAATGTGAATGCGGCGAATACGGAATGGGAGAATGTTATTACCTGTTCGGTAATTGAATAGTTCTCTCATTTGCTTGTGACCCTGACCTCTCGAATGGTGCGGCTGTTGTAACGGTAAATGGAATGTGCGTTTTGCAAATGGGAAAGCATTTCGGCGGGACCATTGTGAATGTAAATGGTCTCTTTGTTTTCCTTTTCACAGGGAATGCAATGCAATTCTGTAATGGTAATTGAAATGCGTTTCCTCGGTTCCGGCATAATGGGCTCCTTTTCTGGGGTTTTCTTTTTATTCTCCTCCGATTAATGGGGAAGTCTATTGACGAAACCTACAAAAACTCCAGCCGAAATTTGTAGGGTTTCACCTCTTGACAAACGAAGATCATTATGGTAGAATGCGCGTTAAGGGTCTTAACTAAGTAAAGAGTCTTTCTAAGTGTTATTCTCATTTCCAAGTGTTATTCTCATTCTCATTCGTTAAGCTACTTAACTCAATCTATTAGTCTTTACTCTGTTTACGGCATATCCTATTCTTATCAGGGGGTAACAGGAGTTACAGCTAATTACTAATGTGAAGACGAATAGCATAGGGTACTACGCTTAACAAAGTAAAGCCTCTTAACTCTAGTAAAGGGTAATTGCAAAAGTAAAGAGGCTTTACATGTCGAAAAGTTATACGATCGTTATGGGGGGTAGGGGGGCACATCTCTACTAACTTTAGACTGAAATTAGTATTACCTATCTTAACTTTAGACTGAAATTAGTATTATCTATCATAAATTAATAAGAGTAGTTTCTTGACTTGTGCTTCTCAGAGGAGCATACTATACCTACTACAAGCATGCCCTATACCTCTCTATCACTAAATTACAGTAATGTAAATGAAAGTTGGATCTAATGGAACCAGAAGATAAACCTCCTATAAACCCTTTGAAACAACTACGTATTAAACTAAATATAACTACTAATGAACAAATGTCACAACTAGCTGGTATTAATGTTGCTGCTATTTGTCAACAAGAAGATGGCTTTTTCAGGGATATTATCCCAGCTTATCTAGCAGCTTTAAGAGTACCTATCGCTTCTCAAGATGAGTTTGAGTTAATTAAAGATTACCAAGAATGGCAAACTGTAAGAAGGCAATGGAGTGGTTCTCATAACATTCTTGTAAGAAACCCTATATTTTCTCTAATACAGAACCCTCTTTATTCTTGGAGGATTCAATCAAGTGTTGCAGTCTACGGCTTATGTCGTAACTTCTGCATTCATATGCCTACCGTTAATAAATTTGAGAAAGATATGAATTTAAGTAGTCAAATTCCTCCTGTTATTTTATTAGCTTTGCAAGAAGCAGGTTACGATACTGAGGAATTTGAAGAAGCTTGTAAACTCTTCAAAGTTAATTACGAATCTCGTATCATGCAACTCAATAATTTAGCTAGCTAAGCATTAAGTCACTCAATATACCCCCTGTGGAAGCAGTTACTAAAGGGGTTCCGAAAAATAGTGGTGGTAACGAATTAAGGATTATTGAAGGGGACTTAATTGACAACTATTAGAGTAGTAAACCCATTTCGTAATGATGAAGAGAAATTCATCACTGCTATTGAACAACATTGGAATGAGTTTGGTCAAGTACCTACAGGAGAAAAATTAATTCTACTTAAAGCAGTTAAAGATCAAGAAGACTACAATCGTCTTATAGATAGCGATTTTGTAATTAAAGCCTTAAATATTCTTGGAATTAAACTTGATAAAGATTTAGAAATCTTAACACCGAAACAACTTGCAGCTGCACAAGTGATGTTTGATTTTCACGACGGGCGAAGCGATATTAAAAAGCTTAGAGATTTGGGGATCAATTCTCAAACTTGGGATAACTGGCTTAAAGACCCAAGTTTTCAAAACTACTTAAGAAGTAAGACAGACAACCTTTTTGGAGATAACACTCACGAAGTTGATAGAGCTTTATTCTTAAAGGCGCGTTCAGGTAACATCGAAGCTATTAAGCTCATAAACGCTATGATGGGACGTTACCAAACTGTTGAAGCACCTAAAATTGGAGCAGTTGAAGCTCACGTCTTTATCATGAAATTGTTTGAGGTCTTACAACAACACCTTATTAGTGAGCCTGAGAAACTTAGAGCTATTGGCCAAGCTATTTTAGATATCCAATCCCCTTACATGGATCATCCTAGAATTATTGAAGCAGTCCCTATAGAGAACAATATACCCCCTGTGGGGTAGTTGTTGGAGATTCCGAAAATATTAGGTGGTAATGAATAATGTCAATTGGTCCTGATGGAACAATTGGATTTGGTGTTCCAGGCGGCGGCGCTGATATTAACCGACTTCATGATTATGATGATAAAGATATAGGAATTTTAGCTCACCACCACACATTAGGAATTAATTATAGCCAAGCTTCACCTGGTGATCACGTTCATGACGGAATATTTAGTAAGAAACTTGCTTTGTCCGCTAGAGGTAATAAAAATGCAAATACTACCACTATCACTACCATAACTGAAATAGTCCGTACTGCTCCTGCTTTAGTTCTTATTGACGCTCTTACTAGTGTAGAAGTTATTGGTTCTTGGGATGCTTTAATAATTGCTACAATTGGTGAAAGAGCTAGAATGCGACTACAGTGGTCAAATAATGCAGGGGGTGCTTGGACTAGTTTTGCTGGTTGTCTTAAAAGACCTTCTATAATTACAGCAGAAAATGGAGGAACTATTATGGGAGTTCATACTAATCCTGGTAAGGGAAGTTACTTGTATAGACTTACAGGTGAAAAGGCTGAGGGTGCTAGTCTTTTAACTGTAGTTGCTACTACTACTGAATTAGTAAGTATTTCTGCAAAGAAGCTGATTTAAATGGCAAAATATAAGTATAGTATTAACTCGGCTGATAATTTAAACCCTGATGTTATGTATTTTGAACCAATTATAATAATCTTATCTGATGAAAATGACGAACTTATACTTAGTATTGCAGCTCTTTTAGATGCTGTTGAAGATAGTCCTAGATTTATGGAAATTATAGGTATTAATAAAGAAACTGTTTCTGACACTACGGGCATGATATACCCTCCTGAGTAGGATTAATGTCCAGAGATAAAGAATATAATCCTTTTGAGATTCTTGGTGAGAAGTTACGACTTACTTCAAAGCGGCCTAATATTAATTCGTATATACCTCATGATAAACAAATTGCTTTTCATCAATCCTCTGCTATGGTTACTCAGTATATTGGTGGTAACCGTTCTGGTAAGACTACTGGTGGAGTTTGTGAAGATATTTGGTATGCTAAAGGTGAGCATCCTTTTAAACGTATTCCGGAAGCTCCTAATGCAATTCGTATATGTACTGTAGATTTTAATGTTGGTTTATTGCAAATTCTTTTACCGGAACTTGCAAGATGGTGTCCTCCCAGTTTACTTAAAAATGGTTCCTGGGAAGATTCTTACTTGAAAGAGCCTCGTGAATTACATTTTTCTAATGGTTCTTTTATTGAATTTAAATCTTATGAACAAGATGTAGTTAAATTTGCTGGTACTTCTCGTGATTTAATTCATCATGATGAAGAACCCCCTGAAAATATTTATAAAGAAAATCTTATGCGTATTATTGATTGTAGTGGTCGTATAACTATGACTATGACCCCAGTTGAAGGTATGACATGGACTTATGATAAAATCTATCTTAAAGGAAAACCAGAAGATAATTCTCCTGGTGACTCTAATTTCTTAGTTATTGAAGCTGATATGCTTGATAATCCTTATATTGGTGAAGTTGAAGCACAAATGGTTTTAGCTGGGCTAGATAAGCAAGAACGTGATGCTCGTGAACATGGTAAATATGTTATGGTCGGGGGGCTTATCTATCCTGGATTTAATGTTAATACTCATGTAATTGATGATTTTAAAGTTCCATCCAACTGGAATATATATGCTTCTATGGATCATGGATTAGCTAATCCAACTTCTTGGCATTGGCATACTGTAACACCAGAAGGTCGAATAATTACTTTTTATGAGTATTATCAAAATGAGAAAACTGTTGCTGAACATGCAGAACAATACCATAAAATAAATATACAATTAGGTCGACTTCCTGAATATAACGTTGGTGATGCCTCTATTAGAAATCGTAATGCTATATCTATGACTTCTGTTCAACAAGAATATATTAAGAATGGTATTTTTATTATTCTTGGCAATAGTGATGTAGCTGCCGGAATTAACAGGGTACGTAATTATATGCGTCCTGGTAAAGACGGTAAGCCTATGTGGTTAGTTACCAAAAATTGTGAAAATTTAATTTGGGAGACTGGACGCTATCGTAAAAAGAAATATAGTAGTTCTAAAGTAGCAGCTGAACATAATATTCAAGAAGAACCAGTTGATAAAGATAATCATGCACTAGATGACGCTAGATATTTTATGATGAGTCGTCCTGATATTAAAATTCTTGGTCCTGAGAAGAGCGGATTAGATAGAATAGGTAATATACTTCATCTTCCTTCTGCTGTACCTGCTGTGGGAAGAGTTTCTAATCCTAGATATGGAGAGGAGAGTTTATGGGAAACGATATCAATTAAACCACAAGATAGTAATTGGCAAGTAGAAGAATATCTCGGAGGAGACTGGTAATGACAGAAAGCCGTTTCGCTAATAGTCCTACTCTTACTGAAGAAAAACAAGATGAATTTGTTACTGAGCCAGAAGTTAAAGATGAGCCTGTTCGTGTTAATAATTCTGATGAAGTTGAGCCTCCTCACGTTAATGATGCTGGTGAATTAGTTGATTCTGAGGGTAATAAGGTCTTTACTACTATTGAAGAGTCTCTTAAAGATGGTTCGATGGTATTAGATGAGCAAGGCCGTATGCCTGGTGTTTATTTAGATGATTTAGAAAGGGAAGCTCGATTACGTCATGCTGAGAGAGTTGAGGAAGCTTTTGAAAAAGCTTCTGAAGCTGATAATTCTCCTGTTGAGCGCCAGGTAAATGTTGCTAGTTCTCCTCTTCCTCCTATTACTGTCCATTCTCGGCAAGAACAGCCAATCGATGAAAGTGTAGAAATTTAAATGGATTGGTGTGAATCTTTACCTTGGCTTTGGAGATAATAATGACTGAAACTATGATAGCTCATGTAGAAAATCCTTCTGCCCGTATTCGTCTTCAAATGGTTCCTGTTTCGACACCTGGTAATTGTGGTATTTGTGGTACTGGACAACATATACTAGGTTTTGTTGATCCTCAACTAGATTTTGAATTTTATGGTGCGTTGATTTTTTGTGTTAATTGTGTTGGAGAAATGGCTACTATCTACGGGTTTATTTCTCCTGAAGTTTACGAAGATATTGTTGGAGAATTAGATTTAGTTAAGATGGAGAATCGATTATTTCAACAAAAAATCCTAGAGTTGGAGAAAGCAATTGATAGTTTTGGTATCTATTTCGATAGGCGTAGCACTGATTCTTCTGGTTCTTCTGGGGTTCTCCCTCCACAAGATAGTGAAGAATTATCAATCGCATCGAAGAATATTAATGAATCATCTGGAGAGTCAACTCCTCCAACTATCAAATCAGAACCAAGCCCTTCTACGAGCGAACGAGCGCCTTCAAAATTTGTTAGTGGCGAAGGATTTCTCAACATTTAAACTTCTAGAGACCAATATAGATTCCCCTGTGGGAGCTTTTGATAATATTCCGCAAAAATCTACTGGCACAGATTTAGACGAATATAATCAGTGGATAGAAAACACAAAGGGTCAAGGAATAGGAGATATAATTTACGATGACATTGACGATGCCAGAGACGCAGCTGAATTCTCAAGTCTTACCGGAACTAACCAGTCTTCAGAGTAATGCTGAAATTCGTAAACAACTTACTTTATGGGCTAATAATACGTATCAAACTCTTAAACAAAATCGAGCCCGGATTGAACGTATATGGTATCTTAATTTGGCTTTCTATCGTGGTCGTCAGAATATTGCTTTTATTAATGCTCCCACAGTTAGTAACGGTTTTCGACTTCTTACTCCTCCTGCTCCTCCCTGGCGTGTGCGCATGGTTATCAATAAAATTCGTCCTGTTATTAGAAGGGAAGTTGCAAAACTAACTTCTCAGAAGCCTAATTTTACAGTTGTTCCTGCTACTAATGAAGATGAAGATTATTATGCGGCTAAAGCAGCTACACAGATTTTAGATTCAGTATATGATGATTATAATATTGCTAAAGTTAATTTATCTCGTCAATGGTGGGGTTCGATTTGTGGTACTAGTTTTATTAAATGTTACTGGGATCGTAATAAAACTGCTAAACAAGACGGACCCCCTAATCCAGTAACTGGAGAACCTACTAAAATTCAAGGAGATATATGTGTTGAAAATTTAATTCCTTTCTTTTTATTTGCTCCTGATCTTTTAGAACCTGAAATTAATAATCAACCTTTTATTTTTCATGTTTATACCAAGACTAAGTCTTGGGTTGAACAATATTATGGTAAACAGGTTATGACTAAAATGACTACAAAATCTCGTGATGGTGATATTTTAGAAGAAGCATTTTTTGATGTTGCTGGTCTTCGTAAGCCTGTAGAAGATCAATATCAGTGTATGGAAATTTGGATTAAGCCTGGTGGACATAAACTTTTTCCACAGGGAGGAGTTATTACAATTGTTGGTGATCAATTAATTCAAGTAGTTGAAAAATTTCCTTATAGTCATGGTGAATATCCATTTATTAAGTATGATCATATTCAGAGTGGTCAATTTTATACTCATTCTGTTATTGAGGATTTAAATCCTTTACAGCGTGAGTTAAATCGTACTCGTTCTCAAATTATTGAAGCTAAAAATCTTATGGCTAAGCCAAAATTAATGGGTCCTAAAGGTGCAGTTGATCCTAGTAAAATTACTTCTGAACCTGGACAGTATATTCCTTATGAGCCTGGATTGGGTGAAATTAAACCACTACCAATGCAAAATCTTCCTCCTTTTGTAGCGGAAGAAGTTATGAGAATCCAGTCTGATATGGATGATATTTCCGGTCAACATGAAATTAGTCGAGGAAATACACCTAGTCAAGTTACAGCTGCTACTGCTATTAGTTATTTACAGGAACAAGATGATACAATGATTTCAGAAATTATTCAATCTGTTGAATTTAATCATTCAAAACTTGGACAGCATATTCTTACGTTTGTTATTGATTTTTGGGAACAAGAACGTATGATTAAAGTTGCTGGTAAAGATGAATCATTTGATGCTATATTCCTAAAAGGAAGTAAACTTCGTGGTAATAAAGATGTAAGAGTTGAAGCAGGTTCTGCTTTACCTCATTCTAAAGCTGCTAGACAGGCTTTTTTAATGGATATATTTAAAATGGGTGTATTTGCTGAGAAACCACAAGAATTTCTTAAGCTTCTTGATCTTCGTGGAATTGATAAGGTTATTGCTGATTATAAAGTTGATATTGCGCAGGCTCAACGTGAAAATATTAAGCTAGCTAATGGTATGCAAGTTAATATTAATGATTTTGATAATCATGAAGTTCATCTTGAATATCATAACAGATTTAGTCGTACACAAGAATATGAAATGCTTGACCCTCAAATTCAGGCTCTTTTTAAAATTCATCGAACTCAACATCAGCAAGCTATTTATGTTAATATGTCATTCGCAACTAGAGCCCAGGGAACGATGGGTCAGCAAATGCCTGGTCCCGGAATTCAACAACAAATTCCTGGTCAACAACAGCAACAAATGCCACCAGGAGGGATGTAAATGGCTAAAGCACAGCTAGGTAATGATTTAGGTGTTGTTGATAAACGTGAATCAACTGCGGCAGGGGCAATTTCAGGTACTTCTCCTTTAGGAACTCCATTAAATTATATTGATATTACAAAATTACGTGCTCGATTAATTGCAATTAATGGTACTCGGTATACTACTGCTTATCTTGATGTTATGACTGTTAATGATATGATATATGCTCTTCGTACTTTGGATGATGCGGCAGGTGTTTAAATGACTAGTCCTGCTCCTCAGCAATTGATGTCTGTTCTTGCAACATTAATGCTTAATCAAAGATTACAAGCTAAACCTCCTAGACGAGCTATGGGAAACGCTGTTCCTGGAAATATACCGGGGGGTTTTGCTACGGTATTACGTCCTCCTCCCGCTAATCCAGGAATGCAACCGGCTCCGATAGTTCCTGTTTCTCCTCGTCCTCCCCGACAAAGAATTGCACCAGAAGACAGAATGGCAGAATTAGCACAAATGCAGTTAGGTCTAGGTAATAGAGGTAATGGTAACGGCTGGGGTATAGGTAATATGCGTAAAATGTATCCAAACGCCAGTCCAATATCTAGACCTGGAATTCCTCGTGGTTTTTCTGTAAATCCTCCGAGGAGAACTCCTCGTTATCCAAGAATACCTCCACAACGCTTAATGTAAAGGATTTAAAATGACTGAACCTATCGATTATGGCTATGACTCGTATTTGAGCCAAGTTCCAGAGGCTCTACGAGATCAAATTAAGCCAGCCTTTGAGCAATATAGTGAAAAACTTAAAGGTTCTGTAGATGAGCAATATGGTCAATTAGCTCCCTTAAAAGAGTATATTGATCAGGGCTATACCCCTCAACATTTTGGTGCTGGATTAGAAGTTTTACAGGCTATTAATAATAATCCTGAGCAAGTTTTTCAGGGCTTATTAGAAAATTATCCTGATTTAGCTCAACAATTCTTACAGCAACAACAGCAACAAACCCCTCAATTTCAACAGAATCCTCAGCAACAGCAAGTGCCTTCTGGAAATGAAGAAGACCCTTATGAAAGTCGATTTAGTCAAATTGATCAAGTTCTTCAATTATTAACTCAAGGTCTTACTCAACAACAGTCAGATTATCAATCGCAGCAACAAGCTGCACAAGAACAACAGGAATTACAACAATTTCAGAAGCAATTAGATGAACTTGCTCCGGAAGATAAATTTCATCGCCCATTTATTCTTTCTTATATTGCTCAGGGACAAAGTCCTCAGCAAGCTATTCAGTCTTATAATGAATGGCAAACTGGGCAAACTCAACGTCAAAATTCATTAGGTGCTCCTATTGTTGCTCCTGCTGGCGGTGGGGGACTTCCTTCTGAGTCTATTGATACGTCTAAATTAACTGATCAACAACGTAAAGATTTAATGATTCAGTATATGCAAAGAGCAAACCAACAAGGGTAACTTAGAAGGGCCCAAATTTGCCAGCTACTATGACTACGGTCAATAATATTTTGAAAGAGATTTACCCCGGCAAAGATATTGCCGATCAGTTAAATGAAGAAGCAGTTGGTTATAAAAGGATTGAAAGTTCTAGTGAGGGTGTTGAAGGTGAAGTAGGCGGTAAATACGTTACTTTTCCAATTCGTGTTCGTCGTAATTCTGGTATTGGTTACCGTAATGAATTAGAGCAATTACAAGCTGCTGGTCAGCAAGGTTATGCATCTGTTCGTATTGGTTTAACTTATGGTTATGGTCGAGTTCGTATGTCTGGTCCTACTATGGACTTAGCAGAATCTAAACCACAAGCTTTTGCTAATGCACTTACTAAAGAAGTTTCTGGTATTCGTGATGATATTCTTAAAGATACTAACCGTATTTTTTATGGTGATGGTACTGGCACTATGGCAGTTTTAACTACTGCTCCTGCTGCGGCTCTTACTTTCACTGTTGCTTCTATTAAGTATCTTAATCTTGGTGATGTTATTGATATCTTTACTCTTCCTGCAACTAACAAAGCTACTGGTCGTATTATTACTGCAATTAATGATGCAACTAACGTTGTAACTGTAGATGTTGCTGTTACTGCTGCTATTGGTGATGTTGTAGTTCGTACTGGTAACTTATCTCGTGAGCCTAATGGACTTGCTGCTATTGTTGCTGCTACTGGTCTTTTATATAACGTTGATCCTGCTTCTGAGCCTGTATGGAAATCTATTGTTGATGCTACTGGTGGTGCTCTTTCTGAAGGTAATATGATTAGGCAAATGGATAATGTTCGTACTCGTGGTGGTGGTCGTCCTTCTGTTATTGTTGGTGATTTAGGTACTCGTCGTGCTTATTTCAATCTTCTTTCTCAGCAACGTCGTTACGTTAATACAAAGGAATTTACTGGTGGCTTAGTTGGTCTTGCGTTTAATTATGGTAGAGAAGTTCCAGTAGTTGACGATGTTGATGCTCCGGATGGAACTCTCCACTTCTTACGTGAAGATTCTTTTAAAATTTATCGTGACCAGCCATGGCATTGGTCTCAGCATAATGGTTCTGATATTTGGAAGTGGGTTGATAACTTCGATGCTTATGAGGCTCTTTTAGTTCAATATTGGCAGCTTGGTATTGATCGTCGTAATGGTCACGCCAAAATGACTGGTATTACTGCTGGTTAATTCTAACTCCCCCCTGTGGGGTAGTTAAAAAGAGGGGAGAAGGGGTGTCGGAGTAATCTGGCACCCCTTCCTCATAGGAGGATAATATGGCTAGTAGTTTGAATGATTTGATTAAAGCTAAGTTAATATCTCTTGGAGCAGTAGGAATTACAATACCTGACTTAGAAAAAAATTATTATTCTGGTCTTTCTGGTATAGCTATAACTAATTCTATAGTAGATCATAAAAGATCTTATTATGCTCTTACTGCTGGTGTTTCTGGTATAGGACGTAGTTTAACTGATTTGGAGTTTGCCTACTGGGCATTTGTTAATGGAGCTAATATATTTGGCAGTCGAGATGATAGAGCGAGGATATTCTATGCCTGATATAGATCCTTTTGCAGTTAGTGCAGAGCCACTATCAGATGGTACTTGGGTTAATTCTCGAATTGCAAGAATAGCAGAAATTATTAGAGAATATGATTCTGAGTTAGAAATTAGATGGCTTCCTCGTAATGAGCGATTTAAAGATGATGATGTTTTTCAAATTGTAGATAAGCGAATTAATAAAGTAGTTTTTAGTGTTTCAGATGAAGCTTCTTTTAATGAAAATGTATTAGAAAGAATTTTCCAAGCTGATATGGAAAAAAATAAAGGTCGACCTTTAGACGTTTTAGAATTACTTGAACTTAAAAATAACACAGCTAAATTACTTCGTTTAAAAGCTCGAATAGAAGAAGATGAAATGAAAGAAGAGGAAGTAGCTTCAATTCTTAAATCTCCATTGAATGCTTATAATCATAGAGGTATTAGATTTGATCGGCATCCTACTGATCAGCCTAAGAAAACTATATTTGTTCCAAGTAAGAGGGTGTAATATGTTAGTTTCTGATATTAAAAGGAGAGTGAAACGTCAATTTGGTGATGAATCTGGGGCTCAACTTAAAGATCCTGATATAATTGATTGGATTAATGACGCACAAAAAGAAATATATGTTAAAAATAATCTTGGACAAAAAATTGGCACTATGAATACTATTATTAATACTCAATCTTATTCATTTCCAGCTGATTTAATGAGATTACTTAGTGTAAAATATGATGGTTCTACTATTACTGAAATATCTCAACAAGATGTTGATAAATTTATACCGAATGCTGATATGGTTAATCCAGGACAAGGAATTCCTCAACATTATTGGACTTATGCAGATAAAATTTCTCTTTATCCTAATCCTGATTCTGTTAAAGTTTTAACTATTCGTTATAATCGTACTCCTACTTCTGTAGCTATTGATACTGATAATACAGACTTAGATCAAAAATATGATAATCGTATTCTTGATTATTGTCATGCTATGTCAGCCCAACTTGATGGTAATATGCAAGGTTATATAATGTTTATGCAGCGTTTTGAAGGCAAAGTTGATTCTACAAAAAATGATGAATTTGAAATGCAAGCAGCTTCTTCATATCCTGGTATTTCGGTGAGTGTTCGAGATTCTGATGAGTGGGGAATGATTTAATGACTATGCAAGGTAAAACTGTAATTGAAGTAGGACCTTGGCCTGGTGGAGTAAATAGACGAGATGAAGATAAATCTAGTAGGACAGTAAATCCTAAACAACTTAGGTGGTCTAAAAATCTTGATATACTTGATTCTGGAGTTGTACAATCTAGATTAGGTTGTCGAAAAGTTCTTAGTACGGCTCCTATATATGGTGGAACTTCTATTTCATTAATTAGTAGTATTGTTGAAGGTTCAGGACACTTATATGCAGTGGTTGGAAAAGTTACTGCTGGTCCAGTCACTGCTTTTTATTATACTAAAGATCCTGAAAATCCTGCTACTGGCTGGAATGCTATAGCTACTACTCAAACAGGTACTTTTACTGATGCAATTAAATATAACAATGTAATTTATTTTGTTCAAGCTGCTGGTGGTGCTGGTACTGGTCAAAGTAGAACTGCATTAACTGGTGGTGGTTGGACTGCGCAAGCTAATATTCCTAAAGGTGACCAAGCATTTGTAGTTAAAGATCGTATGTTTGTAGTTGATTGGAATCTTTCTAAAGTATATTGGAGCAAAGCTACTGATCCTACTATTTGGGCTGCTCCTGATGGTGGTAATGTATTAGTTTCTCCTGGTGATGGTGAACCAATTACAAAAGTTGTATTTATTAATAATTCAATTTATATTTTTAAACGTAATAAGACTTTTCTTTTTACTTTTAATACTGATCCTGCTATTGATGGTCAATTAACTCCTTTATCAACAGTTCGTGGAGCACATGATGCCCTTGTTTATAATAATGAAATTTATATAGTCAATGACCAGTCAATATTTAAATTAGTTAATAATTTCTTCTCTGATATAGGTGTTTTAGCTGATTTTTATAAGGTTGTAGGGCCTGATCAATTATTTGATCCTTTATGTAGATTATTTCTTGAAGGTGGAGATAAATTAATAGTTGGACCAGTTAATATTGTCTATTCTGGTCAATTATTTTCTCATTATGCAATGAATCTTAAAACTGGAGCTTGGTCATTTAGATTTTATAATGATTCTGCTATACAACCACAATCTAATTTACAAAAGAAATGTCTTGTATGGAGAGACAGTGGTGCTGTAGCAGGAAACTCTCTTGGTAATATTTATATTAGTGTAGCAGGTTCTGGATTACTTTCGTATACTAGATTTAAGTCTTGGAATACTGCTGATATTTTAAATAATACATTAGATATAAATTCAAATGAACATACTATTTCCCCTGAATATTCTATAGTAACACATGAGATTATACCAGAAGATAGTTATTATGAATGGAAACGTTGTTATTTTATTATGGGTACTTGGTATATGAATATGGATCCACTTACTGATTCTGCTCCTTTAATAGATGTTAGATTAGGTCCTGATCTATATACATTAGCTCAAACAGTTAATTTACCACTTAGTTCTAATTTCTTTGCTGTAGAACAAGAAGGTAAAGCTCCTTTTAAATCTTTTAGGTTTAAATCCTTAGCTATAAGTATTTACAAGGCTTCTCAAGATTTAGGTACGATTGCAGCTAAAGATCCTAACTCTAACTCTGTAATGGTAATTAAAAATATTCAGATTGTAATTGGATCTAATAGGCAAGCTGTTAGTGAGGCGGTCAATGCAGTCTAATAATGGTTATTCAGCTGGTAAAAATGTTTATCGTGGGGGTTCAAATGTAGCTACAATGGGGCCGGTGAATCCTACAGGATATGTAGATAGAGAACTTAATAATAGACGATCTCAAATGGCACAGTCTATGTTACAACAAATGGGTGGAAAGGATAAGCAGCAACAAAGCCCATTTCAATTAGATCCTAAAAATGTTAGTTTACTTGCAATAAGGGCTTTAGGAGGATCATAGTAATGACAAGTCCTTATAGTTGGACTGGTTTGAACACAATGCGTGATTCAATGATTGGTCAACAAAATAGAGCGCATAATATTCTTTTACAATATAACGATTATGTTAAGCGTAATAGAACTAATAGTAGTGCTGTAGCTTTAAGTCTTCTTAAACAACGTAATGCTGCATTAGCTCAAATGAAAGGTACACAGCGAAATTATGCTACTTATGGTAATAAATGGATTGCTGCTGGTCGTCCTGGTGCAGCTGCTGCATTAGAAGCTAAGTTTAAAACCCCTCAAGAAGTAGTCAG
>Ga0193743_1002062_pt1 | contig 14439 bp, 9 predicted proteins | sample L2c2metaG_FD_143038 | JGI IMG/M metagenome (GOLD analysis project Ga0193743, IMG submission 143038) | Soil microbial communities from a riparian zone of the East river system, Colorado, United States - L2c2 | ecosystem: Environmental > Terrestrial > Soil > Riparian zone | place: USA: East River... | reverse complement strand
CTCTCGGATGTCTGGGCATGGGCGCGGCTGACCGGCGTCCGGCTGCAGTCGTGGGAAGTCGCGGCGATCAAGCGGCTGGATCTTGCCTGGCTGGGATCGTTGGGGAAGCCGGAGCCGCCTGATGGCAACCGCAGCAACCCTAAACATCCACATCGTAACCAGCGGGATGGCAGCCGCTAATGGCGGCCTGACCAACCTCACCCGAACCGGCGGCTTTGCCGAGGCCCAGGCCGTCAGGACCACCCGTGCCTTTGGTGGCCTGACCGGGGCCATCGTGGCGCTCGGCGCGGCGCTCGCCATCGGGAAGCTGGTCCAATACTCCGACACCTGGTCCCAGATGCAGGGCCGCCTCAGCCTGGTAACCCGGTCGCACGAAGAAATGATCGTGGTGCAGGAGCGGCTGTACCAGGTCTCCCAGCGCAGCCGGGTGGGGCTGGAGGGTATCAGCCAGCTCTACACCCGGCTGGCCCAGAACACCAAGGAACTGGCCCTGACGCAGGGCCAGATGGTCCGGATCACCGAGACCGTCAGCAAGGCCCTGATCATCGGCGGCGCGGCGGCCAGCGAGGTTCGCGGCGGCGTGCTGCAGCTGTCCCAGGCCCTGGCGTCAGGCACGCTGCGCGGCGACGAATTCCGGTCCGTCCTGGAGAACATGCCGCGTGTCGTCATCGCCCTGACCGACAAGCTCGGCGTCACCCGCGACGAACTCTACAAGATGGCCTTCGCCGGCAAGCTCACCTCCAGGGTTTTGGCCCAGTCCCTGCTGGAGGCCAGCCGGGAGATCGACGCGGAATTCTCCAAGCTGCCGCTGACCGTCGATGGCGCCATGGTCATCGCCCACAACTCGCTGCTGCGCTACGTCGGCGCGGTCAACCAGACCGCCGGAGCGACCAAGACCCTCGCCAACACCATCACCGGCCTGATGGCCGAGCTGGAGAAGCCCGAGGCGATTGCGGCCGGGGTGGAATTCGCCGAGGCGCTGGCCGAGGCCTTCCGGCAGGTCGCCAACGCCGCGATCTGGATGGGCGAGAACCTCAGCCTGGTCATCGGCATCATCAAGACCCTGCTGGCGCTGAAGATCCTGAGCTTCCTGCGCGACGTGACCCTGTCGATCCGCGCGATGGGGGCGGCGGTGATGGCCAATCCGGTCCTCGGCCTGGTCGCGGCTCTGGTCGCAGTCGGGGTCGCCATCTACGAGCTGTCGGACGGGTTCGAGCACCTGGAACTGGTCGGCTCTCGCATCGACGAGAAGATCGGCAAAGCCATCGACATCGTCCAAACGAAATTGAACGCGACGTTCGGTGCCGACAGCGTCCTCGGCAGCGCGAACCTGACGCGGATGGCCGATGACGTGAAGTCGTTCCTCGACCGGATCAGCGGCGGCGGCGTGGTGGACGTGGATGAGACCGCGGCCCGGCAGATGCGGATCTTGTCGCGCGAGCAGGACAAGACGGCGACCGACTACGGCAGCACCCTCAATGACTTCGACAACACCGGCACGCAGCTGATGGGCCTGGTCGGGACGAAGGGAATCGATCTCACCGACCTTCAGGCCTTCCTGACCAAGGTCGATGAAATCCAGAAGGCGATCAATGAGGGCGATCCGACGGCATGGATCGCGATGAACGACCAGATCAACATCATGGCAGAGCGCTTCGGCGATACCTCCGACGAGGCAGGGATTCTGCTGAAGCAGCTCGCAGACCTGGATGCGAAACTGACGGCGCTGCACCACCGCCAGGTCGAAATCGACCTTGTGATCAACCAGCGCGACTTGGTCAACAAGTCGCTGAACGAGTTGCCGTTGAACCCCTACGGGGAGGTTCCGCCGGTCACGCCGGGTGAAATTGCGTGGGGCAGCACGAACTTTCCGATCCCGCCGACGCCGATTGACACCCTCATCCGAGGCAAAGGCGCGCCGCCGACGGACAAGGCCAAGAAAGACCCCTATCCCGAAGCCAAGCGCCAGATCATGGACCTGCTGAAGGAGCAGACCCGGCTGTCTGATGCCTACCAGATCGGTGCCGGTGCCGTCGCCCAGGCCGAGCGGGCGACCGAGCGCTACAACGCCGTCTCGGACCTGCAGGCCAAGAAGATCACCCCGGCCCAGCGGACCGAACTGACGGCGCTGATCAACAAGACCTATGACCTGAAGGACGCCAACGTTGCCGCCGCGACGGCGATGGAGGCTCGCCAGGAGATCGAGCGCTCGACCGAAAAGGCCAACCTCGAGCTGTCGATGATGGGCTCGACGACGCCGGAGTTGAACACCGAGATCCGGCTGCTGGAGTTGAAGAACCGGCTGATCGACCAGGGCGAGCCCAACGCGGCGGTCATCGCCGAAGGGTTCCGGGCTTCGATCGCGGGCAATGAGAAAGTCCTGGCCCTGCTGGAGCGGCAGAAGGCGGCGTCAGCGGCCATCGCCGGGATCTTCGACCAGGCCTTCCAGCGCATCGGCTCGGCCATCACCGAAGCCTTCACCAAGGGCGAGGCCGCGGCGATCGACTTCCAAACCGTGGTCGACGGCGTCCTGTCCGAAATGCTGCAGAGCCTGATCCAGTTCGGGATCTTGAACCCGCTGAAGAACGCCGTGTTCGGCACCAACGACCCGACCACGGAAGACCTCGGCGGCATGGTCAGCCGGCTGATCAACGGCACTGAGAAGCCGACGCCGGCCGTGGCTGAGACGCCGGCAACCGGAGTGGTGGCGGCTGTGGCGGCGGCGCCGGCCTTGCCGGTCATGCCGGAGACCATCACCAGCGCGACCCTGTCGATCGGGGCGGCGACCGTCAACATGGAGGGCGTGGTCGGCTCGACCATCCCGTCTCGGCCGGACATCGCTGGCGGGGCAGGGGTCGACGTTGCGCCGGGTGCCGTGGCCAACGACAACCTGAAGACGGCTGCGGCCACGATCACCACCAACGCCAGCACCTTCAGCGACACCTTCGGCGGCGTCCTCGGGCGCCTGGCGAACGGGATGGCCGGCTCGTCTAACATCTTCATCTCCGGCTTCGGCAGCGTCCTGCAATTCGTGCTGCAGGCCGTCCAGTCGGCCGCCAACGCCATCTCGGGCGGCCCAGGCGGGGGCAGCGGCGCCGGCTTCCTCGGCTCCATCGGGAAATTCATCGGCTCCCTGTTCGGGGGCGGCGCGGTGGCATCGCCCGGCGTGGGCGCTCCCGGCACCGGCGGCTCCATGGCGGCGGCCTACCACAGCGGCGGCATCGTCGGCCTGCCGTCTCGGATGCGCTCGGTCTCGATGTCGGGCCTCGCCGGGCTGCCGTACTTCCATCAGGGCGGCGTCGCCGGTGACGAGGTGCTGGGCATCCTGCGGAAGGGTGAGGAAGTCCTGACCCAGAACAACCCGCGCCACAGCCGGAACATGGGCCAGGCGGCGAACAGCCAGTCCGCCACGCCGGTCGTGAACAACTTCAAGGTCGAGAACAACTCCGGCGGCCAGGTGACCCAGCGCGAGACGCCGAACGCCACCGGCGGCGTCGACATCGTCGCGATCATCGGCCGGGCCGCCGCCTCGGAACTGGGCCGGCGTGGCTCGCCGATGGCGAAGGGCCTGCAACAGACCTGGGGCGCATCGCCCGCACTGCGAGGCCGGTAATGCCCACCATGACCTGGCCAGCACCCCTGCCACAGCGGGTGCTGGTGGAGGGATTCACCGAAAAGCCGCCGGTCTACGTGATCCGGTCTCAGCCCAAGACGGGGCCGGCGATCCTGCGGCGGTTCACCAGCGGGGCCATCCGTCCCCTGACCTGCAGCGTCCCGCTGCTGATGTGGCAGGTCGAACTCCTGGATCAGTTCTTCGTCGATGACCTTGCCGGCGGCCTGTGGCCGTTCCGGTTCCCTCACCCAAGGCTGGATGACGTGACCATTGCCACGATCGACGGCGTCGACCTGACCACGATCGACGGCCAGGAAATCACCATTGGCACAACCGTCATCGTCCGGATGGTCGAGCCCCCGAGCTACACCGCGACCGGGCCGGTGACGTTCGAAGCGGCATTGAACCTGGAAATCATGCCGTGAGGTCGCTGTCGATCACCCTGCGCGAAGCCATCTTCGCGCAGGAGAGCGACAAGGTTCTTGTCGTCCTGATCACCTTCTTCCATCCCGACCTCACGGACCCGATCCGGATCTCGACGGACCCGACGCAGCGCCTGTCGGAGGACCCGTTGATCTACGGGACCATCAGCCGCGGCGAGCAGTTCGTCTTCATCCCGGTGACGGCGGTCATGCCGGACGACCAGGACGAGGCGGCGCCGCGGGCCAGGCTGTCGCTCGACAACATCTCCATCATCGGCCTGCAAGAGGGCGTGCAGCGGGTCAGCGACCTGATCCAGCTGGTCCCGACCCCGGCGAGCGTGCTGATCGAGGTGGTGCTGTCCTCGACCCCCGACATCGTCGAAATCGCCTGGGACGAGCTGCAGACCGCCAAGGCCACGTTCAATTTCGAGACGGTCCAGATCGACCTGGAAATGAACGCCTTCTCCACCGAGCCGTTCCCGTCCGGCACCTTCACCCCCGGCGCGTTCCCGACGCTGTTCTGATGGCCCACTGGTCGGACGACCTCATTGGCCTGCCCTGGAAGGAAAAGGGGCGGGGCAGGGAGGGCACGGACTGTTGGGGCCTGGTCCGGCTCGCCTTCGCCGAGAAGCGCAAGATCGGGCTGCCGAGCTACCACGACGCCTACGCCTCGACGCTGGATTGCGAGGCCATCGAACACACGATCGACCATGAGATGGCCGGCCTGGTCGAGCGGGTCGAGCCGGCCGACGTGCTGCCCTGGGATTTCGTGCTGATGCGCGAGGGCGACCAGGCTGTCCATGTCGGCCTGGTCACGACGCCTGGCCGGATGCTGCACATCGAGCGCGGCCAGACCTCCGGGGTGGTGCGCCTGGCCGATGCTGAATTCAGGCTGCGCATCGTCGGCTTCTTCCGCCTGACCGGTGTCCTGGATGCCTGACGGCGGCAGCCGGATCGACCTGTCAGAGGCGATCGACCCGAAGTTCCGTGTCGTCGGCCGCCGGTCGCCGCTGGTGTTCGAGCGGGTCGAGATCACCGCGCCGGTCGGCAAGACCCTGACCGAAGTCATCGAAATGACCTTCGGCGGCAAGATGGACCCGATCTTGCTCAGCCACGGTTCGGCGAAGATCGGCGCGCACGAGATCCCGTCGAGCCTGTGGCACCTGGTCAAGCCCAAGGCCGGCACGACGGTCAGCTTCATCCTGGTGCCGCAGGGCGGCATGGGGCGCGCGCTGCTGGGCATCGCCCTGGTGGTCGCCATCGCCTTCGCGGCGCCCTACCTGGCGCCTCTGGCGCTGGGCGCGGTCGGCATCACGGCGACGACGGCGTCCCTGGCGGCGGCCACGTCGCTGATCACGGCCGGCCTGACCTTCGCCGGGATGATGCTGCTCAATGCGCTGATCCCGATTTCGGCGCCGAGCCTGAACACGCGGGAAGCCAGCCAGACCTATTCGATCGGGGGCGGGCGGAACACCAGCAAGCCATGGGGCGCCGTGCCGGTGGTGCTGGGCCGGCATCGTCTGGCGCCGCTCTACGCCGCCCGCCCCTACACCGAGGCCAGCGGCAACGACCAATGGCTGCGGATGCTGTTCGTCTGGTGCTACGGGCCGGTTCGCATCGAAGACCTGCGCATCGGCAACACGCTGCTGTCCGACTTCGACGACGTCCAGATCGAGACCCGCGAAGGCCTGGTCGGCGACGCTCCGATCACCCTCTATCCCGGCCAGGTGCTGGAGCAGGCGTTCAGCCACGACCTGCCCGAGGGCGACCCCTTCGTGGTCGAGCGGTCGGATGTCGACGCCGATGAACTCAGCATCGACTGGAGCTACCCAAAGGGCCTGGTCAAATTCGACAACAAGGGCAAGGCCAAGGTGACCTCGTCCGTGGTCGAGGTCGAGTACCGCAAGGTCGGCGACCTGCCCTGGACCAGCCTCGGCATTTTTGACACCGAGGAGAAGAAGCAGGACCCCTTCCGGATCGGCAAGGTCTGGTCCGTGGCGCGCGGCCAATACGATGTCCGGCTGCGCTGCACCAACGATGACAGCGAGACCCTGTCCCAGGTCTGGACGGCGCTGCGGACCATCCGCCACGAGGTCCCGTACACCTTCGCCAAGCCGCTGGCGATAACCGCGCTGCGGATCAAGGCGTCGGGCCAGCTGAACGGCATGATCGACAACCTGTCGGGCATCGTGACCAGCCGGTGCAAGTCGTGGAACGGCGCCAGCTGGGTCGACAACGTCGAGACCAGCAGCCCGGCCGATCTCTACCGCTACGTGCTGCAGCACCCGGCCAACGCCCTGCCGCGCATGGATGCCCAGATCGACCTCGCCACGGTGCAGGACTGGAAAAGCTACTGCACGCCCAGGGGCCTCGAATTCAACATGGTCCGGGACACGCAGGCGAGCGTCCTCGAAACCGTGACTGCCATCGCCACGGTCGGCCGCGCGAACCCGGCCCGGCCCAACGGCAAGTGGAGCGTCATCATCGATCGGCCGCAGATCGAGGCGTCCGATCACTTCACCGACCGCAATGCCTGGGATTTCCAGGTCGAGCGCAACTATCGGCAGATCCCGGACGCCTGGCGCGCCCGCTTCGTCGACCGCGCGTTCGATTGGGGCCAGGACGAGCGGATCATCTACCGCGAAGGCATCACCCCGGAGGCGGCGACCGATTTCGAGGCCATCGAATTCGCGGGCGTCACCGACGCCGGCAAGCTCTGGACGGAAGGTCAGCGCCGGTTCCGCGAACTGATCCAACGCGCCGACATCTACACCTTCTCCACCACCTGGGAGAGCCTGCGGATCACCCGCGGCGACCTGATCCTGGTGCAGGCCAACGTCACCAGCTGGGGCATCTCCGCAGGGCGTGTCTCGGCCGTGACCGGCGACGTGATCGACCTCGACGACGCGGTCGAGATGGAAGAAGGCTGGACCTATGCCATCCGCTTCCGGCGGGCGGACGGCTCCTCCCTGATCCGGGCGGTCGCCACCGTTCCTGGACGGGGCCGGACGGTCAACTTCATCGACGAGGGCGCGGCGCCAGCCGTCGGCGACCTCTGGATGTTCGGCCTGGTCAATTTCGAGACGCATCGCCTGGTGGTGAAGGCGGTCGAGCCGGGCGAGGACCACATTGCCAAGATCACGGCGGTTGACGAGGCGCAGCCCTTCATCGACGAGGCGGACGACATCGACGTGCCGGTGTGGACCCCGCGCACGCCGAACCCCGACGAGACGGTGCCGGCGGTTCCCGTGATCATCGCGGTCAGTTCCGGCAACGCGCAGCAGGTCACCGCCGACGACGGCACCATCTACGCGCCGGTCAATGTCGGCGTGGTGGCGGGGCAGGGGGGCCCGGTGCCGGCGGCGCTGTTCCAGGTCCAGCACCGCTTCCAGGGCAGCCAGCAGGGTTGGCGGACGGAGATCCTGGGGGCGCATGTCAACAGCGTGAGCCTCCTGGGCTACGTCTTCGGGGATGTGATCGAGGTCAGGGCCAATGCGGTCAGCCGCGACGGCGTGTTCTCGGCCTTCACGTCGCCGCCCATCGTCCATGTCGTCCAGCTGCGAACCACGAAGCCGCCCAACGTGGTCTCGTTCACCTTCATGCGGCTGTCGTCCAAGACCCGACACTTCGACTGGGTCCTGAGCGATCCCGAAGGCGATGGACCCCCGCCCGACCTGGTCGGCTTCCGCATCCGCTACAAGGCGGGAACCAGCGTGCCGTGGGCCTCGCTCGACCCGATGCACACCGGGACGGTCCCCGGTTCGCCCTATGAGACCTCAACCCCGCGATCGGCCGGCGCCTACACCTTCGGAATCGTGGCGGTCAACAACACCGACAACGAGAGCGTGCCGTTCATGGCGAACATCTCGCTGCCGGACGGCGTCGCCCCCAACAAGCCGGTCATCACCACGCCGTCGCAGGTCACCAGCGACACCACCCCGCCCGTCGCCGGCACGGCCGACAACGGCACGACGGTCCATGTCTACTCTGACGGTGTCGACGTCGGTTCCGTGGCTGTGGTCGGCGGCGCCTGGGCGCTCAGCACCAGCGCCCTGACCAATGCCGCCCACGTCATCACGGCGGCGGCCTTCGACAGCGGCGGCCAGCCCAGCGATCCGAGCGCGTCGATCACCATCACGGTCGATACGATTTCGCCGTCGGCGCCGGTCATCAGCAATGTGTCGCCGGTCTCGACGACCGACACCACCCCGAACGTCAACGGCACGGGCGAGAATGGCGCCTCGCTCCAGGTCTTCCGCGGCGGCACCACGCCGGCCGCGGCGCCGGTCACGGTGGCCGGCGGCGCCTGGAACGTCGATCTCACCCTGCTGCCGATCGGCGTCTACAGCATCACGGCGAAACAGACCGACCTGGCCGGCAACGTCTCGGTGGCCTCCAGCCCGGCCCTGTCGCTGCACGTCATCCCGGTGGTGCCGGTCATCACCACGGCGACGGCCACCATCGGCAACACCAACCCGGCGGTGACGGGCACCTCGACGGCCGGCGCCAGCATCGGGATCTTCGTTGACGGCGTGCTGAACGTCACCGTGTCGGCGGACGGCTCCGGCAACTGGACCGGGACCTGCACCGGCCTGGCTGCCGGCGCCCGCAGCATCACGGCGAAGCAGACGGTATCGGGCGAGATTTCGAACGCCTCGACCGCGATCACGCTGACGGTGGTGTGGTGGGACCCGGCCACGGACACCGGCGGCCATGTCGACTTCAAGAACAACACGTCCCGGCTGCTCGGCAGCACGACGGCCCTGACCGCGATGTTCGGCACGATCACGACCTCGGCCCAGATTTGCACCAATGCCAATGGCTCGCTGGTCGCACGGGCCGCCAACACGCTGCCGCTCTGTGATCGCGGCCTCGAGCTGTGGGAAGCCAGGACGAACCGCTGCAGCAATAGGAACGCCAAGCCCACCGATCTGACCGGCGTGACGCTGAGCGGCGATGCGGCGGCCGTGCTGACGCGGGTCGACGACAGCGCCAGCATGGGGGCCGGCTCGATCCTGAACGGCCTCCTGACCAGCACCGACCTCAACGGCTTCGTCTACAAATTGGACAACAGCCTGGGCGTCGCCGACGCCTTCGCGACCGTCTCCGGCGGGGTGGGGGCGGTCGGCGCCTGCAACGGCTCGATGGTCTACCGCGGCTTCGCTGGCCGGATCGAAATCGGCGGGATCACGGTGGTCTCGTTCGCGGTGTCGAGCCCCTATGTCCGGACCAATGGGCAGGGCACGGCGGCGGCCACGACCGATCAGTTCCGCGTCGTCGCGCCGGCCGGGGCGACGATCTACTGGATTCTGAACCAGCTGGAAAGCTCGTCCGTCTATCCGGGCGCACCGATCGTGGTCAACGCGGCAGCCGCAACCCGCGCCGCGCCGGTCATCACCGGCACCCGGTCGACGGACTTCGATGCCACCACGGGTCTCCTCGGCGTCAGGGCGGTGTCGGTCGCGAATGTCGCCGCCAACGGGATGCTGGCTCGGTTCGACACCCCGGACGTGACCCACACCCACCTGATCCAATGCACCAACACCACGGGTGTCCTGGGGGCGACGACCAACGTCACCAGCCAGGCGGTCACGTCCAAGACCATCGCCATGACCAGCATGCGGACCGCGCTCTACGGCTGGGCCGTGAATGACTTCGCCTTCGCGGTCGATGGCACGGCGGCGGTCACCGACACCAGCGGCACCGTGCCGAGCAATTCGACCCCGACCCTCAAGGTCGGCCCGACCGGCTTCAGCGGCGTCATTGAACAGATCAAGTGGCATCCGACCAAGCCGACGAACGCGGTGATCCAGACCAAATCCGGCTGGACCACGCTGACCTGACCTGACGCCCACCAGACCTCGCTGGCCGCCCATTCGGACGGCTGGACCGGGATTCCGGCATCTAAAATCCAGAGGCAATCATGAGCATTCGGGAAGTCGACCTGCCGGACTCCGGCACGGTCCAGAAGGTGCGCGGCCTGAATTCCGCTGGGGCGAGCATCAACATCGCGTCCGGCCCCCTGGCCGACCTCCTGGGCACCCAGATGCACGTGACGCGGGCGGACGGCAGCACCCAGCTGCTGCCGGCCTATCTCGCGGACATCTCGGTCGCGGCGGCGACCGGCATCCTCGGCTACGGCACCAAGGCCCTGATGGTCGCGGCGGCGCCGACGACCCCGCCGACCGGGACCCTCCGCAACGTCGAGAACGATCCGAGCGACGTGGGGGGCTCGGTCAACGGCACCTGGCGCTTTGACCCGGCGGTCGGCGGCGACCATTGGGTCAAATCGGCCGACACGACCAGCGCCCTCACCGCCGCGGTCGCAGCACTTCAGGGCCCGGTCTCAAACTCCTCGGCCGACCTGGACAGCCTGTTCTCGACCACTTCCCTCGCCCGCCCGATCGCATTCGCTGACACCAGCCAGTACACCCAGTGCTGGCTGACCATCTCCAACCCCTCGACGCGGTTCGCCATCACCCCGAGCGACTCCGGCTACACGGTCACTGGCCTGGCGGCGCTTCCGGGCGTTTGGGACGTCGGGTTGAAGCTGCCGTGGGATCTCATCCCCGGCGACAGCTACTACATCGAGGGCGTGTATTCGGCCGGCACGCTCGACGCCAATGCCGGGTTCTGGTTCGGCACCGACACGGCTCCGACCGGCGATATTTCGGCCGCAGCGCGGATGACGGTTTTCCGCAATGGCACCCTGTTGCCCTGCACCCAGAACGGCCAGACCGGTGACGGTTCGCGGCTGCTGACGCCGCCTTGGCTCGGCGGGATCGCCGGCCCCCCCGGATTGGGGATCGTGCATAGCTTCGCAATCGATGTGCTCGCCGACCGCAGCACCCGCTGGCGCGTGTTTGAAAACGGCGTCCAGCAGGTCGTGGATGTGGTCTCGCCGGCCACGCCCATCGGCCGCATCATCCTCGGTCTGAACATCGCCAATGGCTGGGTCGGGACCATCACCAAGGTTCTGCGGCGCAGCTCGTCCGGCACCCACCTCTACGTCGACAGCACGTGGGCCTCGGCCGGAACCGGCACGCGGGCCAATCCGCTCAAGGCGTTGACCGACATCCCGGCCGTGTTGGCAAGTCGGGGGTTCGTGGACGAAGTCACCATCCATTGCCTCTCCGACACGGTCCACGGCTTTCTCCAGCTGAAGGACACGGTTGCCCGGAAGTGGACCATCAACGGCAGGCCGGGGGGCCGGACCGTGATCGACGGCGCCAACCAGGGCGAGGTCATCACCTGGACCGTGGTCGCCGGCACCGGCGGCAAGGTCTTCAGCACCCCCACCAAATGGGGTCCCGACCTCCGCTCCCATCCCAACCAGGTGTTCATTCCGGGCAGGCCGCAGTCCGGCACCTCGCCCCATATCGTCCTGCCCGATACGATCGTGAAGTTCGTCGTCACTGCCAATGGCGGCGTGGACATGGCCGGCCTCACGGCCGGCGCCTGGGCTTCGTCGAACAGCATCTGCTACTGCCGGCTGCCCGATGGCATGACCTCGGACCCCACCGGCCAGATCATCCTGTCGCGCGCCGCATGGCTGATCGAGGTTCTGGGCGCGCCCGAGGTGTACCTGAACAACGTGATCCTGCGCCATGCCTCGGGGCATTGCTTCGTCGGCGGGTCGGGCTCCGGCCGGATTGCCGGCTGCGGCGCCGAATATAGCGGTTGGGGCGGCAATGGCTGGGATGAGTACAACGGCAGCTACTTCTTCGACAATTGCTATGCCCGGTACGTCTGGAACGACTGCTTCGGCCGGGCGCCTCGGACCGACATGGGCTTCCAGCCGGCGGCCACCTTCACCACCCGGCTGAAGGATTGCGAGATGTCCCACACCATCGAGGGTGACGGCGTCTCGCAGCACTTGCTGGCTTTCCCCACCGCCGCGCTGTCGAACACCAACCGGCTGTTCATGAACAATTGCTACGTCCACGACTGCACCAAGTGCGGCGTCGTGACGACCTGCGAACTGGTGATGATCACGGGCGGCAAGATTTCCCGCTGCGGTGCGGAACAGCTGTCGCTGTTCGCCAATCCCGCCCAGCCTGTGGGCCGGGACATGCTGATGATCGTCAGCGGCGTAGTCATCGATCCCGACGGCATCGGCACCGCCGCCGTCCGCAGCATTTCGAACGCCGGCATCGGGTCGCACGTCACCGAACTGAACGGCTGCTGGATCGGCCAGCCGGCGGCCGGCGGGGGAAGCAACTGCGAACTGCGGGTGTCCATGCAGGCCGTGGCCGGCGAGGTCGCAGACCCGACGGCGCACATCATCCGCTGCCGCAACACGACGACGCGCCGGGCGTCCGGCTCGGTGGTCAAGATCGGCGGCGGCACCGAAGGCACCTTCGACATCGTGCCCTCCAACGCTCTGGTCTGATGGCCACCCCTCCCGAAGATCGGCGCCGCGCGGCTGACCAGTCCGACGTGCGGGATCTGGTGCGCGAGGTCCAGGAGCTGAACCGGCGCGTCACGATCCTGGAAACGAAGCTGGAATTTAACCTTCAGCAGGTCAGCCGCGACATCGCGGATCTGCGCCTCGACGTCGCCGCCTGCGCCACCAAGGAACAGCTGCGTCCGGCCGTCTGGCTCCTCGGGATCATCGGGTCGAGCGGGATCGGGGCGTTCGTCCTGACCATGTGGAACATCATCATCAAGCGGGGCGGCTCATGAGGCCAAAGCGCCCTTGGTATCGCGAGCCGCTGTGGTGGATGACGATCCTGATCGGCTGGCCGCTGGTCGCCATCGCCGCCTTGATCCTGCTGGCCATGGCTGATCGCAGCCCGCCGGTGATTTACGAGCGCCTGGAGGCCGGCGCCTTCGATCCGGCAACCCGCATTCTCAGCCTGCAATGGGTGGTGACGCGGCGCCGCTACTGCCCAGGCGAACTGATCCGGACCGTTGAAGGCCAGGTCGGCGGCATCATCCAGCTGCCGACTGTCATCATCGATGCGGAGGTGGACCCGCCAGAGCTTCGTGCCTCACGGGTCGGCACGACCTATGTCAGCCGCACCAGCCTCATCCAGATCCCGGCCACGCTCGGCGGCACGATCAAGCTCACCACAGTTCCGAGAAACTGGTGCTGGCCCTTCCAGCAATTCGTGCCGATCGAAAGCTCGACGCCGCCGATCTCGTTCCAGATGCCCGACCTCAAGGCTTGGACCAGCGGCAGCCTGCCGGTCACCGTCGGCCCGGTTCAGGAGTAGCCCATGGCCGATCCCAGCGGACCGAAGAATTCGGATTACGAGCAGGGCCGGGAAGCGGGTGAGATCGCGGGCTCGATCGCGACACGCCTGGCCGGACATGACCGGCATTTCGAGGCCATCAACGGGTCGGTGGCGAAATGCGCCAGCGAACTGCATGAACTGAGGCTGGCGGTCCAGCGCCTTGGCGACCAGGGCGAGGCGCGGGACCAAACCTCGACGGCGATGTTCACAACCGTCCGGGAACTGGACCTCGCCCGGCGCACCAGCGCTTTAGCGAACTGGTCGCTGTGGCAGCGCGTGGTCGCCTACGTGGTCGCGATCGGCCTGATCGTCGGCACCATGGTTTTCCTGTGGTTCCTCGGGCAGCGGTAGCCCGCATCCCCTGACGACGAGGCCCCCATGATCCCCGACGACTTTCGGGGCGCGGCACTCCCGCGCTCAGCGACGATCTATGCCGAGATCGCGGAAACCATCGGCTGCGAATCCGAAGTGATCAGAGCCGTGGTCGCAGTCGAGGCCGGAGGCCGGGGGTTCCTGAAGGATGGCCGGCCGGCGATCCTCTACGAGGAGCACATTTTCCACAGGCTCACCGGCGGCCGTTACGACGCGCTGGCGCCTGAGATCAGCAACCCGGAGCCCGGCGGCTACCAGGGCGGCGCCGCCGAGTACGGCCGACTCGCAATCGCCCGCGACCTCGACCCGGACGCGGCCCTGCGCTCGTGTTCCTGGGGTCTCGGCCAGATCATGGGATTCAACTGCAACGTCGCCGGGTTCGAGACCGTCGATGCCTTCGTCGGCTCGATGTGCCAGGGCGAGGACAACCAGCTGTGGGCCTTCGCTGCCTTCATCAAGGCGGCCGGCCTGGCGGACGAGTTGCGGCGCAAGGATTGGGTCAAGTTCGCCCGCGGCTACAACGGCCCCGGCTACGCCCGCAACAACTACGACGCCAAGCTGATCGCGGCCTACGCCAAGGCGCTGGCCCTGGTCCGCGACCCCATCGGGCGCGCGCCGGTGGTCAGCGCGCGGCAGGACATCGCCGAGTTGCAGTCGCTGCTCGCCCTGGCCGGCTACTGGGTCCGGATCGACGGCTGGGATGGTCCGGAGACCCGCGCGGCAGTCCTCCAGTTCCAGACCGATCACGGGCTTCAGGCGGACGGCATCGTCGGGCCGATCACGCGCGCTGCAC
>Ga0193743_1002061_pt1 | contig 14441 bp, 20 predicted proteins | sample L2c2metaG_FD_143038 | JGI IMG/M metagenome (GOLD analysis project Ga0193743, IMG submission 143038) | Soil microbial communities from a riparian zone of the East river system, Colorado, United States - L2c2 | ecosystem: Environmental > Terrestrial > Soil > Riparian zone | place: USA: East River... | reverse complement strand
CAAAAAATTCCAGAATTAGCTCGACAGCTTCTTTCTGGCTATGCAAGTCGCGGTATGGCATTTTCTTCTGGATATGGTTCAGCAGTTGGTGAGCAACAAGCCGATATAGCTAGAGGTCTTTCCGGATTAGATCAACAAAAACAACAAGCATTAGCTGATATTACAAGTAATCGTGGATTAGCTAACACTGGATATCAAAATGATTTAGCTTCTAGTTTAGTTAATACTATAAATAGACTTAGTGCTCGTGCTGGCACATTAGGTTATGGTGCAAAAGGTAAAGATATTTTCAATGATCCGACACTTCTAGTAGCATTAGCTAAGAAACTTCTTACTCAAACATCTAGTCCAACTATGGGTACTGCTGTTCCTGGAAGAATTGGGGGATAGTCAATGCCTTATTATGGTGGTACTTATGTTCCTGAGCCTTATAGAGCGCCTGCTAAACCTAAAGGAGTTTATACTAAAGGTCCAATTCCTAAGCCAAGAGCAGGAAAACCTAGAGGAGTCTATACTAAAGGTTCAACAACTAGTCAAGGTAAAAGTGTAGGTGGTTTTAGTGGTATAGGTCGTACTGTAAATAAAAGTTTTAATGCAGCTAAAACTGTTGGTAGAACTGTTAGTAAATCTCCTCCTGCTCCTAAATTAGCAAAACCTAAAGCTAGAAGTAATCCTTATTTAACTGCTGGCGGTGGTTCTAGTGGTGGAATTCAACTTCCTGGTACTGGTTCTAGTTCAATGGCTAGTATTTATCGGCGTACAGAAGCTCAACTTAAAGCAATGGCTAGAGAAGCTGTATTGCTTGAAGTTAATCCACAACTTAATACCCTTAATTTAGCTAGAGCTACTGCTAGTAATAACTATAACTATTTAATTAATACTCTTAGGAAAAATTTAGGTCTTTCTAAGGGAGATATTAGTCAACTTTACTCTACTTTAGATGTTGCGTTACAGTCTAACGCTCAAGAACAAGCTAAAATTACTGCTAAAACTAAGGGTGAATTAAATCAGGTCTATGATAAATTAAATACTCAAGTTGGTGAAAATTATGGTAAAGCTCAAACTGCAACTGCTGATGAATTAAAACGAATGGGATTACAGAATCCTCAAGCTAATGATCGATTAACTAATGATCAACAATTCTTACAAGGATTAGCTCAAAGTTCTAAAGCTAATGCAGGTGCTTTACAAGATGCAATAGGTGCTTCTACACAAGGATTAATGACTGGTTTACGTGGTGGAAGTCAAGCTACTGGAAATATGCTTCAAGGACAACTACAACTCCAATTCAATAAAGAAACTGCTGATGCATTAAAAGAACATCAAAATAAGGCAGCAGAAATTGATTCTCAACGTAATACTCTTAAAAATTCAGTTCAGAGTAAAATTAATCAAACTTATGCTGCTCTTTTAGACCAACAATATCAGCGTGAAATGGATGCTGCCCAACGTCTTTTTGACAATCAAATTAAACTTGGTAACTTCCAACTAGGTCAACAAAGTGAGCAGCGTCAAGCTTCTTATCAACAAAATTCTTTAGCTTTAGAAGCTCAGAAAATAGCTAATCAATCTGCTAAGGATAAAGCAGCTGCTGCGACTAAAACTAAAGGTCCTATAGGTAATACTGGTATGGAAAAAGCATTAAGTTATATTCAAAATCTTAGTTATGTTAAAGGTAAGAAAGTTCCTTATGGTGTTTTAGAGAATATTCTTATTGATGCTATTAATGGAGACCCTAATCGTACTGGTAATGATGCCTATCCTGGATATGAAAAAGCACGAATAGGTCAATATGCTAATGATATTCGTACTTCTGTTTCTAGTAGAGGTCTTCCTAGTGGAATTTACACTGATTTAGTTAATGCTATGCAATATTTCTTTGGTAACCGCTAATGCATATTCCCTGTGGGGGCAGTTATGGACTTTAAATTCACACCTGAGTTTCAACGTACGCTAGCTAGTATGGGTATTGATTTTAATAAATTACGTGTAAATATGGATGCTAATTTAGCCCAATCGCAAGGTTGGAAAGAATCTAAAATAGATATGTCTGCACCTTATTTTAAGCTTCGTGCATCTGGAATTGATCCTGGAATTCATCACATTACAGATCCAAGAGTTACTTCTCAAATACAGCGTAAAGGTGGAATAGTTACACCGGAAGTTCAAAAATTATATGATTCTGTTCTTAAAATGCGTGATGAAGAAGCTGCAAGAGGTGCTCCTTCTACTGCTCCTAAAAAGGGGTGGTTTACTAAAACATTAGATATTATTAGTCGTCCTGGTCGTGGTGTTACTACTGGTATTCATGAAGATTTACTTAAAAATCCTGATGGCGGATTTTTTCGTTATAAGGATTTTGTTCGAGGTTTTGGTGCGGGTTTTACTGGTAAAGAATCTAAAACTGGTACAGATATTCTTCGAGATAGTTTTGGAGTTAAAAATCGAGTAGGTTTATTTGCTGGTGGATTAGGTATTGATATTGCTACTGATCCATTATCTTATTTAGGTTTTGGAGTTGCTAAAAAAGCAGTTGATTTAGGTGGAAAAGTTGCTAAAACTCGTTCTGCATCTGAAAGTGTATTATCAGGTATAGGTAAAGCTCCTCTTAATAAGGGAGCTAAAGTTCCTGATTTAGATACATTAAGTCGTGTATTAGGATCTGATATAACTGCGGGAAAAGTGCTTTCTCCCACAGGGAAGACTAGATTTATTGGTGCTGCGTTACCTCAAATTGATAGTCTTACTAGTGTTCTTGGAGCACAAGCAGGTAAAGCTGCACAATTAAGTATTGCTGATGACTTAACACATTTAGGGTTTTCTAGTTCAGATGCTTTAAAAAGTGCTAGTAAATGGCTTAATCCTAAATATGCTAAAGACCCGGCAGTACAATCTGAAAAGAGTCTTTTTAGTCAATTAATTAAAACTCTTCCTGATATGAAATCTATAAAACATTTAGACACTACTTTTGCTAAACTTTTCACTGAAACTAAAGATACAGCTACTAAACAATTAACTGAAGTTCTAAATGCAAACTTAGAACAGCAAATTAGGAAAGCTGTTACAGTTAAGGGATATGGCTTAGAACTTCCAGTTTTACCTATTCCAAATACTGCTATTAAAGTTCTTAGTGGAGTAGCTAAGGCTCCTCTTTTAGATAAAGCTATAGCTGGATTTAATAAAACTTTTAATACAGGATCAAAATTTGATCATGAATTATATATTACTAAATCTAGGGCTGCTGGTAAAGCTGAACAAAGAATTAATTTAGGACAACAACGTTTAGTTAAAGCTTTTCAAGGTATTGGTAAAGATCGACGTATTGGGTATATGAGAGCTTTAACTGCAAGTCCTGCTAATTATGGTCGAGGTGTTTTACAATTAGCTGATGGTACTGATATGGGTGATATGGCTTATGATATGTTTAGTCATTTTGGACAGTATATTGATTGGACTGGTAAAGGTGCTGGAATTATTAGCTTACAAAAATTAAATTCGTATCTTCCCCATAAATATCGGTTTGATACTTCTACTTTAAGACAGGGAATTTTTAATCCTGTTCCTCAAAAAGGTGCTCAGAATTTTCTTAATATTATTAACTATCAGAAAGAACATTTTGCTAATGTTGATCCACAAGATTTGCTATATCATTTACACATAGGTATTGAAAAATCTTTAGCACGTGATCAATTCTTACGAGCTATTTCAGATATGGGAGTTCCTTATAAGGCTAGTCAATTAACTAAGAATCCTACTATGGCAGCAGCTACTAAGCAAGGTAATACTGCTGCTAGTAAATTAGTTTCAGAGCATGGATATGTTCCTATATATACTAAAACTACTCGTGAAATTGAAGCAGATATTGATCCTTCTTATGAACGATATCTTAAAGATCGGGTTTTTCATCCTGATATTAAAGCTGGTTTAGTTCATATGCTTAGAATTATGGATGATGAAAAAGCAGTTACTGGATTAGCTAAGACTTATGATCGTGCTTTAGGTTATTTTAAAAAGATAGTGACATTACCTAACCCTGGTTATCACATTCGTAATTCATTTGGTGATATGCTTACTTCATATACTGATGGTGTACAAGGTGCAAGAGGTATGGCATCTTATGCACAAGCTGCTAAAGTATTACGAATGATTAATCCTTTATCTAAACAAGAAGAAGTTCAGAAAATTCTAACTCAAGCAGTAGATACTTCTGGAAATATACAAGACCCTCTTCAAGAAATAGCTAGACTTCTTGGAGGACGGAAAAGTATTTCTGGAAATCTTGTTATGAAAAAGAATCCTAAGTGGAAAGATATACCTGGTCAGTATGTAAGTGCAGAACAATTTATGGCTGCATATCAACATACAGGATTAAAACGTGGTTTTGTTGCTACTGATTTAGAGCGTGAATTACGTGGAAATCCTAATATTTTAATGCAAGGTATGCATTTACCTATTGACCTGGTTTTAAAAGCTTCTCAGCAACGAGAAGATTATTTTAGATTAGCTCATTTTATTGACCGAATCAAGAGGTCAAGAGCTACAACTTTTGAAGAAGCAGCTAAAGAAGCAGCTTACTATGTTAAGAAATTTCACTTTGATTATTCTGATGTAACTCCTACTGAGCGTGCTTTATTCTCTAGAGCTATTCCTTTTTATAAGTTCCAACGATTTGCTACTCCTCTTATGTTACAAATGTTTTTTGCTAATCCTGGTAAATTACTTAATGCTCAAAAAGTTCTTAATAATTTATCTACGTCTGGTGGATATGAAACTGATGGGTTTTTACCTACTGCTGATATGATTATTCCTGAGTATATGCGTGACGCTATGTTACTTCCTCTCTATCAAACCTCTAAAAATAGCACTGCTTTTTTTAGTAACTCTATCTTACCTTCTACTTCAATTTTCTCACAGACTTTAGGAGGAGAAAGTTCTAGTCCTCGTGGTACGTTAGGGAGTATGGGTCAAAATATAGCTCAAAGTTTAACTCCTGCTGCTCAAATACCTGCTGAACTTTATTATGGGAAGAGAATTCTTGGTAAGGGTCAAATACCTGTTCAAAACAAGGAAGGTTCTTATTTACCGTATCTTATGTCTAAGACTCCTGTTTCAAATATTGGTTTTAATAAAATGCAGAGTGCTGATAAACAAACTGCATTTATAAACTTCTTAACTGGTCTTGGAATTAGTGAAAATACACCTGCTAGACAACAATCTGAACTTTATCGTGAGCGTGATGTTATAACTAAACACCGTCAGCAAAGTGGTTATAAGAAGCCTAAGAACACTTCTAATATTCATAAATATATTTCTCCTAAACTACCGGGGAGATAATTAAATGACCTCTCCAGCTTATACTAACTCTCTTATAAATAGAGTTAGACAAGACATACAATACTCTCAAAATCGTAATCGGCAAATTCAACAATTGAGAAATATGAATGTTGGAACTAGTATAACAACCCCCTCTAGTATGGGAATTAGTGCAGGTGGGGGAGGATCTATTTCACCCGGTAGGGGTTTAGTTACTATTGGAACTCCTTGGGGGCAAAGGGTAACTGTTGCTTCTGGTTATGCTAATAAATTTACTCAGTTAATGCAAGGTCTTAATGCTTTAGGATATAAACCTAAGAGTGTTCAAGGTTATGCTAATCGTAATATCGCAGGTACTAATAGAAAATCATTTCATGCTAGCGGTGCTGCAATTGATTTTGATCCTATTCCTAATCGTGGTGGTAGATTAGGGGGCGGTGGACCTAAATATGGTTACTTTGATCCGAATAAAGTTAATGCCCTTATTCGTCGTCTTGGTATTACTTGGGGAGCTAATTGGAATAATCCCGACCCGATGCACTTCTCAATTGGTGAGTGAGGATAAAATGACTGCTCCTATTAGAATTTCACCAGTAAGGGTTCCAAAACCTAGAGCACTTAACATGATTTCTAGGTTTTCTCCTGCTGAATCTTCTAATGTTGTTAATTTAGCATCCTCTGTGGGGCCTGAAAGTGGGGTTTCTGGACCAGACTATTATTATGAATTATTAAATAGAATTCAGGGAGATATTACTACTCGTCGTAAAGCTTCTAATGTTGATGTTAATGCAATGATGAAAAGTATTACTCCTCTTAGTCAGTGGAAACCTAATGTTCGATTACCTGCTTCTCAATATCGTCCTGGAACTGCTCCCACAGGGGGTGGAGCTAAATTAAGTGGAAGTGGAGTAGATTCTTGGATTTCACAAGCCTATCGAATATTAGGAATTAGACTTACTCCTGATGCACTTAAGAAAGAACGTTTCCTTGTTATGAAAGAATCTGGTGGTAATCCTAGAGCAGTAAATAGATGGGATTCTAACTGGCGTAAAGGAACTCCATCTATCGGTTTAGCTCAAACTATTCAATCTACTTTTAATGGATATAGACTTGCTGGCTATAACGATATCTATAATCCTGTCCATAATTTAATCGCGTCTTTAAGGTATCGTCGTAGTAGGTATGGTAATTATGATATTGGTTATTACAAGGGAGGCTATTGATTGGCAACAGATAAAATACTACTTTTAATTGCTGGAATAACTGCATTTGGTGCTCTTGTTGCAGCTGCCACTCCTTTAATTTTATGGAAACTAAATCAAAACTTAATTAAAGACACTAAAAAACTAGACGTTAATACTCAAAAATTAGATTTAGTTCATGAGGCAGTTAATAGTAATTTTACAGCATTAACTCGTAGAGTAGATCAACTAACAGCTACTTTACAAGCAAAAGGCATTGAGATTCCTGATAAATTTAATGGTTCTGGTGGTTCAACTTAAATAATCTACATAGAAAAACCCCGGTATCCGATTAAGGACCGGGGTTTTTCTATCTCAAAATTTAGCTAGTAGGAGTACCTCCAAGAACACGAGCACCTAATTCAATAAGGGGATCTTGATTAAAGTAAACTAATTTAACACCCTGAGCTTTAAGAGCATTGACTTGACTAATATTGAGACCATAACGCTGATCGCCGGCTACAAGTACAATTCCTTTTTGGGTCTGGATAAGTACCATATCTTGAGGGTCCAATCTATTATCTATCGGAGTTGGTTGAGTATTAAAAGCATTAATAAATTCATCCCACGGAAATGTATCTATATCAGTACCTGTTAAACGACCGGGATCATCACGACGAGTAGGATCTAATTGAAAATGACCAACAAATCCTACAGGAGGACCATCAGTTAAAATAGCATAATCTAATTCAGCTTTAGTAGCATGACGAAGAGGAATTTTGTAGTATTCCATACCGGATTTTAAAAGATCAACTGAATTAGCAAAAGTTCGTCTCCTCCATTCCGGAGCAGCATTTCGCCAATCAGTAAAACGCTTTGAAATTTCGAGTCCTACAGTAGAACTATTGTAATTAACACATTGGAATGCAGTATAAGACCAAGGAAGTAAATTAATTTTACTATCAGAATCAGCACCCATATGCCAAGAAACCGAACGGGTAGTAGTTGCGGCATATTCAGCTGTTTTTTCAGCAGAATGATCAATACCAAGTAAATCTAAATCTTCTAATCCGGCTGTAATGTGAATAACTGCTGCTTTGATTTGTTTACGTCTAGTTGTGTAAAAGTGGTCTCCATTTGGATTTGGATTATCTAGCAGCCAAAATCCCATACTCTCCTCCTGTGGGGGCAGTTGTTTCTGCTAAATTAGAAATAGTGTGTAAAGAACTAAATAAGGCTTTAGCTTCGTTTGAAGGTTCTATTGTTTTATCCCAAAATTGTAAAAGTTCTCTTGCTTCTTGTGGAGTTAAAATTAATTCTAATTTAACTCTATCAGGAAAATATCTAATATCCATATCCTACCTCCTTGTGGGGCTTTAGATATCTTTCATTCTTCGTCCTAGATCATTTTTGAATGTAATATATTTAGCAAATTCTTTAGCCCAAGTTTCTGGGTCTTGTTCGTTTGAAACACTTGGTATAAAAGCTTCTAAAATTGAATATCTATCTTCTATTCTTTTACGTATATGTTCTTTAGCTAAATACATATATGCAAAGATTTTATCTCCTTTAATATAATTACATAATTGACAAGCCGCGGCCCAGTTATTTTCAGGATTAGCTCTTAAATAAGAGTACGGAACTATATGATCCCACTGAACATTTATAATAGTCATTCTTCCATTAATATAATATACTGAACCGAATAATTTTCTACAATATAAACATTTATAACGTTGATGTTTTAATATTCTAATTTGAGTTTTAGGAGGACAACTAGACCTTTTCATTAAACTACTCCATATAGGGAAATGGGCCTCAGATGGCCTGAGAATTTCAAATGTCGCGCGATATGGCATCAAGATCAACAGGGCTCAGATTGGCTCTCAGGGCCGGGAATCGGGCTTCTGACCTGCCCTTTCGCACCCTGCTCTGCCGGCTCAAGATCAACTAAATATCGGAGGGTTTAATGGGTTCTACTAAGCCGGATACATTAGGATTATAGCAAGCAATAGTCATATTAGTAGCCATGCGAGCATCACTAAGGACACGAAACATAACGGTTTTATCAGGTGAGCCTTGGTTTTTAGGCTCAACAATTTCCCAGAGAAGTTCAACAACTCCTAAATAGATATCATTAACTCGTTCATGAAGTGCCCGAGTTTCCTCATCAGGAGCGTGATAACGGAAATAATTCTGAACTTCTTCTAAGCTACGCATTAATTAATAACTCCTTTGTTTAGTAGGTCTTCTACAGTTCGAATCATTAAGTTCTTATTATCAAGAGGAACATCCTCCCAGGGAACAGTACTCTCTTTTCTAGTTTTAGATCTCAAATCTGGTACTAATTTTTCATAAGATTCATGAAAATTTCGAGCAATAAAAATTGCTCTAGTTTCATCCACTTAATTTTTCCTTCCCTGCTGTGGACGTCTTATGCCATTTTTTTGTAACCAATACATACCATGAGCAAAAGCTGATAATTGGTGTCTAAGAGGGTTAGAATTAGAAGGAGGATTCATACCAGCATACATATAACCCATTGACATAACATTAGCAGGTTGACTAACTATTTGAATATTAAGTCCACGTTGATTACCTTGGTGAGTAACATATCTAATAGTACCAATGACTTGACTAGTAATAAATTGATTCCATCTTTGAGCTTCTGATTTCCAAGGATATAAAGCGAAAATCTCATAACCTATCACTTTAAAATCTCCCACAGGGAGTTCGCCTAAGAAATTAAAAGTCTCTATCAGATCATTTAAAGTGCCTCCTCCAATTACATCACCTTTTTCATCAAATTTAGTCCAACCTGTGTGCTCACCAGGATCAAAAAATATATACATCAGTCAGGAAGTTTTTTAGTAGCAGTTTCAGTTTCCCAAACCATAGCTAATTGAGCAGTCTTATCAGCAGAAGCTTCTAATTCTAATGATCTATTTGAATTAAATAAATTAAGAACTTCTATAGCAGTACGAATAGTATTAACATACGCCCATAAAGCAGCAGAAGCAAGCATATCTTGTCTACGAAGAACAAAGAAAGAACCATCTTCTAAAGGTTTATCCTCTTTAAGTTGTCCATTTCCTGCATCTATGATTTTACGGACTATATACTTCTCAGGAAGGCTCATTAAAAATTTTCTCCTAAGTGTTCTTGAGCATTTCGAATCCATCGAGCATCATCTAAAGCGTTATGAGTAGTAGGCTGAGGATAGCGTTTTTCAATATTTTCCTTAGTGACATTAAACATATACATCTCTTGTTTAAGATCAAGACAATACATAGGCCAGTCTTGATCTTTAGGAAGATCAGTCATACTACCGAACATTTGACAAATAAGGACCCAATCATAGGCACAATAATATCCCCAAAATTCAGGACTTTTACCACAGAATTCGAGGATTTCTTCTTTAATTTGTTGAATTGGTTTAGCACCCTTCTCAACACTAAGAAAATTAAAACCTGGTTTATAAGATTTTATATTAGGAAGAACATTTTTTCTAACAAATTCATTAGCATTTTCTAAACTATAAGTGGAACATTCAGCATAATATTCTTGTCCATCTTCTCCAACTAAACCAAAAGAAAGAGGACGAATAGTAAAGCCATTTTCCATAAACTCAGTATCAAGATAAACTCTCATACTGGGTGCTTTCCTTCCACTTTAGAGTAAGTTTCAGCAATGATCTCACGCATTACAGTTAATAAATCAATATTCCAATGACGAACAAATCCTTGAAGGGTAAAAAGAACATCACCAGCTTCTTTACGTGTTCTATCAAAATCTTTTTCTAACCATGCACTACAAAGTTCTCCAACTTCTTCAGTAAGTTTGATTAATTGAAGTTCAGGGCTTGGATATCTATCAACACCATGTTTAACAATTAATTCAATAAATAAGTCATCTAGTTCACTCAATTTTGCTCCTTATTAAATTTGTCTACTGCTTTAAAAAACTGTTCTGTTAAATCTCTATTAGGGCCAAATCCAATCGCATTACTCCTCATAAAAGCTCGTAGTCCATCATATTCTTCTTGATTCATGACTAATTGAATTGAATCATCTATCTCAGATTTAAAAAGTCTCATGGAACTACTACACAAGTGGCTATAATAGCATCTAAACTATCTCGTAAATTTTTGGCATCTTCTCGTTCTAATTGATCTGCATTTGCTTTATCTCTATATTCAGCAAATCTTTCAGCAGCTTTATCACGTCTTTGAGTTAGTAAATCCATTGTTGTCTGACTGATGTTTGGCATTACAGTTTTCCTATCTTTCTATAGAATTTATCAGTTTGTCTACAATAACTTTTAGCAGTTCTAGGAAGTAATGAGTCTATAATAAGTAGTGAATTAAGAATTAGCCAACCTATGCACATAAGAGTAAGCATTTTATATCTTGCCTCCTACTGGATGAGAATCTACTGCAAACTTGGTTTGAAATTGAGGAAGATCAATCATTATGCGTTTTACATTAGGCACAATCTCAGGAACTAGTTCTTCACGAATTTCTGTCCAAATTGAATCATGAACTTGAAGAACTATTTGAGCATCATCACCATAAGGTTCTAAATAATTATCAACTTCAAGCATTTTACGTTTAACTATCTCTGCTGCTCCACCTTGCATAAGTGAATTAAAGGCTTTACTTGAATCAAATTTCCCGAGATGACGACGTCTACCGGTCCAATATCTAACGTAACCTCTTTGTTCAGCAAGAGATGATGCCATTCGGGAGGCGTTATAAATTCCAGGATAAGCGTTTCGATAAGTTGTTCTAATTTCTTCGGCTCGCTCAAGAGAAACTCCAAACATGGTAGCTATTTTACCAAGACCAGCACCATAACCAGTAGCATATTTATATTGTTTAGTTTCCCAACGAGGAAGTTCTAATCGAGTAGCTATCTCAGTAAATACATCACGATTAGAATCAGCAAATGCTTCTCTAAGTCCTTGTTCTTCTGTATACTCACATTCAAGTCTAAATTCTAGTTGAGAATAGTCAAATTCTATAAGAACAAATCCTTCTTCCGGAATAAACGCTTCCTTCGAGCTACCATTCCAAGGTTTATTACCTTCCCTTGGAATACATTGGAGCGCAGGATCCTCACAAGATAATCTTGTAGTTTTTGTCCCGTGTAATTTGAAATTTGGTCTAATTCTTCCGTCAGGACTAAGTTTGGTGAGAAGGGCTTGATAGAGACTAGATACAGTCTTTTGCCATCCTCGATATTCAAGGACCAACTGAGAAGTCTTATCGCCACGTATTTCGAGAATATCTTCGTACTGTTGCATAACGTGTTTATCAAAGGATGGTCTCCCAGTTTTTAGACTTTGTTTAAGAATAGGTAAGCCTAACTCATTAAGAAGAAATGGACCTAATTCACTAGGCTTACTAGGACTAAAGCCTAGAATCTCTTCAATATCAGCCATAGTAGCATAACCAATTTCAGACTGTTCTTTACAAAAGATTTGATTAACTCTTACTCCACGAATCATTATATCAGCAAGAAGTTTAATAAATTCTTGTTCAGTAGACCAAAGAATATCAAGTTCTTCTTCTTGAATTTTAGGCCAGAGATATTCATGAAGTTTTAAATGAAGAGTAGCATCTTCTGCTGCGTATAGTTCCATTAAATGAGCAGGTACATTATCCCACCCAAAATTATCAGTCCAAGCCTTAATTTCATCACGATACTTACCTATACCTAAAAATCTTTGACAAAGCCATTCTAATTGTTTACTAGGTAATTCTTCATTAACCATATGAGCTTCAATCATTGGATCATAAATAAACGCTTTACGAAGATTAAGTTCAACAGCCCCACAGGAAGAAGTTTTTACAGTGTCACAATTAGCTATATCTAATCCTACTGCATTGTGGACGACCACGGGTTTTGACTCGATGAGTTTTTGAATACGGGGTATAAGCGAAATCGGAAGATTGTCACCTGTTTGGTGGAAGAAAGGAAAATATTTACTAATATAATTCGGACCTGCTTTGAATGAGACAGAAAGACCTGTAAGTTTATCGGTTTGGTCTTTGACTCGTAACCCGGTTGATTCTGTATCAAATCCGAGTAAAGATACTTGACTGCTCTCTGCCGCTGAAAGAAATACATCAGGTTCCATCCTCAATCAACTACATAGTCAATTGTAACAAGTCCTGATGGATTAAATGTTAGTTGAACACCTTTCCAATCAGTATTTTCTCTAATTAACTTTGCTAAAAATTCTACTTCAAGTTTAATTTCAGAAGGCCATAAATCTATAGGAAGTCTAACTAACATTTAACTCCTCGATTCCGGCTTGTTTAGCACATTCGCCTTTACAAATATCCCATTTTTGACCGTCTTTATCTACAACGCATTCTTCAATAGTTAAACCTTTAAAACAAATCTCGCACATCGTACCCCATGTAAGGTGATTAACTGTCATTTTTATAACCTATTGTTAACTCTTCAATTTCAGATTTCAAAGGATAAGGATTAGTACACTCTATCTTTTCACCTGGGAATAAAAGATGAGCCCAACAAAATACACTGCCATCATCTTTTGTAACTTGAACTACTACTGTACTACAATTTCTACATCTCTTAGAAAAAACATGTGCTCGATGAGAAAGTATAGCTATACTCATTAAATACCTACAATCCCAGGGTTATTTATATTCCCTGTGGGGGGCTTTTTAATAATAACTGGTGATTCTTTAATTGTTTTAGACATTCGTTCCATTGTTAGATCAGAATGTCTTCGTAGAAACCAATTATCAGGTTTTTCAGAAAATCTCATCTTAAGGGGTATAGCTTCTATTACTGATTTGTTTTTAGTAGGCCATAAAGCGTAAACAGAAGAAGCGCGACCAGTGATATATTGATCACCATAAACATCGTCCAAACTCGTCGGCTTTTTAATATCTTTCGACGATTTTCGGTGGTGGTGAATAACCCAACTAAAGATATTGTACTTATTACGAGTACGATCATTCCAATCAAGATAAGGTTGAACATTTGAATGAACTCCTAAATCCCCATTAATTGCTGTACCTAGACTATCAATTATAATTCCATTAGGACTATGTAATTCAATTGCTTTTTCTATTGCTTGTTGATGTTTTTCATTACTATTTAAGGCTATACTTTCTCCCAATGGGAGTATAAGAAGTTTCTCCTCTAATATATTCAAGATTTCGACAGGAATGTTCTTCGTAATAAGTGTCAGGAAAGACTTGATTTGTTCCAGTCCCATCTCTAAAGATACAAATAATATCTTCGACTGAGAAGCAATAGAAAATCCTAATGTAGATTGTCCTAGTGCTAATCCTAAAGCCATGTTCAAAGAGAACTGTGTCTTTCCTACACCGTTCGGTCCAGTGACCAATAATGAGCCTTTTGATTCTAGTAGACCAGGAATTAACCATTGAATTTCTCGCTTGCTTTTGAGAAGACTATGTAATCCGAAGATTGTGATATCAGAAGAAGATGAGTCATTCGTGGGAAACGGGAACTTTTTGCGAGAATGATTAATAATGTCCGTAAGTCTTCGGAGTCTATCACGTCTATCTTTAAACTTTCCCCATCGTTCGTCTGCGTTAAAGAGGACGCTAAATATTTCATTATCTTGCATTCCCATCTCAGCACAATAATAACCTAAGCGAACTAGATATGTAGATCGTTCTTCTATTGGTGGATTAGGTGTTAAATATAGTGTGGAAGCTGCCTCAGACCAGGAATATTTGAGAACAACCGTGGTAACATCTGGGACCGAGGATAAATCAATATCCGATATACCATCCGGAGGTTTAGGAAGTTTATCAAAATCATTGCTATTAGAATATTCAATGGAAGAGGAAATAAGATTAACGGGAGTATTACGCTTAAAGTTAAAAGTCCCTGGGATACGTAATACTTGATTGGCATCCCACCCAGAACTATCTGC
>Ga0193743_1002060_pt1 | contig 14442 bp, 15 predicted proteins | sample L2c2metaG_FD_143038 | JGI IMG/M metagenome (GOLD analysis project Ga0193743, IMG submission 143038) | Soil microbial communities from a riparian zone of the East river system, Colorado, United States - L2c2 | ecosystem: Environmental > Terrestrial > Soil > Riparian zone | place: USA: East River... | reverse complement strand
ACGGCGACGCCGCGTTCCGCCAGCATGTCGTCGAACACGGCGATGAACTCGCAGTTGAGCCGGGTCAGATAAGGTTCGCCGTCGACCTCGGCCAGGGCGACCCGGTCGAGCGCCGCGAAGCGATGGCCGGGCGGAAACGCGACCCGGAACCGTTCCCGGTAGAGCGGCAAGGTGCGCAGCCGGCCAGGGCAGTCCGTCGGCTCGGCCAGGATCGCGAGGTCGAGGTGCCCGGCCAGCAGCAGCTCCGCCAGCTCGCCCGGCGCCGCCTCGGTCAGCCGCAGGTCGATCGCCGGCTGGTCCTGGTGCAGCCGCCGCAGCAGGCCGACCAGCCGGGTCGGCCCGATCGTGCACATCACCCCGAGATGGAGCACGGCGCGTTCGAGCGCGACATAGCTCCGGGCCCGCGCCTTCGCTGCCCTGGCCTGGGCCACGGCCATCTCGAAATGCGGCCGCATCAGCCGACCCAGATCGGTCAGGTGGGTGTGCTGGCGCTCGCGGTGGAACAGGGGGGCGCCGAGCTCCACCTCCAGCTTCCGGATCGCCCGCGTCAGCGAGGGCTGGGCAACGTTGCAGGCCGCCGCCGCCCGCGTGAAGTTCAGCGTCCGGCACATCGCCAGGAAATAGCGGAGCTGGTGCATCTCCATGACCACGCGCCCCTGAAAGGCAGCACGCCGGCTCAGGGCCGCAGCGGCTTGATCCAGCGCGACAGCAGGTGGTCGAGCGAGATCGGCCCGGGCCCCCGGATCACGATCATCAGCAGCAGGAACATCCAGTAGAAGTGCTCGGTGTTGTCGTAGTCCGGGTTGCTGGCCCCGAGCACGAACTGGATCACCAGGCTCATCCCCAGCAGGGGCAGCGCGGCGCAGCGGGTCATCAACCCGGCCACCAGCAGCACCGGCATGCCCAACTCGAAGGTGGTGCCCAGCAGCGCCGCGACCGGGACCGGCAGCAGCGGCACCTTGTACTCCTCCTGGAACAGGAAGAGCGTCGCGTTCCAATCCGCGATCTTGGTCAGGCCCGACAGGAAGAAGACGCGCGCGATCCACAGCCGGATGGCGAGCTGGAGCAGGGGCGCGGCCCAGACCTCGATCGCATCCGTGACACGCCGGTAGATCGCCGCCGCGCAGGCGACGAGAAGAGTGGCCCGGCGGGGCGTCGGGACGGTGATGGCCATGTCTGTCTCCCTCAGGCCGGATGCAGCGAGAAGCCGCAGAAGGTGCCGCGCGCGAACTGGGCGGCGAGCACGGCCTGCAGCGCGAAGCCGGGATCGGCGGCTGCGGCGGTGGCGGCTGCGACATCGAGCGTCGTGCCGGCGCGGACCATGCGCAGGAAGGCGAACTCACCGGCGGCGAGCGCCGCCATTTCCAGTGCGCCGCCGCTGCGCAGCACCAGCACCGCGCCGGCGGCGGTCCTATCCGGCGCCGTGCCGGCCCACAGCGCCAGCAGCGGATGGGGCGAAGCGACCATGCGGACGGTCGGATGCAGCCGAAAGCAGACGTCCGAACTGCGATCCGGCGGTACGGCGGCCAGGCGATCCACCCGCAGCGGATCGGCCTCGGCGGCGAAGCAGGCCTCGACGCGCGCCCATTCCAGCCGGGCGAGATCCGGCAGGGCGGCATCGTCTGGCCTTGGTAGATTGGCCGCCAGGAACGCCGGAAAGGCGTCGCCATAGGCCAGCAACTGCGGCCGCCGCGGCGGTGCCGCCTCGACGAAGGCCTGGGCCAGCGCCGGGAAGCGCTCGCCCAGCCGGTCCGCGGCGACCGGGAAGGTGGCGCGCAGGGCCTCCGTCAACGAGGCCAGCACGTTGTGCCGATGGATGGCCAGGCGGCGGTCCGCGGCCACGCGGTCGCTGACCAGCCCGCTGCAGGCGGCCGCGGCGTCGCCCAGCAGGACCGCGCTGCGGAAAGCGGCCTGGAGGTCATGCAGCATGGGTACGGCCTCCAGCAGCCGGTCGGCTTTGGCGGCCTCGGCCAGCAGCACCGGCAACTCCGGAATCGCCGTGTCCCATTCCACCAGGACTGGCAGGGGGCCGGTGCGCACGAGCGCCGATTGCAGCAGCCGCCACACGGCGTCAGCGACCGCCGAGCCGTGGTCGTCGATCAGCATCGGTTCGGCGTCGAACTGCGCCACCGCGTGCCCGGCGACATGGATCTCCTGCACCGCATCCCATGGCACGCCCTCGAGATAGCGGTCCGGGTCGAAGCCGGTGTTGAAGCCGGAGACATGGATGTTGTTGACGTCGAGCAGCAGGCCGCAGCCGGTGCGGTCGACGATCGCCCGCAGGAAGTCCCATTCCAGCATCGTGGTCTCGGCGAAGGCCAGGTAGCTCGACGGGTTCTCGATCAGCACCTGCCGGCCGAAGGCCTGCTGCGCCTGGTCGATATTGCGGCACAGCACGGCCAGGGCCTCGTCGGTGAAGGGCACCGGCAGCAGGTCGTTCAGGAAGACGCCGCCGGTGACGCTCCAGGCCACATGCTCGGAGACGAGGCCCGGCTCGAACCGGTCGAACAGGCCGCGCAGGGCCGCGAGGTGCGGGCGGTCCAGCCCTTCGGCCGAGCCGAGCGACAGGCCGACGCCGTGGCAGCTGAGCGGGAAGTCCCGCCGGATCCGTTCCAGCGCGGCCAGGCGCGGCCCGCCGGCCGAGAGGTAGTTCTCGCTGTGGACCTCGATCCAGCCGATGGCCGGCGGCTGGCGCAGGAAATCCACCACGTGGCGGTGACGGAGGCCGATACCCGCTCGCGCAGGTATCGGCGCCGCCGCCGCATTCGCACCGGGGGAGGCACTCATGCGGATCGACCTCGGCTGTCTCAGGGGGCTCGATCAGGCCTTCTTCGGATTCACGCCCTTGAAGGCCTGGGCCTGGCCGCCGAGTTCGGTGCAGATCGCAGCGGTGCCGACCGCGCGCCACTCGCTGCCGTCGTAGTTGACCTTTGACTGGCCGGCGCAGGAATGGGTCCCGGCCTGGTTGGCGCAGCTGTTCTGGCCGGCGAGCGAGATGCCGTAGCACTTCGCCAGGTCGGCGGCATTGGCGGCCGGCGGCGCCACGATCGCGGCCAGGGCCACCGCCCCGAACAGGGCGGAGGCAATGTTCAGGGCGGCTGTCTTGCTGGTCATCTGTCGTCTCCTGAAGAAGGGGCGCCGTCCTCGGCGCCGGGACAGGCAGACGCTAATCCGCTGATGTTACGGGACAAAATGCCGTGTCGTTATGAGTTCGATAGCCCGTGGCTATGAAACGTCAGGCCGTCGGACCGCGAACCGAAGGGCCGGGTCAGCCCTGGTCCCCGCCGGTGATCAGCCGGGTGCTCCGCCGGAATGTCAGATAGGCCCAGAACCAGTCGAAGGCGACGGCGATGCGGTTGCGGGTGCCGGCCAGGAAGGCGATGTGCACCGCGCCCCACAGCCACCAGGCGGCAGGCCCGCTCAGGCGCAGCCAGCCGAAATCCGCGACCGCCTCGCGCCGGCCGATGGTGGCGAGGCTGCCGAGATGGCGGTAGCGGAACGGGGCCGGCGCCGGCCGGCCGTCGAGCCGCGACCGGATCACCCGCGCGACATAGGCGCCGCCCTGCTTCGCCGCAGGGGCGAGGCCGGGCACCGGCTTGCCGTCCCAGGCCTCCGACCAGGCGGTGTCGCCGATGGCGAAGACGTCGGGCTGCCCGGGCACCGACAGGTCCGGTCCGACCTTCAGCCGTCCGGCCCGGTCGGCCTCGGCCTGCAGCCATTTCGCCGCTGGCGAAGCGACCACGCCCGCGGCCCAGAACACGGTGCGGGCCGCGATCCGCTTGCCGCCGACGACGACGCCGGCCTCGTCGATCGCCTCGACCGTGCGGTCCAGCAGCAGCTCGACGCCCAGCGCCTCCAGCGCGCGGGCCGCCGCGGCGGACAGGGTTTCGGGGAAGGTCGGCAGCAGGCGTGGGCCGGACTGGACCAGCAGGACATGGGCGAAGGCCGGCTCGATCGTCCGGAACTCACGCGCCATGCCGTGGCGGGCGAGCTCGGCGATGGATCCGGCGAGTTCGACCCCTGTGGGGCCGCCGCCGACCACGACGAAGGTCATCAGCTCCAGCCGCCGCGCCGCGTCGGCGGTGCCCTCGGCGTGCTCGAAGGCCAGCAGCAGGCGGCGGCGGATGCCGGTGGCGTCCTCGATCTGCTTCAGCCCGGGGGCCACCGGTTCCCACTCGTCATGGCCGAAATAGCCGTGGCGCGCACCGGTCGCGAGCACAAGGTGGTCGTAGCCGACGGGCTGCTCCCCGATCAGCACGGTCCGGTTCACCGTGTCCACGCCGGTGACCCGGCCGAGCAGGATGCGGGCGTTGGCCTGGTCGCGGAACAGGCCGCGGATCGGGGTGGCGATGTCGGCCGGCGACAGGCTGGCCGTCGCCACCTGGTACAGCAGCGGCTGGAACAGGTGGTGGTTGTGGCGGTCGATCAGGGTGACGCGGCACGGCGCATGGCGCAACGCCCGGGCCGCCGCCAGGCCGCCGAAGCCGGCACCGACGATGACGACATGCGGCCGGTCGGCAAGGGCGGAGAAGGGCATGTCCCGCATCGCCGGGAATCGCCGCAGCAGGCTGCGGCCGATCACCGTGTCGAGCGACAGGGCGCCGGGCCCGCGCAGTGCGACCAGGCCGAGCAGAGCCATCCAGGCGAGAGCATCGGCAGGGTGTGGCGTGGTCATCTCGATCATGGGCACCAGGACGACCAGCGCCAGGGCGACCGGCCGCGCGGCGAGGCCGAGCCCGACCAGAACGGAGCCGACGAACGCCGCCGCCGCGCCGAGGGGCGCGGCGTCCGTCATGGCCAGGCCCGCGACGAAGACGGCCGACGCGATCCACAGGCGCAGGACCAGCAGATAGGGCGGTCCGGCGAAGCGGGTGACGGCGGCGAAGCCACGCGCCACCGGCCGGGCCAGCGGGACGGCCGTCGCCGCGACGCCGCGGCCGATGCGGCGGTCGAGCGAGATCGGCCCGGCCCCCATCACCGCATACCACCCGAACAGCGCCGCCTGCAGCAGGTTGGTGTCGAGCGGCAGGTAGGCGTATTGCACCACCAGCGCCAGGGCCAGCATCGGGACCGCGGCGAACCGCGTCGCCAGGCCCAGCACCAGCAGCACCGGCCCGGCCAGTTCGACCGTGACGCCGAGCCACGCCGCCAGCACCGGGTTCATCCAGGGCACCGGGTATTCGTGCGCGGCGAGAAACAGGGCGGCGTTCCAGTCCGACGCCTTGACGATGCCCGACACCCAGAAGGCCTGGGCCAGCCCCAGGCGGATCGCGAGGTCCAGCACCGGGAAGGCTCCGGCCTCGCCGATCCGGACCAGGTCGCGCCAGGCGGCGAGCCCCCGGGCGACGGGGATCGTCGCCCGGCTGCGCCAGGGCGCACCGGCGCGGGGATCGGCCGGTGCCGGCCGGTCGACGGTCATGATCCACTCCCATGTCGAGGTCTGCCGGCCCGCGCCTGGCGGAGTTTGTCCGCGACAGGGTGCGGCTGCGAAGGCCGTGCCCGCATGGCTACCACCGCCCGGACGGGCCGGAGAAATACCGGCTGCCTTCGGATTCGATACCCGGCGTCTATGGTTGACGGCAGGCGGATCGAGCCCATCGACGCCGCGAGGTGGGGCCTGGCGCCGGTCTCGATGACAAGGGGGAGTGTTCTGCTGGGTGGGCCGGCACGTCAGCGTGCCGAAGCCGAACCCGGGCGGATCGTGGCAAAGTCTCGCCCACGATCCGCGGATGCCGTGGCCCGGGCGGTGTGCCGGGCCGGCGGCCTGCTATTGGCCGGGCAGCCGGCTCATGGTCTTGATCGGGCCGCGCGGATTGCCGGACATCTCGGCGATCTTGCGGTCCTGGGCTTCGATGAAGGCGCGGGCCGGGGCCTCGCCGTCCAAGCCGTCGGCATCGGCGCGCGGAACCTTGCGGTTCGAACTCAGCGACCCGTCCTGGTAGATGATGTTGAACAGCACGAAGGGGCTGTCGTTCGATTGCTTCTTCCGGGCCATGGCCGGTCTCCGATCACGGTTCGTGTCAGGACGGCTCGGTCTCGCCGTCCTCTTGCGGGGCGTCGCCATCCTGCGGGGCTTCGCCGTCCGGCGTCTTGCGGCGCGCGGCTTCTTCTTCCCGGCGCTGCTGCTTCTCCAGCTTCTTCGCTTCCTTGGCGCGGTTGCGCTCGCTGCGCTGCTGATTGTAGTTCGGCTTGAACGGCATCGCCGCCTCCGATCCCCCGTGACGCCGCGGCGCCCCGGTTTTGCCCAAGGAAAAGAAGCGCCCGAGCGATCGGGCGCTTCTTCACGGCTTCAAACTGAAGGCTTAGACGGCCTTCAGGTTCTCGGCAGAGGTCTTGTTGCGCTTCGGGTCGCGCTGCTCTTCGTACGAGACCTTCTGGCCTTCATTCAGGCTGCGCAGACCGGCGCGCTCGACGGCGGAGATGTGGACGAACACGTCCGCGCCGCCGTTCTCCGGCTGAATGAAACCAAAACCCTTGGTGCTGTTGAACCACTTGACGGTGCCGGTCGGCATCGCTGTTCTCCCAGAAAAAATGGCGCCGCACGGGATCGCGCAACGCATCAGACGGTAACCGGGAAAGGCAACGATCCGAGGCCGCAATCGCGTGTGGCAGGCCGGCCGTCCGAACCAGAATGACCCGCCAAAGATGGGCGGGTTGCGTCGGAATGGCAAGGTTGAAAGGTTGCCGACCTGTTCCAGGCCGGTTTCAGCGTGGCAAACCACCTGCCATCAAGGGGACGATAGCACGCAGATCGACCGGTGGAGACCCATGTTTGGGTTTGCCGTGGCGGCCGGCGTGGCGGATGCTCCAGCGAGGCGAAGCGCAGGGCCGTGACCATGGAACGCAGTCCGCGGATCGAACCACCCATCCTGTTCCTGCGCCGGAACGGGATCACCGCGACCATCGCCTCGGCGCTCGAGGCCGCGGCTTGGCTGGAAGGCCTGTACGACAATCTCCATGCCGCAGGATCCCATGACCAGCGGGAGGCCGGGGACAACCGGCCGGCGGATCTCGGCGAGATCGAGGCCCTGCTGTTCCGCCTGGTCGAGGAGATGGAGGCCGAGCCCGAGACCCTGAGCGCCGATCTGCGCGAGGCGCTGGTCGGCCTGATCGCCCGCTACCGCGAGGCGTATCCGGGCGGCGACTAGGAGGCCGGGGCCTCGGGGGCGTGCCGGCCGAGCGCCTTCGCGATCAGCCGGTACTTGACCCGGGCGTTGGTCATGTCGCGGAAATAGTTGACCAGGTCGCCCCAGGGGTCGTTGACCCGAGTCAGGCCGGAGATGAAGGCCACCACCGTGCCGACGTCGGTGCGGCCCTGGATCACGAACCAGCCGCCGACGAACAGGATGCCGATGACCCCGAGCTGGTGCAGCAGGTTCATCAGGAAGTTCATGAAGAACTTCCGCCGGAAGATCTGCATGTTCAGCTTGTAGATCTCGCTGACCCGCCGGCGATAGGTCCCGGCCTTGCGCGGGCCCCGCCGGTCGGCGGCCTCGTCGACGATCTCGACGCTGAGTGCGCGCAGCACCTTGATCCGCGATTCCGTGCGCCGGTTGATCGCCTTCTGCAGGAACGGGATGAACAGGAACTGCGGGAAGAACAGCACCACCGCGACCAGCGCCATCCAGGGCTGCAGCACCAGCATGTAGCCGAACACCGCCAGCAGCAGGCCGCCATTGAGGATGGCGTCGGAGATGCTGGCGCCGATGAAGCCGCCGACCGCCTCGACCTCGGACACGATGATCGAGATGTCGACGCCCTCCTGGCGCGCCGTCTCACCGCCCTCCGTCTTCTTGCCACTCTCCGTCTTTTTGGTCGTCTCGGGGCTGAGCTGCAGGCGCAGGCGGCGGTTGGCGGCTTCGCTGACCGCGCCGCGATAGATGTTGAGCACGAACTTCAGCCCGCCCTGGAGCAGCACGGCCGCCACATAGAGCAGGCCGAGCACGATGAGGTCGCGCAGCTCGTGCTTGGCGAGGGCGCCGTTGACGATGCGGCGCTGCAGCTCCAGCGGCGCCAGGTCGAGCAGGAACACCGCCACGGCCAGCAGCGACAGGAAGATCTGGTCCCGCCCGCTGACCTGCCAGATGTAGCGGTAGAGGCTGCGGGGCATGGTCGATGTCTTGCCGGCAGTGGCCCTCGGGGCAGCGATGTCATTCATGACGCTGCTGCATCGATCCGAAGGGGAGGGGGACGACAGCCACCCGGATTTGCATTGGCACAGCCTTGGCCGATCATCGCTTGCGGACGCGGTGGCAATAGGCCTTGGTTTCCCTAGGTTCCACGACCATGCAGGCAACGCCGCACATTCGTGCAATGATGGGCCGAATGCGGCAGGCAGCGATGCGGATAAAGATGTCAAAAGTTAACTTTGCCGCGTGACTGATGGCTGTCGAGAATTGGATAGATGGTTTGCAATCAAGGCTTTGATCTTCCGGCCACAATTCGCTTGTGTGTTGGGAGGTTGTGGTCGATCAGCTAGATCTCAACGGATGGCCGGCTGAATGCAGCGGCAGCTGAGCCTTGCGCCTTGGCGGGGGCGGCTTCTTCTCCAAAAGGTTACTCGATGACTGGCACTGCCGGTGCTGCGACGCCCTTGACGCCCGCACGAACCAAGCCGGGGATCCCGGCGGGAGCGGACCTGCTGCAGGCGTTGCCGGCAGCGGTCTACACCACCGATGCGGCAGGGCGGATCACCTTCTACAACGATGCGGCGGTCGCGCTCTGGGGCGTCCGCCCCGAGCTGGGCGAGGCCGAATTCTGCGGCTCCTGGAAGCTCTATTGGCCCGACGGCACCCCGATGCGGCATGACGAATGCCCGATGGCGCTGGCGCTGAAGGAAAAGCGCGCGATCCGGGGCATGGAAGCCATCGCCGAGCGCCCGGACGGGTCGCGCGTCTCGTTCATCCCCTATCCGACGCCGCTGTTCGATGCGTCGGGTGAGCTTGTCGGCGGGGTGAACATGCTGATCGACATCACCGGCCGCGATCGGGACGACCAGTCCCGGAAGACGGCCGAGCAGTCGGCGCGCCGGCTGGCCGCGATCGTCGAATCCTCCGAAGACGCGATCCTGGCCAAGGACCTCGACGGCATCATCACCGATTGGAACCAGGGTGCCGAGCGGCTGTTCGGCTACACCGCGGAGGAGGCGATCGGCAGGCCGGTCACCATGCTGATCCCGCTGGAGCGGCAGGATGAGGAGCCGGCGATCCTGGCGCGCATCCGGCGGGGGGAGCGGATCGAGCACTACGAGACGATCCGCCGCCGCAAGGACGGCAGCCTGATCGAGATCTCGTTGACGGTCTCGCCGGTCAAGGACGGCAATGGCCGCGTCGCCGGCGCATCGAAGATCGCCCGCGACATCACCGAGCGGCGGCGCGCCGAGGAACGCCAGGCCATGCTGCTGCGCGAGATGAGCCATCGGGTGAAGAACCTGTTCGCCCTCTCGGGCGCCGTCATCACCCTCAGCACCCGATCCGCCAAATCGCCCGAGGACCTGGCGGAGCAGGTCCGGAACCGGCTGGGCTCCCTGGCCCGCGCCCATGAGCTGACGCTACCGGACCTGAAGCACGAGCAGGCGGTGACGCCGACCACGCTGCAGGCCCTGCTGCGGACCGTCGTCTCGCCCTACGAGGAGCGGGGCCGCGACCGCGTCACCACCGTCGGGCCGGACCTGACCATCACGGGGCATGCGGTAACCAGCCTTGCCCTGCTGCTGCACGAGCTCGCGACCAACGCCGCGAAGTACGGCGCCCTGTCCACGCCGGCCGGCAGCCTGGCCGTCGAATGGGCAATCGAGGACGGGACGCTGTCGTTGACCTGGACGGAGCGGGGAGGGCCGCCGGCCAGGGAAGGTGCCGATGCCGAGGGCTTCGGCACCTGGCTTGTCGACAGCACGATCAAGCGCCAGCTGCAGGGCCGGATCTCCCGCCACTGGGAGGCCGATGGCCTGACAATCCAGATGTCCATGCCGCTGGACCGCCTGATGGGGTAGGCGGTACTGCACGCATTGGTCGATCGACGGAACCCGACCGCCCTGCTCCTGTTGACTTACATGCCAGCCGGCCTGCCCCCGGTCCGCTTCGGCGGGACAACCATTCGAGGAGCATCCGATGGCGGCGATCCTCATCGCGGAAGACGAACCCTTTTCCAGGATGGTCGCGGAAGCGACCGCCCGGGATCTCGGCCTGGAGCCGCTGGCCGTCGCCGATGGCGATGCCGCGATCGCCCAGGCCAGGGCCGCGGAGTCGCTGGAAGTCCTGTTCACCGACATCCACATGCCGCCCGGACCCGACGGCTGGACCGTGGCCCGCGTGGTGAGGCGGATCCATCCCGATATCCGCGTCATCTACACCAGCGGCCAGGCCGGGCCGGAAGACTATGCGCGCTTCGCCGTGCCCGAATCCTGCCTGCTGCCGAAGCCCTACACGGCCGTGGAGCTGGTGGCGGCGATCGCCGGCGAAGGCCTCTCCCACTGAAAAGAGGTACACCGGGGCCGGTGCCCGCCAGGTGCTGTGAGGCCAGGTGCTGATGCGGTGCTGGAGAGCGCCGACCGCTCCATCCTGTTCGTGTCGCAGGAGGGGTAGGAATCGCACGGGAAGGCGGGGAACCTTTTGGGTTCCCGGGCCTTATATTACCCAGATGGGCCTTCCGCCATCCGCTCGCAACGGAGTCCGGCGATGATCATGATCAAGTCAACGGTCCTTGTAATAGCCGCCGGCACGGCGCTCGTCGCCTCTCCGGTGCCCAGCGTGCATCAGGCTCAAAGCGATACCGCGATTCAGGGTTTTGCCTCGTCCGATGCGGCCGAAATCGATGCCGTCGCCCTGGTCGGCGCGGATGGGCATGCGCTCGGCGGCATTGTGCCCGCCAGCATCGTCGGCACCCGTAGCGCCGCGGCCGGCCTGGGCGCCGCGGCCGCCGCCGCGGCGGCCACGATGCATTACTAGCCAGCCGGCCGGCGACTTCGGAGACAGCTGAGCGGAGCCAGGGGAACCGGCGGCACGGTCGTCCTGTTCCCTGTCCACGCCCCCTCCCAGCGCCAGGCCGGATGTGATGCAGCCAGACAACGGTCGATCCCCGGGCAGCCTGCCGGCCCTGTCGGCCGACAAGATCGCCGCCCTGTCGCCCAGCGGGGTCCTGCTGATCCTGGCCGCCATCGCGGCGCTGTATTTCGGCCGCGACATCCTGATCCCCTTCGCCCTGGCGATCCTGATCAGCTTCGCCATGGCGCCGGTGGTGCAGCAGCTGCGCAAGCTGGGCGTGCCGCGGATGCCGTCGGTCCTGATCGTCGTCGCCTGCCTGTCGCTCGCCGTCGCCAGTTTCATCGTGGTGCTGGCCAGCCAGACCATCGACCTTGCCGGCAACCTGCCGCGCTACCAGACCAATCTGGAAGCCAAGATCCAGTCGGTGAAGGAGGTTGCGCCGGGCGGCGGGCTGATCGACCGCCTGTCGGGCATGGTGGTGCGACTGACCAAGGAGGCCAGTGCCCAGGCCACCGCGGCGCCGATGGGTGCGGGCGACGACCAGAGCCGCCCGGTGCAGGTCCAGGTGCTGCCCAACGCGCTGTCGCCCTTCGAGCTGGCCTGGGAGGTCGGGCGGCCCCTGATCGAGCCCTTCGCCATCGCGGGCATCGTGCTGGTCTTCTCCGTCTTCATGCTGTTGGAGCGGGAGGATCTGCGCAACCGGCTGATCTGGCTGCTCGGGCCGCAGGACCTGACCCGCGCCACCGCGGCGATGGACGACGCGGCGCAGCGGCTCAGCCGCTTCCTGCTGGCCCAGGCCCTGCTCAATCTCGGCTACGGCACCGCCTTCGGCCTCGGCCTCCTGATCATCGGGGTGCCGAACCCGGTGCTGTGGGGCCTGCTGGCCGCCGTGCTGCGCTTCATCCCGCTGGTCGGCGGCCTGGCCGCGGCGATCCTGCCGACCATCCTGGCCTTCGCCATCGACCCCGGCTGGCTGATGCCGATCGAGACCATCGGGCTGTTCGTGCTGCTCGACATCATCGTCGTCAATGCCGTGGAGCCCCTGCTCTACGGCTCCAGCACGGGCCTTTCGCCATTCGCCGTGCTGTTCGCGACGATCTTCTGGCTCACCCTGTGGGGCATTCCCGGTCTGCTGCTGGCGACGCCGCTGACCGTCTGCCTGGCCGTGCTCGGCCGCCACGTGCCGCAGTTCGGCTTCCTCGACGTCATGCTCGGCAGCACCCCGGCCCTGGCGCCGGAGGCGCATTTCTACCAGCGCATCCTGGCCGGCGATCCGCTGGAGGCGTCGGAGCTGGCGGAGCGCCACATGCTGCAGCAGTCGCGCCAGGCGCTGTTCGAGACCATGCTGCTGCCGGCGATCCATATGGCCCAGGCCGACCGGCGCCGCGGCGCCCTGGACGGGCCGCGGCGGTCGGCGGTGTGGTCCGGTATCCTCGCCGCCGTGGTGGATCTCGAGGACGACGTGCCCGACGGGCCGGCGGCCGTGCTATGCCTCGGCGCGCGGGACGACCTGGACCAGGCCGCGGCGCACATGGTCGCCCAGCTGCTGACGGATGCCGGCATCGCCTGCCGCTGCGCCGAGGGCGCCGGCGCGCTGCCGGGGTCGCCGGAGGCGGCAGTGGTCGTGGTGACCAATGCCGGGCCGGCGACGGAGCACCAGCTGGGCCGGCAGATCCGGCGGATCCGCCGGCGCATCGGCCCGCAGGCCGTGCTGCTGATCGCCCTGTTCGAGCCCGACGGCGTCGAGGCCCGGGTGCTGGAGCCGACGGAGCCCAGGACCATCGTCACGCGGGGCTTCGCCGCGGTGACGGCGGTGGTGTCGCAGCAGCTGCCGCGGCCGGCGGCGCCGGACGAGCCGGCGGCTGCCGTCGAAGGCCTGCCCCCGGACATCGCGGCGGCCTGACCTTCCTGGCCGGAACCAAGGCCGCGGCGATCCTGTTCCCCAGGGGTGAGACCGCATGGGAGGCAAGAATGACGACGTCGCGAAACCAGACCGGCCCGGAACAGCAGCCGAAATCCCCTGAGCACAAGGCGGTCAAGGCCAGCCGCAAGGTCGACGAAGCGTCGGCCGACAGCATGGATGCCAGCGATCCGCCGTCGTTCAACCCCGGCACCGCCGGGACCGGGGAGGACCGCCGGTCGGCAAAGCCGGTGCCGAAGGCCCCCGAGCGCCGCTGACGGCCTGCCGGTCGCCGCAAGGCCCGAAACTCAAAATCCATTCGTCTGAGGAGAAGGGGGCCGTCATGGCTGACGCCTCCATCGCCGCGACCGAGGGCTGGCCCGTCCCGGCTTGAATCGGTGGTAGCCTTGTGGCGTACGAGCAGCCGGAGAGGGGCGCCTTGGACGTTGCAGACGGATTATCCGAGGACGGGCCTGATGATCTCGCCATCGCCCGCGCCCTGGAGGAGGACATCATCTTCGGCCGCCTGGCGCCGGGCACCCGGCTGACCGAGGACAGCCTGCTGGCCCGCTTCGCCGTCACCCGCCACGGCGCCCGCCAGGCGTTGGCGCAGCTGGAGACGATGGGCATCGTCATCCGTGAACGGAACAAGGGCGCGACGGTGCGCTCGCTGAGCCCGCAGCAGGTGCGCGAGATCTACGATGTCCGCGAACTGCTGCAGCGACAGGCGGCGCTGTGGATCCCGTTGCCGGCCCCGGCCGAGCTGATCGAGCGGCTGTCGGCGATCCATCTCGACCACGGCCGCTGCATCGCCCAGGGCAATCTGCGCGGGGTGCACGAGGCCAACGACCGGTTCCACCTGACCATGTTCGCCGCCTGCGGCAACGCCCAGCTGGTGCAGACGATCGAGCACTACATGCGGCTGAGCCTGCCGGTGCGCGCCAATTCCATGGCCGATTCCGCGGCCCTGAAGGTGTCGCACGAGCATCACCGGCTGATGATCGAGATGCTGAAGGGCCGCGACAGCTGGGTGCTGGCCCAGCTGTGCGTCGACCACCTGCAGCCGAGCAAGCGGCACTACCTGTCCCTGGTCCAGCCCGGCTGACCCCGGCGGCCCGAAGCCGCCGGGATGCGGGCCCTAGGCCTCGATGCGGATCAGCGACACGCCCTGGCGCGGCAGGGTCAGGCGCAGGGTCAGCCCGTCGCCGGACCGATCCGCCGCGACCGCGTCGTCGACCCGCTGCAGGCGGCCCGCCGCCTCCAGCCGCTCATACTCCGCGCCGGTCAGGGTCTGCGGCCCGCCCATCGCCTGCCACACGCCGAAGGCGTTGGAATGGTCGGCATCCATGCGGTAATGCCGGATCGCGGCGCCCGACGGGACGCCGGCGACGGAGAGGGTGACCTCGGCCGTCGGGCCGGCCTCGTCGTCGTCGTGATAGTGCCAGACCAGGACGCTGACGCCGCCCTCGTCGCGGGTGGCCACGGCGTTGACATGGGGCGTCTCGCGGACGCCATGCGCCATCACATGCTCGATGCCGACCGCGTGGGTGCTGGTGGTGG
>Ga0193743_1002059_pt1 | contig 14449 bp, 12 predicted proteins | sample L2c2metaG_FD_143038 | JGI IMG/M metagenome (GOLD analysis project Ga0193743, IMG submission 143038) | Soil microbial communities from a riparian zone of the East river system, Colorado, United States - L2c2 | ecosystem: Environmental > Terrestrial > Soil > Riparian zone | place: USA: East River... | reverse complement strand
TGGGCATGCGGCACATATCGCCCGTTCACATAGGCGTCGCGCGCCATTCCCTGGTGTCTCCCGCTCTTCCGATGGGTGTCAGTCGACGAGCTTGCCGGGCCGGTCGCCGGCGCCGTGCACGCCCAGGCTCTTCATCTTGCGATGCAGGGCCGACCGCTCCATGCCGATGAACTCCGCCGTCCGGCTGATGTTGCCGCCGAAGCGGGTGACCTGGGCGATCAGGTACTCCCGCTCGAACAACTCGCGCGCGTCGCGCAGCGGCAGGCCCATGATCTCGCTGCCGCGGTCGCCGCGCAGCACCGCCGGGGCGATGGCGCCGATCTCGGGCGGCAGCATGTCGGCATGGATCGGCATCGAATTGTCGCCGGCCGCCATGATCAGCAGCCATTCGACGACGTTGCGCAACTGCCGGACGTTGCCGGGCCAGCTGTAGGCCTGCAGCGCCGCCATGGCGTCCTCGCCGATCTGGCGCGGCATCAGCCCCTGGGTGTCGGCGGCGCGCTGCATGAAGTGGCGGGCCAGCAGCGGGATGTCCTCGCGCCGGGCGGCCATCGGCGGCACCGCGATCGGCACGACGTTGAGGCGGTAATACAGGTCCTCGCGGAACCGGCCTTCGGCGATCTCGCCCGGCAGGTCGCGGTTCGAGGAGGCGATGACGCGGACATCGACCTCGACCCGGGTGGCGCCGCCGACCCGGACGAAGGTCTGCTCCTGCAGCACCCGGACGATCTTGCCCTGGGTGACCAGCGGCATGTCCGCCACCTCGTCCAGCAGCAGGGTGCCGCTGTGCGCCTGTTCGAAGGTGCCGACCTTGCGGGTGCTGGTGACGCCGTCGATCGTGGTCTCGACGCCGAACAGCTCCTCCTCCAGCCGGTCGGGATGCATCGCGGCGCAGTTCAGGGCGATGAACGGGCCGTCGGCGCGCTTGGAAAGCACATGGATCTGGCGGGCCACCACCTCCTTGCCGACCCCGGCCGGGCCGGTGATCAGCACCCGGCTGCCGGTCGGCGCCGCCCGCTCGATCTGCTGGGCCAACTGGCCGATCACCGCGGACTGGCCGATCAGTTCGACCTCGGTGCCGGCGCGCAGCCGCAGCTCGGCGTTCTCGCGCCGCAGCCGCGCCGCCTCGATGGCGCGGTCGACCATCAGCAGCAGCCGGTCGGACTTGAACGGCTTCTCGATGAAGTCGTAGGCGCCGTGCTTGATCGCGGTGACCGCGGTCTCGATGTTGCCGTGGCCGCTGATCATCAGCACCGGCACGCCGGGATGGTCGCGCCGGATGATGTCCAGCAGCTCCAGCCCGTCGATCGGGCTGCCCTGCAGCCAGACGTCGAGGACCACGAGACTCGGCTGGCGCGCGGCAAGCTCCTGCTGCGCCTGCGTCGTGTCGCCGGCTTCCCGCGTCGTGTAGCCTTCGTCGTCGAGAATGCCCGAGATGAGCATTCGGATATCCGCCTCGTCGTCTACGACGAGAATGTCATGCGCCATGGCCCACCGCGTCCTTGGAGCCCGCAGTCGTCACCTGCTCGGTCGATTCGCTTGGCTCGTCACCGGTTGGAACAACCGGCATGCCCGCCTGTTCCAGCGGAAATACGAGGCTGACCCTCGCACCGCCGCCGAGGCGATCCTCAAGGACCAGCCGGCCGCCGTGATCCTCCATGATTTTCTTGACGATGGCGAGGCCCAATCCGGTGCCTTTGGTGCGGGTGGTGACATAGGGCTCGGTCAGCCGGTCGCGGTCGGCGGTCGGCAGTCCCTTGCCGTTATCCTCCACCGTGATCCAGGCCTCGCCGTCGAAGTAGTCCAGGATCAGGCGGACCGCGCCTTTCGGCAGGTCGCGACCGCCCTCGGCGATGCGGCCGTCGATCGCATCCGCGGCATTCTGCAGCAGGTTGGTCACGGCCTGCGACAGCTGCCGGGAATCGCACGGCACCTGGGGGCGCTGGTCGGGCTGGCTGAAAGCGAAGCCGATCTTCGCATGGGCGTTGCGCTGCAGGAACATCGCCTGCTGGCAGGTCTCCGACAGGTCGATCGCCTTCATCACCGGCGTCGGCATGCGGGCGAAGGCCGAGAACTCGTCGACCATCCGGCCGATGTCGCCGACCTGGCGCACGATCGTCTCGGTGCAGGTGATGAAGGTCTGGGGATCGTCCGTGATCTGCTTGAGATATTTGCGTTTCAGGCGTTCCGCCGACAGCTGGATCGGGGTCAGCGGATTCTTGATCTCATGCGCGATCCGCCGGGCCACATCGGCCCAGGCCGCCTTGCGCTGGGCCGACAGCAGCTCGGTCACGTCGTCGAAGGTGACGACGAAGCCGCGGACCTCGCCATCCAGCCGCTCGGCGGCGATGCGGGCCAGCAGCACGCGGTTCTCGCTGTCGCGGCGGATCTTCACCTGGCCCTCGACCACCCGCCCCTGGCGGTTGCGGGCGCTGGCCAGCAGGTCGGCCATCTCGGGCACCGCGGTCTCCAGCGGCTCGCCCACCAGCTCGTCGAGCGAGCGGCCCAGCAGCTCGGTGGCCGACCGGTTCGGCAGGTTGACCCGGCCGTCCTGGTCGAGGCCGAGGACGCCGGCCGAGACGCCGGACAGCACCGTCTCGGTGAACTGCCGGCGCTGGTCGAGCTGGCGGTTGGCCTCGATCAGCTCGCGGCGCTGGCTTTCCAGCTGGTTGGTCATGCGGTTGAAGGACCGGGCGAGGCTGCCCAACTCGTCGGTGCTGTCGCTGCCCTGGACCCGGATCGACAGGTCGCCGGCGCGCACCCGCTCGGACGCCATGATCAGCTCGCGCAGCGGCCGCACCAGCGTGTCGGCGAAGACCAGGCCGATCCAGACCGCGGCCATCAGCAGCAGCACCGCCACCGTGACGTAGATCGCGGTGAAGATCAGCTGCAGCTGCGACCGCCTGCCCTCCAGCGCGCGGTAGTCGGCCACGGCGCCCTTGGTCTGCTCGACATAGGCCAGCGCCTCCGGGTCGACCTGCTTGGCGATCAGCAGGAACGCCTCGAAGGGGAAGCCGTTCAGCCGCACCAGCGCCCGTACCCGGTCGGTCTGGTTGTCGACGATCAGCTCGACCGGCCCGTACCCGGCATCGCCGGACGAGGCCCGCCGGTACTGGTCCTGGTCGACCATGTCCAGCTTGAGCCCCTTGGCGAAGGCCGATTCCGCGATCACCTGCCCGCGCCGGTCGATGATCCGGATGTCCGGCAGGGAATAGGTCTGCGTCATGTTGCTGAGGATGCTGACCAGGGCATATTTGTTGCCGTCGATCAGCTCCGGATACTGGGAATAGGCCCGCTCGATCGTCGAGGCGATGCTCTGCGCGGCGTAGCGGATGCTGTTCTGGTTCTCCTCGAGATAGACCTGGGCGACCGAGAGCGATTCGTTGATCGCGGTCGAGACCCGCTCGGAGAACCAGGTCTGCACCCCGATGTTGAAGATCACGGCGGAGAACACCGCGACCAGGATCGCCGGCGCCACCGCGACCACGGCGAACAGCGCCACCAGCCGCACATGCAGGCGCGACCCGGCCGAGCCCCGGCGGCGCGCCGCCCAGATCCGGACCAGCCGCCGCGCCACGATCGCGCCGAGCATCAAGAGGATGCTGAGGTCGAGCACCAGCAGCAGCGACACCCGGTCGGCATCCTTGCCGAACAGCGAATTGCTGCTGAGCGCGGTGTAGGTGGCGATGCCGGAGCCGACGGCGGCGATGATCAGCACCACCGCCAGCTTGTTCTCCAGCCCGACGCGGGCTGCCCATTGGTAGAGCTGCCGCCAGAGAGTCGGTGTGCTCGCGGCGTTGGTCGTCATAGGGGATGGGTCTGCCGGCGACGGAAAGGTCAAGCGGCTAGCTTAGGCCACGGACCACCGGGATGTCTAACTCGCGGATCTTCTTGCGCAAGGTGTTGCGGTTGAGGCCGAGCAGCTCGGCCGCCCGGATCTGGTTGCCGCGGGTCGCCCCCAGGCTCAGCGTGATCAGCGGCCGCTCGACCTCGCGCAGCACGCGGTCGTAGAGTCCGCTGGACGGCAGGCTGCCGGCATGGGCGGCGAAATAGTCGCGCAGATGCCGCTCGACCGCGGCGGACAGCCCCTCGCCGGCTGGTTCGGCACCGGGCTCGACCAGACCCTGTTGCGGCAGGGCGTCGCTCAGCTCCGCCTCGATCACGTCGAGCCCGATGGTCTCCTGCGAATAGAGGGCGCAGAGCCGCCGGGCCAGGTTCTCCAGCTCGCGGACATTGCCCGGCCAGCGGTGCCGCGTCAGCCGCTCCATCGCCCGCTTGTCCAGCGCCTTCTCGCTCATGCCCTCGGCGGCGGCGCGGCGCATGAAGTGGCTGACCAGGGCCGGGATGTCCTCCGACCGCTCGCGCAGCGGCGGCAGCCGGATCGGCACGACGTTGAGGCGATAGAACAGGTCCTCGCGGAACAGCCCCTGCCGCACCATGGTGCGCAGGTCGCGATGGGTGGCGGCGACGATGCGGACATCGGCCCGGATCGGGGTGCGGCCGCCGACCGTGGTGTATTCGCCCTCCTGCAGCACCCGCAGCAGCCGGGTCTGGGCCTCCATCGGCATGTCGCCGATCTCGTCGAGGAACAGGGTGCCGCCCTGGGCCTGTTCGAAGCGCCCGGTGGAGCGCGACAGCGCCCCGGTGAAGGCACCCTTCTCATGCCCGAACAGCTCGGATTCGATCAGGTCGCGCGGGATCGCCGCCATGTTGATGGCGACGAAGGGGCCGGACCGGCGGCGGCCGTAATCGTGCAGCGCCCGGGCCACCAGCTCCTTGCCGGTGCCGCTCTCGCCGGCGATCATCACGGTCAGGTCGGTCGCCATCAGCCGGGCCATGACCCGGTAGATCTCCTGCATCGCGGGCGACCGGCCGATCAGCGGCATCGCCTCCTCGCCGTCCTCGGCGCCGGGCCCCGGCACCGCATCCTGGCGCGGCAGGGTCAGGCCGCGCTCGACCACGCTGACCAGCTCCTTCAGATCGAACGGCTTGGGCAGATACTCGAACGCGCCCCGCTCGGTCGCCTTGACCGCGGTCAGCAGCGTGTTCTGCGCGCTCATGACGATGACGCGCAGCTCCGGCCGCAGCTTCTTGATGCGCGGCAGCAGGTCCAGCCCGTTCTCGTCCGGCATCATCACATCGGTGATGACGAGGTCGCCGACGCCGTCCTGGATCCATTTGTAGAGGGTCGAGGCGGTGCCGGTGCTGCGCACCTCGAGGCCCAGCCGCGACAGCGCCTGGGTCAGCACCATGCGGATGGCGCGATCGTCATCCGCGATGAGGATGGTTCCGGTCGTCATCACTTGCTTCCGTGGTCGCTGTCGCCGTTCACCGCCGGTTCGGCATGGATCGGCAAGGAAATCCGGAACACCGTGCGGCGCGGCTCGCTCTCGAAGCCGATCAGCCCGCCATGGTCGCCGATGATCTTGGCGACCAGCGCCAGGCCGAGGCCGGAGCCCTCCGCCTTGGTGGTCACGAAGGGATCGAACAGGTGCTCCTTGAGATCGTCGGAGATGCCGTCGCCATTGTCCTGGATCGCCACCACCAGCGGCAGGTTCAGCCGCTGGCTGGTGCCCGGCACGGCGATGACGACGCCGCGCTGATAGGCGGTGGTGATGATGATCTCGCCATCCTCCGGCACCGCCTCGACCGCGTTCTTGATCAGGTTCAGGAAGACCTGGACCAGCTGGTCGAACTGCCCGGACACCGGGGGCAGCGACGGGTCGTAGCGCTCGACGAAGCGGACATGGCGGCCGAAGCCGGTCTGGGCGACCTGGCGCGCCCGCTCCAGCACCTCGTGGATGTTGACCGCGTCGCGGTTCAGCGGGCTGGGGTCGGAGAAGGCGTCCATGCGGTCGACCAGCCGCACGATGCGGTCGGTCTCCTCGCAGATCAGCCGGGTCAGGGCGCGGTCCTCGTCGCCGACGGTCTGCTCCAGCAGCTGGGCGGCGCCGCGGATGCCCGACAGCGGGTTCTTGATCTCATGCGCCAGCATGGCGGCCATCGCGGTCATCGACCGGGCGGCGTGGCGGCGGTTCAGCTGGGTGTCGATGCGCCGGGCGACCGATTCCTCGAACAGGCTGACCACGGCGAGGTCGGGCGGGTCGACCAGGGCCCCGACGGTCACCGTGACGGTGCGGCGGCCGATGCGCGGGCTTTCCAGCAGCATGCCGTAATCGGCGACGCTGCGGTCCTGCTGGATCGCCTGGTCGATCAGGGTGAAGAGCGGGCTGTCGGCCGGCACGATGCCGGTCAGATCCTGGCCCACCAGGGCGGATTCGCTGGCGTCGAGCAGCTGCTGCGCGGCCAGGTTGACATAGCGGATCACCCGGTCGCGGCCGACCGCCAGCACCGCCACCGGCAGCGATGCCAGCAGGGCGAAGGGATCCGGTGGCGGCGGGGCGATCGACGGAATCTGTTTCAGGCTGGGCATGGCGGCATGGTTGCTGCGGACCGTCAGATCAGCCCATCGCCTAAAATTTGTCCAATGAAAGTTTTGCCTAACCAATGAGCAGAAACGCCGTCCGATCCCCTATTTTGCGGGGGAAGAACTGGCCGGCGGCCGGGTTTATATCAGCTGCGGCCATCGGATCGCCCCAGCGGCGGACCCAGCCGCGGCCGATGGTATCATGAGATCGCCGTCCCAGGACGACGATGAGGATGGAGCAGAGTCCCATTATGACATCGATGATCGGGCAGATCGGCCGCGTCGCCGCCCTGGCCCTCGGCCTGCTGGCCGCGGCGATGGCGCCGGCCCTCACGGCCGATATCAAGGGCGCCAAGGACTATCCTGGGATCAAGCGCTTCGAGGGCGCGTCGATCGTGTCCTACAGCACCCAGAAGTTCACGCACTACACCCTGGCGCTGGGCCCCGCCACCGGGGTCGACGCGGCCGGCAAGGCGACCTTCGCCTCCTCGAAGCAGGCCAGCGGCGCGCTGACCCGTCTCAGCTACACCGCGCCGGCCGGCGTCTCCTCCGCCGATGTGTTCGAGAACTACCAGAACGAGCTGGCGGCCAAGGGCTACCAGGTGTTGTTCAAGGCCGACGGCGCGGCGATCGGCCCGAACCAGGGCGACATCTTCGCCGGGATCGAGACCCAGCTGTTCGAGTACAGCACCGAGGCCGGGCATTTCCTGACCGCCGAACTGTCGAAGGACGGCGCCACGGTCGACATCGCCCTCTACGTCACCGAATACGAGGATGGCTACACGCCGCGCGTCGAGGTCGAGCAGGGCCAGGTCATCGTCCAGCTCGACGTCGTCGAATCCGGCACGCTGCAGGACAAGATGGTCACGGTCTCGGCCGCCGACATCGAGAAGGGGCTGGCCGCGCAGGGCCACATCGCCATCTACGGCATCTATTTCGACACGGCCAAGACCGACCTGAAGCCGGAATCGAAGCCGTCGCTCGACCAGGTGGCCGAGTTCCTGAAGGACGACCCGACGATGAAGATCCATGTCGTCGGCCACACCGACAATGTCGGCGGCATGGACTCCAACATGGCCCTGTCGCAGGCCCGGGCGACAGCCGTGGTGGCCGCGCTGGTGAAGCAGTACGGCGTGCCGGCCAGCCGGCTGAACGCGGCCGGCGTCGGGCCGCTGGCGCCGGTGGCGCCGAACACCACCGACGAGGGCCGGGCCAAGAACCGCCGGGTCGAACTGATCCCGCAGTGACCTGGGACCGGCCGGGCAGGCCCCTCCGCCTGCCCGGCCGGCCCCGTCGCGCTTGTCTCTCCCCCGGCGCCGCCCTATCGTGCGGCGCTTTTTTGCCGAGGGAGCCACAGCGGATCATGCCACGCCACGCCGCCGTCATCGTCGCCGCCGGAACCGGCGAGCGGTTCGGCGGTTCCCTGCCCAAGCAGTACCGCCCGCTGGCCGGCAGCTCGGTGCTGCGCCGATCGGTCGAGGCGTTCCGCGCCAGCGGCCGCTTCGGCGACATCGTCGTGGTGATCCGCGACGAGCACCGGGCGCTGTACGACGCCGCCGCATCCGGCCTGGGCCTGCCCGATCCGGTGATCGGCGGCGCCACCCGGCAGGACAGCGTGCGGGCGGCGCTGGAATGGCTGGCACCGCGCGCCCCGGACGGCGTGCTGGTGCATGACGCGGCCCGCCCCCTGGTCGACCAGGCCACCATCGCCCGGGTGCTCGACGCCCTCGACACGGCCGAAGCGGCGATCGCCGCGGTGCCGGTGGTCGACACGATCAAACGAGCCGAGGGCGGCATCGCGTCCGGCACGGTCGACCGCAGCGGCCTGTGGCAGGCGCAGACGCCGCAGGGCTTCCGCTTCGCGACCCTGCTGACCGCGCACCGCGCCGCCGCCGGCGAGAGCCTGACCGACGACGCCGCGGTGGCGGAGCGCCAGGGCATCGCCGTGCGCATCGTCGAAGGCCATGTCGACAACTTCAAGATCACCACGGAGGCGGACTTGACCCGCGCGGAACGACTGCTCGGCGGCGCCGACATCCGCACCGGCACGGGCTTCGACGTGCATCGCCTGGTCCCGGGCGACGGCGTCATCCTGTGCGGCGTGCGCATCCCCCACCCGTTCAAGCTGGACGGGCATTCCGACGCCGATGTCGGGCTGCACGCCCTGACCGACGCGCTGCTGGGCGCCATCGGCGCCGGCGACATCGGCCAGCATTTCCCGCCCTCGGACGAACGCTGGCGCGGCGCCGATTCCGCCGCCTTCCTGGCCCATGCCGCCGAGCTGGTGCGGGCCCGCGGCACCATCCTCAACGTCGACGTCACGCTGATGTGCGAACGGCCCAAGATCGGGCCGAACCGGGCGGCGATGGTGGCGCGCGTCGCCGAGATCCTGCAGCTCGACCCCGACCGGGTCAGCGTCAAGGCCACCACCACCGAACGGCTCGGCTTCACCGGCCGGGAAGAGGGGATCGCGGCCCAGGCCGCCGCGAGCGTCCGGATCGAACGCTGATGCCGTTCCGCCCGCTTCCGCCCGGCTGCCGCTTCTGGCAGCCGACGACGCTGCTGGCGACGATGGGCGGGATCGGGCTGATCCGGGTGGCCTCCGGCACCTGGGCCTCGCTCGCCGCCCTCCCCCTCGCCTGGCTGCTGTGGCTGTGGGGCGGCGAGGCGGCGGTGGCGGCGGGCGGCATCGGCTTCGGCCTGGTCGGGGTCTGGGCCGCGGCCCAGGTCTGCCGCGGCGGCGAGCCGGATTCGAGCGCGATCGTGATCGACGAGGTGGCCGGCCAGCTGCTCGCCGTCGCGCCGATCGCCGGCCTGCCCTGGGCCTATCCCCTCGCCTTCGCCCTGTTTCGGCTGCTCGACATCGCCAAGCCCTGGCCGATCTCCTGGCTGGACCGCGAGCTGGCCGGCGGCTGGGGCGTGATGCTGGACGACATCGCCGCCGGGGTGGTCGCCGCGGCGGTCTGCGTGGCGGCCGTGGCGGGAGGGTGGATATGATCGACGACGCCGATCTGATGCTGGCGGAGCAGGTGCTGGCCGCCTGCCGGGCCCGCGGCCTGACCGTGGCGACGGCGGAAAGCTGCACCGGCGGCCTGGTCGCGGCCGCGCTGACCGCCATCGCCGGCTCCTCCGACGTGGTCGAGCGCGGCTTCGTCACCTATTCCAACGCGGCCAAGGCCGAACTGCTGGGCGTGCCGACCGGGCTGATCGCGGCCAAGGGCGCGGTCAGCGCCGAGGTCGCGGCCGCCATGGCCCAGGGCGCGCTGATCCGCGCCAAGGTCGGCCTCGCCGTGGCCGTGACCGGGATCGCCGGGCCGGGCGGCGCCACCCCCGGCAAGCCGGTCGGGCTGGTCCATTTCGGCTTGGCCGTCCAGGGCATCGCCGCCCGCACCGAACGGCGCGTCTTCGCCGGCGATCGCACCGCCGTGCGGGCCCAGGCGCTGCGCCTGGCGCTGGAGCTGCTGCTGGCTGGGGCTGGGGCCGCGAAAACCGCATCCCAAACCGCTGATTGACGCGGCTTGCCGCTGGGCGGAGGGCACCGCATCATGTCCTGCGACCATCTGACGAAAGTATCGCGCCTGTGCGTGCGTCCCCGGCCCAAAGCCTCTGGCCATTCCTCGCCTTCGGCGCCTTGCTTCTATTGGCCTTTCCGGCTTCGGCGACCCCCACCTTCGAAAGCGCGCGATGCGTCTTCCCGGTGCCGCGCGGCGAGCGGGCGACCTGCGGCTTCGTCGCGGTGCCGGCCCATCGCGAGGGCGCGCGCGGCCGCGACATCCGCCTCTATGTCGCGGTGCTGCACAGCCAGGCCCCGTCGCCGCTGCCGGATCCGGTGATCTTCCTCAATGGCGGGCCCGGCGATGCCGCCTTTGGCGAAGATGCCGACACTTGGTGGCAGGCCAGCCGGCCGATCCGCGCGGCGCGGGACTTCATCGTCTTCGACCAGCGTGGCGTCGGCCAGTCCCGGCCCAGCCTGGATTGCCCGGAGCTGGACCGCATCGCCGACCGGAACTGGAAGCCGGGGCTGAGCCGGGCCGAGATCCTGGCGATGGAACGGCCCGCCGCGGCCGCCTGCCACGACCGCCTGATCCGGGGCGGCATCGACCTGTCCGCCTACACCACGGCGGAGGCGGCCGCCGATGTCGACGACATCGCCGCCGCCCTGAACTACGAGAGCTACAACCTGGTCGGCGTGTCCTATGGCAGCCGGCTGGCCCTGGCGGTGATGCGCGATTTCCCCGACCGGGTCCGCAGCACCGTGCTGGACAGTGTCTATCCGCCGGGGATCTTTGACCTCGACACCCAGCCGGCCCTGATCGCCCGGGTGTTCCGCCGGCTGTTCGAGGATTGCAAGACCGATACCGACTGCGAGACCGAGTACCCGCTGCTGGGGCCCCGTTTCGATGGCATGCTGGCGCAGCTTCGCGCCGCGCCGGAGACGATCCGCCATGGGCGGAAGTCGATCCGGGTCGATGACGGCATCGTGCTCGACGCGCTCTACGCCGCCTTCTACGACCCGACCACCCTGCCCGACCTGCCCGGGTTGACCGACAAGGTGGCGCGCGGCGATCTGGCCGCCCTGACGCCCTGGATCGGACCGGTGTTCAGCGGCGGCCCGAACCGTGCCGAAGGGCTGGCGCTGAGCGTCGCCTGCAGCGAGAGCTGGCCCTTCGCCACCCGCGACGCGCTGGCCGCCTCGGTGGCGGCCGCCGAGCCCTATGGCGGCGACGCCGCCTATGCCCTGGAGTGGCAGATCTGCGAGTCCTGGCACGTGCCGCCGATCTCGGCGGTCGACGCCGTGGCGGTGTCGAGCACGGTGCCGACCCTGCTGCTGACCGGCAGCTTCGATCCGATCACGCCGCCCGAATACGCCTACATCGCCGCGCAGACGCTGACCAACGGCCGGGTGATCGAGTTCCGGGCGGGGAGCCATTCGCTGCTGACCACGGAAGCCTGCGCGCCGCAGCTGGTCGCCCGCTTCATCGAGGCGCCGACGGCGCCGCTCGATGAATTCTGCCCGAACCGCACGCTGGGGCCGCGCTTCACCACCGCCGGGCTGGCGGATCAGCCGCCTTCGGCCGCCGCGGCGACGACCGAGGCGCGGTCGCCGTAAAGCGACCGCGCCCGGGTCTCGAAGGCCCCGACCATACGGCGGAAAGCCTCGTGGAACAGCGCGCCGATCAGGGTCTGCAGCATGCGCGACCGGAATTCGAAATCGACATAGAAGTCGATCTTGCAGCCGCCGGGATGCGGCTGGAAATGCCAGCGGTTGGTCAGCCTTTTCATCGGCCCGTCGACATAGGCGACATCGATCTGCCGGCCCGGCGTCAGGGTGACGCGGCTGGTGTATCGCTCGCGGATCATCTTGAAGCCGATGACGAGGTCGGCCATCAGCACATTGCCCTCGCGGTTGCGGATTCGGGCCCCCAGGCACCACGGCAGGAAGCTGGGATAGCTCTCGATATCCGCCACCAGCTCGTAGAGCTGTTCGGGGCTGTAGGGCAGGACGCGCGTTTCGGTATATGAGGGCATGATCGGTCTGCGGGGCGGTGTCGGCCTATAGATTAGACCGGCTCCGCCATCCCGCCAGTGCGACGTTGAGGCGCTCCGCGCCGGGGCGAGGTTCAGGCACCCCGCGCCAGGGCGACGAGGTCGATCGAGCCGGCGGCGGCGCCGAGCCGGGCCAGCCGCGCCGCCTTCAGCCGCTCGAAATCGGCCCCGGCATGGTAGGAGGACCGGGTCAGCGGCGAGGCCGAGATCATCAGGAAGCCCTTGGCCCGCCCGATCTTCTCGTGGCTCTGGAACTCCTCCGGCGTCACGAACCGGTCCAGCTTGGCGTGCTTCGGCGTCGGCTGCAGGTACTGGCCGATGGTCATGAAGTCGACATCGGCGGCGCGCAGGTCGTCCATCACCTGCCCGACCTCCTCCGCCGTCTCGCCCAGCCCGACCATGATGCCGGATTTGGTGAAGATGGTCGGGTCCAGCTCCTTCACCCGCGACAGCAGCTGCAGCGAGGTGAAATAGCGGGCGCCGGGCCGGATCGAGGGGTACAGGCGCGGGGCGGTCTCGAGGTTGTGGTTGAAAACGTCCGGTCGCGCTTCGACAACGATTTCAACAGCTCCCGGCTTGTTCTTGAAGTCAGGAGTGAGGATCTCGATGGTGGTGTCCGGCGACGCGGCGCGCACCGCGCGGATGGTCTCGGCGAAATGCCGGGCGCCGCCATCCTCGAGGTCGTCGCGGTCGACCGAGGTGATGACGATGTGGTTCAGCCCCAGCCGGCCGCAGGCCTCGGCGACATGCTGCGGCTCATGCGGGTCGAGCTGGTCGGGCCGGCCGGTGGCGATGTTGCAGAAGGCGCAGGCCCGGGTGCAGACCGAGCCCAGGATCATCACCGTGGCATGGCCCTTGGACCAGCACTCGCCGATGTTGGGGCAGGCCGCCTCCTCGCACACCGTGTTCAGCTTGAGGTCCCGCATCAGCTTGCGGGTCTCGTGATACTCGGGCGACACCGGGGCCTTCACCCGGATCCAGGCCGGCTTGCGCTGGATCGGGTTGTCCGGGCGGTTGGCCTTTTCGGGGTGGCGGAGATGCGGCTCTACAGCGGACATGGTCGTCCTTGCGGGGTCCTGGGCGGGGTCGCGGCCTGGCTCGGCGATACTCCCCCCAAAGATGGGGGAATATCGCGCGAAGCCAAGTTCGCTTTCATCAATAGTGGATTGCGCGGCCGTAAGCGTCCAGGACGCTCTCATGCATCATCTCGCTGAGCGTCGGGTGCGCGAAGATGGTGTGCATCAGCTCCGCCTCCGTCAGCTCGCCCGTCTTGGCGATGACATAGCCCTGGATCAGCTCGGTGACTTCCGCGCCGACCATGTGCGCCCCCAGCAACTCGCCGGTCTTGGCGTCGAACACGGTCTTGATCATCCCCTCGGGCTCGCCCATGGCGATCGCCTTGCCGTTGCCGACATAGGGGAAGCGGCCGACCTTGACCTCGCGCCCGGCCGCCTTGGCCTTGGCCTCGGTCAGGCCGACCGACGCCACCTGCGGCGTGCAGTAGGTGCAGCCCGGGATGTTGCCGACATCCATCGGGTGCGGATGCTGGCCGGCGATCTTCTCGACGCAGATCACGCCCTCGTGGCTGGCCTTGTGCGCCAGCCAGGGCGCGCCGGCGACGTCGCCGATGGCGTAGACGCCCGGCTCGTCCGTCTCGAGATAGGGGCCGACCACGATGTGGCCGCGATCGACCTTCACCTTGGTGTTCTCGAGCCCGATGTCCTCGACATTGCCGGTGATGCCGATGGCCAGGATCACCCGGTCGGCGGTGATCTTTTCGGTCTTGCCGCCGACCTCGATGGTGGCGGTGACGCTGTCGGCGCCCTTCTCCAGCTTCTGGGTCTTGGCGCCGACCAGGATGCGCATGCCCTGCTTCTCGAACTGCTTCTTGGCGAAGGCCGAGACCTCCTCATCCTCCACCGGCAGCACGCGGTCGAGCCGTCGGCCTCGAGCCCCGGCAGGTTCCGGGCCCGCGCGCCGGTGGCGACGATGATGTGCTTGGCCGACAGGGTCTCCTTGCCGCCGGCCTTCAGCGCCACCTCGACCTTGCCGCCGCCCAGCAGCTTCGCGGTGCCGTCGAACACCGGCACCTTGTTCTTCTTCAGCAGGTGCTTGACCCCGCCCGACAGCTGCGACGCGACCTTGCGCGACCGATCAACCACTTTCTTAAGATCGAAGGTGATGTCTTTGGCAGAGAAGCCATATTGGTCGAGATGCTTGAGCAGATGCGAGATCTCGGACGACCGCAGCAGCGCCTTGGTCGGGATGCAGCCCCAGTTCAGGCAGATGCCGCCGAGATGCTCGCGCTCCACGACCGCGGCCTTGAGCCCCAGCTGGGCGGCGCGGATCGCGGCGACATAACCACCGGGACCGCCGCCGATCACCAGGATGTCGAAGCTCGTATCAGCCACCGTTGGTTCTCCTTAGCTCCCTCCCCCATCCGGCGGCCGCGGTGTTCGAAGCCCTGATGCGGCG
>Ga0193743_1002058_pt1 | contig 14452 bp, 11 predicted proteins | sample L2c2metaG_FD_143038 | JGI IMG/M metagenome (GOLD analysis project Ga0193743, IMG submission 143038) | Soil microbial communities from a riparian zone of the East river system, Colorado, United States - L2c2 | ecosystem: Environmental > Terrestrial > Soil > Riparian zone | place: USA: East River... | reverse complement strand
ACCGAGCCATCGGTGTTGGCCGCGTGCACAGGTTGCCAGGCGGCCAGGCACAGGCCCACGGCGACGCACAATACGCCACGGCGCAGGACTCGCCTGCCTTGCTTCATTTGCCACATCGTCCCCACTCCCCAGGCAAAGTTATCTAAGTAGCTATTTCCTCGCGGTGTTGCTGCCCGCGCTTTCCGATGCGGGCGTTACTTCCTGCCACTTGAAGTCGTAGTCCCATTGGTCGAAGTACACATTGCCGCCCGACCACTCCACTTCGCCGCGCTGCAGATCAACGGTCTCGGAACGGAAATACTGCTTGGGCGGAACAAATGGCTGGCTGTAGTCGTCGTTGAAGGCGATGCGATAGGCATCCAGGCCGCCGAGGTAGAACCACTCGAGCGCATCGTCGCCAGGCTTTGCATTAGCGCCGGGGAGCAGGCGGCCGAAGGTGACGTCCACCGGAACCCAGCCATAGGGCGCGAAGTACACCTGGGCCCAGTCGTGGATGTTGTTGTAGGTACCGTCGGAGAACATCCAGCCCGACTGCCAACGCGTCGGGATGCCGTTCAAGCGCAGCAAGGTCATCAGCAGCAGCGTCTGCTCCCCGCAGTCGCCGTGACCGGCATGCAGGGTGTAATCGCTGATGTTGCTGATGGTGGAATACTCGCGTGCGCCAGCCCAGGGGATCTTGTCCACGGCGGCAAACAGCTTCTGCGCGATGCGGTAGGGGTTCTTCTCATCGCCCACCACACGGTGGGAAAACGCGCGCATGTCCGGGGTGAAAACGATATGAGGCGCGCGTTCGGCAACGAAAGGCGCAAGTTCCGGAGTGATGTGTTCGCGCGTCACTTTGGCCGCATCGATACTGTTGTAGCGCGCGTAGAGCGTGACCTCGTAGGTCACGGCAAAGATCGTGGGCTTGCCCGCTTGCGCCGGTTTCTCAAGATACGCGGTGCGCTGCAAGGCAGACTCGGCGGCGAGCTTCGCGCCGGCGGGGGTGCTGTCCACCAGTTGGACGTTTTCCTGCTGGCCGGCAATGGCGCGCGGGAAAGGTACCCACGCCCGCACCGTCTGCCCGGCCGGCACGGCATCGGCGTCCACCGTGATCGTATGCGTCACCCTTACGCGGTGCGGAAGGACGCTGGTCGCGTGGCTTGCGAGCGCTACGGCACGCACCTTGCGGTGGTAATCGTTGAGTACTTCGTTGGGGCCGTCGCCGATGGGTGTTTGCACCTTGCGCCTGGCGACGGCTTCCGGGCTCAAGCGAAACAGGTTGCCGGGCGAGCGTTTGAAGTACAGCGTCTTGCCATCGATCACCCGCTTCTCGAACAGGCCGGCAGCGTCGATCAGGATGCGCCGCATGCGCTCGCGCTGGAATGCCAGGGCGTCGCGCGTGGGTGCGTCCAGTTGACCCTTGGCCAGATCACCGTCGATCAGCGTCTGCGCCTGGTGGAAGTCCCCGGCGTCAATCAGCGCGATGGCGCGGGTGACGTCGGGATTTTCCTGCGCACCGGCTGCGGTGCCGGCGATGCCCAGCAGCAGGAACAAGCCGCCGATCCGCAGGAAGCTGCGAACCCGCGCCGCGTGGAACCACCCTGGCCTGGCCATGTTCACCGATGGAATCCCTCTTCAAGCCGACGCCGCGCGCCGCCTCCCGAAAAGGCTGTGTAACATGCTTGCAAACCGCGGTCAATAATTTATGCTTCGGCCATACTGTCTAGGAATAGCTATTCCTAACCACCAGGGTCCGCCGCGTCGCGCCGGGCCGAAAGGGAACTCATGATCCAGTCGGTGTGGCCGTACCTTGCCGTGATGCTGCTGGCCGCAGGACTCTGGCCCGCCGTGGAACGGCGCAGCGGCTGGAAAGTCTTCGAGGTGCTCCCGCCGATCGTGCTGACCTACCTCATGGTCACGGCACTCTCCGTGGCCGGACTCTGGTCGGCCAGTGCCGAAATACACGCGGCACAAGGCATGCTGGTATCGCGACTGGTGCCGGCGCTGCTGTTCCTGCTGATGATCAACTGCGACCTGCGCGCCATCATCGCGCTGGGTCCCCGCGTGCTGGCGGTGTTTTTCTCGACCTCCGTCTGCCTGTTCACCGCCTTCGTCGCCACCTTCCTGATGTACCGCCACTGGTTGCCTGGCGATGCATGGAAGCCGCTGGCCTCGCTGAGCGGCAGCTGGATGGGCGGCACGGCCAACATGATCGCGGTGAAGCAGGCGGTGGGCATGTCCGATACCTCGCTTGCCACCACTTTGCTCACCGATGCGCTTTGTTACTCGATGTGGGTCGTGGTGTTGTTTTCCGTCGCGCGGATGGCGCCGGCCTTCAATCGCTGGACACGCGCCACGTCCAGTGCCGACATGGCCGTGGCCGAAACAGTCGTACGTGGCCCGGCGCACTGGTCGGACGTTCTCATGTGGCTGGGTGGCGCCTTGCTGGTAGCCGCAGGCTCCGCCTGGCTGGGCGATCGCCTGCCTTTGACCAGCATGGTTTCGGCCACCACCTGGACCATCCTGATCGCCACGGTGGCGGGCCTTGTTGCGGCACACACGCGATTGGCCCGGCTCCCCGGCGCCGGCACGCTATCCAGCGCGCTGCTGATCAGCGTGGTGGCCGTGCTGGCCTCGCAAAGCAGCTTCGATGGGATCGCCGCGGCACCGGTGTACCTGCTGTGCGGGGTGACGATCATTGCCATCCATGCCGTGTTGCTGTCGTTGGTCGCACGGATGTTCCACTTCGACCTGTACCTTTGCGGCATCGCTTCACTGGCCCACATCGGCGGCGTGGCCGCCACGCCGGTATTGGCCGCCACGTATTCGCGGTCGCTTGTGCCGGTGGGCGTCCTGCTGGCGCTGCTGGGCTATATCCTCGGTACCGGCTTCGGCCTTCTGGTGGCGTCGGTGTTGTCCAGGCTGGCTTTTTGAGGAGTCTTCAACCCATGCGAACGCTCAAATCCTGCCTCATAGCCTGCGCCCTGGCGTTAACCCTCGGCACGATGCCGCTTCATGCCCAGGCGGCTTTCAGCGTGCCGCCCTCAGGCGTGCTGGGCATCGACGACGCCAAGCTCTCGCCTGATTTCTGGCTCGCGCACCTGGCTGATGCCGATCACGTGGTGATAAATGCCAGGGCCATCGATGCACTGAACCAGAAAGTGCTGGCGCAGGATCCGTCGATGCATGACATCCGCGCGCTTGATGCGAACCTGACGGGCGACCAGGTGAAGGGCTGGATCAACAAGCTCGCCAAGTGGCCGGACCGCCCGCTCTACGACGTCCACGGCCAGGAAGTGCCCAAAGCCACCATCGACGCGGCATTCGCCAACCGCGCGCTCGATGCAGTCCCTGCCCAGTCACCCACGCGTTTCGGCATGGCCGTCCGTCGCACGGCGTTGCGGAGCGTGCCGACGGACATGCGCGTGTTCAGCCATGCCGACGACACCGATATCGACCGCTTCCAGGAGAGCGCCCTGTTCCCGGGCGATCCGGTAGTGATCGCCCATGCCAGCGGCGATGGCCGTTGGCTGTTCGTAGTGAGCCCGCGGTATGCGGCCTGGGTGTGGGCGCAGGACATCGCCGAAGGGCGCCGCGACGACATCCTGGCCCATGTCGATGCCACGCCCTATCGCATCATCACTGGCGCCAAGCCCCGTACGGTGTTCACGCCTGAAGCGCCCGCCGTGTCGGAACTGCAACTGGACATGGGCACACGCGTTCCGCTGGACACCACCCTGCCTGCCGACCAGGCGGTAAACGGCCAGGGCCCCTATACCTCGTGGGTGCTCAGCCTGCCCGTGCGCAAACATGACGGCTCACTTGCCTTCGCCCCTGCCCTGCTGCAGCGGAACCAGGACAGCAGCGCCGATTACCTGCCGCTCACACGGGCCAACATCATTCGCCAGGCCTTCAAGTTCCTGGGCGAGCGCTACGGTTGGGGGCATGCCTTCAACGGCCGGGACTGCAGCGGGTTTGTTTCAGACGTATACCGCAGCATGGGCGTGCAGATGCCGCGCAATACGCGCGACCAGAGCATCAGCCCCGCCCTGCAGCACACCGTATTCGGCCCTGCCGACAAGCACGATGCGCGGGTAAAGGCCGTGCTTGCCATGGACGTGGGCGACATGATCTACATCCCCGGCCACGTGATGATGGTGATCGGCAAGGTCGATGGCCAGCCGTATGTGATCCACGACGTATCGGGCATGAGCTACGTGCAGGCCGACGGCAGCATGCGCCGGGTGAAGCTCAATGCGGTATCGCTCACGCCGCTGCTGCCGATGATGGCCAACGCGAAGGAATCCTTCGTCGACCACATGACCAGCATCGTGCGCATCCGGCCGTGATCGATCATCCCTCTTCCAAGAATAACGAGACAAAGACGTCCCCATGAAAATCACCGACATCCAGTTCGGCATGCTGCGGGTACCGTTGAAGACACCCTTCAAGACGGCGCTGCGCACGGTCAAGAGCATCGAAGACATCGTGATCATGGTGAACACCGATACCGGCAACGTCGGTTACGGCGAGGCTCCGGCAACGGCGGTCATCACCGGTGACACGCATGGTTCGATCATCGATGCCATCCGCCACTACATCGCGCCGCGCCTGATGGGCCAGGACGTGGCCGACCTCAACCATCTCACCCAGTTGATCCAGGGTGCGATGGAAAAGAACTCCAGCGCCAAGGCGGCGGTGGAGATCGCCATCTACGACCTCTGGGGCCAGCTCTACGGCGCGCCACTGTACAAGCTGCTGGGCGGCGGCGACCCGGCGATCACCACTGACATCACCATCAGTGTGGACTACATCGACAAGATGGTAGCCGACTCCATCGCCGCGGTGGACCGGGGCTTCGAGTCGCTGAAAATCAAGGTGGGCAAGGATATCGGCGTGGACATCGAGCGAGTGCGCGCCATCTATGCGGCGGTCGAGAACCGCGCACTGCTGCGCCTTGATGCCAACCAGGGCTGGACGGCCAAGGAAGCGGTATTTGCCCTGAACACGCTCGAAGACGCCGGCGTCCGCCTGGAACTGGTGGAGCAACCGGTGAAGGCGCGGGATCTTGCCGGCATGCGCTATGTCACCGAGCGCGTGCACACGCCGATCATGGCCGATGAAAGCGTGTTCGGCCCGATGGAGGTGATCGAGCTCATCCGCATGCGCGCGGCCGACATCATCAACATCAAGCTGATGAAGACCGGTGGCATCTCCAACGCCATCCGCATCGCCGACATCGCCGGCATGTTCGGCGTGGAATGCATGATCGGCTGCATGCTCGAGACAAGCATCAGCGTGGCGGCAGCCGTGCACGTGGCGGTAGCCCATGCCAACGTGATCACCAAGGTGGATCTCGACGGGCCGTCGCTTTGCCAGTACAACCCCGTGGACGGCGGGGTGATCTTCAACGAGTCGGAAATTTCCGTGACCGACGCGCCCGGCCTTGGCATCCGCGAAATCCGCGGATTGGAACCGTGTCCCTGAAGGCCGCCCCATGTCGCCCCTGGTCAAAATCCGTTCCGAACGCGACCGCATGTCGGCGGTGGAGCGGCGCATCGCCGACTTCATCCTGGAAAACGCGCAGTTGCTGCGCGACTATTCCTCGCAGCAACTGGCCAACGCCCTGGGGATCAGCCAGTCGAGCGTGGTGAAGTTCACCCAGAAGCTCGGCTTCCGCGGTTATCCCGACCTCAAATTCTCGGTAGGGGAAACCATTGCCCGCAGCGAGAACGGTGATGGCGGGCCAATCTCCGAGCCGGCACCTGTCAGCGAGGGATCGAGCGCGGTGGCGACCCTGTGGCGGCGGAAAACCGAAGCGGAAGAAGCCACCCGCCTGATCAATGCGCCCGAGTCGCTCGACGCCACGGTGGCCGCGCTGGCCCGTGCCGGCGCCAACGGACGTGTATTCATCATCGGGCTGGGCGAAGACGACCTTTACGCCCGGGGTTTCGCCCTGAAACTTTCGCTGCTGGGCATCCTGGCCGTGCACAGTTTCGACGCCTCACGCATGGCATCGAACGTATCGGCCGCCAAGCCCGGCGACGTGCTCCTGGTGTTCTCCGAGCACGGGCGGCACCCGGCGCTGTACAAGATCGCCCGTTTCTTCCATGAGCGGCGAGGCCAGGTGGTGACCGTCACCCGGCATACCTTGAACCCCCTGCGCGCGATCGCCGACATCGCACTGGTGGTGTCGGCCCACGACGAGCAGCCGCATGTGCAATCGCTGGTGTACCAGTCGTCGCTGCAACACCTTCTGGACGGCCTGTTCATGCGTCTTTGCGAGGAGGACGACGACCGCCATGCGCAACTGGTGGCCAACCTCGAGCGCATCGGCCAGATGCTCGAACCATGACCCGGAACAGGCCTTCGCGCATGCCACGATCGATGATCCAGCGAATGGTGCTTCTTCTTGTAGGCCTATTTGCCACGCTGGCGTGCGCGACCACCGCCACCCACCTGCCCTGGGCCAATGCACGGCAGATGGTGGTGGTAACGGTGCCGGGCTGGGACAGCACGCAGGGCAAGCTACGCACCTATGAACAACACGACGGCCGCTGGCGCGAAGTAGGCACGGCCGCAGCGGTGGTGATCGGCAAGGGTGCGGCCTGGGGCGTAGGCCTGAACGAGCAACCCTCCGGCGGACCGACCAAGCACGAAGGCGATGGCCGCAGCCCGGCGGGAGTGTTCCGAATCGGCCAGGCGTTCGGCTATGCCGGCACGGCGGCCACCGCGATGCCGTACCGGGCACTAAGCGCTACCGACTATTGCGTGGATGTCAGTGGCTCGCCGCTGTACAACCGCATCGTGGATGCACGGCAGGTCGGCGAGAAAGCCGTGGCTGGAGCCACCGAGGACATGCGGCGTGATATCCACGACAACGGTGATCACGCTTACCGGCTAGGCTTCGTCATCGAACACAATCCCGATGGCCGCGTCGGCGCCGGCAGCTGCATCTTTGCCCACCTGTGGAAGACCCCCAGTTCACCGACCGTGGGCTGCACGGCCATGGCCGACGGGACCATGGACCGTTTGCTGGCGTGGCTCAAACCCGAAGGCAAGCCGGTGATCGTGTTGCTTCCGGAAGCGGAATATGCGCGCCTGCGCATGGCATGGAACCTTCCCGCACTGTGAGCACCATGATCGACGCCGATGTGATCGTCCTGGGCGCCGGCATGGCCGGAGCCTCGGTGGCCTGGTTCCTGGCGCCGCATGCGCGCGTGCTGGTACTCGAACGCGAAGCCTATGCCGGCATGCACTCGACCGGCCGTTCGGCGGCGCTGTTCTGCGAAACCTATGGGTCGACCCAGGTACGTGCACTCACCCGCGCCACGCGGCCCTTCCTGGACCACCCACCGGCGGGCTTCGCCTCACATCCGATCCTCACCCCGCGCGGCGCGCTGGTGATCGGCACCAGCGAACAGTCCGACCACGTACTGGCCCAGTATGAAGAGAACCGTGCGCTTACCCGGGTGGAGCTGATCGATGGCGATGCCGCTCGCGCCAGGGTACCGGTGTTGCGACCCGAGGCGGCCGTGGTCGGCATGTTCGAGGCGGGCGCCGCCGACATCGACGTGAACGAATTGCACCAGGGTTTCCTGCATGGGCTGAAGTCGCGCGGCGGTGGCCTTCGCATGGGCGTGGACACGGCCCATCTCGAGCGCAGCCAGGGCCATTGGCTGGTGACGGACGACAACGACACCGTCTATCGCGCGCCTGTCCTGGTGAACGCCGCGGGTGCCTGGGCCGACGAGGTGGCGCGCCTGGCCGGTGTGTCGCCCATCGGGCTTCAACCCAAACGCCGTACGGCCTTCCTGTTTGATCCCCCAACGGGTATCGACACGGCGGCGTGGCCGTTCGTCACGGGCGCTGACGAAGATTTCTATTTCAAACCCGATGCCGGCCTGCTGCTGGGCTCGCCGGCCAACACCGACCCCGTGCGGCCTCACGACGTGCAGCCGGAAGATTTCGACATCGCCTTAGGGATCGACCGCATCGAACGGGCCACCACGATGACCATCCATCGCCCCCGCCGCAGTTGGGCAGGCCTGCGATCGTTCGTCCCCGATGGCGACCTGGTGGGCGGGTTCGATCCGCATGCGGAAGGGTTCTTCTGGCTGGCGGCACAAGGCGGCTACGGCATCCAGACATCGGCCGCGATGGGCGAGGCGTGCGCGCACCTGGTGCTCCGGCGCGCACTGCCCTCCCACCTGTCCGACGCCGGCATTGGCGAATCGATGCTGGCGCCCCGTCGCTCCTCGACCGTCTGACGAACGGAGCCGGGGTCAGAGTCATGACTCTGACCCCCAACCCGCTAACCCGCCGACGCGATCACCCTAGAGCCAGCGCCCGAAGCGGCGGATGTAGAGCATCTTCATCAGCTGGGTGAGCACGCAGTAGCACAGCAGCGTCACCGCCAGGTAGCCGAAGTACACGCCAGGTAGCGGCACCAGGCCGATCTTCGCGCCCAGCAGCGAGAACGGCAGGTACATGCCCACCACCATGATCGCCGCGGTGAGCGCCAGCACGGGCGCCGCGGCGATGCTCTGCACGAACGGGATGCGCCGCGTGCGGATCATGTGCACCACCAGGGTCTGCGACAGCAGGCCCTCGATGAACCAGCCGGACTGGAACAGCGACTGGTGCTCCGGGCCATTGGCGCCGAACACGTGCCACATCAGCCAGAACGTGGTGATGTCGAAGATGGAGCTCACCGGGCCGATCCACAGCATGAAGCGGCCGATGTCACCGGCATCCCATTTGCGCGGCTTGCGCAGGTATTCCTCGTCCATGCGGTCGAAAGGGATGGCCAGCTGTGACAGGTCGTACAGCAGGTTCTGCACCAGGATCTGCAAGGGCAGCATCGGCAGGAATGGCAGGAATGCACTGGCCACCAGCACGCTGAACACGTTGCCGAAGTTCGAGCTGGCGGTCATCTTGATGTACTTCATGATGTTGCCGAAGGTGATCCGTCCTTCGATCACACCTTCTTCGAGCACCATCAGGTTCTTCTCAAGAAGAATGATGTCGGCCGACTCCTTGGCGATATCGGTGGCGGTATCCACCGAGATGCCGACGTCCGCCTCGCGCAGCGCGGGCGCGTCGTTGATGCCGTCGCCCAGGAACCCGACCGTGTGGCCCTGGCGCTGCAACGACTTCACCACGCGCGCTTTCTGCAGCGGGGACATCTTGGCGAACACCGTGGTGCGGGCCACCATGGCATCGAGCGCCGCATCGTCCAGCGCCTCGATGTCGCGGCCCAGGGCTGAATGCTCCACGTCCAGGCCCACCTCCGCGCAGATCTTCCGCGTCACCGCCTCGTTGTCGCCAGTGATCACCTTGACCGCCACGCCGTGGTGGTTGAGCGCCTTGATCGCGGTGGCGGCCGAATCCTTCGGTGGATCCAGGAAGGCCAGGCAACCCACGGCGGTAAGGCCGGATTCGTCGGCCACGCTATAGGGGCGGTTGTGCGCGGTGTGGTGGGCGATGGCCACCACCAGCACGCGCAAGCCGTCTTCATTGAGGTCACGGGTCATCGCGCGAATTTCGCGGCGACGCTCATCGGTAAGCTCGATCACCTCGCCGCCGATGCGCGCGCGACTACAGATGGAAAGCATTTCCTCCACCGCGCCCTTGCAAACCAGCAGGTGCTGCCCATCGTTGCCCGACACCACCACCGACATGCGGCGGCGCTGGAAGTCGAACGGAATCTCATCGACGATGTGGTAGCGCTCGGCGATGGGCTCGAGGTCACGGTGCGAGAGCACCGCCTTGTCCATCAGGTTCTTAAGGCCCGTCTGGAAGCGGCTGTTGAGGTAGCCGAATTCCAGCGCCTCGTCCGATTCCTCACCATCCAGGTCCAGGTGGCGTTCCAGCACGATCTTGTCCAGGGTGAGCGTGCCCGTCTTGTCGGTGCACAGCACATCCATCGCGCCGAAGTTCTGGATCGCATTCAGGCGCTTGACCACGACCTTGCGGCGGCTCATGGCCAGCGCGCCCTTGCCCAGGTTCGCGGTGACGATCAGCGGCAGCATCTCGGGGGTAAGGCCCACCGCCACCGACAGGGCGAACATCGCGGCGTTGAGCCAGTCGTGCTTGTCCAGTCCGTTGATCACGAAGACTACGGGCACCATCACCGCCATGAAGCGCAGCAGTAGCCAGCTGACGCTCTTCACGCCGCGATCGAAGCTGGTCTGCACGCGCTGGCCGGACAGGCTGCGCGCCAGCGAACCCAGATACGTGCGCTCACCGGTAGCCACCACCACCGCCGTGGCCGTGCCGCTGACCACGTTGGTGCCCATGAAGCAGACGGTGGGCAGGTCCAACGGATTGCTGGTGTCACCTTCGCCGGCGGCGGCGATCTTCTCCACCGGCAGCGACTCACCGGTGAGGATCGCCTGGCTGATGAACAGATCCTTGGCGGTAAGCAGCCGAAGGTCCGCCGGCACCATGTCGCCGGCACCCAGATGCACGATGTCGCCGGCCACCAGTTCTTCCACTGGCACTTCGATGCGCTCGGAATGGCCGTCTTCCGCCCGGCGGGTGGCCGTGGCGGTATTGCGCACCATCGCTTTCAACTTTTCCGACGCCTGCGACGAGCGGAACTCCTGGGTAAAGCTCAGGAGCACGCTGATGCTCACCATCACGCCGATGATGATCGGCCCGGTGAGATCGTCCTCGGTGAACAGCTGGACGAAGGCCAGTACCAGCAACACGATGATGAACGGGTTGTTGAAGGCGCGCAGCAGCTGCAGCGCCCAGTGCGGGGGCTTTTCGTGGGAAACACGGTTGGCGCCGTCACGGTCCAGGCGCTCGGAGATGTCGTCCTCGCCCAGGCCCTTCAGGCTGGTATCGAGGGCCTGCAACAGCTCGGCGTTGGGGCGGAATGCTTCCTGCGTGGCGGCGCTGCGGCCGGCGGGCGCGGCAGCCGTCGTGGTCTTCAAATTCATGGATTACGCATCCTGGTGCACCGCTCGACTTTCGCACCGGGACGGTGAGTCGTCATAGGGACGACATTTTCCGGTCGAAAAGCGACGTTTCGATGAATCGGCGCGCACCGTGCCCTGCATGGCCGGCGCGCTCGCTAGAAACGGGGTTCATCAGGCGTGGGTAGATCGCGGCGAGGCGAGCGCATCTCCACGGGGACGCGGCACCGTGATCGTGCGCGGCGGCTGGGCACGGCGGGCCGCGGCGCGACGGCGCGCCAGGGCGAAAGCGAGGCGGCGGCCGAACATACGGGCGCCGGACAGATCGATGGTGAGCTTCATGGCCCATCTCCTTTCTATGCAGGTGCCCAGGGCACCCGCCAGGAGTGGGCCGGACCTTCCTAGACGCGGAAAGCGCCGGCCGACCGGGAGCGGTCGCCGAGGGCGTTCAAATTGTTCGACGCCGGCATCCGAGGCACGCGGTTGCCGACGTAGCGACTAGGGGTGTCGTCCATAGCTCTTGGTGTGTTGAACACAGGCCCGGTGGGCGCTTGCGGCGCCGTGGGCGCGCGCATTGTTGCGCTGCGCCAGGGGGGTGTCAAGCGCGTATTCATCCGGAGATCGCCAGCCTTTCGGAACGGTACAGCCAGGCCGTCACGCCGACGGCCACGGCCGCCGCCGCGAACCCGCTGGCCAGCACCAGGCCCAGCTCCTGCCCGCTCACCATCTGCCCGCGCAACACCTTGATGATGCCGAGGTTCTGCCCCAACAGCGGCACCGCGTACATCCAGGTCACGGCCTTGATCGGCAGCACCGACAGCATGGCGCTGGGCAGCACCGGGATGATCATCAGGATGGAAAGATAGGTCTGCGCTTCGCGATAGCTTTTGGCGAACGCGGCCACCATCGACTGCAGGGCCGCCAGCAGTACCACCAGCGGCAGCATCAGCAATAGGACCGTACCTGCGAAGTGGAACCCCAGGTCCAGCACCATGCCGATGCGATCGAAGGGGATGAACAGGCCCGCCGTGGAGAACGCCGCCAGGGTGAGCAACAGGCTGACCATGGAAAATGCACAGATCGCCAGCAGCTTGCCCGCAAGAATCTGCGACCGGGGCACGGGATTGGCAAAGAGGGGCTCCAGCGACTGGCGTTCGCGCTCGCCCGCCGTGAGGTCGATGGCCAGGTACATGCCGCCGAGGAACACCGTAAGCACGAAGAAGTACGGCAGGAACGAGAACATCAGCGCCGCGCGGGATTGCGACGTCGCCTGATCGCGCTCGGCCACCTGCACCGGCCACGCCGTGGTCGGCGACAGGCCGCGGGCGATCAGCCGCATGGCACCCTCGCGCTTGGCATAGAGCTCGATGGCCTGCCTCACCCGCTGCACTGCCGTATTGGCATCGCGCTGGGAAGAGTCGTAGATCACCTCCACCTGCACGCCCTCGCCCTTGCTCCATGATTTGGCGTAGTCGGGCGAGATGCGCAACACCAGGTCGGCGTCCTGGGCCACCACGGCACCTTCCGGATCGCTCACCGGCGCCTTGGCGTCGATGCCGATGCCCTTCATCGCCGCCACGAAGTTCGGCGCGTACTGCGCGCCCACCACCGGCACGGCGATCGGCTTGTCGGCCTTCTCCAGTTCCCGGTTCACCACGATGTTCATCAGCATGATGAACATCACCGGGCCCAGCAGGGGGCCGGTGATCAATGCGCTGGTGATGGTGCGGCGGTCGCGCAGGTTCTCGCGCACCTCTTTGAGGAATACCGTGATCCAGGGGCTCATGCGGCAAGGCCCTCGTCGGTACCGATGATGCTGACGAAGGCGTCCTCGAGGTTGGCCTGGCCGGTTTGCTCGCGCAGGGCGTCGGGCGTTTCATCGGCCACCACGCGGCCCTTGGCGATCACCACGATACGGTCACACAACGCACCCACCTCCTGCATGATGTGGCTTGAGAACAGCACGCAACGCCCCTCGTCGCGCAGCTGGTTCATGAAGCGGCGCATGGCGCGCGTGGCCATCACGTCCAGGCCGTTGGTGGGTTCGTCCAGGATCACGTTGCGCGGATCGTGGATCAGCGCCCGTGCGATCGCCGTCTTCACCCGCTGCCCTTGCGAGAACCCCTCGGTACGCCGGTCGGCGATGTCTTCCATCTCCAGCGCTTTCACCAGGGCATCGCGGCGGCGGCCAAGGTCGGCCTCGGGCACGCCATGCAGCCGGGCGAAGTAGTCGATGTTCTCCCGCGCGGTCAGGCGCTTGTAAAGGCCACGGGCATCGGGCAGAACGCCCAGTGCGCGTCGCACGGCGAGCGGATCGCGGGCGGCATCCACACCGTCCACCAGCACCTGGCCCTGGTCGGGGTTCATCAGTGTGTACAGCATGCGCAGGGTGGTGGTTTTACCCGCGCCATTGGGACCCAACAGGCCCGTGATCTGCCCGTCGCGGGCGGTGAAGCTGACGCCGTCCACGGCCTTCACCGTGCCGAACGCCTTGTATAGGGACTTGACCTCGATCATGGCGTGGCTCCGTTGAATCCGACGAAGACGGGAATCGGCCCCACCCGTTCAAGGCAGGTGGTGTCCAGCAATTTGGGCGAGAGCTTGTCGATGAAGTCATCGACCACCCGCGGCATGCAGCCGCGGCCGATCACGTTGTGGCCCTGGCCCTTGAGTACCAGGTGGCGCGCGTTGGACAAGCCTTTGAGCACTTCGTCGCCGTAGCGCGGCGGGGTGACGGGGTCGTACTCGCCCGACATCAGCAGCGCGGGCTTGTCGGTCTTGAGCGGGTCGTGGAAGCCCGCCGGGCGCGCGCCGTGCGGCCAGATCGAGCAGGCCGTCTTGAAGGCCTCGATCATCTTGTCGCCCAGGATGGTGTCGGCGTCCTGCGGGCGCGAGGTAAGCAGGTCCGCGTCTTCGGAGCAGATCACCGAATACTGCATGCCGCCGTCCATGGTGTCACCAAGGTCACCGGTGAGGAGCTTGGCTTGCCCCAACAGCGGGCCCACATCGCCATGCGCGGCGGCGTCGATCGACAGCGGCAGGAGCGCTGCGGTTTCCGGGCCATAGGCAAACATGCGCACCACCGTGGCCAGCGCGAACTCGTTGAGGTTGCGCTTCACCGATTCATAGGTCTGCGGATCGCGGAAGCTCACCTGGTGCGGATTGGCGCGCAGGGCGTCGCGCAATTGGAAGAGCGTCTGGTAGGTATCGCCGAAGCGGTCGTGGCAGGCCTTGGCGGCCGTGCAGCGGGCGAACTGGGCCTTCAGCGCGGCGTCCAGGTTCACCGCGAACTCTTCGCCCAGCACCAGCGAATTGGGCGCCACGCCATCAAGCACGAGGCTGCGCACGCCCTCCGGATGCGAGGCTGCGTATCGCTGGGCCACACGCGTGCCGTAGGAAATTCCCACCAGGTTGAACTGCGGGGAACCCAGCGCCTTGCGGGCGTCCTCGAGGTCTGCCACGGCATCGGTCGTGGTGTAGAAGCGGGGATCGGCATCCTTGCTCACTTTGTCCAGGCAGGCCTGGGTTTCCTTGCGCAAGGAAAC
>Ga0193743_1002057_pt1 | contig 14456 bp, 18 predicted proteins | sample L2c2metaG_FD_143038 | JGI IMG/M metagenome (GOLD analysis project Ga0193743, IMG submission 143038) | Soil microbial communities from a riparian zone of the East river system, Colorado, United States - L2c2 | ecosystem: Environmental > Terrestrial > Soil > Riparian zone | place: USA: East River... | reverse complement strand
CACCGGACAGGACCTACCTCTCCCGGCGCACGTCGAAGGCGTGCGGCTCGGGGGAGCCCGCGTAGTGCTGGCCGCGCATCCGGCACCAGGCCGGGATGTCGGAAGCCGCGGCCGGGTCGTCGGCCAGCACCCGCAGCGTGGCGCCGACCGGCAGCTCCGGCAGCCGGCGGGCCAGCGCGATCACCGGCAGCGGGCAGCGCTGGCCGCGGCAGTCGAGCGTTTCCAAGATCACAGATTCCCCACTCCGGCCTCGGCGCGCAGGTCGGCGACGATGCCCGGCAGTTCGGCCAGGAACCGGTCGACCTCGGCGTCGGTGCTGTCCCGGTGCAGTGAGACCCGTACGTTGCCGTGCGACAGCACGCCCATCGCGACCAGCACGTGGCTCGGCGTCAGCGTCGACGAGGTGCACGACGAGCCGGACGAGACGGCGAAGCCGCGCCGGTCCAGGGCGTGCAGCAACGCCTCGCCGTCGACGTAGAGGCAGGAGAACGTCACCAGGTGTGGCAGCCGGTCGACCGGGTCGCCGACCACCTCCACATCGGGCACGGTGGCGGCCACCGTGGACCGGATCCGGTCGACCAGCGCACGGTGCCGTTCGGCCAGCGCCGCCGCTTCCGTGGTCGCCGCGCGCAGCGAGGCCGAGGCGGCCACCACGGCCGGCAGGTCGGGGGTGCGGTCGGTGCGATCGTCGGTCGGGCCCGGCGGCAGAAAACGAGTGCCCTTGCGCACAACCAGCAGACCGATCCCGGGCGGTCCGCCCCATTTGTGGGCACTCGCGGTGAGGAGAGACCAGCCCTCCGGCACCGGCACCCGGCCGACCGACTGCGCAGCGTCCACATAGAGCGGCACGCCGTGCTGGCCGCACGCCTCGGCCGCCGCGGCGACCGGCTGCACGGTGCCAACCTCGTGGCTGGCGCTGATCAGCGCGGCCAGCGCGGTGCCGGGCGCCGCGACAGCCGCCGTGAAAGCCTCGAGGTCGACCCGGCCGACCCGGTCGACGCCGACCTCGCGCGCGCTGCCACCGGCGGCGACGTGCTGCTCGGCGGCGTGCAACACGGCCGAATGTTCGATCGCGGAGTGCGTGAAACCGTTGCCTGCGCGGGCCCGGCCGGCCAGGCCGCCGAGTACGGCCGCGTGCGCCGCCGCCGTGCCGCCTGCGGTGAACGACAACTCGTCCGGGCGTACCCCGAGCACCTCGGCAGTGGCGCCGCGGGCGGCGTCGAGCAGCTGGCGGGCCCGCCGGGCGCGCGAATAGAGCCGGGCCGGATCGGCCCAGCCGTCGTCGAGCGCTGCGGCAAACGCCTGCCGTGCGGCCGGGTGCAGCGGTGCCGCGCTCGCGGTGTCGAAGTAGGCCTCGGTAACCCTCACGATCAAACGTTATCCCCGGCGGCACGCCGACCCCCGGAGCGCTATGCGGACCTTGGTCGAGTAATCTGCGACCGTCGGTGACGGCAGGTACGAGAGGGGCAGGACCACAAGGTGTCCGCTAAGCGTTCGAAAGCGCGGCCGGCAGCCGTCCGGTTGGCCGCCCTCGCCGTCACCGGTGCGGTGCTGGTGCTGCTGTCCGGTTGCGACGTCGGCAGTCACGTCGACGGTTTCGGTTGGCCGCAGAACGGCATCACCGAGCAGTCCAAGCGGATGTACGACCTGTGGATCGGCTCGGTTGTCGCGGCGCTGATCGTCGGCGTCTTCGTCTGGGGCCTGATCTTCTGGTGCGTGATCCGCTACCGCAAGCGTGGCGAGAAGCTGCCGGTGCAGACCCGGTTCAACATGCCGATGGAGTTCCTCTACACCATCGCGCCGGTCCTGGTGGTCTCGGTTCTCTTCTACTACACGGCGATCGTGCAGACCGACGTCAACCGCACGACCACCAACCCGGCCGTGACCCTCGAGGTCGAGGCGTTCAAGTGGAACTGGCAGTTCAACTACCAGGACGGCCCGACCGAGGGCGCCCGGGTTGGCAAGACCGTCACGTCCACGCTGGGCACTACCGAGATCATCCCGGTGCTGGTGCTGCCGACCGGCCGCACGATCCGGTTCGAGGAGACCAGCCACGACGTCATCCACTCGTTCTGGGTGCCGGAGCTGCTGTTCAAGCGCGACGTGTTCCCGGGCAACGTGCGCAACGTCTTCGAGGTCACGATCGACCAGACGGGCGCCTACGTCGGCCGCTGCGCCGAACTCTGCGGCACCTACCACTCGATGATGAACTTCGAGTTGCGCGCCGTCTCCGGCGACGACTACGACAAGTTCCTCGCCGCGAAGCAGGGCGGGCAGAGCACCCAGCAGGCCCTCCAGTCGATCGGCCAGGACCCGCTGGCGTCGACCACGTCGCCCTTCCCGACGCGGCGTGACCAGTCGAACTTCAACCCGGCCGGCGCCGGGGCCGGCACGGGGAGCTGAGAGGCCGCCATGCGCACCGAATGGAAACTGTTCAGCGTCATCTCCGCCTTCCTGTTCGTCGCCACGGTCGTGTACGCGTTCTGGACCAACGCAGAGAGCACCGGCATCGACTGGGTCGGCACGGTCGCGCTCTCGCTGAGCTTCCTGCTCACCACGATGTGCGGCGGCTTCTTCTGGTTCGTCAGCCGGCGCATCGAGCCGCGCCCGGAAGACCGCTCCGACGGTGAGATCGCCGACGGCGCCGGCGAGATCGGCTTCTTCAGCCCGGGCAGCTATTGGCCGTTCGGCATCGCGCTGGCCGCCACGATCGCCGGCCTCGGCCTGGTGTTCTGGCAGGTCTGGCTGCTGGCCATCGGCCTGATCTCGATCATCATGACCGCCTGCGGCCTGATCTTCGAGTACTACACCGGCACCCGCCGCACCGCCGAACACTGACACGTCGCTTGAGCTGAGGCCGATCCGGTTTGACCGGGTCGGCCTTTGTTTGCCCGGGTGAGCCCTTGCCTGGTCCGGGTCAGCGGTGGTCCGGACCGTCGCTCCCAGAGCCCGCTCCGCCTTCGCTTCGCTTGCCGGTCCGCGGTTGGCTTTTGGGGCTTTGCCCCTGGCCCCCACCCGGGCCCGGCCGCTCCTCGGAGATCCGCCCCCAGTTACTGCTGGGGTGTGGGTTTTGATCCGCCGCTGGCATGGACCCACCAGGCGTCCTTGATCGTGTGCAGCAGGTCTGCTCAATTCCGGGCGTCTGTCATGATCATGTGTGCTGGGTCTGCATGACACGCCGTGCTGACGGTCGATGAGCTGCACACGATCATGCAGGGGCGACCTCCCGGCGCTGACCAGATGCACACGATCACCGACCACGCGCCCCGAGCCGGCCGGGGGCCCGGCACCACCTTCGCTGCGCTCATTAGGTCCGCGCGGGTCCGGCTCACAGCGCGTGTCGGCTGGCTACACGTAGTGGGACGGGTGCTACAGGCCGTCGGCGCGGGCGGCCTTCGCGACGGTGACCCAGTGGTCCAGGAGGGCTGCTGCGGCGCCGCTGTCGACGGCGGTGGCAACGCGGTCCAGGGCGGCGGCCAGGGACGGCTGCAGGTCGCTGGTGGCGCCGCTGTGTGCGACCAGGGCGGCTGCGGCGTTGACCAGGGTGGCGTCGCGGACCGGGCCCTTCTCGCCGGCGAAGACGCGGCGGGCCGCGTCGGCGTTGAAGGCCGCGTCGCCGCCGCGCAGGTCGCCGGGTGCCGAGCGGGGCAGACCCAGGTCGACGGTGTCGAGGAGGGTCTCGCGCACGGATCCGGAGCGGGCCACCCAGACCCGAGTCGGTGCCGCGGTGCTGATCTCGTCGAGGCCGTCTTCGCCGCGGACCACGAGCACCGAGTCGCCGCGGCCGGCGAACACCGCGGCCACCACCGGCGCCATCCGCGCGTCGAAGCAGCCGACCAGGCCCGACCGAGGGCGGGCCGGGTTGGTCAGCGGGCCGAGGAAGTTGAACGCCGTCGGCACGCCGATCTCGCGGCGGATCGGGCCGGCGTGCCGCATGCCCGGGTGGAACCGGGCCGCGAAGCAGAAGCCGATGCCCGCCTCGGTGACCGTGCGGGCCACTCCGGCCGGGCCGAGCTCGAGCGGGATGCCGAAGTGTTCGAGCAGGTCGGCGGTGCCACACAGCGACGACGCCGCACGGTTGCCGTGCTTGACCACACGGACCCCGGCGGCGGCCACCACGATGGCCGCCATCGTCGAGATGTTGACGGTGTGCGCCCGGTCGCCGCCGGTGCCGACCACGTCGACCGCGTCGGCGCGGATCTCCTCGGGCAGGTCGACGGTGACGGAGGCGGCGAGCATCGCCTCGACGAGGCCGGCCAGCTCGGCCGGCGTCTCACCCTTGGCCTGCAGCGCCACGACGAACGCGGCGATCTGGGCGGGGGTGGCCGCGCCGGCCATGATCTCGCCCATCGCCCAGGCGGTGTCGGGCGTCGCTAGCTCCTCGCCACGCAGCAGCGCGGTGAGCAGGTGGGGCCAGGTCCGATCGCCCATGCCGGGCCTCCCGTGGCGGGCCAGAGGTGGGTGGAAGGGGGGTGCGCCCGGGTCAGGCCGCGGTGACCGGCCCGCCTGCGGCGTAGGAGCGCAGCATGGCCGCGACGGTGCGGCCGGTCTCGATCGGGTCGAGCGGGAACATCAGGGTGCCCTCGACCTGGGCGTAGGCGGCCAGCCAGCGGTCGGCCGCCCGGGCGATCACCACGCACACGGGCGGGGACGCGTTGGGGCGGTCGTCCTTGATCTGCCGGGCCAGGCCCAGGCCGCCGGCCGGGGTCGCCTCGCCGTCGAGCAGCATCAGGTCGATCTCGTAGTCGTCGACCAGGCGGACGCAGGCGTTGTAGTCGTCGGCCTCGACGAACTCGACCTGCAGGTCAGCCGCCGGCCGGGTGCCCACGGCCAGGCGCATCCGGTCGCGCACCTTGGGGTCGTCGCTGTAGAGCAGGACGGTGTATGTGCGGTCGGTCATCGAAAGGCTCCCACGTGATTAGTCGCGCGCCGCCGATCGTACCGTCGCGTCGTTTTGATCTTGAGCCCGCTCCCGGGCCTCCTGCCGGTCGAGCTCCCGGTCGACCCGGCGGGCCTCCCGCTCCGAGGCGCGCATCCACTGCACCACCAGCACCGCGATCATCGTCACACTGATGAACTCGCCACCGGCCCAGAGGATGCCGCCGGCCAGTTTCTGGTCGGTGAACGGGTCGGCCCAGCCCAGGTGCAGCGAGGGGTAGAAATCGCCGCCGATCAGCGTGGTGCTCTGCATGACGGTCAGCCCGAGCACCGTGTGGAACGGCACCGAGAGCAACATCAGCAGCGCCCGCGCCGGGTAGGGCCAGCGGCCGGGCAGCGGGTCGAGGCCGAGCAGCGGCCAGAAGAACAGGCAGCCGACCAGGATGAAGTGCGCGTGGGTCAGCTCGTGCAGCCAGGTGTGCCGCAGGGTCTGCTCGTAGAGCCCGGTGAAGTAGAGCGCGAACGGCGTGGCCACGAACAGGCCGAACGCCACCAGCGGGAAGGTGAACACCTTCGCGACCCGGCTGTGAATCACGGCGATCAGCCGGCGCCGCGGCGCGCCGTGCAGGGTACGCAGGGCCAACGTCATCGGCGCACCGAGCGCGAGGAAGATCGGTGCGGCCATGGAAAGCACCATGTGCTGCACCATGTGGACGGAGAGCAACGTCTCGTCGTATGCGTGCAGGCCACTGACCGTAACCGCGGCGATACCGCCGAGGCCGGGCACGATGAAGAACACCGTGCGTGACACGGGCCAGCGGTCGCCCCGCGCCCGCATCTTGTGCACGCCGTAGAGGTAAAGACCGGCCGCCACGACCAGCACGACCGCGATCCAGCTATTGAGCCGGATCTCCGTGAAGACCGACGCGACGCTGAACGGCGGCGGCGTTTCTGCCAGGACCACGCAGTCAGGCTAGTCCGGGGCGGCTTGCGGCAATTTGCCGGGCCGCGACGCGCCGGGCGCACCCCCGCGATCGTCTTCGCTCGTAGGGCGCAATAATGACCGCGTGACTGCGGCCCCAGCGATCGACAAGAGCCGGATCCATTCCCTGACGAGACCAAACATGGTCAGCGTGGGAACCATCGTCTGGCTCTCCAGCGAACTGATGTTCTTCGCGGCGCTCTTCGCGATGTACTTCTCGATCCGCGCCGCGGCGCCGCAGCTGTGGGCGGAACATACGCCCCTGCTCAACGTCCCCTACGCGACGACGTTCACGGTCATCCTGGTGCTCTCGTCGATCACCTGCCAGATGGGCGTGTTCGCGGCCGAGCGCGGTGACGTGTTCAAGCTGCGGCAGTGGTTCACCCTGACGTTCCTGATGGGTCTGACGTTCCTGTGCGGCCAGCTCTTCGAATACCACAAGCTGGTCGGCGAGGGCGTAAAGATCAACACGGACGGTTACGGCTCCATGTTCTACCTGACCACCGGCTTCCACGGTCTGCACGTGGCCGGCGGTCTCCTCGCCTTCATCATCTACATGATCCGGACGACGATGGGGCGCTTCACCCCGGCGCAGGCCACGACGGCGATCGTCGTGTCCTACTACTGGCACTTCGTCGACGTCGTCTGGATCGGACTCTTCCTCATGATCTACGGTCTCCAGTGATCATGAGCGTCACGTTTCCGACCTCCGCGTCGTCCCAGGGACAAGGTCGCACACCCGTGAAGGACAAAGCCTGATGACATCTCCGCACCGGTCCGGCGGACTGCTCACCCGGATGCGCAGTCGGCGCGCCGTGCCGCGGAGCCGGGCCCGTCGCCGTGCGGCCTCGGCCGTCCGGCTGATCGCGGCCCTCGTGCTGGCCGGCGGCCTCTACACCGCATTCGCACCGGCGATCTCCGCGCAAGACGCACCGCTGTCGCCGGCCGCCATGGAGGGCAAGGCGCTCTTCGACAACAGCTGCATCAGCTGCCATGCCATGAACGGTCAGGGCATCGAGGGCCGCGGCCCGAGCCTGATCGGCGTCGGCGCGGCCTCCGTCGAGTTCCAGGTCAGCACCGGCCGCATGCCGCTCGGCTCGCAGGGCGCCCAGGCGCTCGAGAAGCCCCCCGTCTTCGACGAGGAGCAGACCCGCCAGATCGCGCAGTACGTGCAGGAGCTCGGCGGTGGCCCGGCGGTTCCGGAGGGTGACGACCTGCACTCGGGTGGTGACGTCGCCGCGGGTGGTCAGATCTTCCGGCTCAACTGCTCGTCGTGCCACGCCTTCGGTGGCGGCGGCGGCGCGCTGTCCTCGGGCAAGTTCGCGCCCCGGCTCAGCGACACCACCGACCGGGTCATCTGGGCCGCGATGCTGTCCGGCCCGCAGAACATGCCGGTCTTCGGTGACAACCAGCTCACTCCGGAGCAGAAGCGCGACGTGGTCGCCTACGTGCAGGAGACGCTGAAAGACCGGGACCCGGGCGGCTTCAACCTCGGCCGGCTCGGCCCGACGACGGAGGGCCTGGCCGTCTTCGTCGTGGGCATCACCGCGCTGATCTTCACGGCACTGTGGATTGCGGGGAAGTCATGAGTGTCCAGACCACCGGGTCCAACGGCAACGACCACGGGTCGCCCGTTCCGGAGGAGATCGACTACGACGACCCGCGTACGACGCGTTTCGAGAAGGTCAAGGCCGCCGCCCGCCAGGACGGTGTCGAGATCGTGCACTACGAGCCGCAATACCCCGAGAAGGGTTCCCGGCTCGAGCGCCGGATGAGCCGCACGGTCGGCTTGATGTTCCTGCTCTGCGGCCTGTTCGGCACGGCGTTCGTGGTGCTCTACATCGTCTGGCCCTGGCGGTGGAAGCAGGGCGACGTGCTGATGAAGTACTACACGCCGCTGCTTGGCGTCACCCTCGGCCTGATGTGCCTGTTCATCGCGTTCGGCGTCCTGATCTGGGGCAAGAAGCTGCTGCCGAGGGAGGTCTCGATCCAGGACCGGCACGACGGCGGCTCGCCCAAGGGCGACCGCCGCGCGGTCGGCCAAACGCTCGCCTACATGGTCGAGGAGCTGGGCGTGAAGCGGCGCCCGCTGCTCGGGCTCGCGGCCGCCGCCGGTCTCGCGCCGGTCGCAGTGGTCATCGCCGCGCCGGTGATCGGTGGGCTGATCAAGAATCCGCACGCCGACAACCAGCTGTTCACCACCGGCTGGGCGCCGATCAACGAGCCCGGCGGCGGCACCCGGCTGGTGCGGATGACCCGCGACGACGGCACCCCGATCCGCCCGGCCGACGTGAGCGTCGGCGGCCAGATGACCGTCTTCCCCGGCATCCCGGAAGGCGCCACCAACGCGCACGCCGACTCGCCGACGCTGCTGATCCACCTGCGGTCGGACGACGCCGCGGTGGCGCGGGCCAACAACGTCAAGGGCACCGGGCACGACAAGTTCGACCGCAGCGACTTCATGTACGGCGACTACATCGCGTTCTCGAAGATCTGCACGCACGCGGGTTGCCCGGCAAGCCTCTACGAGCAGCAGACCAACCGGTTGCTCTGCCCCTGTCACCAGTCGCAGTTCCAAATCACCAACAACGCCATTCCCGTCTTCGGCCCGGCCAGCCGGAGCCTGCCGCAGCTTCCGCTCGACGTGGATGACGAGGGATACTTCGTGGCGAGGTCGGACTACCTGGCCACCGTCGGACCTGACTTCTGGGAGCGGCCGTGAAGCGCCGAAAGATTGACCTGAAGACACTGCCGGCCAAGGCTGGCGACGAGGTCGAGGACCGGCTCGGCGTAGCCACCCCGCTGCGCGGCATCATCAACAAGGTCTTCCCCGACCACTGGTCGTTCCTGCTGGGCGAGATCGCGCTGTTCTCGTTCATCGTCCTGCTGCTGACCGGCACGTTCCTGACCCTCTTCTTCGAGCCCTCGCTGAAGGAGGTCGTCTACGACGGCAGCTACACGCCGCTGCGCGGCGTGCACATGTCCGCCGCCTACTCCTCGTCGCTCGACCTGTCGTTCGACGTCCGCGGCGGTCTGGTCATGCGCCAGATGCACCACTGGGCCGCGCTGGTCTTCATGGCCGCGATCATCGTGCACATGCTGCGCATCTTCTTCACCGGTGCGTTCCGCAAGCCGCGCGAGATCAACTGGATCATCGGCTCGCTGCTGTTCTGGATCGGCTTCCTCGAGGGCTTCACCGGCTACTCGCTCCCGGACGACGCGCTTTCCGGCACGGGCCTGCGGATCGCCTCGGCGATCCTGCTCTCCATCCCGCTGATCGGCACCTGGGCCACCTCGTCGATCTTCAACGGCGAGTTCCCGGGCGACATCATCGTCAGCCGGTTCTACATCGTCCACGTGCTGCTGATCCCGGCCATCCTGTTGGCGCTGATCACCGTGCACCTCGCGCTGGTGTTCAAGCAGAAGCACACCCAGTGGCCCGGCCCCGGCCGAACCAACACCAACGTGGTCGGCGAGCGGTTCTTCCCGCGCTACACGATCAAGCAGGCCGGCTTCTTCATGGCCGTGGCCGGTGTGATCGCGGTGCTGGCCGGCGCCCTGCAGATCAACCCGATCTGGCTGTTCGGCCCCTATGAGGCGGGCGTCGTGTCGGCGGCGTCCCAGCCCGACTGGTACGTCATGTTCCTCGACGGCTCGACCCGCCTGATGCCGGCCTGGCAGATAAACATCGGCATCGGCAACGGCTACGTCATACCACCGATCTTCTGGCCGACGGTGGTGCTGCCCGGCCTCTTGGCCACGCTCCCGATGATGTATCCGTTCATCGAGGCACGGCTCAACCGGGACAATAAGATCCACAATCTGCTGCAACGCCCCCGCGACGTGCCCCAGCGCACCGCACTCGGGGTCATGGCGGTCGTGTTCTTCCTGGTCCTGGTGCTCTCCGGCGGCAACGACGTGATCGCCGACAAGTTCAACATCAGCCTGAACGCGACGACCTGGGGCGGCCGCATCGGCCTGCTGATCCTGCCGCCGCTCTTCTACTGGGTCACGTTCCGGATCTGTCTGGGCCTCCAGCAGCACGACCGCGAGGTGCTGGCACACGGCGTCGAGACCGGCATCATCCGGCGCGCACCTGACGGCCGCTTCTACGAGGTGCACCAGCCGCTCGGCCACGACCACGCCGAGCTCGACTACGCCGGCTGGGTCGTCCCGAAGAAGATGAACCGGCTCGGTGCGCTCGGCCCGTCGCTCAAGGGCTTCTTCCGCCCGCTCGAGCGCCCGGCCGAGGCCCCGGTCTCACCCGGCCACCCCCCGGTCGAGGGCGTGCCGGAGCGGCGCGAGATCGAGTCGAAGCACTAGTTCTATCCGCACGAAAGGCGAGGATCCCGGGCGAATCCTCGCCTTTCGTGCATTAGCGACACGCCGACCGGGTTCCCACGGTGTGGCGTACCCGCGTGGCAGCGTGACCTTTGAGCGGTGATGATGGCCGCTCGCGTTCCGGGTTCCGCTCTTCGAAAGGAGACGCCATGCGTGGCGAAGAGGAACTCACCTGTGCCGTGTGCCGCACAGAACTGCCGCTCGCACCTCCCGGCGACGACCCTGTCTGCGAAGGCTGCGGCGCCGCACTGGTCATCGCGCCGATGACGGTGTGGCTGAGATCGAGCCGAAAAGGCGGGGTCGCGCCGGAGCAGCGGCGCGCGGCCTAGACGTCCGTCCCGGCGGCGGCCTCGGCGAGGCGCTCGACGGCCCGCTGGAACTGCTTGTTCCAGCGGTTGGCCACGAGCGGGCGGACCAGGCCGATGGTCGTGCCGGTGAAGGTCTCGACGTTGCTGATCTGTGTACCGCCGTTGGCCTGCGGGGTGAACTGCCACGAGTGGCACGTCTTCAGGCCGCCCTTGTCGCCGGACCAGCTCACCTGGCGCAGCGTCTCGACATCGTCGAGCGTGACGAGCTGCGTGCTCGTTCCCGCCGGGAAGCCCAGGACCAGCGTCTGGTTGAACTGCGCGTCCTTGACGAAGCCCGGCCTGCTCACCCAGGCGGTCGCCCGGTGCAGCGGCGACCAGCGCGGCCAGGTGGTCAGGTCACTCCAGACGGCCCACACCTGCTCCGGCGTCGCCCGGGTGGTGACCGATCCCGCGACGACCAACGTGGACCACCCGGGACTGGACGCACCGATCCGGTCAAGACAAAACTGCACGTTGTTCGCCCTCTGCATGATCCACAGCGTATAGCCACTGGTCAGCCCGCCGGATCGGCCGAAATGATCTCCCGGGGGAGCAGTTGGTTGGATCTTGCCGGTGTTCGTCCGGGTGATGCCGGCAGCTAGTGGCTGGTCGGCAGGGTGCTGAACCAGTCGGTGATCAGGGCCGTGACCGGCTTGGGTGCGTGTACCCACGCGAAATGGGCCGGGCGGCCCTCGGCCTTGATCCGCGCGATGCGCTCGCGGCGGACGGCGGCGGCGCGCAGCTTGCCGACCGTGTGGTCGACCGCCGCGTGCGGTGTGTAGATGTCGCGGTCGATGCTGATCGCGAGCACCGGGATGGCCAGCCCGGCCAGCGCGGCGTCGGCGTCGACCCCACGGACTCGGGGGAAGCGACCGGTGCGCGCGGAGCGGGCCCAGTCGAACATCACCCCGCGGGCCTGGCGGCCACCGAACGACCAACCCGGCCAGATGCGAAGCAGCCCGGTCACCGCGGCGATCCACTGCGTGTAGGCCAGGATGGCGGGACCTTGCCGACGGTACGCGCGCCAGTAAGGCACCGCGGCCGCCACCAGCGCGATGCCGGCGACCGGTGCGTCCGGCGCGGTCGCCAGGTGCAGCAGGCCGGCCTGACCGCCCAGCGAGTGGCCGATCAGCACGACCGGGCGGTCGGCGTAGTCGGCCTTGAGCGCGTCGACGACCGCACCGACGTCGTCGGCCAGGTCGGCGTAGCCGTAGTCGGACGCACGGCCGGGCGGGGGCGTGCTGTCACCGGTGCCGCGCAGGTCGGCGACCACCACCGCGAAGCCCGCGACGCCGAGCGACTCGGCCAGTGGGCGGTAGAACCGCCCCGCGGCGCCCATCGCGGGCAGGAGCACGGCGACCGGGGCGGTCGCCGACGGCGACGGGTAGAACCGCAACGCCAGCCGGTCGGTGCCCCGGTCGACGAACCTGTCAGTCGGACTCACGAAGACCGATCGCGAAGGCCTCTTCCAGGTCGTGCTGCGAGTAGGCCCGGAAGGCGATGTGCGAGTCGGTGCTGATCACACCGTCGACCTTGGAGATGCGGCCCGCGATCACGTCGGCGATCTGGTCGAACTCGCGGACCCGGACGATGGCGATGAGGTCGACGCCGCCGGCGACGGAGTAGACCTCGCTGACCCCGTCGAGATTGGCGAGCTTCTCGGCCACCTCGGGGATCGAGTCGGCGGCGCAGTCGATCAGGACGATCGCGGTGATCACCGATGGGCTCCTCTCGTCATGCCTGGACGAATGCTAGCGGCCCGCGACGGTCAGGTATCGGCCCGCCCTGATCGCGTGGTCGAGCCGCTCGCCGGCCGCGACGACCGCGCCGGGCCACACGACGCTGTCGGTGACGTCGCCGGCGACGCTGGCGCCCGCGCCGACGACGGAGCGGACGCAGCGGCCGGTGACCTCACCCGCGACCAGGTTGCCGCCACCGGCCGCGTGCAGGTTGGCGGCCAGGTAGTCGCGCGGCGTACCCGTGTCGAAGAAGACGCCGTCGAAGGCGACCACCTCGAGCTCGCCGGCGGCCTCGGCGGGTCGCCAGACGGTGCGCACCAGTTCCGCCGGGGTCGGTGCGAGGTCGCGCACCCGGCGCCAGGGCAGCAGCGAGAAGCCGACGAACCGGTGCCCGTCGAACAGGCCCGGCCGGCTCGGGTCGCCGACGGGTTGGCCGAGCAGCCGCACGGTCTCGCCGTCCCAGCCGTCGAGCAGCGCCCGCGGGTCGCCGCCGGCGAGGTAGGCGTCGGCGTTGCCGACCAGCACCCCGCGCCCGCCGATCCAGTCGCGCAGGTTGCCCAGGCCGCCGGAGGTGCCGAGCGGGTGGTCCGGCTCGACCGAGAGGTGCGCGCGTTCGCCGGTGTGCGCGACCACCGCAGCGCCGAGGTAGCTGGCGTTGACCGCCACGTCGGCGGGACCGGTCAGCCCGAACCCGGCGACCCGCTCCAGCGCGAGGTCGAGCAGCGGTGTGTTGCCGACCGGGCAGAGCGCCTTGGGCAGCAGCCCGGTCAGCGGTCGCAGCCGTCGCCCCTCGCCGGCCGCGAGCACCACCGCGCAGAGGTCACCCATCGCGCGCTTCCGCGGTGTCGTCGGCACCGCCGTTCTGCCGCGGCGCGCTGGGCCGCTCCATGCTCGTCGGGTCGTCCGGCGCCACCAGCGGGCCGATGCCGTAGTAGGCGAGCAGCCGCGCGGTCGCCGTGGTCAGCCGCGGCAGGTCGTCGAGTGGATAGAACGCCGCCTCGTAGACCTCTGCGCCGTCGACCTCGAGCGTGGTGGTCGACGCCGGCACGGTCACCTCGAAGACCATGTCGACCCAACCCTTGGCGTGTACGACGGCGTTGGGCGTCGCTGGCGTGAGCGCGTGTGGGTCGAGCGTGATGCCGGACTCCTCGGCCAGCTCCCGCGCCGCGCCGACGATCGGCGCCTCGCCGCGGCGCAGCAGACCGGCCGGCAGCCCCCAGGCCCGCCCCGGCGGCTGGCGCAGCAGCAGCAACCGCCCCGGCGCCGGCGCCTCGGAGTCGCGGACCAGCGTCACTCCGCCGACGATGTATTTGGGAACGAAGGCCCGCACCAGCCGCCGGCGCACCGGATGGGGAAGCCGGTAGAAAACTCCGTACACGAGGGCGCGCAACGCGCGGCGGCGGGAATCCACGGAACAAGGCTAGAGGCAGTCCACCGAACAGGACTCACGGACCGCCCACACAGGCTGGTCAGGCTTCGAGAAGCTCCCGCACCTTGTGATCCGTTGCCTCGAACGCAGGCCAGTCGGGGGTGTGGCACCCGGCCGCATGCAGCGCCGTTCGAAGGTCCATGAGGAACGCGGCTGCGGCCATGCTGAAGTCGGTGGCGTTCACACTCGCGGCAAAGTCGGCGACCCGATCCTGCAGGCGCGCTGCGAGGTTTGCCTCGCGGCCGATGTTCTCCAACTGGACGAGCACCTCGTCAAGGAACTCTTCAAACTGCTCGTCGGTGCCGTGGGGGGTGCTGACGAAGGTCATCTCCACAGCGAGATGGAACTCGTTCATTTTTCCTCCCAACAGGTCACACGCTTCAACTGAAGCTTGAAGTTCCGAAGGTAGTACCTTCCAGACGGAGTGGTCGCCATCATGATCATGCACTTGCACTCATTCGGACATTTGAGCTTAAAGTGCTTGTTTCCTCCGCCGTCGACCGTCCACTTCGCTGCCTCGAGAGTTCTCAGAAGAGTCTCGTAGTCACCACCGTAGGCGTGACGAGGACGTGACACTTGGTAAACGCTCCCCGCGTGTAGAAGGTTACCGACCTGTAGGACGGTGCGTAACCCCTACGAGCCCACCCGGGTACTCCGTCCAGTGAGCACTTTGCCGCAATCTGTAACGCGTCACCGGACAAAGCGTGCGACGCGGCGCGATCCAGTCAGGGACTCTTCGG
>Ga0193743_1002056_pt1 | contig 14456 bp, 12 predicted proteins | sample L2c2metaG_FD_143038 | JGI IMG/M metagenome (GOLD analysis project Ga0193743, IMG submission 143038) | Soil microbial communities from a riparian zone of the East river system, Colorado, United States - L2c2 | ecosystem: Environmental > Terrestrial > Soil > Riparian zone | place: USA: East River... | reverse complement strand
GGCCACGTGCGGCCATGCGCTCGCTCGGCGAAAGCCGGAGCAGATCGCGACCGTTGAGCAAGATCTCGCCTTGCACGGTCGCGCTCTTCGGCTGGATACCGAGGATGGACCGGAGCATGGCGCTCTTTCCGCTCCCGGACTCACCGATGACGGCGAGCACGCGTCCCCGCTCGAGGCGGAAGGAGACATCGTTCACCGCGCGCAGTCGCCCGCGATCCGTACGGAACTCGGTGACGAGGCCGCGCACCTCGAGGGCCGCATTCGCGGCGTCCCGCACTTGATTGTGCGGGGACGCCTCCTGCACGACTGTTTCGCTCATATTGTGTCCCCCGGGTAAGCGCTAGACGGATTGTTCGTAGGCGTGGCCAACGCGCAGCAGCAGTGGATCGTCGAAGAACCGCCCGACGATCTGCATGCTCACCGGCAGGCCATCGGACTTCCCACACGGCACGGCAAGTGCCGGGTGCCCGGTGTAGTTGAACGGCCGGGTGTTACGGACGGCCGGATTGGCGGTGGCCAGCAGGTCGGTCTCCACCGCGGCAAGACGGTTGGCCGGGGCCTCGTACCGGGGAGCCTTCAGCACACAGGTCGGCATGACCAATACATCGACATCCGCGAGCGCGGCGTCGTAGGCCCTGGCGTAGGTGGTGCGGACGTTTTGCGCCTTGGCGTACACCCGGCCGTGATGATCCCGCCGGCTGAACTCGGCCAATAGGTAGTTCAACTTGGTGCGGGGATGCAGTAGATGCGCCTCTGTCGCCCACATCTTGTTGATCGCCGCGATCAGCGAAGCCGGGTAGTAGGTCTTGGCAAACATGCCGAAGAACCCCGTGTCAAATATGGCTCGCGAGCCCTCGGCGGCGAGCGCCACGAACGCGGGGCCCACGGTGAGGTGTTCCGGTACCGATACCTTGGAGACCTGTGCGCCGGCGTTGGCCAGCACGTCCACAGCGGCCATCACCTGGTCGTGGACATCGGGTTCGGCGTCTTCGAAGCCCTCGGTCAGGACGCCGACCCGGATGCCATCCACACCGTCCGCGAGCGTGCTGAGCACGTCCATGTGCTCGGGGATATCCCGTCCTTGGCGGGGATCCATTCCGTCGTAGCCCAAGACCGCTTGCAATGCGGCCGCGGTGTCGCGCACCGTGCGAGTCATCGGCCCGGTGTAGTCGACGCTCTGATCGGAGCCGAACCCGATGCCGAAATGGGAGATCAGCCCGAATGTGGGCTTCAGCCCGACGGTGCCGGACCACGCCGCGGGGATTCGGATCGAACCGCCCTGATCACCGCCGAAGGAGATATCGACCTCTCCCGCCGCGACGGCCGCTCCGGAGCCGGACGACGATCCACCGGTGACATGCTCGGGGTTGTGCGGGTTCTTCGGGCGCCCGTAGTCGCCGATCCCGCCGCCGAATCCGAACCCCCCGGCGAAGCCGTTCATGGCCTGCTTACCCACGATGGTGCCGCCGGCGGCGAGGGTGCGGGTGACCACGGTGGCATCGAAGTCGGGGATGAAACCTTCCAGCGCGAAGGAACCGAAGGTGAGCGGGATGCCGGCGACCGCGATGTGGTCCTTGAAGCTGACCGTCTTGCCGGCGAGTACGCCGTCGGCGGCACCCGCGATGTTGCATTTCCACAGCCAGGCGTTGAGCGGATCTTCCTCAGCGGACGGTCGGTAGCCGGGCTCCCTCGCGGGGTATGACAACGTGGGCTTTGCCTCGTCGATCCTGGCTTGCACGAATTGGTCCAGCATTTCCAGTTGCACGGCCAAATACTGGTGGTACAGCGCTGCCTCTTGACTGCCGATATGGAGCCCGAGCGACTCCCCGACCGAGACCACCTCGTCCACATCAGGAATTGTGAACATGAACTGCTCCTATCCCTCGCCCCGCGAACCCTCGTACTGTTGCTCGCGACTATTACGCTGGCAGGTCGTTCACGTCTTGGCGGAGTTACGCGGCCAAGGCGAGCGGGCCGTGCGGCTCTGACCAGGGAAGTTGCTCGCCGCCCGGGTCGTTACGCGGCCAGGTCGAACGACCGACAGCACGCTGAGGATGGCCGTTGCCCATGGGTTCGGCTCGCCGCGCCTCACCGAGCGCCGAAATGGCTCGGGCCGGAGAGGTAAACCAAGGTGCCTGGACCGGGAGTTTCGAAAGGGATAAAGAGGAGTCCGCTTTGGTTTCTTACTTGTCGGGCGGCAGATAGACGTCGATGTAGCGGTTGATGTGCCGACCGAATCGCGCGGCGTTTTCCAGCACGTCGTGCGGCACCGGATCACCACGCTCGACGGCGCTCGCTATTGACTCGAGCAGCCGCGCTATCTCGTAGAGCACGAACTCGGTGCTCGGGCTGGGAAGCTGCAGGTCAGCGGAGTTGCGCTCGTCCAGCCGCCGCACTGCTTCGCGCAGCACGGCAGCGTCCGGCTCTCCCCGCTCGGTATCTTCGGTCACCCCGCCTTCTTACCAGCGCCACGGTGAGAATTTATACGCGTGGGCCGTCTGTGCCGCGAGGGACTCGAAGCAGGGCCCTCCTAGCAGTAGTGGTCACCGGTCAGCCAGGCGTGCAGTTGCGGGCCGAAGGACGCGATGCGCGGCTCGATCTCGGCGGGGACCTTGGCGGGCTCGCAGACGATGATCCTCAGATCGTCGTCGTAGTGCGGCGCCGGGATCAACGGGGCACCGGCGCAGCGGTAGCCGAGCCGCAGGAACACCCGTTCCTGACCGCCTCGCACGCCGGCCGTTCCCCAGATCAGCCGGCGGCCGAGGACACGCGCGAGTGCGGTCCCGGCGAGCAGCAGATCGGTAGCCAATCCGCGCTGCTGCCAGGCCGGGTCGACGATGAGGCGTCCACCCTCGAGTACTTCTGTGTCGGGGCATTGCGCGGCGGCGACGATGTCCGCCGCGGCAGCCGGGTCAATCTCGCGTATGCGACTGTGTGGCAGGGCCTCAAGAGGCGCGTATCGGACGCATCCGATTACCTGGCCGCCGATCGGCTCGCGCAGGATCAGGTGGTATGACACGACATCGTGTGGGTCGAAATCGCCGAATGCGCCGCTCGGCAGCCGAAATGCGGGCCGCTGACCAGCGCTCCAGGCGACTCGGCCGCGAAACTCCCGCAGCTCACTCAGCCACACGGCCGGCTCGTCGGCAGCGGAACCCACGTCGGGTGTTGGGGATCTGAGTTCGAGTCGCAACCGGGCTCTGTGTTCCGGGGAATGGGTAGTTCCCGCTCGCGGCGACCTCGGATCGGCTTCCATATTTACTCCGCTCAGCCGCCCAGGCAATTCGTGGGTATCTCGTCCAGCACGTCCGCTGCGTTGCGAACGTCTTCGTCGAGCGGACGGTCCGGGTCGACCGCCTTGATGGCATCGTTGAGCCGCTCCAAGAAGGCTGAGCCCTCCGCCGAGGTGGGGCGCCTGCCGCCGAGATGTACCGCCTGTCGTAGCGCCAGCGCCAAGGAGCCCTGTACCCAGCGAAGTTTCTGAGCCTGCTCATACGCGGTGATCGCGGCCTGGTTACCGAAAGGGACGATGTCCTGATTGTGCTGATTTGTCGAGATACTCTGCATGGCCGCCGGAATCGCGGCGCGGCGCATGGCGACGACGATCGCCGTAGCGGTGATCTGAACGCCGGTGAGGCCGTGTTGGCGTCCAGGTTCCGCCGCCAGCGATGGGGGCAGACCCGTATTGCGATGGGGATCCATCAGCAGATCGAGCTGGCGTTCGGCGAGGTTGGCCAACTGGGTCAACGCACTGGAGAGCAGATCGGCGGCAAACGCGACGGGCTGCCCGAAGAAGTTACCGCCGTGCAGTACCTCATTCGTGCGCGGAAAGAACAGGGGGTTGTCACTGACGCCATTCAGGTCGGTGGTGACGATGCCGGTCGCATGTCGGACCGAGCTGAGCACCGCACCGACAAGCTGCGGGACGCATCGCAGGCTGTACGGCTCCTGCAGAGGTCGGGTACCGGACGGTGAGGCTCCGCGCATCCATGCGCGGAGCCGCGCCGCCACATCGATGCCACCTGAGTGACCGGACGCTTCCAGGAGTGCTTCGGATGCGAACTCGATTTCGGCGCCGAGAACCTCGGCGAGCAACGCGCTCAGTGCGACCGCGGCCGCAACCGATCTGATTGCCTGTGCGCAGGCAAGCCCGGCCGCGGCGCTGGTCAAGGACGTGCCGTTGACCAGGGCGAGGCCATCCCGGCCACTGAGGGTCAATCGGTCAAGTTGCTCATGCCGCAGAGCCGCCGACGCCGGCATACGCGCACCGTCGAGGAACATCTCGCCCTGTCCCATCAATGCCGCCACGGCATGCGCCAGCGGAACGAGATCACCGCTGGCTCCTACCGAGCCGTACTCCGGAACGACCGGTGCCAGCCGGGTCGCCAGTGCACCGACCAGGGCGGTCAGGACCGATGGCGAAACACCTGACTTGCCCTGCGCCAGGCTCCACACCCGAGCCAGCAGCATGGCGCGCACCATGTGAGGCGGCAATGCCGTCCCTTGACCGGCGGACAGGAAATCGACCAAGCCTTGGGACTGTTCGGTCAAGTCTGGCCGGGCGGCAAAGCCGACCAGCGCCCCGTAGCCCGTCGTTGCCCCATAGACGTCGGTGCCCGCGCGGATCAGCTCATCGACATAGGCTCGACAGTCTCGGACTTCACGGATCGCGGTTTCGGAAATCTCGAGGTAAACCGGCCTTCGCGCGGCGTCGAGGTGCTGAGGCTTCAGCTGACCGGGGAACCTCAACACGTCCGCCGCCAATGACGCGGTCTCGGAGACCACCATCACCATGCTTTCTTTTGTCCAACGAATTCCGTCAAAGGGGCGGTGGTCACTATGCCGCCCATCCACTCGAAGCGGTATGTCGCGGTCCGCTGGGTGGAACATGCTCAGGAGCTACCGCCAAGTTGGTGTAGGCCTGTATGCAGACAAACGAGGCCAAATTGCTGATTCTTGCACTCGCCGCCGGGGGAAAGCTGTTGAGTACTGAACTGGGCCGACGCCTTCGCCGGATGGTCGACGAAAGTCGTGACTGTGCGGAATGGCGACCGACTCGCTTCGATCTCGCCGTCGACGACGACAGATCAGCGCTGGCCGGGCTGCTGGCGTCGGCCCGGGTACAGCGGGTGCATGACACGCTTGCGGAGCAGCTGCGACTGCTCGTCTCGGCGCGTAATCCTTCGGCCCGTTGGTCTCCGGTCGAACTCGACCGGCGCGTGCGCCTGCATTTGGACGGCACACAGCCGGTCGACTATGGCGTTTGGGTGTGGTATCCGTGGTCGGCGGCTCTGGTGCATATCTTGCCCGAGCCGGAGTATCGGGAGGTACGGACCGACCGGAATCGTCACAAGATTACCGGCGCGGAACAGCAGCGGCTCGCGGAAACGCGGATCGGGGTCGTGGGGCTCTCGGTCGGCAACGCGGCCGCAATGATGTTCGCCATGGAAGGCATCGGCGGCTCGTTCAAGATTGCGGATTTGGACCAACTCGAGCTGTCGAACCTGAACCGCATCCGTGGCCGCCTCTCCGATCTGGGTGTCGAGAAGACGGTGCTTGCCGCCCGGCAGATGTTCGAAGTCGACCCGTACCTGGGCGTCGAACGTTTTGCCGACGGCATTCATCCGGGCAACGTCGATGCCTTTCTGCTCGGCCGCGGTCGGTTGGACCTGCTCGTCGAGGAGTGCGACGACCTCTATGTCAAGGTGCTTCTCCGGGAGCGTGCGCGGGTCCACGGTATTCCGGTGATCATGGACACCAGCGATCGTGGTCTGCTGGATGTCGAGCGTTTCGATTCCGAACCGGATCGGCCGATCTTCCACGGTCTGGTGGATTCGGTACGGGCCGAGGAACTGCGAGGGTTGACGACGAAGGACAAGATCCCCTTCGTGCTGGCGATCCTGGACGAGCAACGGCTGAGCACACGGGCGGCGGCATCCTTGCCCGAGATTGGCCACTCGCTGGGAGGCTGGCCGCAGTTGGCGTCCGGGGTGGCCCTTGGCGGGGCGGTTGTCGCGGACACGGCGCGGCGGCTGCTGCTCGGCGAGGCGGTCGGATCCGGGCGCTACTACGTCGACCCGTCCACGCTGGTCGTCGATGGCAAGGGGGAGTATCACCAGCCGGTCTCCGTTGGCCCACCGCTCGCGACTAGCGCGGAGGCGCAGGCCGAGCCCGTGCTCCCACCCGAGCCTGACGAGGCAGGAAAGGTATCCGAGGACGCCGTGCGGTGGATCGCCGCGCTCGGCGCGCTGGCACCGTCGGCGCACAATGCTCAACCCTGGGCACTCACCTGGCGCGGCGACGACGCCCTGCTGGAATGCCGTCACGACCCGGCCCGCGATCTGCCCAGCCTCGACTTCGAACACGGCGCCACGTGGGTGGCCTTCGGCGCGATGATCGAGAACATCGAGTTGGCGGCCGCGCATCTCGAGCTACGAGCGGACACCCGGGCCTGGCCCGAGAGTGGCGACACCCGCCTCGTCTGCACCATCGCGTTGAAACCTGGGCCACGGCCGGAGCCGTCCCCCCTCGTTCCGCACATCGTTTCGCGTGTCACCAACCGGCGGCGCGAGCAGCGTCGGCCGCTCGGCGAGGAGATGGCGCGGCTGCTCGAGACGGTGTGCACTGAGGCCGGTGGTCGGCTACAACTGCTGTGCGACAGCAGCGCACTGGCCGAAATCGGCGCGTTGATGGGCGCCGGTGATCGCATCAGTCTGCTCAACAAGGCAATGCACCACGACGTGATGCAGGGCTATCGGTGGACGCCCGAGGAGGTGCGCGCCAAGCCGTACGGGCTGGACATCGCCACGGCGGAGCTCACCGCCGCGGAAGGCGCCGTGTTGCGCTTGCTACGACAGTGGCGCGTCATGGAATGTCTTGCGGAGATCGGCGGTGGGCGTGCCCTGGAGGATCTTTCCCGGACAGCGGTGGCCAGCGCCTCGGCGGTCGGTCTGCTCACCGTGCCCGGGGTGTCCCGCGAGAGCTACCTGCATGGAGGGCGGGTCATGCAGCGGATGTGGCTCACCGCGGCGGCCGGTGGGATCGCCGTGCATCCCATGACAACCCTGCCCTACCTGTTCGCCCGCCTCGAGCGAGGCGAGGGCCAAGGCCTCAGCGAAAAGGAACGTACCGAGCTGGGAGGCCTCCGCACCCGGTATTTGAAGCGTTTCGAAATCCGCTCAGACCACGCCGAGGTGCTGTTGTTTCGACTCGCACGTGCGGGGTCACCGTCGGCACGCTCGCTACGCCGGCCCCTCCACGAAGTACTCCAGTTCGCCTGACGCCGGGCCGAGGCCGGGCGCGGTTGGGGTTCGCCGAGATCTACGCCAGCGGGCTTGGATCACGGGCGGGAACCCGCTGAGGTAGCTCTCGGCGAAAATGTGCCGCGGATCGAAGGTTCCCGCTGATGATCCCCGCCGCGCGTCGCACGGCTTCGGCCAGCGACGGCAGCCGCGTCGCGTCGAGCATGCTGGCGGCGAGCGCAGCCACGATCCGTCCGTCCGGGGTTCGCACCGGGGCGGCGACGCAGACCAACGGCACGAATCGCTTTTCGTGGTCGTAGGCGAGGCCGGCGCGGCGAGCGTCGCCGACCCGACGGGCCCACTCATGGCCAGAGCACCTGTGCGGGGGTTCCTGGACGTCCGTCGCTGTCGCGAGGATCAACTCCGCCGCGGTCCCCGGTGGCAACACCGTCCCGGCCCGCAGGGGGAAGACCTCGTTGACTTCACGGCCGATTCCGGCGACCAACATCACGGCGTCGCCATCGGGTACCGCGAGGCAGAAGCCAGCCGCGTTGGTTGCCATCGCCAGCTGTCGCAACGGTCGGGCGGCCGCGGCGCGCAGGCTCTGAGCGGGCTGCCATGCCTGGCCGAATCGAAACATCCGAGACCCCAGCCGATACTGACCCGCCCGGCGCTGCACCGCGCCCAACGCGGCCAGCTGGTCCAACAGTCGGTGGGCGGTGGCCTTCGGCAGACCGGCATCCGCCGCCAACCGGGTCAGCCCCACCTCCTCACCGTGCCCGAGCGCTTCCAGCAGCGCAAAGGCGCCGTCGAGCACCCTGCGACCGCCGGCCGGGCGTTCACCCACCATGGGTCCACCTTGGCCCGTTCGGCTTGCGCCCGGCTTGCAGAGAACTTGAAACGGGTGGGGCAGGATGCAACCACCGGGACACTCGGACGTGCTGTTGTCCGGTTGCAAGTCTGTGGCAAGGCGGGGGTGGGATGGTCACTTTGACGAGTCGGGGGAGCGCAGCCATGCCGTACGCGGAGGTCGACGGGCGCCGCTTGTATTACCAGCGGCGCGGCTCGGGCGCACCGTTGCTGCTGGTACAGGGCATGAGTGGGCATCATCAGTTCTGGGGCGAGCCGTTCCTGCGCATGCTGGAGCAGGACTACGACCTCGTCGTCTACAACCATCGCGGAATCGGCGCCAGCTCCCGGGCCGAGGAGACGTTCACCATCGCTGACCTGGCGGACGACGCGGCCGGGGTCATCGAGGCGGTGGGTTGGTCGGATGCGCACGTGTTCGGCATCTCACTGGGCGGCATGATCGGCCAGGAGCTGATGCTGCGGCACCCCGAGCGGGTGCGCACGGTGACCCTGGGGTGCACCTGGGCCGGCGGTCCGGACGGGGTGATGGGCGAGGTGACGGGGGAGCTGGTGGCCGCGATCGGCGCCCGGGACGTGGAGCGGGTGCTGCACGCCGGGTTCAGGGCCAACCTGTCGGCCCGGTACCGCGCGGACCCGGCCGCGTTCACCCGCTACCGCGACCGGGTGCTGGCCGAGCGGGTGCCGGCCCCGGTGGTGGCGATGCAGTTCCACGCTGCCATGACCCTGGATACCGCCGCCCGCCTGCCGGGTGTGCGGACCCCCACCCTGGTGCTGCACGGCACCGCGGACGAAGGCATCCCCTGGGTGAACGGGCAGCGGATCGCGGAGTTGGTGCCGGGGGCGCGGCTGGAGCTGTTCGACGGGGCCGGCCACCTGTTCTGGTGGGAGGAGCCGGAGCTCACCGTCGCGCTGCTGCGCGCGCACACCAAGCCGCACGACTAGAGAGCCTCGATTAGTCGGCTTCGATATTTGCCCGGCTCGGTTGGTGACAGGGACCGGCGGGGCTGACCCGACCGGTCCCTGTCCTGGTGCTAGGAGTGCCCAGGCCTTACAGACCGAGCGACCCCAGCAGGGTGGAGATCGTGTTGAACACGCTTCCGAGGACGCCGCTCGAGCCGGCCGTGGTTGACCCGCCGCTCGGGCTGGTCGTGGTTGACGCGGCGGCCGCCAGGACCGGGTCGCTGGCCGGGGTAGCCGCGTTCGCGGTGCCGGCGCCGATCAGCAGGGCAGCCGAAGCCGCCACAGCAGAGGCGACGGCGGCCCGAATAACGCGCTGCATAGGTCACTCCTCAGTTAGGCAATGCGAGGCGAATACCTCGCACCGATGACGCTAGGAAGAGGTGACCAATGGGGCGAGTGGGGACTACTCCAATCGGACCTGTCACTTACTCAGAAAGGAGCAGCACCTGGGTGTTCCTATATGTGAATGCCAGACATGTGTCACAGCTCATTGTCTGTGACACTGCGCTTGGCGAATTCGGCGCGAACATCGCTCATCAGCTGAGAATTCGCCAGCAGGTCGATTCCGGTCATGGCCATGGCCTTGGCCGCGTCGATGATGCACTCGACCGCCTCCGGTGAGGCCGAGGCGGCGTGGAACTCGTGCGAGTGCGGCGCGACGTCGGCCGCGGTCATGGCCATCTGCGGCTGGATGGTCGGTACCAGCCAGCTGATCGCGCCGGTGTCGCCGGACCAGGCTCCGGAGAGCTCCTCCCGGGGACGCACCTCCCGCCCCAGCTCGCCCAGGTTGTCGGCGAACGCCGTCGCCAGTGTCTGGTTGCTCAGCAGCGGTTGCGCACCGTCGGCGCGGGTTCGCCAACTGCGTTCCAACCGCGTTCCGGTCATCAACGCCGCACCCTCCAGGCACCGGTCGATGCGTGGCACCACATCGTCCAGCGTGGCCCCGTGGTTGGCTCTGACCATGATCCGCGCGACGGTGTGATCGGGAATGACCTGCGGCAGCGTGCCGCCCTTGTCGATGATGCCGTGCACGCGTACGTCGCTGGGCAGTTGCTGGCGCAGCGCATTGATGCCTTGGAAGGCGAGCAGCATCGCGTCCAGCGCGTTGACGCCGAGCTCGGGGCGAGCGGCGGCATGGGCGGCCCGGCCGAAGAACTCGACCTTCGCCATGACCGCGCCGACGGTCCGGGAGTCCGCGACGTTGTACATCCCCGGATAGATCAACATCATCGCGTCGACATCGGCGAAGGCGCCCTCCCGTTCGAGGATGTACTTGCCGCCGCTGCCTTCCTCGCCCGGGGTGCCGAGCGCAAGCACCGTCCCGTCGAGTTGACCGATGACCGAGGCGAGCGCTATCGCCGCGCCGACCCCGGCCGCCGCCACCACGTTGTGGCCGCAGCTGTGGCCGTAGACCGGAAGGCCGTCGTACTCGCAGAGGTAGGCCAGCCTCGGACCGCCCGAGCCGGCGGTGGCTCTGAACGCTGTCGGCAGCGTGCCCAGGCCCCGCTCCACGTGCAGGCCGTGGGCCGCCAACAGGTCGGTGATCCACCCGCTGGCCTTGATCTCCTCGAAGGCCAGTTCGACGTTGGCGTGCAGCTTCAAGCTGAGCTCGACCAGCTCGTCGCGCAGCTCGTCGACGACCTGGTCCGCGCGCGCCTTCAGCGCGTCGACGTCTGTCATGCGTGATTCTCGTACCAGTGCCGCGCGATCTCGCCCCGCCGCGCGAACCAGACTCCGGGAAATGACTTGGCGTAGGCGATGAAGTTGGCCAGCGCCTGGGCTCGAGCGGGATGGCCGACCAACCGCATGTGCAGCCCGATCGACATCATCTTCGGGTAGGTCTCGCCCTCTTTGTACAGCCGGTCGAAGTCGTAGCGCAGATGTTCTTCGAACTCACGCGGCGGGCCGACCAGGCCGGAGGCGAAGCCGCCGTCGTTGGCGACGATGTCATACGGGATGACCAGGTGTTTCTTACCGTGGACAGTGGTCCAGTAGGGCAGGTCGTCGTTGTAGGCGTCGCAGTCGTAGGTGAAGCCGCCCTCTTCGACCACCAACTCCCGGGTGTTGACGCTCGGGCCGTAGCGGCAGTACCACCCGACCGGCCGTGCACCGGTGGTCTCCTCGATCGAGGCGATCGCCTTGGCGATGTGCTCCCGCTCCTCGTCCCGGGTCAGCAGGGTGACGTCCTCCCAGCGGTAGCCGTGGGAGATGACGTCGTGCCCACGCGCGCGGATCTCCCTGGCGGCATCCCGATTGCGCTCCAGGGCCACCGCGCAGGCGTAGAACGTGCTCTTCACGTCGAGCTCGTCGAAGATGTCCATCAGCCGCCAGAACCCGGCCCGCGAGCCGTACTCGTACATCGACTCGCTGGCCAGGTCGCGCTCGCCATCCGGCCAGGGGTAGTAGGGCGCTTCGTGGTGACCGCGTTCGGTCCGAGGGTCGCCGTCTCCGATCGCGAGCTCGGAACCCTCCTCGTAGTTCACCACCAGGGAGATCGCGACGCGCGCATTGCCCGGCCAGGTGACCTTCGGGGGGTTGCCGTTGTAACCGACCAGGTCGCGGACCGGACCAGGAATCGGGACATCAATGATCATCGAGTCCTCCTCAGGAGCTCATGCGTGGTGGTCGAACCAATGCTGGGCAATTTCGCCTCGAGTGGCGAACCACACCCCGGGGAAGGACTTGGCGTATTCGATGAAGTTGGACAGGCCCTGCGCGCGGCCTGGGCGGCCAGCCAGCCGCATGTGCAGCCCGATTGACATCATCTTCGGGAAGTTCTCTCCCTCTTTGTACAGCCGGTCGAAGTTGCTTTTCAGGTAGTCCTCGAAATCCTTCGGCGATCCGTAGGAGTTCTCGAACTTGATGTCGTTCGCCGCCAACGAGTAGGGGACCACCAGGTGTTTTGTGCCGTGGACGGTGGTCCAGTAGGGCAGGTCGTCGTTGTAGGCGTCGCAGTCATAGGTGAAGCCGCCCTCTTCGACCAGCAATTCCCGGGTGTTGACGCTGGGGCCGTAGCGGCAGTACCACCCAACCGGACGTCCGCCGGTGGTCTCCTCGATCGAGGCGATCGCTTTGCGGATGTGGTCCCGCTCCTCCTCGCGGGTCAGCAACACGACGTCTTCCCAGCGATAGCCGTGGGACACCACATCGTGGCCGCGCTTGCGGATCTCTTTGGCCGCGTCCCGGTTGCGTTCGAGGGCGACCGCGCAGGCGTAGAACGTGCTCTTCACGTCCAGTTCGTCGAAGATGTCCATCAGCCGCCAGAACCCGGCCCGCGAGCCGTATTCATAGAGGGATTCCAGCGCCAGATCCCGTTTGCCGATCGGCCAGCCCGGCACTCTGCCCTGCTCACCGCTCGGGTCGCCGTCACCGACCGCGCGCTCGGAACCTTCCTCGTAGTTGACCACCAGGGAGATCGCTATCCGGGCATCGCCCGGCCAGGTCACCTTGGGCGGTTTCCCGTTGTACCCCACGACATCGCGACGGGGTCCAGCAATGGTGTTTTCGACAGCGGTCACGCGAACCTCTCGGATGTAGAGCGGGCGACGGATCAGGCGCTGGGTGCCGAACCGGATACGAACAATGCGAGCCGATTGCTCGTCAGATGGGCATAGGAAAGTAGCCTCGGAACCTCGTCGGTACCCCGAAGCAGCGTCTCCACCAGCAGAAGTGGCGATCCGAACGGAATGTCGAGGAGGCCGCTGGTGCGCTCGCCGGAGGCGATGGACTCGATGGTGAAGTCGCTGCGCCCGACATCCTGGTTGAACAGCGCCCGGAACAGCGGCCCGTAGGCGAGGGGATGATGGGTGGACCCGGTCACCGCCTGCAGGACGCTCTCGCTGGTGTGATCGACAGAGATGTAGGTGGTCCGCGCACCGATGGTTTCGCCGTCCAGCAAGATGAGCTGATCCAGCATGAGCACCCGCCCATCGCGTGGGGACAGGGCGTGGTAAACCGGCTCGGGCGGAATCACCATCCGACGCTCGAGCTGATAGATCACGGTCCTCTCTTGGTCACCGAGACCGTTTAGCGTCGGACCATCGATCGGGATCACCTCGTCCATGACTGGTATGCGAATGATGTCGCGCGCGACCCGGGTCCCTACCCGACGTTCCCGGGTCAACAACCCCTCCTCGGCGAGCATGCGCATCGCCTCCCGTACCGCCGCCCGGCTCTCCCGCATCGAGCGAATGAGCCGGAACTCCACCAGCTGTTCGTCTTGATCCATGGCGCCGGTACGAATGGCGGACCGGAGAATGTTGTAGACCCGGCGAGCGGGACGCTGGGTCAGTCGGGAGCTGTCGACCGGTAGGGGTGGGAATTTCGCCGAAGTCGGCGGCAACGTTGCGGTGGCTGACCCGGGGCTAGCTGGCACGCTATTCACCTTTTCAATTCCCTCGGTGCGTCAACATAATTCGGCGGTTTGACTCAGAACTCCATCAGATTGTCGCGGAAATGTTCGTGGCTGTACGCCGAGCGAGTCAGACCGCGACGTTGCAACGCCGGGACCAACCCGTCGGTGATCTCGCTGATGTATCGGCGATGCACCGTGCTGGTTCCGATCAGGAAGCCGTCCCCGCCGATTTCGTCCATGACCTCCTCCATCTGCCCGGCTACCCGAGCCGGCGAACCGACCAGGCCGGTGTAGCCGAGGCTGAAGCCGCCTGCCAGTTCGCGCAGTGTTCTGCCCTTTCCCTGGCGGGCGAACTGGGCCAGGGTGCCCTGCTGACCGTTCGTGCTCACCTCGCCCAGTGGCTGGTCGAGGTCGAATCGGGAGAAGTCGATCCCGGTGATGCTGCCCATCAGCGCGAGGCCGAGTTCTACGTTTTCCGCGGCGGAAGCGGCCTGGTGATCAGCCCGAACCTGAGCTTCCGCGTCCGAGTCGGCGACGATCGGCGAGATGAGGAACAGCACCTTGCACCGGTCGGGATCCCGGCCCTGCGCCGCGGCGCGCTCTCGGATGTCTTCCCGGAAGGCCTTCATTTGCGGCACGGTCTGCGCTGATCCGATGATCGTGTCGGCGTTCTTGGCCGCGAACTCGCGTCCTTGCGAGGAGCCGCCGGCCTGCACGATGACTGGGTGGCCCTGCACCGGGCGAAGTGCGTTCAGGGGACCTCGGGTCCTGAAGAACTTGCCCGCGTGATCGACGGTATGGACCTTGGCGGGGTCGGCGAATACGCCCTTGTCATGATCGGCCACGACCGCGTCCGGCTCCCACGAGTCCCACAGCTTGCGTACCACCTCGATGAACTCGTCGGCCATCTCGTAGCGGGTGTGATGCTCGAGATGCTCGTTCAAGCCGAAGTTCTGCGCGGCGCGAGAACTCGTCGACGTCACCAGGTTGCAGCCCACCCGCCCGTCGGACAGGTGATCGAGCGGGAGGGC
>Ga0193743_1002054_pt1 | contig 14460 bp, 14 predicted proteins | sample L2c2metaG_FD_143038 | JGI IMG/M metagenome (GOLD analysis project Ga0193743, IMG submission 143038) | Soil microbial communities from a riparian zone of the East river system, Colorado, United States - L2c2 | ecosystem: Environmental > Terrestrial > Soil > Riparian zone | place: USA: East River... | reverse complement strand
GCGGTCCACACGGTCGCTGCCTCGGCAATCCGCGTCGCGTTCAGCGCGCCATCGTCGTCGCGGCGTCGATGCCGGAGCGGAACGACGGCGTCGACTTCGCCGCGGAACACCCAGCGGCGCTGCGCTACTGCCAACGCAACGGTCACCGACTGTGGCTGGCACGCAACGTCACGTTGGGTGGAGACCTCGATGTCGTCGCACAGGTGGAGATGCGCTCCATCCCAGACGAATCCGCCCGATCGGCCGCTGCCGCCGGCGTCGCCGAAGTAGGCGCCCATGAACCCGAGCCCATCGGTGGATCCGTGCACCCACCGATAGAAGTAGGGCGCCTGCCACGAGCGCGGGCCCCACGAGTGATCACGCAAGCCGAAGCCGTTGACGTCGATCGAGGCGTCGCCTAGTGAAAGCGCACCGCTGACCGTCGTCAACTGTTCGTAGTGATGCGGTGCGAAGGACTCACCGTCACCGTCGAAGGTCTCTGCGAATGGCGGCGCTGCGGCGCGGAGGTCAAGGGTCGCCGTGCAGTTCGTGACGGCCGTGCTCGACAGCGCTTGTTTGGGATCGATCAGCGCGGCCGGGTCGGACAACAGGTTGACCGTGCCGTCGAAGGTCACGCGCAGATGCTCGAACGGTTCGACGACCTCGACGGCGAGGCCGGCACCGCGAAACGAGTCGTTGGCGTCGACGCTGGGCCGCGCGAATCCGAACGCGACCGATCCGTCGGGAAGGTAGAGGCAGACGGTCCGCTCGCCACGTCCCTCGTTGGGGCGCTTGGCCAGTCGCAGGAAGCCGCCCACTCCGGCGATGGGGTCGTGGAACTGGAAGTACATGGATTCGTTGAAGTTCGGCTCCGGGCCCACCGGATGGGTGTAATCGTCTGTTGCGGAGAGGATCACGTCGCGACCTGCAGATCTGACGCGGCGGCGGCCAACAGTGTGGCGATCGAGTGGTCGAGAAGCTTCAGGTCCAGTTGCCCATGGGTTCCCAGCACGCCCGAACGTCGACGAGCCAGCACGCCCTGCAACAGGGTCGCCGCTCTCCATTGCGAGAAACCACGGTAGTAGCTGATCCGATCGACACTGAATCCTGTTTCCCGACAGTATTCTTCAACCATCGTCGCCCTGTCGGGGAAGCCGCCGGCGCGCGTCGGACTCGGCATCGATATCGCCTCATCATCCGGCTGCCGCCAGTCGTCGAGCAGCCAGGCCAGATCGGCAAGCGGGTCACCAAGCGTGCACAGTTCCCAGTCCAGAACGGCGGTGATCCGTGGTCCCTGGACCAGCAGGTTCGACAGTCGAAAGTCGCCGTGCATGATGACCACGGGTGGCGGGGAGTCGGGCAGTCCGGCGGTCAGACGGCTCCTCCCCTGGTGCCAAACCACGTCGTGGCTGCTCGCCAGTCCGACCCGATCCCAGGTAGCCGACAGCCTCCGGATCTGGCGCTCCAGATACGACGCCGGGGTGTTCGGTCCCAGGTCCGACAGCCCGACCGACCCGGGGTCGAGCGTGTGCAGGCGGGCGAGGGTGCGGATCACCTGCAAGCCGAGTTCATGTCGGTGCTCCGGAGTCAGCTCCGCGGCATCGTGGTCAGTCTCGAGGCACGCGCCCGGTACTCGCTCCATCACGAAGAACCCGGCGCCTCCTGGTGTGGTCCCGGTGCCTATGACCCGCGGAACGGGGATGCCACTGTCGGCGAGATCCGACACGACGCGGGCCTCACGTGCGACGTCATGGGCGGACTCGGCATGGCCGCCCGGCGGCGGTTCGCGCAACACCCACTCCCCACCGTCCGCGGCGGTGATGATCGTGGTGATGTTGGATTGCCCGAAGCCGACGCGGGCGATCGTGACGTCGCCGCCAACGCATTCACCCTGCGATCGAAGCCACGCGGATACCGCGGCGGGGTCGTCGCACATCAACCCGGAGGCCGACGCTTCGCGCGTGCTGGCTGTCGACATCGCCCACCTCCTCACCCACCGACGCCGGAGCACCGACGGTCATTATTTAATCTAGATTAGACCATCACGAACCCATATCAAAGGCCGGGTCGGCTCTATCGTCGGATGATTTTTAGTTCCTGTTAGATTCTGTCGAACTGCAGCAGGTCGTCATCGCCATCCGTCAGATCTCGCGCAGATGCCCGTGCATGATGGCGTCACGCAGCTCGAACTTGCGCACCTTGCCCGTCGGCGTCAGGGGCAGGGCGTCGGTGACGAACCATCGCGCCGGCACCTTGAAGGGCGTCAGGCGTCTACCGACGTAGTCGACGATGTCGGCCGTGAGCAGATCGGGCCCGCCGGCCCTGAGCCGGATCACGGCAGCCACGATCTCGCCCCAGCGCTCATCGGGCAGTCCGACCACTGACGCCTCGAGGACGGATTCGTGACCGGCCAGGACGCTTTCGATCTCGGCGGGCGCGATGTTCTCGCCGCCCCTGATGATCAGTTCCTTCAGCCGGCCGGTGACGCTGAGGTATCCGCGTGCGTCCAAGGTCCCCAGGTCACCGGTGTGGACGAACCCGTCGGCGTCCACGGTGCGTGCGGTCGCGTCGTGATCGTTGAGGTACCCGAGGAACTGCTGATACCCCCGCGCGCAGATCTCACCGGGTTCGCCCACCGCCAGCGTCTCGTTGGTCGTGGGGTCGACGATCTTGCACTCGACCCGCGGCAACGGCCGGCCTACGGTCGTCAGTTGATCGGCGCGCGAGTCGGAGGGCCTGGTCGCGGACAAGACAGGCGCAAGTTCGGTCTGCCCGAACAGGTTGATGACCGAGGCGCCGAAGACCGTCTCGGCGTTCTCGATCATGCTCGCCGGGACGTTGGATGCGCCGCCCATGATCACCCGCAGTTTCGGAGCCGGTGTGCTTGCCATGCGTTGGCACTCGAGAAGTGCTCCAAGGATCGCGGGCACATAGAACAAAACGCCGACGTCCTCGCGGCGCAGCGCCTCCAGCACGGGGGTGGGTCGGAATCGTTCGACCAGAACCACCGTTCCACCGATCCACAGCGGGCCAAGGGTCGCGATCACGCAGCCTGCGGTGTGAAACATCGGCAGCGGGTTCAGACATACCGAGCCGGCCTCGACATCCACCGCCTCCAACGTCAGCTTCGCGACGTTGACGAGTGATCTGTGTTTGAGGAGTACGCCTTTGGGACTTCCAGTGGTCCCAGAGGTGTACTGGAGCATGACCGCCTCGTCGGCGTCGGTCGGCGCATCCCGTAGGACGGTTGGGCTCACGTCGGATGCCTGCCACTGCGCTCGGTCCGACAATGAGACACAGCGAAGGCGCGGGAACCTCGGCCCCACGGCGCCGACGACCTCTGCCAAGTCGTACTCGCGGTTGGCATCTGCATAGAGGAGCACCGCCGCACCAGAATGTGTCATCGCATACTCGAGTTCTTCCTCCCTCAACGCAGGATTCAACGCTACGAGCACCATCCCTGCCAGCGCCGCCCCGTACTGAATGATCGGCCACTCCACGACATTCGGAGCCCACATGGCGACGTAGCTGCCGCGCTCAGCGAGCTCACACAGCGCCGTCGCGACGCGGCCTGCCTCTTCGTACAGATCCGCGTAACTGAGCCGCACCTCCGCGCCGTCGTCGTGACGAACTCCAACGATCGCCAGTCGATCGGCGTGACTGTCCGCCCGTTGCGCCAGTAATCCACCCACGGTGAAATCGACGAGATCAGCGCTCTGGTCGGCGGGCCAGTGCGCCCGCCGGAGAATGGGTCCGCTCAGTTGGCCTGCCTGCATCGTGCCTCCCCGTGGACCCGTTCGTCGCACCTGCCTCCCCTCAGGCTAGCTGAATGCTAATTCAAAATGGGACGACTGAACCCCGAAACTGGGTTGATACCGGCTATGTTGCTCTACCTTGAAGCTGTATCGAGTATCTAATCTGACATAGAATCGTCGCCAAGACCTCAGCGTGCCCCCATACCGATCGATTCGCCCTAGGAGAACCTCTCGTGCTTCTCACCGAGTACACCGCGGAGGCCTTGACGCCCGAAAGCGTGACGTCAATGCTGCGGGCGTCGGGCCGATTCCCCGAGGCCACCATCCAGAATCTGGACGTGTCACCGATCGGCACCGGCCAGATGGCGGCCAGCTATCGACTCGAACTCTCCTACGCCACACCCGTCGACGGTGCCCCCACCAGTGTCGTCGCGAAAGTCGCCAGCACCGACGAGACCAGTCGCCAGATGGCCGCAGCCACTGCCGCCTATCGACGTGAAGTCATTTTCTACCAACAGCTCTCGGAGCGGGTCGAAACGCGTACGCCGGAGTGCTTCTACGCCGACGTCGCCGGTGACAACATCAGCTTCGTCGCACTGCTCGAGGACCTGGGGCCTGCGAGAATGCTCGACCAGCTCGGCGGGTGCGATGCCGACCATGCCGCACTGGCGATTGGCCAGGCGGCCGCGTTGCACGGCAGCTCCTGGCACCGGAACTACCTCGAGGAGGACTGGCTTCCGGTGGAGTCCGTCTGGAACATGCTCGGCGCAGCCATTCCCCAGGTGGCCGCACCCTGGTTGGAACGCTTCGGCGAATTCCTCGATGCTGACCACGTCTCAGCGGTGACCCGGCTGGCGACCGACGTCGGAGCCTGGCTGGAGACACTGCGCAACCACCGGTCGCTTTGGCACGGTGACTTCCGCCTGGACAACCTGCTCTTCGACGCACAGGACGGTGCGGTGCCCGTAGCCGTGGTGGACTGGCAGAGCGTCGCCACCGCACCCGGTGTGATCGATGTGTCGTACTTCCTGGGCAACTCGATGGTTGAGACCGAGCGCATCAAGCACGAACGTGACCTCGTCACCGAGTATCACGACAGGCTGATCTCCCACGGAGTGGACAACTACTCGTTCGAGGAATGTTGGCGCGAGTATCGGGCGCACGCACTGTTCGGCCTGGTGCTGACGATCCCGGTGTCGATGGGCGTGCAGGCCACCGAGCGTGGCGACGCCATGTTCGGCGCGATGGCACGACGCGCGGCCGATCAGATCATCGCCAACGACAGCTTCGCGGCGCTGCGTTCACTCTGACTCAGGGCAGTTCAGCGGCCGAGCTCGCGACCGACGACGGAGACGAACGACACACAGCCACCGGGTCGTCCACCGAGGTTGTGCGTCAACGCCGTATGCGGGTCCGACAACTGGCGGTCCCCCGCGTCGCCGCGAAACTGAAGCCATGCCTCGTAGAGCATGCGCAGCCCACTGGCACCGACCGGATGACCGAACGACTTCAGTCCCCCGTCGGGATTGATCGGCAACCTTCCGTCCGCATCGAAGTCGCCGCCGAGGACGTCCTTCCACCCGTGGCCGGCCTCGGAGAAGCCCAGATCCTCCATGAGGACGATCTCGGTCGGGGTGAAGCAGTCGTGGACCTCGGCAAGCGACAACTGCGTGCTCGGGTTGTCGATTCCTGCCTGCCCGTAGGCATCGCGCGCCGACTTGACCACCTCCGGAAAGGTGGTGAAGTCGAACTCGGGATCCATGGAGCCCCTGGTCGAACCCGCGACGAGGGAGAGCCCTTTGACGTACATCGGAGTATCGGTGTACGCGAGCGCTCGCTCGGCGGGCACGATCAGCGCGCAAGCGGCACCGTCGGATACCCCAGAACAGTCGAAGATACCCAGTCGCCCGGCGACCTTGACCGCCTTGCCGATCGTGTCGCGCGAGACGGGTGACCGGAACTGCGCCTTGGGATTCCGCGAACCGTTGTCGTGGTTCTTCCACGCCACGTGGGTCATGGCCTCCCGCATCTCGTCGGGATGCACCCCGTGCTTGGCGCAGTACGCGGGGTCGAGCAGCGAGAACGCCGCAGGCGCTGTCATCGACAACTCCGGCGCGGTTCCGTCACTCGGCGGATCGGCCCGCATGAGACCCGAGAAGCCGGAATCCTTGAGCTTCTCCACTCCCACGGCCATCACCACGTCGTAGGCGCCTGCGGCGACTCCATAACACGCGTTGCGAAAGGCCTCCGACCCTGTGGCGCAGTAATTCTCGACGCGGGTCACGGGCTTGTCGTCGGTGCACAAGGCGCGGCTCAGGGTGAGGCCGGACTGGCCCGAGCCGAGGGTGCCGAGCCAGTACGCGTCGATGTCGGCCTTGGCGATGTTCGGCGTCGAACCGATGCATTCCGCGAATGCCTCCAGGATCAGATCCTCGGTGGAACTGTCCCAGCGCTCGCCGAACCGGGTACATCCCATGCCGACGACCGCGACCCGGTCATTGATTCCGCGGCTTGCCATCGTTCTCCGATCCGGTGTCCAGAAGATGCGCCTTCCAGAAGTAGTCGTGCACCCCGCCGGCAGTGAACAGCCGACGGAAGGTGAAGCCGACCCTGGCGCCCACGCGCAACCGTTCGGGTTCGGCATCGGTGACCTCGATGGTGCATCGCCCGCCGCCGTCGACGTCGACGACCGCCTGCAACATGGGCGGTGACGGCGAGTACGCGAGGTGGTCCACGGTGTGGGTGGCGATGGCGCCGCCAAGTGCCGCAACGGGTGCTGCGTCCATCTCGTCGGTGGTCCCGCAGCGCCGACACACCCGCACCGGAGGCAGGTGCACGAATCCACACTGCCGGCAACGTGTCCCGGCAAACCCGAACTTCCACTTCTCGGCGCGTGCGGCGGGGGGCGCGGCGGGCCGATCCGGTTCGGGACGACGCGGCGGCTCAAGCTCGACCAGCCCGTGCCACGACAGATAGATCAGGTGCGGCACCACTATCCCCTCCGCCCGCTGAAGACTGACAGGGGTTGACTGGCGAGCGAGCGGCAACTGGGCCGTGGTGCGTAGCAGAACCGCATCACAGCCGTCGAACGCCGAGACGACCAGGATGGTCTCGCCGGGCTCTGCGATGTCGAGCACCGAGGCCAGCGCGATGCCTGCATCGGCGACACCGGAGAATCCGACGGGCGAAGTGCGGGTTGACTTGAGGGCCTTCACCAGCGTGCCGACGCGTTTGACGATGGCAGTGTTGGGGCACGCGACGACGACGTGATCGACTTCGGCCAGTCCGGTTTCGTCGAGGATCCGATCGACGGCAGTTCGGATCAGGGCCGCGTAGCGCTCTGCGCCGAAGCGCTCTTCCCATTGCTCACCCGTGATCGATCCGGGTGATCGCCAACGGTCGAGAAACTCGGCCGTGTGCGAGGTGGTGGCGAGGATGTCGGCGATCGCAGGTCCGTCGCCGAACAGCAGCGCTGCGGCGCCGTCACCGCCGAGGCGTTCATCGGCAGAACCGGGTCGGCCGACCCGGACGTCCGCGGTCAGCGCCATCCCGCCGGTGGCGGCGGCAGCTCGCCAGGCCGCAAATCCGCTGCGGCCCGTCCCACACAGATCCGTCGCAAATGAGGCGTACGGCAGCCCGAGCGCAGCGTGAATTGCGGTCGCGTTGGTCTTGTCGACGTAGGCGGGACTGCTGGTCGCGAAGTAGAGGCTGGTGGGCGGCGGGTGTCCTTCGAGGGCACGGTCTGCGGCCGCGACTGCCATGGTGGTGCTGTCCTCGTCATAGGACGCGACCACGCGGTCGCCGCGACGCAACCCGAGGTCGTCGCCTGCCAGCCGATAACGGGGAAGGTACGTCGCATAGGCGATCAAGGACGCGGTCATTCTGCGACACCTCCGAACGTGCCGACCGCGCTGCGGACCGGGGCGACGATCGCGGCCCGCCTCATTCGTCACCCCGCCAGCGGTCGGCGGACGGATCGAGGAGCTGAGCCAATTTGCCTGCGGGAAGCCAGACGATGGTCTCCAGTTCGAGGGCGTCCAGGTAGCGCACGCGCCCGGTGCGGAGGTCTTCCAGACGCAGCCGCGGCGAGTTGCCTTCGTTGTCGATGTTGACCGACACCTGGGCGAACTCGCTTCCGACGACTGGGCCGATACCGGGCACGTTGACGAGTGCACCGTCGCCGAACTCGACGGTCATCAGATCAGGAAGCCCATGGTCGGAATGGGCTTGTCGTTGTCCACCAGAGCCACCTTCTTGTAGGACATCCGCAGTGCGCCGTCCACGCGGCGGAGCCGGTAGGTCACGCGACCACCCCACAGGTGGTTGCCGCGCGCTCGTGATTCGAGCACCAGGAAGTTCGCCCCCACCTCGAGGTCGGCACCGCCAGCCGGGACGGCGCGGGCGCCAAGGAGTTCGACGTTGGAGATCAGCCGGCGCAAGTTGGACTGCGGGGCTTGGGCGTAGCGCCTGCCGGTGCGGAGTTGTTTGAGCCGGGTGGAGATTCGGTTGCGGTTGTCGTAGATCACCGACATCTGTTCCATCGGGTCGGCACTCTCATTCCCCGCCGGAACCCAGTACAGCGCGTCGTCGGTCCACAACGCCTCCCACGAGTCGTAGTCGCTCTCATCGGCGAGACGTGCTTCGCGATAGAGGAACTGCTCGACGTCGCGGACGTCGTACCCGTCGGGTACCGCTGTCAGGCCTTCGGCGACCCCGATCTCTTCGTCGCCTTCGGCGACCCCAGTGCGTTCGTCGCCTTCGGCGACTCCAGCGGCCTTCGTCACGGTGCATCCATCAACGATGTGTAGTGCGACCAGAATCCGCGCATACCGGTCTCGTCCGTTGCCGATCCAATGGTGAATCCGTTGTCGTCGATCCGCTCCCGCTGCAATCCCCGCCGCACGTCGAGCCATTCGGGCTGCAGCGACTCGAGGCCGAGCTGATTGCGCTCGTACATCTCGGTGTCGTCGGCCAACAACATGCCTGCCGGACCCACCGATCCGACGCACTGCGACACCATCCGCTTGTTCAGTTCCGGGGCGCCTGCGAGCTGGACCGCCGTCGAGTATTGAATGCATTGGTTTACCGAGACGGGCTGGATGTTGAAGACCTGGATCTCGGCGATGAAGAGGTTGGGAACATTATTTAATTGCGGCGCACCCTCGATCAGAATCTGATCGGCGGCATCACCGTGCAGTTCGCGCATCGCCGCGACATAGTTCGGCACCCTTTCCTCGGTGGTGCCGAACCAGCGCATAGGCTCTGCGAACTTGCGGAACTCCGGGCGCAGGTCGTTCTCGCTGTGGCCGTTGCGCAGGTTTCGCGTGACCGCGGTCGAAGCGTCGCTGTAGAGCGGTCCGATCGTGCTTCCAGTCACACCGAAGATGGAGCCGTGGACGAACTGGGGGTGATATCCGTCGGTTTCGTTCTCCGCCAGCAACTTCCAGTTGGCGCCCGTCTGGTGCTGGAGCCAACCTGCAGTGAGCTCGACCCGACCTTGCGGCGACAGCCGCACCAGCCGGTCGATCTCCCCGGCGGCGGCCCCGAGGTGCTCGGTCAGCGTGGGGCCTTCCTCGGCGAAGCTGCCGAAGACGAAGCCGTGATACGAGTCGACTCGCGCCACCCGCCCCATCGCGAGGTCGAGCTTGCGGCCGCCGTATCCCTTGAAGAAGGGGAATCCGATGAGCTCGCCGGTGTTCCGGTACGTCCAGCCGTGGTAGGGGCAGCGGAAGGTCGCGGAGTTGCCCTTGGCGTCGTTGCAGACCTGATTGCCGCGGTGCGCGCACCGGTTCAGGAGGAGATGAACCTCACCGTCCCGGTCGCGGGTCATGATGACGTCCTGGAGGCCGAGTCGCTTTCGCACGTAGTCGCCCGGCTGGGCCACTTCGCTTTCGTGGCCCACGAATACCCAGCTGCGATACCAGATCTTTTGGAGCTCGTCGGCGAAGATGGCCGGGTCGGTGTACAGCGAACCGTGCACCTTGTCTTGCTTGATCAAGGGCGCGACGCGGCTGCTGCTCGGAACTCCGAGACTCGAGGGCGTGGTCTTTGTCATTCCCGAAGTCATTCTCGAACTCCTTCCTTCGTGCCGAAGACGGCGCGGCGCTTCTCCCGAAACGCGGCGATACCCTCGGCGAAATCGTCGCTGCCGAAGAGTGCGGCCTGATGGGCGGCTTCACGGTCGAGCACGTTGAACGGAGACAAACCTGGCGCCACCGCGAGCAGCGACTTGATCACCCCGAGCGCCTGGGCCGGCGCCGCGGCGAGGCGGCCCGCGTCCTGCAGCGCAGCGTCAAGCGCTGCTCCTGGCTCGGCGAGCGCATCGACGAGCCCGATGCTCAGCGCTTCCTCCGCCGGAATCGGTGTGGGCAGCATCAACATCTGACGGGCCCTGGCGACACCGACGCGGGCAGGCAACGAGACATAGGCCCCCATGTCACCGGCTAGTCCGACTGCTGTGAACGTCGTCGCGAACCGCGCGTCGCGTGCGGCGACCACGCGGTCACATGCGGCGGCCAGAGCGGCGCCCGCGCCGTAGGCCGCTCCCTCGACCGCAGCGATCACGGGTTTTTCCGTGCTCCAAATCGCCCGAATGACGCGTTGCGCCAGCTGTGCCCGCTCCAACGCCTCCTGTGGAGCCATCCGCTCCATCGAAGCGATATCGCCTCCCGAGCAGAAGGCCTTGCCCGCTCCGGTCAGCACGATGGCTCGTACGGACGCGTCGCGGTCGGCAGCCTCGATGGCATCGGCGAGCGCCAATCGCAAGGGCATGTCGATGGCGTTGAGCTTGTCGGGGCGATTCAGCGTCACCACTGCGACCGCGCCGGTCAACGCCGTAAGCACAGGGCCGTCGGACCGGGACTGGGGTTGCCCAGGAGACGTCATCATCGCTGGAACCTCGGCTGTCGTCGTTCGATGACGGCACGCAGGCCTTCGAGGGCATCGGCGGTGCCGGAGAGTTCGGAGACCGTCCGCGCCTCCTCCGCCAACCGCTGTTCGACGGACGCTCCGATTCCGCTCCACACCAGACGTTTGGTCGCCGACAACGCCTGCGTGGGAAGGTCGACAAGCTGTAAGGCCAGCTCCTCTGCGCGACTTTGCAGTTCGTCGTCGGCCGCGACCTCGGTGATCAGCCCGATGCTGAGCGCCTCAGCGGAGGTGAGCGTCGGGTTGGTCAGGACGATCCGCAGCGCCTGCCGTAGCCCAACCAATTGGGTGAGCGTCACCGACACGCCGCCGTCGGGGGCCATGCCGACACGAACGGCGCCGGAGAAGAATTTCGCGGATTCTGCGGCGACCACGATGTCCGACGCACAGACCAACCCCAGACCGCCACCACCGGCCGCGAAGCCCTGTACCGCCGTGACCACTGGGACTCGTAGCTGGATCAACGCAGCGGAAGTTAGCTGCAGCCAGGCCGTGGCCTCACGCAGGTAGTCCGGCAGGTCGGCGCCCTTGGACTCGAAGGTGTGAATATCGCCGCCTGCGCAGAAGTTGCGCCCTTCGCCGGTCAGCAGCACGACCCTGACCTTCGGATCGGCGTGACAGGACAAGATTGCCTCGTGAAGTGCCTTGAGCAGTTCCACGTTCAACCCGTTGGAGACCTCGGGCCGGTTGAGGCGGAGGCGGGCCAGCCCGCCGTCCACGTCGAGCGCGACAGGCGTCGTCGAGCCAATCGTCGTCACCGGGTTCCTCCTCGTTCGCTGAAGGCCGACGCACCGTTGCGTCCGGCTCCCTCGCTGATGTGGCGTACAACCTCGGTGATTTCGTCGTCGAGACCCGTTGCCGCAGGCTGCTCCAACCCAGAAATCACCAGTCGCTTGATGGCCGTGAGTGCGCCCCGGTCGCGGCCGGCCATGGCGGACACGAATAGCTCTACCTCGTCGTCGAATTGATCTCGCGGAAAACTGCGGTATGCCAGACCCAGCCGAGCGGCGTCTGCGCCCGAAAGCCGGTCTCCGCTGAGCAGGACTCCCATCGCCTGTTGGCGACCGATCAGCCGAGGCAATCTCTGGGTGCTGCCACCGCCAGGGATCATGCCGAATCTGATGTGATTGTCCGAGATCCGCGCATCGTCGCTGACCAGCACGATGTCCGCGGCCTGCATGAGTTCGAATCCCCCCGCTGCGGCGACTCCTTCGACTGCGGCCACCACAGGTACGTCAATCGCGGTGATGGCGTCGCAGGCGCGCCGGAAGGCAGTGAACAACGTCCGCAGCGCGGACGGTCCTTCGGCACGCAGTCGCTCGACCTCACCGAAATCGCCACCTGCGCAGAAGTTTCCACCCGCACCCCGAACTACGATCACCTGGATCGTCGGGTCCGATCCGAGTGCAAGGATCGCGCGCTCGAGTTCGACGCCCAACTCGACGTTGACGGCGTTCATCTGCTCGGGTCGGTCGAGGGTAATCCGACCGATCCTTGCGGCGGCGTTGACCGACACGGCCGCCTCGCGCTCGGCGAAGACCTCGGGTGGCAGTGGATCAGTCATGGGTGATCGTCGACTCCAGGTTCCCTAGTAATTTCTAATCTATATTAAGCGACTTGTGCGGCGGTTACAACCACGACCGCGGCAGTCACGGCACCCTTCGCCTGGGTAAGAGCTTTTTTATCCTATGTTAAATTACTGCGAGCCGACGGGGTGAAGGGACTGATTGAATGCTGGATCGTCGTCTGACCACTGATCGCCACGAGGTGGACGACGTCACCCCGCACGTCGTGCGCATCCCTCTGCCGCTTCCGCTGGCGGACCTGCGGACGGTCAACGTGTACGCCATCCTGGGAGACGACGGCGTGACGCTGGTGGATTCCGGTTGGGCCGACGAGCCAAGTGAATCCGTCATCATCGAGGCGCTGTGCGGGCTCGGACTCACTCCCGGAGACGTGCGGCGCATTCTCGTCACCCACGCTCATTGGGACCACTTCTCCCGGGCCATTCTGTGGCAGCGGCGCTATGGCACCGCAGTGCTGATAGGCCGTCAGGAACACCACACGATCGAAGCATTCGACGAGATCGACGGCGCCTATCCGATACAAGCGCGGCTGTTGCGCCGGGCAGGCGCACCCGAGCTCGCGCAGACGATCGCCGACTTGGAGCTCGAACCGTTCGAACGGGACGTGCCGTTCGGGCCACCCGACATCTGGCTCGATGACGGCGATGAAATCGACTGCGGTGGAACGGCGATCGTCGCCCGCGCGACGCCGGGGCACACCCGTGGCCATATGGTCTACGAGGACCGCCGAGCCGGTCTGGCATTCACCGGCGACCACATCCTGCCGCGTATCACGCCATCGATCGCTCTGGAGAGAATGCCCGAAGAGCTGCCACTTCGGTCCTATCTTTCCTCACTGCGGCTCTTCCTGGACCTGCCGGACGCGTGGATGCTCCCCGCGCACGGCGCGGTCACGCAAAGCGTCAACGCCAGGGTCGATGAGTTGCTCGACCATCACCGGGAGCGTCTCGACCTGGTCCACGGGCTGGTAGCGGCGGGCTCCTACACGGCCTACGACGTTGCCCGGCGCATGCTGTGGACGCGCCACGAGCGCACCGTCGACGAGCTTGGCGCGGTGCACGGCATGACCGCGATCCTCGAGGTCGTAGCCCACCTCGACCTTCTGGTTGCCCGCGGGTCCCTTACCCGTGAGGCATCGGGTCCGACCAATCACTACGCGGTCACCTGAAACGCGGCCGTCGCCGGCGGGTCACCCGGTCCGCTGCGCTGCGGGCAGCGGCGATGATGGCACTCATCGGCTTCGCGCCTGCCTTCGCCGGCGGGGTCGCCCCCGTGCTCGACGACCGGCGGCCCGTCGCCCTCCCACCAAACCGGCTCCATCAGCCGCCGGATCATCGGAAGTGAGGGCTCAACCGACCTGCGGCCCCACTCCAGCGCGCGGTCGATCGCGGTCTCGGATGCTGCCAGAGTCACCGGCGATAGGGCTACGAACTCTTGCGTGTTGAGTGTATTTGAGTGTGGGTAAGTGTGTTTGAGTTGATGTTGTGAATCTGGCGGATTGGGCGGAGTCGGTTGGGGTGAACCGACATACGGCCTATCGCTGGTTTCGGGAGGGGATGCTGCCGGTGCCCGAGGAGGGGGTGGGCCGGCTGATTCTGGTGCACACGGCGCTAGCCGGCGATGGCGCGGCGGGTGGCGGGGTGGTGATGTATGCGCGGGTGTCCCCCATGATCAGTGCGCCGATTTGGATCGCCAGGTGTCCCGGTTGACGGCGTGGGCGGGCGACCAGGATCTGACAGTGCGGCAGGTCGTGATGGAGGTCGGGTCGAGTCGGGTCTCTATGGCGAACGTCCGAAGTTGCGCCGGATCTTGTCGGACCCGGATGCGAAGGTGATCGTTGTGGAGCATCGCGACCGGTTGACCCATTTCGGGGTGGAGCATCTGGATGCTGCGTTGTCTGTGCTGGGCCGCCGGATCGTGGTCGCCCGTCCCGTTGAGAGGACCGATGATCTGGTGGGCGACTCGATCGACGTCCTCACCTCGATGCGTGCCACCGAACATGGAGCGGGCCAGGCGCCGTGATCGTCGGGATGCGTACACGGGGTCAGGCCGCCAAGATCGCCGCGGCCACCGGCGGAGGGCATCTTGCCGGAAGGCCCAAACCCGATGGGACACCGTCGTTGTCGCGGTATGTGGATGTGGGTGCTGATTTCGAGGCGCACCGGGTTGCGGTGGAGTCGGTGTCGGTGCTGTTCGACCTGTATGACGGCGAC
>Ga0193743_1002053_pt1 | contig 14465 bp, 16 predicted proteins | sample L2c2metaG_FD_143038 | JGI IMG/M metagenome (GOLD analysis project Ga0193743, IMG submission 143038) | Soil microbial communities from a riparian zone of the East river system, Colorado, United States - L2c2 | ecosystem: Environmental > Terrestrial > Soil > Riparian zone | place: USA: East River... | reverse complement strand
TTCCGGGCCCGGCAGCCGGACCTGGTCGCGATCGCCCGCAACATGCTCAGCCGCACCCCGGCCGACGGCTATATCCGCGCCTGCGCCGCCCTGCGCGACGGCGACCTGACCGCGGCGGCTCAGGGGGTTGCGGTGCCGACCCTGTGCCTGTGCGGCACCGAGGACATCGCGACCACGCCGGAGCTGGTGCGGTCGCTCGCCGCCCTGATCCCCGGCGCGCGCTACCAGGACATCCCCGGCGCCGGCCACCTGCCCTGCGTCGAGGCGCCGGAGCTGCTGGCCGGTCTGATCCGCGACTTTGTCGGCAACGAGGGTTCCCATGGCTGACTCGCTCTACGACCAGGGCATGGCGGTGCGCCGCAAAGTGCTGGGCGACGCCCATGTCGACCGCGCCCAGTCCCGCACCACCGAATTCGACGCGCCGTTCCAGGAGTTCATTACCCGCGGCGCCTGGGGCGGGGTGTGGACCCGGCCGCAACTGACCCATCGCGAGCGGTCGATGCTGACCATCGCCCTGCTGGCCGCGCTGGGCCATCATGAGGAGCTGGCGATGCACATCCGCGCCACCGCCAACACCGGCGCCACGGCGGAGGACATCCGCGAGGCGCTGCTGCATGTCGCGGTCTATGCCGGGGTGCCGGCCGCCAACGCCGCCTTCGCCATCGCCAAGCAGGTCTTCGCCGAACGCGACGGCGTTGCCCGGGAGGAACCGAAGTGAGCTTCCAGCCGCGCGACTGGCGGATCCATCCGCCCCATCTGTTCGAAGGCTACCGCTCGACCGTGCTGCGGGCACCGTCGCAGAAGCTGATCCCGCTGTCCGGCGCGCTGTCCGAGCATCAGGGGCCGGCCTTCACCGCAGCGGCCGCCCCGCCCACCGAGGCCGATTTGACCCGCAACGGCCGTGTCAACGGCGAGCCGCTGGGCGAGCGCATCATCGTCACGGGCCGGGTGCTGGACGAGGATGCCAGGCCGGTCGTCGGCACGCTGGTCGAGCTGTGGCAGGCCAATGCCGCCGGCCGCTACATCCACAAGGTCGACCAGCACGACGCGCCGCTGGACCCGAACTTCCTGGGCGCCGGCCGCTGCGTCACCGATGCCGAGGGCCGCTACCGCTTCCTGACGATCAAGCCCGGCGCCTATCCCTGGCGCAACCACGCCAATGCCTGGCGGCCGCAGCACATCCATTTCGCGGTGTTCGGCCCGGCCTTCGCCACCCGGCTGGTGACGCAGATGTACTTCCCGGGCGACCCGCTGCACACGCTGGACCCGATGTTCAACAGCATCGCCGACCCCGCGGCGCAGCAGCGCCTGGTCTCGCGCTTCGACATCGACATCACCGAGCCGGAATTCGCGCTGGGCTATCAGTTCGACATCGTCCTGCGCGGCAGACTGGCGACGCCCATGGAAGAGGGCCACCGATGAGCAAGCTGCCGCAGACCGGGTCGCAGACGGTCGGCCCCTTCTTCGCCTATGGGCTGGTGCCGCGCCAATACGGCTACGACTTCCCGCAGATCGCCGACGGCACCATCGCCGGCGACGCCGTGCCGGGCGAGCGCATCCGCGTCGCCGGCCTGGTGCTGGACGGCCAGGGCCAGCCGATCGAGGACGCGCTGGTCGAGATCTGGCAGGCGGATTCCAAGGGCGTGTTCGCCGGTCCGCAGCGCACCGCCAATGACGGCTTCACCGGCTTCGGCCGCTGCGGCACCGGCACCGACCCGGAGCGCCGCTTCGTGTTCGACACGATCAAGCCGGGCGCTGCTGCGGCCGGCGATGCGCCGCATCTCAGCGTCATCGTCTTCATGCGCGGCATGCTGGTCCACGTCTACACCCGGATCTACTTCCCGGACGAGGCGGCGGCCAATGCCCGCGACCCGGTGCTGAACGCCGTGCCCGAGGCGCGGCGCGGCACCCTGGTCGCCCGGGCCGACGGGCCCGGCCGCTACCGCTTCGACATCCGCATGCAAGGTGCGGACGAAACCGTGTTCTTCGACATCTGACCGAGAAAACTCATGGCCAAATTCCAGACCCTGGCCGAGGCGGTGGCCGAGAACCTGAAGGATGGCGACACCGCCGCCTTCGAAGGGTTCACCCATCTGATCCCGCACGCCGCCGGGCATGAGGCGATCCGCCAGGGCCGGCGCGACCTGACCCTGGTCCGGATGACGCCGGACCTGATCTACGACCAGATGATCGGCATGGGCTGCGCGTCCAAACTGGTCTTCTCCTATGCCGGCAACCCCGGCGTCGGCCTGCTGCGCCGCGTGCGCGACGCGATCGAGAAGGGCTGGCCGAACCCGGTCGAGATCGAGGAGCATTCCCACGCCGCCATGGCCAATGCCTATGAGGCCGGGGCGGCCGGCCTGCCCTGCGCCGTGTTCCGCGGCTATCGCGGCGCCGGCCTGGCCGAGGTGAACCCGAACATCAGGTCGATCACCTGCCCCTTCACCGGCGAGACGCTGGCGGCGGTACCGGCGATCCGCCCCGACGTCGCCTTCATCCATGCCCAGAAGGCGAACCGCCGCGGCGACGTGCTGATCGAAGGCATCGTCGGGGTGCAGAAGGAAGCGGTGCTGGCGGCCAGGCGGTCGGTGGTGACGGTGGAGGAGATCGTCGCGGATTTCGACGACGTGCACCCCAACGCCTGCGTGCTGCCGCACTGGACCGTGACCTCGATCGTCGAGATCCCGGGCGGCGCCCACCCGTCCTACGCCCATGGCTATTATCCGCGCGACAACGCCTTCTACCTGGCCTGGGACAAGATCGCGACCGACCGCGACGGCTTCCTGGCCTGGATGAAGACCAATGTGATCGACAGCGGCCCCGACGCCTTCGCCGGCCGGGTCGTGGCGCTGAACGGGAAGGGCTGACCATGGCCGACTTCACCCCTGACGAGATGATGACGATCGCGGCGGCCCGAGCCTTGCGCAACGAGGATGTCTGCTTCGTCGGCATCGGCGCGCCCTCGGCCGCCTGCAACGTGGCGCGGCTGACCCACGCCCCCGACATCACCCTGATCTATGAATCCGGCACCATCGGCACCGCGCCGGAGGTGCTGCCGCTGTCGATCGGCGACGGCGAGCTGTGCGACACCGCCGTCACCACCGTGTCGGTGCCGGAGATGTTCCGCTACTGGCTGCAGGGCGGGCGGGTCACGGTCGGCTTCCTCGGCGCCGCCCAGCTCGACCGCTTCGGCAACATCAACACCACCGTGATCGGCGACTACCACAAGCCGACGGTCCGCCTGCCCGGCGGCGGCGGCGCGCCGGAGATCGCGACCTCCTGCGGCGAGATCTTCATCACCATGAAGCAGGGCAAGCGCGGCATGGTCGACACCATCGACTTCTTCACCTCGCTCGGCCATGGCAGCGGCGGCGACGACCGTGCCCGGCACGGCGTCACCACCAAGGGCCCGACCCTGCTGGTCACCGACCTCGCGGTCTGGCGTCCCGACCCTGACACCAAGGAGTTCACCGTGGTCTCGCTGCACCCTGATGTGACCCGCGAGCAGGTGCAGGACAGCTGCGGCTGGACCGTCCGCTTCGCCGACACGCTGGAACAGACCCCGCCGCCCTCGGCGCTGGAATTGAAGACGCTGCGTGACCTGCAGGAACGCACACGCATCGCCCATGGAGAAGCCGCATGAGCCGCGACGCCTTTCTCTGCGCCTATCTGCGCACCCCGATCGGCCGCTATGCCGGCGCCCTGTCCGCCGTCCGCCCCGACGATCTGGCCGCGATCCCGCTGAAGGCGCTGATGGAACGCCACAGCAAGGTCGATTGGGAGGCGGTGGACGACGTCGTGCTGGGCTGCGCCAACCAGGCCGGCGAGGACAACCGCAACATCGCCCGCATGGCGCTGCTGCTGGCCGGGCTGCCGGCGGCGATCCCGGGGTCGACCGTGAACCGCCTGTGCGGCTCCGGCCTCGACGCCCTGACCATCGCCGCCCGCGCCGTCAAGGCCGGCGAAGCCGAGCTGATGCTGGCCGGCGGCGCCGAGAGCATGTCGCGCGCGCCCTTCGTCATGCCGAAGGCGGAGAGCGCCTTCTCTCGTTCGAATGCCGTCTACGACACCACCATCGGCTGGCGCTTCGTCAACCCGCGGATGGAGCAGCTCTACGGCACGGATTCGATGCCGGAGACCGGCGAGAACGTGGCCGAGGAGTTCCGCGTCTCCCGCGCCGATCAGGACGGCTTCGCCCTGCGCAGCCAGGAGAAGGCGCTGGCCGCCCAGGCCAGCGGCCGGCTGGCGCGCGAGATCGTCCCGGTCACCATCCCGCAGCGCAAGGGCGAGGCTGTCGTGGTCGACCGCGACGAACACCCGCGCCAGACCTCGCTCGACAAGCTGGCCGCCCTGCCGACCCCGTTCCGCAAGGGCGGCACCGTGACCGCCGGCAACTCCTCGGGCGTCAATGACGGCGCCGCGGCGCTGATCGTGGCGTCGGAGGCCGCGGCCGCGCGGCACGGGCTGACCCCGATCGCCCGCATCCTGGGCGGGGCCGCCGCCGGCGTGGCGCCTCGGATCATGGGCTTCGGCCCCTCCCCCGCCAGCCGCAAGCTGATGGCCCGGCTGGGCCTGACAATCGGCGATTTCGACGTGATCGAGCTGAACGAGGCCTTCGCATCCCAAGCCCTGGCGGTGACCCGCGACCTCGGCCTGCCGGACGACGCGGCGCAGGTGAACCCGAATGGCGGCGCCATCGCACTCGGCCACCCGCTGGGCATGTCCGGCGCCCGCATCGCCGGCACCGCGGCGCTGCAGCTGAGCCTGATCGGCGGCAAGCGCGCCCTGGCCACCATGTGCATCGGCGTCGGCCAGGGCATCGCCCTGGCGCTGGAAGCGGTTTAGGGGGAACTCGCGTTGGGCTCGGGCGGTTCGCCAGGTATGCAGCCGCCCGCTCCGGAGGGCGGACTGCACCAACCGCCACGGAGGTTCCCCCAATGCAGAAGCCCTTGCAACTCTCGTTCAAGAACATCGACGGGTCCGACGCGATGAAGGCGGTCGTGCATGAGCGCGTGGACCGGCTGGACCGGATGTATCCCAGCCTGATCGGCTGCCGCGTGGTGATCGAGGCGCCGCACCGCAGCGCCCAGGGCAGCCGGCCGCCGCTCGGCATTTCGATCGAGGCCGAGATCCCGGGCAAGCCGATGATCGTGGCCAGGGATGCGGAGGAGCACAGGAGCGCGGCGGACCAGGGCACCATCGTCAACCGCACCTTCGACGTGGTCGAACGCCAGCTGGACGACGCCACCAGGATCGCGCATGGCGAGGTGAAGACTCATGAAGCGGCCGGGGAGAGTGGCAGCATCACCCGGGTGTTCCCCGAACAGGGCTACGGCTTCGTCGAGGCCAAGGCCGCCGGCAACCTGTACTTCACCCGCAACGCCGTGGTCGATGGCCGTTTCGACGAGCTGACGGTCGGCACCATCGTGCATCTCACCTTGGCGACCGGCGAAGGGCCGATGGGGCCGCAGGCGAGCTCGATCCGGCTGCTGGGCGCCGACCGCCGCAGCGAATAGCGGCGGGGCGCCTTGACTTTCAGCCGGGCCGGCGGCGTCATCGGCCGTCGGACCCGGCCCGTGGGCCGAAGGCGAAGGCGATCCGCGGTCCGCCGCAGACTCTGAGGCTCCCCGATGACCGTCTCGCCCTTCGATTCCGCCCTGACCGGCCCGCTGCTGTCGGATGCCGAGACCGCCGCCCTGTTCACTGATCGGACGGTGCTGCGGGCGATGCTGAAGGTCGAGGCGGCGCTGGCCGAGGCGCAGGCGCGCTGCGGCGTGATCAGCGCCGGGGCCGCCAGCGCCATCGCGGCGGCGGCCGGCGCGCTCGACCCCGACCCGGCGTCGCTGGCCGCCCGCACGGCGGAGGACGGCGTGCCGCTGCCGGCCTTGGTGGCGGCGCTGCGCCAGGCCGTGGCGGCGTCGGCGGGGGACGAGGCGGCGCAGGCGGTGCATTGGGGCGCCACCAGCCAGGACATCATCGACACCGGCCTGGTGCTGCGGCTGCGCCGGGCGATCGCCATCCTCGACGGCCGGATCGCGGCGCTGGTGACGGCGCTGGCCGGCTTGGCCGACACCCATCGCGGCACGGTGATGCCGGGCCGCACCCGGTCGCAGCAGGCGACGCCGATCTCCTTCGGCCTCAAGGTCGCCGGCTGGCTGGCGCCGCTGTTGCGCGACCGCGACCGACTACGAGAGCTGAAGCCCCGCCTGCTGCTGCTGTCCTTCGGCGGGGCCAGCGGGACGCTGGGCGCGCTGGGCCAGGACGGCATCGCGGTCGAGGCCGCGCTGGCCGAGGTTCTGGACCTGGCGGTGCCGCCGATGCCATGGCACGCCCAGCGCGACGGCATCGCCGAATTCGCCGGCTGGCTGGCGCTGGTCACCGGGACCTTGGGCAAGATCGGCCGCGACCTGATCCTGCTGGCCCAGAACGAGGTGGCAGAGGTGCGGCCGGGGGCCGGCGGCGGGTCCTCGACCATGCCGCAGAAGTCGAACCCGGTGGGGCCGGAGGCGCTGGTCGCCCTGGCCCGCTTCAACGCCGGCATGGTCGGGCAGCTGCACCAGGCGATGCTGCACGAGCATGAGCGCGACGGCGCCGCCTGGCAGATCGAATGGCTGGCGCTGCCGCAGATGCTGGTGGCCACGGGTGCGGCGCTGAACCATGCGCTCGCCCTGTCCGGCAGTCTGAAGGTCGACGCCGGGCGAATGGCGACGCAGCTGGAGGCATCGCACGGCCTGCTGCTGGCCGAGGCCGCCAGCTTCGCCCTGGCCGCCCACATGCCGCGGCCGGAGGCCCAGCGGCTGGTGAAGGAGGCGGCGACCCAGGCCACCGCCACCGGCCGCCACCTGTTCGACCTGCTGGCCGAGACCTCCGCCGCCCCGGTCGACTGGGCCGCCCTGCGCGACCCCGCCCGCCACCTGGGCGCGGCCGATGCCTTCATCGACCGGGTGCTGACGGCGGCGAAGGCAGGGTAATCGGATTCGGAAGCCTCAATTCCTCTTCGTCATCCCCGCGAAAGCGGGGATCTCGTCACGGCATCATCGGCAGGAGATTCCCGCTTTCGCGGGAATGACGTTGAAGGAAGAAAAGCGGCAGAAGAGCTCAAGCAGCCTCCTCCCGCCGCTCCGTGACATGGTCGATGATGCCCCAGGCCTTCGCCTCTTCCGCGGTCATGAAGCGGTCGCGGTCCAGGGTGCGTTCGACCTCGTCATAGGTCCGGCCGCAATGCTTGGCGTAGAGCAGGTTCAGCTGGCGCTTGAGCTTCACGATGTCCTCGGCATGGCGCTCGATGTCCGAGGCCTGGCCCTGGAATCCGCCGGAGGGCTGGTGCAGCACCACCCGGGCGTTGGGCAGGGCGATGCGCCGGCCGGGCGCCCCGGCCATCAGCAGGAAGGACCCCATCGATCCCGCCGAGCCCATGCAGACGGTCGACACCGGACTCTTGATGTACTGCATCGTGTCGTAGATCGCGAGCCCGCTGCTGACCACCCCGCCGGGCGAGTTGATGTACATCGCGATCTCCTTCCGCGGATTCTCCGATTCCAGGAACAGGAGCTGGGCGCAGACCAGGGCCGAGACGTTGTCGTCGATCGGGCCGTTCAGGAACACGATCCGGTCGCGCAGCATGCGGGAGAAGATGTCGAAGGCGCGCTCGCCGCGGCCCGACTGCTCCACCACCATCGGCACCAGACTCATGGTCATGCCGCCCATCGCAGGCCTCCACCGACGGCAGAGGCCTTGATCCGGGGCCGCACCGCGAGGCGTCGTCCGCCGGACCGCCGAGGTGCCGGCGTGCCGGTCCACAGCGCCGTCGCCCTGGCGCCGATGCGGAAGCCGCTGTGCACCACCCGCAGGCGGGTGCCGCCGGTCGCGGTGTCGGTCAGGGTGAAGGTCACCACCGTGTCCAGCGGCTTGCCGCCGGCATCGCGGTCCCGGCCGCGCCAGCTGTAGCGCAGCAGCCGGTGCGGCTCGGCCGCCAGCACCTCGCAGTCGATCGGCGCGTCGGTGCCCGGCCCGTCGCGCAGGGTGAAGCGCTGCCCCTCCTCCGCCTTGATGTCGTTCGGCAGCAGCCAGGCGCCGAGCAGCTTCGGTTCGGTCAGCGCCCGCCACACCTTCTCCGGCGGATGGTCCAGATCACAGTCGACGACGATGTCGTCGGCCCGGTCCTTCAGGTCGGTCATGGGTCCATGTCCTCGAGCAGGGTCTTGAGGCGCGCCACCCGCTCCGGCCAGAAGGCGCGGTAGCGGTCGATCCAGTCGCCGAGCGGGGCGAGGCCCTCCGGCGCCGCCCGGTAATAGGCGAAGCGGCCCTCGCGCCGTTCCGCCACCAGCCCGGCGCGGCGCAGGGCGGCGAGATGCTGCGAGATCGCCGGCTGCGACACGGCAAAGCCGGACTTCAGCTCCGACACGCTCATCTCGCCATCGGACAGCCGCTCGAACACGGCGCGGCGGGTCGGGTCGGCCAGGGCCTGGAAGATCTCGGTCGCGGTCATGGGAATCATATAAGCCGATACTTATACGATTCGCAACAATGACCCTCCCATGGTGATGGGAGGGTCGGACGGCGGTGTCAGGCTGAGGGGTGTCGGGGCGTCAGGCGGAATGGATCCGCGCATACTCCGTCTTCGCCAGGGCGGCGCGCAGCGTCTGGCGCTCGGCCTCGGTCAGGGCCCGCAGCGGCGGATGCAGCCGGCGCCAGGCGGCGTCGCCATGGATCTCGGCCAGGGTGTCCTTGACCGCGGCGACCAGGGTGACGCTGCTGAGCGCCGCGCGCAGCGCACCGGCGGCGGCCACCGCGGCCTCCGCCTCCGGGCTGCCGGCCTGGTGGAACGCGATCCGGGCCAGCGGGCCGGTGACGTTGGTGGTGGCCGAGATGCAGCCGGCGAAGCCGCGCGCCTTCGCCAGGCCCAGCGTGGCCTCGGAGCTGGGGAACACGGCGATGCGGGGCACCCGCTTGGCCAGGTCAGTGGAATAGGCGATGTCGCCGGAGGAATCCTTCAGCCCGGCCAGGGTCTGCGGGTGGCGTTCGGCCAGGCGCGCGACCACCTCGATCGGCCACGGCACGCCGGTGTTCTGCGGGATGTGGTAGAGGTAGAGGCCCAGGCCGGCGGCGCCGACCTTGCCGATCACCGTGTCGACATAGGCGCCCAGGCTCTCGTCATCGATGCCCTTGTAGTAGAAGGGCGGCAGCAGCAGCGCGCCGGCGAAGCCCAGCGCCTTGGCCGTGCCGGTCAGCCGCACCGCATCCTCCAGCGCCGAGGCCCCGGTGCCGACCATGAAGCGGTGCAGCGGCAGGCCGGCATCGGCCACCGCCTTCATCGCCGCCAGCCGCTGCTCGACCGAGAAGGACGTGGCCTCGCCGGTGGTGCCGAGCAGGTTGACGGCGTCGCAGCCGCCATCGACGAGCAGCCAGTGGCAATGCGCGATCAGCCGGTCGAGGTCGATGGTGAGATCGTCGCGCAGCGGCGTGGCGGCGGCGGCGATGACGCCGGTCAGTCTCGGCATGGCAGATGTCCTCTCGGGCAAATCGGGGCGCGGCTCATCGCGCGCCCCGGTCGGGAACCAGGAAGTCGAAGTCGCAGCCTTCGTCGGCCTGCAGCACGCTGTCGTGGAACAGCCGGGCATAGCCGCGCGACGGGGCCGGCTGCGGGGGCGGCGCTTCCGCGGCACGGCGGGCCAGTTCGGCGTCGTCGACCAGCAGGTCGAGGCGCCGGCCGGCGGTGTCGAGTCGGATCAGGTCGCCGGTCCGCACCAGGGCCAGGGGTCCGCCGACCGCGGATTCCGGGGTGATGTGCAGCACGATGGTGCCGAAGGCGGTGCCGCTCATCCGCGCATCGGACAGGCGGACCATGTCCTTCACCCCCTGCTGCGCCAGCTTGCGCGGGATCGGCAGGTAGCCGGCCTCCGGCATGCCCGGCGCGCCCTTCGGCCCGGCGCTGCGCAGCACCAGCACGTCGTCCGCCGTGACGTCGAGATCGGGGTCGTCGACCCGTTCCGTCATGTCCTCGACCGATTCGAACACCACTGCCCGGCCGGTGTGCTGCAGCAGGGCCGGCGTCGCCGCCGACTGCTTGATCACCGCGCCGCGGGGGCACAGGTTGCCCTGCAGCACCGCCATCGCTCCTTGAGCCTTCAGCGGGTTGCTGCGCGGCCGGATCACCTCCGGGTCGTGCCACTCGCCCGGCGCCGGCAGGGTGTCGCCCAGGGTGCCGCCGCCGACATTCGGCACGGTCAGGTCCAGCAGGTCGCGGATTTCGGCCAGCAGGTGCGGCACGCCGCCGGCATGGTGGAAATGCTCCATGTAATGCGCGCCGGAGGGCTTGAGGTCGATCAGCACCGGCGTCTCGCGCCCGATCCGGTCGAACTCGGCATAGTCGAGCGGCTGGCCGGCCCGGCCGGCGATGGCGGCGAGATGGACCAGCCCGTTGGTCGACCCGCCGATCGCCTGCAGCGCCACCATGGCGTTGCGGAAGGCGCCCGGCACCAGGATCTCGGACGGGCGCGGCCCGCCGGTCACCGCCATCTGCGCCGCCGCCTTGCCGGTGGCCTCGGCGCAGCGGATGCGGTCGGCATGGGTGGCCGGGATCGCGGCACTTCCGGGCAGCGACAGCCCCATCGCCTCGGTCATGATCGCCATGGTGCTGGCGGTGCCCATCACCATGCAGGTGCCGACCGACGGGGCCAGACGGCCGTTCACCGTCTCGATCTCCACCTCGTCGATCTCGCCGGCCCGGTGGCGGCCCCACAGCCGCCGGCAATCGGTGCAGGCGCCCAGCACCTCGCCCTTGTGGTGGCCCACCACCATCGGCCCGACCGGCAGCACGATCGCCGGCAGGTCGGCGCTGGCCGCCGCCATGATCTGGGCCGGCAGGGTCTTGTCGCAGCCGCCGATCAGGACCACCGAATCCATCGGCTGGGCCTTGATCATCTCCTCCGTGTCCATCGCCATCAGGTTCCGCAGGAACATGCTGGTGGGATAGGCGAAGGATTCGGCGATCGAGATGGTGGGGAACACCATCGGCATGCCGCCGGCCAGCATCACCCCGCGCTTCACCGCCTCGATCAGCGCCGGCACGTTGCCGTGGCACGGGTTGAAGTCGCTGTAGGTGTCGGTGATGCCGATGATCGGCCGGTCCAGCGCATCGTCGGAATAACCCATGGCCTTGATGAAGGCCTTGCGCAGGAATAAGGAGAAGCCGGGATCGCCGTAGCTGGTCAGGCCCTTCCGCAGGCCACGCTGCACCATGAGGCATCCTTCCGACGGACCATCGGCCAGCGGCCGACAACCGGCGGACGATCCGCGCGGTCGCCCCTACCCTAGCCCGCGGCGAAGGATTGTCAATAATCGCACAAAGCCACCTTGGGTTCCGCTCGGGCTCGCCGGAATCCCGCCGTGATTATTGACAATCATCGAGAGGCCGGGTTCTCATCCGGCCAACATCGCAAGCGGGGTTTCCGAATGACTGCCCAGCGCCTCAGGATCGGCCTCGTCGGCGCCGGCATGGTCAGCCGCCACCACCTGCTGGGCTGGCAGGCGCAGGCGCGGCGGGCCCAGGTGGTGGCGATCGCCGATCCGTCGCGGGAAAGCCGCGTCGCCCGGGTCGAGGCCTTCGGCATCGAGCGCAATTTCCCCGACCTGCGGACCATGCTGGACACCGTGCCGCTCGACGCCGTCGACATCTGCGCCCCGCGCGAGACCCATGTCGAGCTGGTGAAGCTGGCGGCGGAGCGTGGCCTGCCGGTCCTGTGCCAGAAGCCGCTGGCCCCGGCGCTGGCCGAGGCCGAGGCGCTGGTCCGGGCGGTCGACGGCCGGGTGAAGCTGATGGTGCATGAGAACTGGCGGTTCCGGCCCTATTACCGCCAGGCCCGACGCTGGATCGAGGAGGGCCGGATCGGCACAGTGCGGCAGGCGCGGATGGACCTGCTGAGCAGCGGCATGATCGCCGATGCCGACGGGGCGCGGCCGGCCCTGGTGCGCCAGCCCTTCTTCGCCGGGCTCGACCGGCTGCTGGTGATGGAGATCCTGATCCACCACATCGACACGCTGCGCTATCTGCTGGGCCCCCTGACGCTGGCGGCCTCGGCGATCGGGCGCAGCACGCCAGCACTGCGGGGCGAGGACAGCGCCGTGCTGATGCTGCGCAGCGCCGACGGCACCGCGATCCTGACCGGCAACCTGGCGGCCTATGGCCACGGGCCGGTGCTGACCGACCGGGCGGAGTTCCTGGGCGATGCCGGCGCCATCACGCTGCGCGACGGGGTGCTGGCCCTGGTCGGGGCGCAGCCGGAGACCATCACCTACGACCTGGCCGAGGCCTACCAGACCGCCTATGACGACGCGATCGGGCATTTCCTGGACGGGCTGGAGACCGGCGCGCCGTTCGAGACCGGCCCGGCCGACAACCTCGAGACGCTGCGCCTGGTCGAGGCCGTCTATGCGGCCAGCCGGCCCTAGCGGCCACCGGACGGAAGAGCGACGATGACCGAAACCATGGCCTATGGCGGCAAGGAGGCCGCGATCGTCCAGGCGCTGGAGGAGGACATCATCTTCGGCCGGCTGCCGCCCGGGACGCGGCTGGTCGAGGACGTGCTGCTGGCCCGCTTCCCGGTCACCCGCCACTTCATCCGCCAGGCGCTGTACCAGCTGGAGCGGCTGGGCGTCGTCACCCGCGAGCGCAACAAGGGCGCCATGGTGCGGTCGCTGACGCCGGACGAGGTGCGCCAGATCTACCAGGTGCGCGAGCTGCTGCAGCGCCAGGCGGCGCTGGCCATCCCGCTGCCCGCCCCGGCCGAGCTGATCGGCCGGCTGCTCGACATCCAGACGGAATACGAAGGCCACGTCGCGCGCGGCTTCCTGCGCGGCGTGCACGAATGCAACGACCGCTTCCACCTGACCCTGTTCGGCGCCTGCGGCAACGACTACCTGGTCGCCTCGATCGAGCACTACATGCGGCTGAGCCTGCCGGTCCGGGCCAAGACCCTGGCCGACGGGATGATGCTGGAGGTGTCGCGCGGCCATCACCGGATGATGATCGAGATGCTGAAGGGCCGGGACAACTGGGCGCTGGCGCAGCTGTGCGTCGACCACCTCCAGCCCAGCAAGCTCGACTACCTCTCCCAGGCCGAACAGCGCCCGGACGATGAGCTGCCGCCGGACGAGTCCGCCTGACGCTCAGCCGGCCGGCTGGACCACCGCCTCGTCGCGATACAGCGCCGCCACCCGGCGGGCGCGGTCGGCCAGGGCCTGGCGCAGGGCCGGCGGATCCAGCACCTCGATCCCGTCGACGAAGCCGAGCAACAGGCCGGCGGCGTGGTCGATGCCCTCGATCGGCACCGTCGCCTGGCGCCATCCCGCCGCGTCCGGCGGCGCCTGCCGCACCGCCTCCGCCGCATCGGCGCCGAGGCGGTCGAGGCCCGTCAGCGCCGCCGGCGACACACGCAGCACCGCCTCGGCCCGCCGCAGCTCGCGCTCGAAGCGCTGCAGCGTGCCGCGCCAATGCGCCGCCAGGTCGAAGCCGGCGGGGTGGTCGAAGCCCTCCTCCAGCATGTCGAGGTCCAGCACCTTGGCGACCTTGTAGGTGCGGATGTCGCGATCGATCCGGGCCATCAGGTACCAGGTGGCGGCCTTGAGCACGAGGCCGAGCGGGTCGATCGTCCGCCGCACCGTGGCCGACCAGCTTTCGTAGCGGATGACCAGGCGCCGCTGCCGCCACACCGCCTGCGCGATCGCCTGCAGATGCGGCGGCGGCGGCACGGTGCGGCGGTACCAGTCGACCGGATCGAGATGGAAGCGGTCGCCGACCCGCGCCGCCCCCTCGCCCGCCGCCGCCGGCACCGCGGCCAGCAGCTTGAGCCGCGCCATCGCCAGCGGCTCGGCCAGGCCCAGCTCGGCGGCCGGCCCCGGCAGGCCGGCCAGCAGCAGGGTCTCGGCCTCGCCCGGCGTCATCCCCGTCAACTTGGTGCGGTAGCCGTCGAGCAGTTGGAAGCCGCCACCCGGCCCCCGATCGGCGTAGACCGGGACGCCGGCGGCGCTGAGCTCGTCGATGTCGCGATAGACCGTGCGCACCGACACCTCGAACTCCTCCGCCAGCGCCTGCGCGGTCAGGCGGCCGCGCGATTGCAGCAGGAGCAGGATCGACAGCAGGCGGTTGGCGCGCATGAGCCCAAATATAGCCGAAAAAATCCTGACACGAGATGTCAGGATGCGGGCCTCATCCTCCTCCCGTTCACATCCAACGGGAGACGGTCATGTCCGCCTTGTTCGCCAAGCCCGCCACCGACACCGACCACGCTTCGACCACCGCGCCGCGCGACGGCCGCGACGATTTCGACTGGCTGGCCGGGCGCTGGGCGGTGTCGCACCGCAAGCTGCGCAAGCGCCTGGTCGGCGACACCGACTGGGCCGAATTCGACGGCTGGAGCGAGGTGCGGCCGATCGTCGGCGGCCTGGCCCATGCCGACGACAACCTG
>Ga0193743_1002052_pt1 | contig 14465 bp, 15 predicted proteins | sample L2c2metaG_FD_143038 | JGI IMG/M metagenome (GOLD analysis project Ga0193743, IMG submission 143038) | Soil microbial communities from a riparian zone of the East river system, Colorado, United States - L2c2 | ecosystem: Environmental > Terrestrial > Soil > Riparian zone | place: USA: East River... | reverse complement strand
TGGGCATTTAGGGCGCAGCGTGGATCTGGTCGCATCACTTCTGGTCAATTTGGAATTTTGTCGCATTAGGTTCTGGTACCCAGTCGCACCAGGTTCTGGTATTTCCAGGGAGGCCTGTCGCAATCACTTCTGGAATCTCACAACGATGGAGGAGGAGGTGTGTGGGGCTGGGGCGACGGCCCTAGTAACTGTAACGCTTTATGCTTGTTGTGTGTTGTTGTAAACGTCTGAATCCGGACAAAATCAGCACCAAAATTCTCTGTAAGCTCGAAGGTGTAGTGGAGGTAGAAATCAGGGCTATGAGCATCCTTCTGCCGGTCGACGCGGCAGTATTCAAAGCCGTGGCGCTCGGCGCGGCCGGGCGACTGCGGCAGAAGCGGATCGAGCCTATCCAAGGCCTGAATCGCGGATAACCTTTTGCCGCTGCGATTTCGGTGGTCACGCTTCGAAGTACACCTCGCGATGCACCACGCAAAACTCGGGGCCGAGTGGTTCGCTACTCCTTTCTCGTAGGACTCTTTCATTCCCTGCTTCATGCCGGTTTATCCCGGCGCACCGCATCGCCCTGTTCTCGCCAACTGTGTCACCCGGTCCCTGAATCGGACCTAAAATTGTTCAAAGGCCCAGGCTCCTAAGGCAGGGTCAGAACCACATCGAGATCCACGTCTACAACACCGCCATCAACGCCTGGGCACCGAGGCAGGCCAATGATGCCGACAAATCGGGTACCCGATGTTCCGATTCTGGGACAGGGGTTTCGCAAGACACAAATCCAGCCCCAAATTCACGTCATCTCGACCGGAGCGAAGCCTAGTGGAGAGACCCCTGTATTTCTTCGCAGGATGCACCGAGCAGGCTACCCATTCGTGACGCGGCCTCATCGCGGCATAGACGCTCTACCGAATCCTCTCAACTCGCGGCTGATGTACTGCTAAGCTATGGCCCTCCCCAAATCATTCGTTTTGCCTGAGTCCGACTGTGCCCGACCCGTCGTCCGCCAAGCCGCTCGATTCGCCGCTGCCAGCAGCGTCTGCCACTGATTCATCGCTAGAACCTGCGTCCACTCCACAGGAGCCTCCAGCACTCATGCTCGACATCCATCCGCCGCACCACGCCGCCACCACCTGGCGCGATTTCTTTATCCACATCGCCACGATCACCATCGGGCTCTTCATCGCGATCGGCCTCGAACAGACCATCGAGGCAATTCACCATCTCCACCAGCGCCATCAGTTGGAAGAACGCCTGCGCGAAGAACTCCGCGGCAATCTCCGCAGGGATGAAGACGACTTCCGGAAGTTCGCGCAGATCCGTGCCTATATCCTGGAACTGAAGTCGGCAGTCTCAGCACGCCGTACCGGCAAACCATCTCCGCCCTCTCCTCCCGCCGCGACCGATACCCGGCGCCAACAGCTTCCGACAGCCCCATCCATCGCCATGTGGGAGGCTGCCAAGCTCGACGCGACCATCACCCAGCTTCCCACCTGGGAGATCAACCTCTACAACGGCCTCATCCTGCAACATGACCTCATATTTGCCGCGATCAACGACTTCCAGCACGGCGCCTATGGGCTCCAGAGCTTCGAGGAACGCTTCGTCGACTCGTCCGGCGCCTTCGACCTCGGCTACCCCGCGCCTCCGCCGAACCTTGACACCATGTCGTCCGCCGAGCTAGCCGAGTACGAGTCTCTTCTCGCTGCCTATATCAAGGCGATTGACCGGCTCCTCGTTCGCATCCATTTTTTCGACCGCACAGCCCGCGCCATCCTGGACGGCGCAACCGACCGGGACGATCTCATCCGTCGCGCATTCCCGAACCAACAGAGTCCGGCACTTACCTCCACCGTCCCCATCCGCTAGATTCGGGCGTTAGGCTCGCAGGAGTCTCCACATGAATTCCGGAATGTCGGCATGCAATGGACTTCCTAGCAGACTGATCTTGTCCCTGATCTTGCTGTGTACATTCGTTGTAGGACAAGCTTCTCACGCCAAGCAACTGCTTGCGATTGACGACAATGCACGTTTTATTGGAACGGGGGAACTTGTCTCGGTCGAAGCGCACTGGCCAAATGGTCACGTTACAAACCTGTGGGGTACTCATCCGCCAGGGCGACTCATCTATACCAAAGAGGGCCGAATGCTCGTGCTATGCATGCACGAGCAGCGCAATGAGGCAATGCACGGTAATGTTCCACCCGAATTGCAAAATAAAGCGGCAGGATACTTTGGCACATACAAAGTGGACACCACGCGACATATCGTGAGTCACACCGTGACGGCAACTCTCCGTTCGGCAGAATCCGGCACCATCGACCGTAAGTACGAGTTCAAGAGCGGGGATCTCTACCTCAGTGCGGAAGCTACGCGCAACGGGCTTCCAGTAACGTATGTTCTCGTCTGGAGGCGAGCCTAAGCTGCCTTTCCCTAAAAAGCTGGCGTCAGTGTTGCGCGATCGCAACACAAGCCTATTTTTATGTGCCGGGGGTATGACAACGATTCACGACCAAATGGGCCATTTGACGATGTGGGGTCACAACTCTGAATGTAAAAATCGTGCGCTTACGCTTCGTGACGGCAACAGTTCGCATTGCGAGGAGGAAATGGGGGATCGCTTCACGCTCTTGGCGCAATTAAGCCGCCCTCTGCTCTAATTTTATTGGCATACTCCTCAGACAGTTTTCTGTTGCCCAATTTTGCGGCGGCGGTTTTGGCTCCGATCAAAGAATCGAACCTATTAGGAGCAAGTTCGAGAGCTGCTTTGTAAGCGTCGAGAGCTTCGGCTGGCTTCCCCATCTGCAACAACATATCGCCTAGCATTTCGCCAGTCGGGCGCGGCAAAATGTCAGCGTAATACATCGGGTGATCGCGTTCGTACTGCGCGATGCTTCTTAAGTGCGTTACGGCCTCGTAACGTTTCCCTTCAGAAAACATGGTCCACGCCTGAGCCTCGGTCAACGCCACACCCAGAACGTCTCCCCATCCATGTTCTTTGTCCCATGCGGCGGATGATTTGCGATATTGCTCAAGCGCCACTTCTGCCTTGTGAGCATCGCCAGAACGAGCTGCCCCGATCGTTTCAATCCAGTAGGCATCGAAATTTTCTTCGAAACTGGATGTGGAGGGTGGCTCGATCTTCGCTGCATCCTGCCAGTTGTGAGTCTCAAGATCGTAGTAAATGCGAGCGTCAATAGTAAGCCAAGGATCGGTGCCCGACTTCGAAACGTCATCAATCTGTCTGATGGTTTCTTGTGCTTGCTTATCCTGGCCCAACTGTAGGTATCCGTATTCGATGTTATTCAAAGCGTGGAGTTCATCGAATCTTCCGTCACGCCCAGTTTTCATCCACTCGGCGGCAACACGTGCCGATGCTTCATTTGTTTTGATTGAGTCATTCCAGAAGCCAAGCCGATTGAAGATGTGCGACGGCATGTGGAGTGCGTGTGGTGAGTCGGGAGCGATAGCCGCGTATTTCCGCGCTGCCGGGAGTGCTTTTGCACACAGCTCGGCGGTGTCGGCCGCATGGATGATGTAGTGAGCAGCGCCGGGATTGTTCGGGTACTGCTGGAAAATTGGCAGGAAGATTGCGAGCGCTTCTCTCCGTTGTTGAATCCCTTGTTGGCCGGGGCCTGCCGTCCAGGTCAGGCCCAGCCCGTAAAAGAGGCTTGCGTTTATATCATCGTGGTACTTTCGCCGGATCTCCTGCATGCGGTTGAGGTATTCTCGCCATCGTTCATCGCCTGATGTCTTGTCGTAGCCTTCGTACATAGCGCGGACAGCATTCACGTACATCTGCTCGCGCTCCGTTCCTGCTTTGATCGCAAGCCACGGTTGGAACTGCGCCCACCCTTTAGCAAGATCCTTTTGAGGCGCGTTCGCGCCGCGCCGCTCAGTTGTCGATAGAGCAATCCCCCAAGCTGCGATCACACATTTAGAATCGGCGCTTTCAACAGCTCTAAATGCTTCCTCTGCTTCTCTGAATTCAAACGAGTGCAGCAAAGCAAGACCAGAGTCGAAACGCGACTGGACCTCGACTTTGCAGGAGATTGGGAAGTGAACGTCTCCGAGTGCTGTTTTCTCAGCCGTCAATGCTGCAGGCATCAGCAGTGAGGCTACAGCTAGACCGACCGTGACAATGAAGTGTTTATGACGCAAAATATTACCTCCCGGAGAAAAGATACCTTTCGTCAGTGCTGTTGGTAGTGGGAGGCTCGTTTCTTCCCTGGCCAAAAACCCTCCCCGGCATGGGATTTTGAAGTGCTGGATTGGCGGGGCTTTCTAATAGTCTCTCCGTGCTGGCCTAAACCTACTGATTATGGCCAGCGGCGAAATGGCCCATTTCGTCGTGAATCGTTGCCATACCCTTACCGGACCAACCGTCCAGATCCGGACGACCGCGAACATCTTGGAAGACGAAGATGTATCCCGCTTTGTCGAATGACTCCGAGGATCCCCGTATGGCGTTTGATGCGGAGTCCTCTTCGCTACTGCAACTTCGCGTACTCCGCTTTCGCCTTTTGCAGGACAGGAATATCCGGGTCCGCGTCCTTCCATAGCGTAAGGAAATCCTGATAGGCCGCCTTGGCCTTGGGGATGTCGCCTGCAACACATAAGCCCGACCGAGGCCAAGATGGGCAAGCGCACCGATCGGTTGGTTCAGGACGAGGCCGCGATGATCGAGGATCTTCTGGAACTCGGCGGCGGCCTGGCTACCCTTACGCGCAGCCAGATAGGCTTCACCACGCACAAAGACTGGAAACATCGCGGTCCAATCCAAATCAGTGGTTCTCGTCGCCCCCAGTTCATAAGGTGCGGCTGCTCCAAGACTTTCAATGGCGCCAGAAGCATCTCCTTTGTTGAGCGCAAGCTTTCCGCGGACGCTCGGCAGATAATTGAACTGCACGATTGTGTCTTCCGGAAATCTCTTGTCCAGATCGTCAGCCAGCGCTTTCGCTCGCGCGTCATCCCTGGCGTAGGCAAACGCGAGCGCAATAAAGTACTGCAGATCGCGGCCGGTCGAGAGCTTCAATGCCAAAGTGGAGCGTCGCCGCGCTTCGTCGGTATTCCCGAACCAGGCTTCTCTCAGTCCGGCGGTGCCAGAGTAGAGGGCGGGCGCGTCCTTCTCTCCTCCGCGTTGGGCGCTATCCATCGCGCGGCGGCTGAGCTCGCGGGCGTCTTTAAGGTGCCCGGAATAGGCGGCAGTATCGCCTTCCATAGTCAACACCTGGTGCCCCCACCTCGGCAGGGCCTCCAGCGTTGCAACGTGTTGGGCCATCTCCGCCGTATCGTTCTGCGCGAATGCAAGCTCATACATGACGACGTCGATGAAGGGGGTATGTAATTTGCGTTCAAGAGCCTGCGCGTAGGTGGCCTTCGCCTCATCGAAGCGATTAAGAGCAATGTACGCACGAATGCGGAACGCGTAGGCGAGGCGCTCGCCAGCGTTTTTCCGCTTTCGCAGTTGACTGCCCGGAGCGTCAGAAGGTAATGGGTGCCGATCTTGGCAATCGAACCATCGAGCACCGCGGCGCTCGCCGTCCGTTGGCAGACCTCACGCGCAATTGCCGGTATCAGTTTTGCATCGACGGGCTGGCCCATCAGACCGAGGGTCTGCTGAATCTTCTCGTCAGAGATAATGCTGAGGAAGGGTGACTGTTCCAGTTGCACGGAGAGTCCCTGCCGCAGCGTACCGTCAAATACCGAGTCGCCGGTGGCGTTGGCGAAGTCCGCGAGCACCAGCACATCTTTGTCGGTATCTGTCCCGCGCGCCGGAGCGACAATGTCCAACACATCGATGAAGAGAATAGCGGGCGCCATTGCAGGAGCCTTCTCAAACAGGTTCTTGACGTTCGCTGCGCTGTGGGCCAGATACAGGCCTCGGATGTCCGCGGCCCTGGGCTGACGACCGGAACCAGCCGAGGGAGAGCATCAACTGCCGGGTCTCGTCGCCTTCGTAGGCTAGTCCATGAGCAGCGACAGGCCCTCCGGGAGTCAGGACGAGTTTCGGTACGCCTGGAAAGCCCTGGTGGCAGCCGATCCGCAAAGCAACCCGAAGATAGCAAGGAAACCCAAGCGGGTGATGACGTACAACCAGTCCGGATTACTCGCCAGGGCAGCCCGGCCCGCAGTCACGCTCCAGTTGACCGGGTTAAACTCTGAAACCGCCTGCATCCAGCGGGGCATAAGTCCTTGCGCCATGAATACGGAGGACGAAAAGGTTAGGGGTAGCAGAAAGAAGTTCACAGCTCCAATCACTGTCTCCCCCTTCTTGAACACCAGCCCCAGCGTACTGGACAGGGCCGCAAAAGGGACCGCCAATAGAATGGCTGCGATCAGCAGCACCACAAGACCTACAAGACCCCCCGGATACCGGGCCCCCATCAAAGCGGCAAGCGAGAAGAGGATCAACGACTGCACAACTGTAACAATCGCCTGGTTCATCAGTCGGCCGATTATTATTGCTGCTCGGCTAGCCGGAGATACTAGGAAGCGGTCCATCACACCACGATCGATATCATTGACCGTTCCTATACCAGTCAAACTCGAGGAGAAGAGCGCCGACATGACTACGATCCCGGGAGTGATGAAATCGATATAGGATGTGGCGTGAAAGCCGGGCAGTTCAACAACTCGCCCGAACAACTGGCCATACATGACGATCCAAATGATAGGCTGCAACAGCATGAGCGCGACAAACCAAGGTTGTCGGACCAGGTGCGTCATGTCTCTTAGCGTCACATACCAGGAATCCTTGAGCATCTTCATAGGTGGTTGTTTTATTCGACCTGCGCTTCTCGTTTCGTCTCGCCTGCCTGCGTCATGGTGTGGCCGGTATGGCGGAGGTATACGTCGTCAAGCGTCGGCCGAGAGACCCTCACGGAAACGACCGCGATTTCGCCCGACTGGAGCGCTAGCAGCATGCGGGGCAGAGCAGTAGCGCCTTGGTCGGCTCTCGCATACAGAAGCGCTCCCGAAATCTGCACATCGCGCAATCCTTCCAAGCCCTGGAGCAGCAAGCGGGCCCGTTTGCCAACTTCCGCATCCGCTAACTCAAGTTGAACCCAGTCGCCCCGAAGCTCGGCTTTGAGTTCTTCGGGTGTGCCCTCCGCCACGGCCCGGCCGCGGTCCACAATCGTTACGTAATCTGCGAGTTTGTCGGCCTCTTCCAAGTAATGCGTAGTCAGCAGAATACTCAGTCCGGCCTTCGACAGGCGGGCAATTTCATCCCACAACTCGGAGCGGGCATGCGGGTCCAGCCCGACCGTCGGCTCATCCAGAAACAGCACAGCAGGACGGTGAATTAATGCAGTCGCGATGTCGAGCTTTCGCTGCATGCCACCCGAGTAGGTCTTCGCCAGACGGTTCGCGGAGTCCGTCAGCGAGAATTGAGCTAACAATTCGCTTACCCTGGTCTTGAGTTCACGGCCGCCCATGCCATGGAAATGCCCCTGCAGCATCAGGTTCTCCCTAGCCGTCGATTCCGCGTCCACTCCCGAATTCTGCGCCACACAGCCGATCGCGCGTCGTACTTTGCCAGGTTCGCGGGCGACGTCGAATCCCGCCACGTTACCTTCTCCTGAATCCGCAGCCGAAAGCGTCGTGAGAATCTTCACCGCAGTGGACTTTCCGGCGCCATTGGGGCCAAGAAGCGCAAAAATGGATCCAGTTTTTACGGTCAAGTTCAACCCATTCAGAGCGCGAACGCCGTTCTTATATGTTTTGGTTAGATTAATCGCTTTGATCGCATTCACGCAGTCCTAGGCTCCCTTAAACAAGTGTAAGCCGAGGAGGTTTTACCGCATCGTCCAAAAAACAATTTTCCACAGAACTTGTTACGATTTGCGAAAAGCCGAGACTCTATCATACGATTGTGCCCCTGGAAGCTGATGACGCAATCATAGATGAAGGCCAACAGCTATGCAGCCGACCCAGCGCCCCCATGGTTCCGATTCTGGCTTCGCAGGAGGGATTCTGAATATTTTATTTGTCGCGGAAGGTACGGCTGGCGACGTAAATCCTCTTCTCGGGCTCAGCAGTGTGTTTGCCAGCCAGGGACACTCGGTTTCATTTCTCGCGAACGCAGTGTTCGCTGATGTGGTTGAAGGATGCGGCTTGAGGTTTGTGCCGACTGGGACCGCAGAGAGCTACCGTGCTCTTCGCGATCGCGCTGCGGGTAGCAATGCACTTCAACTTAGCAAGTTACTCTGGAAAAGCCTGATCGATAGCGTGCGCCCGGTCTTTGACGCGCTGGTTTCTGAAGTTGACGACAACACAGTGATTGCCGCTCATCCATGGGTACTTGGGGCAAGGTTGGTTCAAGAGAAGCATGGTGTGCCAATGGTCACGGTTCACATCTCACCCGCAACCTTGCTGTCTGCTAAGCTGCCGCCCCTGCACAGACCGTTTCCCGTCCCGCTTTGGCTTCCGTATTCGGTCAGATCGGGATTGATTTGGGCGCTTGAACGAGGTGTGCTCGACCGCATTCTCGGTCCCGACATCAATCGACTACGGTATGAACTCGGCCTGCCAAAGGTAAACCGCATCGTCGGGCGCTGGATGCATTCGCCACAAGGAGTCTTAGGCCTATTCCCAGACTGGTTCGCCCCGCCACAAACCGATTGGCCCCCCGGTGTTTCGCTGACCGGGTTCCCCCAATTCGATCAAGGAAACCTGCGACGCATAGATCCCGAAACCGAAGAGTTCTTGGCGAAACCTATCCGGCCGGTTGTATTCACAGTGGGCTCTACTTCTACTGATGAAATAAGTTACTATGCAGCGGCCGCTGCTGCGGTAAACGCACTCGGCCTTCGGGCGATCTTCCTCACAAATCAGGAATTACCGCCGTTAGGTCCCAATGTTTTGGTTCGCTCGTACGTGCCACTTAGCCGATTGCTTTCGAGCGCGAGGGCCATAGTGCACCACGGGGGAACCGGGACAGTTTCGCATGCTCTCGCAGCAGGCATACCTCAGCTTATTACCCCCTTCGTTTTTGACCAATTTGACAACGCCGTACGGATCGAGCGTCTTGGCTGCGGTATGAAGATCGACTCAGGAACCCTTGCACGAACTATGTGGCCTGGTTTGCAGCGACTCCTAGAGAGTGTGGAGATCCAGCAGAATTGCACCATGCTCCGCTCGAGAGTGGACAGTGGACCAGCAGCTTGTCGACGCGCGGTTGCCGTAATTGAAGAGGCTGCTTCACAAGCAAGACGGGCGTAGTAAGTCTTCGAAAAGTGGAAAGTGTTTGGCAAACGCGGGTATCTGTAAACAGGCCGGCCGTCACACAACAGCTCGGAAGGCCGAACGTTGCCGTGACCTACGGCTTACATATTGAAGGGGGGAGGGGCTAGGCTATGTAGATATCTATAGCTCTTCAGGTGAGCTACTAACTCGTCTCGAGCATGGTGAGTGGTTTAATGCCCCTTGTGCTTGACCATCGTGTCCGTTGCACATTACTCCCGAGTCACGGACTAACCCGAAGCTACCTGAGAACGAGCAGACTGGTTCGGAGAATCGCTCTTCCCTGCACCGAACTCCGCCCCTGTCTTCTATCGCGCTCTTCGGGCGACTATTCTGTTGATTGTGCGGCATTTATGACGTAGGCGGAATTTGGTCGCACGACTTCTGGTCAATTTGGGATTTTGTCGCACTAGGTTCTGGTACCCAGTCGCACCAGGTTCTGGTATTTCCAGGGAGATCAGTCGCATCTTCTTCTGGAATCTCACAATTATTTTAGCTGTTGTACCACCAACCTGCACTTGTAATTTTCAGAAGTGGATGAGAATGACCAGAAGTTGTGAGAATGCAACAGTGGTATCCGGAAGTTTTTACACGCCTGAGGATCAGACCTTGAAACGATGCGTAGAAAGTGAATCTCGGCTGGCTAGCCCAGCTGTTTTCCAACAACGATCTCCGGTTGTGCCAGGCCTTTGCACCGGCAAAGGTCCGAGATGGAGGAGCGCTGGATTGAGAACGGCGCAAAGCTCGCGTGGCTGATCGATTCGCATGAGCGAGAGCGCGGCGCCCGTTTTCGAGTGCGAACTCCATGTCGCTGCCTGGATCGCCGGCGTCGAAGCTGGAGCGTGAGGTTAAATCCGTTTTAAATCCGACACAAAGATGTTGCCCTTCAGCGCCTCATGAATTGCAAAAACCAAGTCGGTCGACAGGCGGGGCTTGGTGACATAACCCATGGCCCCAGTAGACAGCGCCGCAGCAATAAATTCCCGGTCTTCATGAATGGTTAAGAATATGATCTTGACTCGGCAATTGTTCTTCTGGAGTTTTCTTGCAGCTTGGAGCCCGTCTAAAATGGGCATCGAGATATCGATCACCAAAACGTCTGGATCCGACGCTAGAACGGCAATGACGGCCTGATTGCCATTCGCCACTGCCTCGATGACTTCAAATTCGTCACCGAGCGTACCGCGGATACTTGCGATTACCTCCTGATGATCATCAGCCAGCACCACTCGAATTTTGCCCACATGCTTCCCTCCGGTGGCCGAACCTTGGACACTCCCATTCAGATTGTTCTCCCCGTGTGAACAACTGCCTACTGTCAACTGCGACAGGCTAGGAAGTTTCGCCGGGCGCCGGACTGTGCTCCTGACGACTTCGAAGTAGACTTCGTCTGACGCGCTACTGAACAGGATCTGACTGGGCACCTTCCTCGATCAGTCCCTCTCTGCCGAGCGCATGATGGCGCTGCTCTCCGTCTTCTTCGCCGCCTGCGCATTGCTCGTCACCGCCATCGGCCTCTACGGCACACTCGCCTATCGCACCGCGCGCCGCACCAGCGAGATTGGCATCCGCATGGCGCTTGGCGCGCAGCGTCTGCAGGTCGTCTCGCTCGTCTTCCGCCAGAACGTCGCCGTCACTGTTATCGGTGCGCTCACCGGTCTAGCCGCCGCCTTGCTCGCCGCATGCGCACTGGCAAGCTTCCTCTACGGCACTTCCACCCACGATCCGCTGGTGCTCGCGCTCTCCACGCTTCTGCTCGCGCTCGTCGCGCCGCATCGCTGCTGCCCGCCATCCGTGCCGCACGCATCAACCCACTCGACGCAATCCGTACCGAATAGGCTCCACTCGTTCTTCCGTACGCAGCGCGCGCATCGGCTCCGTCGAACCGGCGTGGTGGACCGGCAGGACTTCCCTTACTCGTGTCTTAGTGCCTCTACCGGCTGGACCCTTGCCGCGCGGCGGGCAGGATCCAGCTTGCTCCCAAAGCAACCGTCAGCAACAGCACAGCTGCGCCCGACAGCGTAACCGGATCATATGGCGCGATGCGGTAGAGCATGGATCGAGCGGCCTTCCAGCTGGTTGTGCGGCATTTAGGGCGTAGAGGGAATCTAGTCGCACCACTTCTGGTCAATTTTGGATTTTGTCGCATTAGGTTCTCTGGTACCTAGTCGCAATAGGTTCTGGTGTTTCCAGGGAGACCAGTCGCATCTACTTCTGGCAGCTTCGCGCGCTGCCGACATGGCCTGGCTGCGCGGAATGGTTTTGTTAGCCATGGAACCAAGCAGCGCGTAGGCGTCGGCCAAGCCCGAATTGAACCGTGCTCAACATTCCGCGTTTCGAGCCGCCCGACTCGACCATCTGCGTAACTCCTTTGTCTTCTGAGACCTAACAGCATCGTATCTGCTGAAACGTCAACTGCGAGAACCTACTCGTTAAACTATTCGCCTTTTGTTTGCCTTTCCACAATGTACAGCGCTAGGCTGCCGGAATGCCAGTCCTGATCCGAACACGCCAACCGCTGGTCAAATGCAAAGCCTGCGGAGCACAAACGCCTTGCCTCACTCGGGGAGTTCCCGTCCTTCCCGCACGAGTTCCGTGTAGCGTTTGCGCGGCAAAGCAGGTCTACCGACCATGTGAAGTGTTCATCGGTTCCCTGCCGCAGGTCTGGAAAGGCGAGGCATTGCGCTGATATGCCAGCCCCCGAACGGAATCACGTCCAGGTCGTGCGCTGCAAGGGCTGCAAGCGCTGCGTACCAATCTCGGTCGATGCCCCGACGGGCTCCGTGACAGTCCGCTGCCCAATCTGCATGGAGCGAAGCTCCTATATTGCCTGCACCGAAGTGTTCCTCGGGTCGCCATCTTGGGAAGTGATGCGCTCCTTGCAGGGGAGACGCTGATGGCAGGACTGGACATCGGCGGATATGAGTAGAGACCGGATTGGCCAAAGATGGGACCGTCTCTGATGATTGCTGCGTGTCTGGTACTGGCAATCCGCACCGCCAAGTGGCCGCCTCGAAGCAGCGGAGGCACCACCTCAGACCGTGAGTTGGAAGTGGAGGTTGAGAATGCGGTGCATCTGGCTGGAGGCGTCCTGAGTAAATCTGGTATCCCGGCACGGGGGATGTTGCCATCCAAGAAAGAACCATGGTTCGTTCCGAATGCGCGGACACGCCTTCCTATATGAGTAGGCATCAAAACTATTGTTGCTGAGGAGGACAATTGAGACTTGTCGTGCTGATGATTGAAGTGGAACAGTTGGAAGGAATTTCAACCAGAAAGTTAGTCTTGGAGACCGCGCGCCACAATGTAATCACCGCCTACACCAAAGATGCGGGCGCAGAGCTTTTGCATCGATTCCCGAACGTTGATGTGGCCGTAGTCCATACTGAGCTTGACGACTCTTCTTTTGAAGAGACCGTTAGAGAGCTGAAGGGCATTCTCGGCGATCTGCCTGTGATAGGGGTTTCGCCGCGCGAAGCGATGTAGACAAGGATGGAGCGGATTACCTCATCCCTAGCCATGACCCGCAGGCCCTTCTGAATCTCCTTGCGGAAAAGTTCGAGGCATCGAAGTCTGATTGTGACAGCGCATAACACCCTGCAATAGCTAGCAGATAAACTGGCGAATTCAGCAGAGGCGTTTACTGGGCGTGAGCCTTCTTCTTTTTAGTCGCTTTCTTGGGTGCTCTCTCAGGAAGCTTCATACCTTTGCTTGCCTGTTCCCATTCCTCAACGTCCACCCCCTGCTTCTCAAGCTTGCTCTTGTTGGCTTCGAAGTAGCGCCTCTGCGCCTCGCTCTTGAATGGCATAACTCCTCCCTACAAGTGAGATGCGACCCAAATCGCCTTCCCATTCATCGCAAACGCGGAGGTCTATTAGATATCTCCTTTGCAACCAGCGTGACCGCACTGACATGCAATCGCGATCGTACCTTTCGTTGCCTCGCACTGTGGGCTACAAAACTTGTCTTGACTCATGCAGCTACAAGCCGGATTCGCGCATTTCTTTGCCTCGGCCATATGTCTCTCCTTTTCCGTACCTCACAATCTGATGCGCAATTTTGGCGCGTCGTTAGCCACAGCAAAGGGATCATTGCCGATCTAAACAAGGAAAAGATCGGTCCAGAAGTAAGATGGGTTTGTGTGTGGCGCTATGCAAGGCGCTCGGACAAGTAAAAGATCGCGGAGCACTTCGCGGTTCACGGCACACCCCTCCCTGACTTCGGGCCGGGTTGGAATGTTTGCTCCGCAGATTTTTCAACCCATCGTCCGACTGAACCGCGACGTAGCGCCACACATTGATTTACAGCATAGCCCTGATTTGAAGCCCGACGCTCCGAGAGCGTAGATGTCTAAGAAGCCCTCTTCGGCCAGGCGATGACATTGCTTTCTTCCATGATGCACACCCTGGAACCGCCCGGCTGAGCAGCGAAGCAATTTGCCTCGGCCGTCAAAAGCGCCCGAGGCTGGGTTAACCCGAAGCGAAGACAGAGGACAAAAACACTCGGATTTCCCTCGTGAACGCGGTCTATGAAGTCATCTTGCTCCGCAGAGCTGAATGTGTGACCGATGATCGACATCTGACAATGCGCTGAGAGCTGCACGGCACTGGTAAGGTTGCCTGTTTTTATCGTCCGGTACCCGGCCCCTTCAAGAATCAGGGCACGGCTGTTCTGCAAGTTTTCGTCTCGTGATACCAGCAAGATCGTTTTAGGCATAGGGTACTCAAAGGTGCAGTGATTGCGACGAACTTTTACACTCGAAATTAAGCAGACTTCCATAACTTTGCGAATTTCACGATGCGAACGTGACGAAAGCATATAAGGACAAACCCTCGCGACGGATGCTCATCACATCAGGAGAGGTGAACTATGGCATTTGAAGAGAAGGCAGTTCGAACTGTCATCGAAGTGCTTCACGATGGAGAGCGGGGCTTCCAGTCGCTGAGCAAAGAGATCACGAATCCCACCGCGAAGACATTTTTTCAGGAAGAAGCCGTAAGACGAGCGGAGTTCGCCAATGACCTGGAGTCAGCGTTGAGTGCGGAAACCGGGAAGAAGATTGAAGAAGGTGGAACAGCGTCCGGTACGGTACACCGGGCATGGGGTGAGATTAAAGGAAAGATGGGCGGTAGCGATCACACCCTTTTGGAGACGGCTGAGCAGGGAGAGGATGTAGCCAAGAAGGCATATGAAGAGGCGCTTAAGGTTAGCGGAATTCCCCCTTCCAT
>Ga0193743_1002050_pt1 | contig 14468 bp, 10 predicted proteins | sample L2c2metaG_FD_143038 | JGI IMG/M metagenome (GOLD analysis project Ga0193743, IMG submission 143038) | Soil microbial communities from a riparian zone of the East river system, Colorado, United States - L2c2 | ecosystem: Environmental > Terrestrial > Soil > Riparian zone | place: USA: East River... | reverse complement strand
GGATTCTATTGTGAAACTGGACCGCAGAATAAAGACCGCCATGGACGAAACGCGCCTGCTGATTCTGGGATCGCAGGTGCTGTTCGGATTCCTGTTCGAAAGCGTTTTCCAGAACGGCTTCGAAGCGCTTTCGCGCACCTCGCAATATCTGGTCTGTGCCGCGCTCGGGTCGATGGTGCTGTCGATCGGATGTTTGATTGCGCCTTCCATGCAGCATCGAATCGTCGAGGCCGGTCAATCAAGCCAGCGGCTTGAGCGCGCCACATCTGCCCTTGCGGCCTGGAGTCTGCTGCCGTTCATCATCAGTCTGGGGCTTGGACTGTTCATCGTGTTCGAACGCATCTTCGGCAGCGTGGCCGGCGTCGTGGTGGGCGCCGCCAGCGCTGCCTTGGCAGGATTTTTCCAGTTCGGCCTCGCATGGCTGATTGGAGAACAAAGGAAACAAACCATGACTGCAGAATCTGGCCAGACGCCGCTTTCGACAAAAATCGAGCAAATGCTGATCGAGGCCCGGGTGATCATTCCGGGCTGTCAGGCGCTGTTGGGATTTCAGCTCATTGCCATGCTGACCCATGCCTTCGACGAATTGCCGCTGGATGCCAAAATCCTGCACGCGGCGGGACTGTGCTGTGTCACCATCGCAACCATCCTGCTGATGACGCCGGCGGCGCTGCATCGGGAAGCGTTCGGCGGCGATGATTCAGAGCAGTTCCTGCGCCTCGGCTCGGGCTTTGTTATCGCGGCATTACTGCCGCTGGCGCTGGGCATCGCCGCCGAAGTCTATGTCGTGTTTCTCAAAATTACCCACTCCACCGTCATCACAATTTCGGCAGCCGTGGCGTCGCTCCTGGCCATGTTGCTGCTGTGGTATTTGTATCCAATCTGGCTGCGCACGCGTCGCGCGTGACGCGCCGGATTCCCGGCAATCACGTTCCCCGCGGCTTTACGCGCCGCGTCGGCATCGCGCTTGCCGGATCCTCGGGCCAGGGGTGCCGCGGATAACGCCCGCGCAGATCGGAGCGCACCGCCGCATAGCTGCCGCGCCAGAAGCCCGGCAGGTCGCGCGTCACCTGCACCGGGCGATGCGCCGGCGACAGTAATTCCAGCACCAGCGGCACTGCGCCTTTCGCAATCGACGGATGGATATTGAGCCCGAACAATTCCTGCAGCCTGACCGCAATCGTCGGCCCCTGCTCAGCCTCGTAGTCGATCGCCAGCATGGTGCCGGTCGGCGCCTCGAAATGCGTCGGCGCTTCGCGCTCCAGCCGTGCGCGCAAGTCCCACGGCAGCAGCGTCATCAATGCATCCGAAAGATCGCCGGCCGAAATTTCCTTCAGTGCCGTCTTGTCGTAGAGCGCAGGCAGCAGCCATGCCTCGCGTTGCGCCGCGAGCGCATCATCGGACAAGTCCGGCCAGGAATGCTGTAAAGTTTCTCCTTCGGCCTTGCGCAGGAACATCACGCGATCGCGCCATTGCCTGGATGGTTTTGACCACGGCAGCCTGTCGAGACCGGAGGCGATCAAGCCATCGGCCAGCACTCGCGCGGTCTCCACCGAGGGCGACAGTGCCATCGGTGCTTCCGACAGCGTGATCGCATGCAGGGTTCGCTTGCGGCGCGCCCGCAACGCCATCGCGCCTCGATCGAACGAAATCTCGTCCGCGGCCTCGATCTGATCGGCGAAGCGCAGCTCAATGTCGGTCTGCGTGATCGGCGCCGCCAGCAGAATGCGCCCCTGGGCCGCGGTGCCCGTCAATTCGGCGACCGCAATATAGGGCGCGCGCGCCAGCGCGGACGTCTGGTCCACCGCCGCACCCCGCCCGTTGGCGAGCACGAAACTGCCATTGCCGCGGTTGCGCGCGACGCGGTCAGGAAATGCAAAAGCCAGCATGACGCCGGTGGACGGCGAAGTGTTTGCCGTGGCGGGCCCCTCGGTCGACGCCACCTGCGACGCCCAGCGCTGCGCGAGACTGCGCGCACTGCTGGCGCGTTGCGAGCGGTCGCGGCGGAATTGATCGAGCCGGGCATCAAGATCGACGCTGTCGCCGCCGAGGCCGCGCTCGGTGAGAACAGCGGCAATTTCTGCCGCTTCCTCGCCCGCGCCCAGGCGATGCGAATCCACGATCATCCGCGCCAGCCGCGGCGGCAGCGCGAGCGCGCGCAGGCTCTTGCCTTCCGCTGTGATCCGGCCATCGCCGTCGAGCGCACCGAGTTCGCGTAACAGACTTCGCGCTTCCTTCAGCGCAGGCGCGGGCGGCGAATCGAGAAACGCCAGCGTCGTGGGATCGCTGACGCCCCATTGCGCGGCGTCGAGCAGCAGCGAAGAGAGATCGGCACTGAGAATTTCGGGTTGGGTGTAGGCCGCAAGCGACGCGGTCTGCGGTTCGTCCCACAGCCGGTAACACACGCCGGGCTCGGTGCGGCCGGCGCGGCCACGGCGCTGATCGACCGCGGCGCGCGACGCGCGCACGGTTTCCAGCCGCGTCAGGCCGATGTCGGGCTCGTAGCGCGGCACCCGCGCCACGCCGGAATCCACGACGATGCGAACGCCTTCGATGGTCAGCGACGTTTCGGCGATCGACGTCGCCAGCACCACCTTGCGTTGGCCCTTCGGCGCCGGCGCGATGGCGCGATCCTGCACGGCGGCGTCGAGCGCGCCGAACAATGGCACGATCTCGATAGAGGCGTCGTGGACCCGTTCGCCGAGAAAATTTTGTGTACGACGAATTTCCGCGGCGCCCGGCAGAAACGCCAGCACCGAGCCCGGATCGGCCCGCAACGCCATCGCGATCGCATCCGCCATCTGCCGCTCCAGCGGCGCATCTGCCTTGCGGCCGAGATAGCGTGTCTCGACTGGAAAGGCGCGGCCTTCGCTGGCAATGACCGGCGCATCGCCGAGCAGCTTGGCAACCCGCGCGCCGTCGAGCGTCGCCGACATCACGAGAATGCGCAGATCCTCGCGTAAGCCCATTTGCGCGTCGCGCGCCAGCGCCAGTCCCAGATCGGCATCGAGCGAGCGTTCGTGAAATTCGTCGAACAGCACCGCGGCGACGCCGGACAATTCCGGATCGTCGAGGATCTGCCGCGAGAAAATGCCTTCGGTGACGACTTCGATTCGTGTCGCGCGCGACACCTTCGAGCCGAACCGGACGCGGTAGCCGACGGTCTCGCCGACACGTTCTCCAATGGTGTGGGCCATGCGCTCGGCGCTGGCGCGGGCCGCGATCCGTCGCGGCTCCAGCACGATGATTTTCTTGTTTTTCACCCAGGGCGCGTCGAGCAGCGCCAGCGGCACCCGCGTGGTCTTGCCGGCGCCCGGCGGCGCCACCAGCACAGCGGCGTTGTTGCTCGCGAGCGTACGCGCCAGTTGGTCCAGCACCGCGTCGATCGGAAGAGGCGTGTCGAAGCTGCGGGGCAAAATCTCACCAATTCGTCATGCCCGCCGGGCATCCACGTCTTTCTTGAGCAAGCAGAAAACAAGACGTGGATGGCCGTGACAAGCACGGCCATGACGGAATCATGATGGTGCCTAGACCGAAAGAGCGCATCAGTTCCGCGGTTCGGGCCCGCGACCGACGCTTTCATAGGTAAAGCCGAGCGCCGCCATGTCCTCGGGGCGATAAATGTTACGCAGATCGACCACCACGGGCTGCGCCATCTCGCGCTTCAGTCGTTCCAGATCGAGGGTGCGGTACTGCACCCACTCGGTCACCACCACCATGGCGTCCGCGCCGCGCACGCAGGCGTAGGGATCGTCGCAGTATTCGATATCGGGCAATTCGCGGCGCGCCTGCTCCATACCGACCGGATCATGTGCGCGCACTTTCGCGCCCATGTCGAGCAAACCCGTCACCAATGGAATCGATGGCGCTTCGCGCATGTCGTCGGTGTCGGGCTTGAAAGTGAGACCAAGCACGGCGACAGTCTTGCCGCGCAGGTTGCCGCCCGCCGCGTTGGAAACCTTGCGCGCCATCGCGCGCTTGCGGTTGTCGTTGACCGCCAGCACGGCCTCGACGATCCGCAACGGCACGTCGTGATCGAGCGCGATCTTCACCAAAGCGCGCGTGTCCTTTGGAAAACACGAGCCGCCGAAGCCCGGCCCGGCGTGCAGGAATTTCGACCCGATTCGATTGTCGAGCCCGATGCCGCGTGCGACTTCCTGCACATCGGCGCCGACCTTTTCGGCGAGATCGGCGATCTCGTTGATGAAGGTGATTTTAGTGGCAAGGAACGCGTTTGCCGCATATTTGATCAGCTCCGCGGTGCGCCGCGCCGTAAACATCAGCGGCGCCTGATTGAGCGACAGCGGCCGGTAGATATCGCCGAGCACTTTCCGCGCACGGTCGTCCGACGTGCCGACCACGACCCGGTCTGGAAATTTGAAGTCGCGGATCGCGGCGCCCTCGCGCAGGAATTCGGGATTGGAGGCCACCACCACGTCGGCCGACGGATTGGCTTCATGAATCAGCCGCTCGACTTCGTCGCCGGTGCCGACCGGCACAGTCGATTTGGTGACGACCACGGTGAACCCGGCTAGTGCTGCGGCAATTTCGCGCGCAGCGGTATGGACGTAGGTCAGGTCGGCGTGGCCGTCGCCGCGTCGCGACGGCGTGCCCACCGCAATGAACACCGCGTCGGCCTCGGCGACCGGAGCGGTGAGATCGGTAGCGAAGTTCAGCCGTCCGGCCTTTACATTGGAAGCAACCAGCGCATCGAGGCCCGGCTCGAAAATCGGGATTTCGCCCCGGCGCAGCGCCGAGATCTTGTCGCCGTCCTTGTCCACGCAGGTGACCTGGTGGCCGAAATCCGCAAAACAGGCACCGGATACCAGCCCCACATAGCCCGTACCAATCATGGCAATCCGCATGAAACAACCTGTCGGTGATGGTTAACGGGAACGGTCGAACTTGTGAGCGGGTCTTAAAACATTTTACGCCCGAGAGGAAACCGGAAAACGCGAGAAACCGGCATATCATTTGTATGAATAAAGGAGAATGAAACCGATCAGGCCGATGATACCGCCACCCCGCGCCGAAAAGGGACACCGATGACCATAAACGGCACATTTACCGCCGCCGAACGTTCCGCGCATTCCGCGCCTGTACGCATCGACTGGGTCGACTACGCCAAAGGCATCTGCATCGTCATGGTGGTGATGATGCATTCGGTGCTGGGCGTCGAAGCGGCCGCAGACCAGACCGGCTTCATGCATCCGCTTGTCGCATTTGCAAAACCGTTCCGAATGCCGGATTTCTTCCTGATCTCGGGCCTGTTCCTGTCCGTCGTGATCGACCGCGACTGGCGCACCTATCTCGACCGCAAGGTGGTGCACTTCGCCTATTTCTACCTGCTGTGGGTAACGATCCAGTTCGGCTTCAAGGCGCCGTCCTTCGCCGCCGAGACGGGCTGGGCCCATGCCGGCTTCATGTATCTTGAATCCTTCATAGAACCGTTCGGCACGCTGTGGTTCATCTATCTGCTGCCGATATTTTTCGTCGTCGCCAAGGCAACACGGCGAATGCCACCGCTCGCGATCTGGGGCGCGGCGGCGTTGCTGGAGGCGGCGCACATCGCGACCGGCTGGACTGTGATCGACGAATTCTGCGCACGCTTCGTCTATTTCTATTCCGGCTATTTGTTCGCTAATTATGTATTCGCGCTATCCGATCGGGCGCGGGCGCGTCCTGCGTTGGCGCTTGCGGGACTGGCGCTCTGGGCACTCGTCAACGGCAGCCTGGTTGAATCCGGTTTCAGCGAATGGCCGCTGATCTCGCTCGCGCTCGGATTGGCGGGCGCAGGCGCCATCGTCACCATGGGCACGCTGCTGGCACGGGCGCATTGGCTCAATTTTTTCCGCTATTGCGGCGAGCATTCCATCGTCATCTATCTGGCGTTCTTCCTGCCGATGGCGGCGACACGGACGCTGCTGCTGCGGACCGGGTTGATCCCCGACATTGGAGCGATCTCGCTGATCGTCACGATCGTCGGCGTCGTCGGTGCGCTGGCACTGTGGTGGATAGCGCTGGCACTGCGTGCAAACTTCCTGTTCGAGCGCCCCGCCGCGTTCTGGATCGCGCCGAAAAAGCCGCGCGCCGCGTTGCAGGCGGCGGAGTAGGGTTGCCGCATCGGCGTCGTCCTGCGAACGCAGGGACCCATAACCACCGATCTCCGTTGTTGCGCAAGCCGTCACTCCGCCACGCCCAAAACATCCGCCTGTGATTATGGGTCCCGGCTCGCGCGGAGCCTGTCATCGGGCGGCGCTTCGCGCCGACCCGTTGGCTTGGCCGGGACGACGATAAATGATGTGTGGCAGCGCCAGATTCCCGCCAGCCAAGGCTGTCAATCGCCGTAAAAATCCTTAAGTTGCGGCCATGCCGAAAACATCCGAAAAAGCTGCTGCGAAACCCGTTGCCGTCAAAGCCCCTGCCAAAGGCGACCACGTCTTTCTGGTCGACGGTTCCTCCTACATTTTCCGCGCCTATCACGCGCTGCCACCGCTGAACCGCAAATCCGACGGCTTGCAAGTCAATGCCGTGCTCGGATTCTGCAACATGCTGTGGAAGCTGTTGCGCGAGATGCCGCCGGACAACCGGCCGACGCATCTGGCGATCATCTTCGATAAATCGGAGATCACGTTCCGCAACAAGCTCTATCCCGACTACAAGGCGCACCGGCCGCCGGCGCCCGACGACCTGATCCCGCAATTTGCGCTGATCCGCGAGGCGGTGCGCGCGTTCGACCTGCCCTGCCTTGAACAGGCAGGCTTCGAGGCCGACGATCTGATCGCGACCTATGTGCGGGAAGCCTGCGAGCGCGGCGCCACCGCCACCATCGTTTCGTCCGACAAGGACCTGATGCAGCTCGTGACCGACTGCGTCACCATGTACGACACCATGAAGGACCGCCGTATCGGCATTGCAGAGGTGATCGAGAAGTTCGGCGTGCCGCCGGAAAAGGTGGTCGAGGTGCAGGCGCTGGCCGGGGATTCGACCGACAACGTGCCGGGCGTGCCCGGGATCGGCGTCAAGACCGCGGCGCAATTGATCGTCGAATATGGCGATCTGGAAACGCTGCTATTGCGCGCCGGCGAGATCAAGCAGCCGAAGCGGCGCGAAGCGCTGATCGAGAATGCCGAGAAGGCACGGATCTCGCGGCAACTGGTGCTGCTCGACGACAAGGTCAAGCTCGACGTGCCGCTCGATGAACTCGCAGTGCACGAGCCCGACGCGCGCAAGCTGATTGCATTCTTGAAGGCGATGGAATTTTCCACGTTGACCCGCCGTGTCGCCGAGTATTCGCAGATCGATCCGGCGGATGTCGAGGCGGATGCTGGAAACAAAAGTGGCGCGAGTGGCCGGTCGGCCGGCTCTTCTCCCCCTCCCCCGCGCGCGGCCGGAGGCGATCTTTTCGGAGATCAAGCCGCACCCGCCTCGCCCATTCCCGCAAGCGGGAGAGCAAGCGCATCGAACGTGGGGAAAGGCCAGGCCAAACCGGAACACTCGAACGTCATCCTCACGCCGCAGGCCCTCGCCGCCGCGCGCGCCGAAGAGGCGCGCAACACACGGGTCGATCGCAACAAATACCAGACCGTCCGCAGCCTCGATCAGCTCAACGCCTGGATCGCGCGGGTGCACGATGTCGGCCATTTCGCCATCGATGCCAAAGCGAGCTCGATCGATCCGATGCAGGCGGAGATGTGCGGCATTGCGCTGGCGCTCGCGCCCAACGACGCCTGCTATGTCCCGCTCAGCCACAAACAATCCGGCGATGGTGCCGGCCTGTTCGCCGCCGGCCTCGCACCGGATCAAATCAAGGCGGGTGACGCGCTCGATGCGCTGCGCCCGCTGTTGGAATCTCTGGGCATTTTGAAGATCGGCTTCAATCTCAAATTCAACGCCGTGATGTTCGCGCAGCATGGCGTCGTCATTCGCAACCATGACGACGCGCAGCTGATGTCGTATGCGCTTGACGCCGGCCGCAACGCGCATGGGCTCGATGCGCTGGCCGAACGATGGCTTGGCCATGCCACCATGAATTACGGCGAACTGACCGGCAGCGGCAAAGCCAGGCTCACCTTCGATCAGATCGCGATCGACAGGGCGAGCGCGTACTCAGCCGAGGGTGCAGACGTGATCCTGCGGTTGTGGCGCGTGCTCAAGCCGCGGCTGATCGCAGAGCGCATGACCGCAGTCTATGAGACGCTGGAGCGGCCGCTGATCGGCGTGCTGGCGCGAATGGAACGGCGCGGCATCTCGATCGACCGCCAGGTGCTGTCGCTGCTGTCAGCTGATTTCGCCCAGACCGCCGCGCGCGTCGAAGCCGAACTTCAGGAGATCGCGGGCGAGCCGATCAATGTCGGCAGCCCCAAACAAATCGGCGACATCATCTTCGGCAAGATGGGATTGCCGGGTGGCTCAAAGACCAAGACCGGCGCGTGGTCGACCTCCGCGCAGATCCTCGATGAGCTCGCCGAGCAGGGCCACGAATTTCCGAAGAAGATTCTGGAATGGCGGCAGGTGTCGAAACTGAAATCGACCTATACCGATGCGCTGCCTACTTACGTGCATCCGCAGACCCACCGGGTCCACACCACTTACGCGCTGGCGGCGACCACCACCGGGCGGCTGTCGTCGAACGAGCCGAACCTGCAGAATATTCCGGTTCGTACCGAAGACGGCCGGAAAATCCGCCGCGCCTTTATCGCCTCCCCCGGCCACAAGCTGGTGTCGGCGGATTATTCGCAGATCGAATTGCGGCTGCTGGCCGAGATCGCCGACATTCCCGTGCTAAAACAGGCATTCCGCGACGGGCTCGACATTCACGCCATGACGGCGTCGGAAATGTTCGGCGTGCCGATCAAGGACATGCCGGGCGAGGTGCGCCGCCGCGCCAAGGCGATCAATTTCGGCATCATCTACGGCATCTCGGCGTTTGGTCTCGCTAATCAGCTCGGCATTCCCAGAGAGGAAGCCTCCGCCTACATCAAGAAATACTTTGAGCGTTTCCCCGGTATCCGCGCCTACATGGACGAGACGCGGGATTTCTGCCGGGCGCACGGCTATGTCGAGACCCTGTTCGGCAGGAAATGCCATTACCCCGACATCAAGGCTAGCAACGCCTCGATCCGCTCCTTCAACGAGCGCGCCGCAATCAACGCGCGGCTGCAGGGCACTGCGGCCGACATCATCCGCCGCGCCATGATCCGGATGGAAGATGCGCTGGCGGAGAAGAAACTTTCGGCGCAGATGCTTTTACAAGTGCACGACGAACTGATCTTCGAGGTGCCCGACGAAGAAGTGGCCGCGACCTTGCCGGTGGTGCAGCACACCATGCAGGACGCGCCGTTCCCGGCGGTGCTGCTGTCGCTGCCGCTGCAGGTCGACGCCCGCGCCGCCGACAATTGGGACGAGGCGCATTAGTAGTTTACCGTCGTCGCCCGGCTTGCCCGGTCAAGCCGGGCGATGACGGAAGTGTTTGGAGGAAAGCGCTTACTGAAATATTCGACTAACGGCCCTACGTTTTACGAAATTGTGTCACATCGCGAGGCGCGCTAGACAATGTGCATCTCCATTCCAAGGGCGTCCCGATGCCTCACCTCTCCTCCCTGCTCGGCTTCGCCCTGGTCTCGCTCGGCATGGTGCTGACGCCCGGGCCGAACATGATCTATTTGATCTCGCGCTCGATCACGCAGGGCCATGTCGCCGGACTGATCTCGCTTGGCGGCGTCGCGCTTGGCTTCGTGTTCTACATGCTGTGCGCGGCGTTTGGCATTACCGCGCTGTTGTTCGCGGTACCCTATGCCTATGACGCGTTGCGGCTCGCTGGCGCCGCCTATCTGTTATGGCTGGCGTGGCAGGCGCTGAAGCCGAACGGCCGCTCGCCGTTTCAGGTGCATAAGCTTGCGGTCGACGGTCCGCGCAAATTGTTTGCGATGGGCTTCGTCACCAATCTGCTCAATCCAAAAATCGCGATGCTGTATCTGGCGCTGCTGCCGCAGTTCATCGATCCGGCGCAGGCCAGCGTGCTGACGCAGTCGCTGGCGCTTGGATTTACCCAGATCGCGATCAGCGTCAGCGTCAATGCGCTCATCGCGCTGGCGGCCGGTTCGATCGCGCTGTTTCTCGGCACGCGGCCGACGTGGCTGTTGGTGCAGCGCTGGCTGATGGGCACCGTGCTCGCCGGGCTTGCGGTGCGGATGGCGCTGGAGACGAAGCGGGCGTGAAGGGCAATGCCGACGCAAAGTCGTTGGCCGTCATCGCAACCCTACCCCCGCAAGCGGGAGAGGAGCAGCAACTCAATCCAGCTTCGCTTCCATGCCGCGCCTGACGCCGGGCCGCGCCGTCAGCGCGTCGTACCAGCGGCCGACATTGGGGAAATCCGCGAATGACACCTTGTGGCGCTCGTGCCGCCACGCCCAGCCGAGGATCGCAAAGTCGGCAACCGATAGCACGCCGGCGACGAATTCGCGATCCGCGAGACGGCGATCCAGCACACCATAGAGCCGGCGCGTCTCCGTCATATAGCGCTTCAGGCCATAGGCGCGGTCCGCTTCGTTCTCCAGCGCAATGAAATGATGCACCTGCCCAGGCATCGGCCCGAAGCCGCCCATCTGCCACATCAGCCATTCCAGCACGGGGATGCGCTCGATCAGCGGCGCAGGCAGGAATTTACCGGTCTTCTCGCCGAGATAGAGCAGGATCGCGCCGGATTCGAACACGCTGACGCGCTTGCCATCAGGCCCGTCCGGATCGACGATCGCGGGAATCTTGTTATTGGGGCTGATCGTGAGGAAATCAGGCGCCATCTGCTCGCCTTTGGTGATGTTCACCGGGAAAACTTTGTAACCGAGCCCCATCTCCTCCAGCACGACGCTGATCTTGCGGCCGTTCGGTGTGTTCCAGGTGTGCAGTTCGATGGTCATTTTGTCATATCCCGCGAGAAAGCGGGATATCCAGTACCCCGGAACATCGCGGTCTTACAACCGCCGTCGCGGAATACTGGATCATCCGCTGGAGCCTGTCATCGGGCGGCGCTGCCAGCCGGCCCATTGGCGGATGATGACACTTGCTCTGTTGACGGCGTGCCTTCCGCTCTGGAATGGGCGTGCGTTCGCCGATAAAGTGAGCGCCCGCTCAAAATTTCCGAGAACCCCACTTTGTCCAAGTCAGCCTCCCGCGCCCGCCTCGCCGAGATCATCCGCAAGCGCTCGTTCGGGCGCGGCGAAATCACGCTGGCTTCGGGCCGCAAGAGCGATTTCTACTTCAATCTCAAGCCGACCATGCTCGATCCCGAAGGCGCCACGTTGCTTGCGGAGCTGACGTTCGAGGCGCTGAAGGACGACGGCCTCGATTATGTCGGCGGGCTGGAAATGGGCGCGGTACCGCTCGCCGGCGCGATTGCTCAGCTTTCCTGGCTCAAGGGCCATCCGATCGCGGCGTTCTTCGTCCGCAAAAAGCCGAAAGAGCATGGCGCGCGACTCGCGGTCGAAGGACTGGCGAAGGGCGAGACCCTGAAAGGAAAGCGGGTGGTGATCGTCGAGGACGTCACCACGACCGGAGGCTCGGCGCTGAAGGCGGTCGAGGCGGTCCGCGATGCCGGCGGCGAGATAGCGCTGGTATTTACCATGGTGGACCGCGAAGAAGGCGCGGAAGAAACTTTTGCGCAGGCGGGTCTTGTGTTTCGTTCGCTCTACAAGGCCAGTGAATTCTTGAAGGATTGATTTTGATCTTGCGCCCACGCTTGCGGGGAGAGGTGAAGCAAACTTCTGCATTTCTTTTTCGGCGATCCGGCGCTTGCTCATAGCTCGTTTACCATCCCGCATTAATGTGAATCCGTGCTGAGGCGTTGATCGTCACAGCGGGGTTTGTTGCGTGGGGTGGAGTTGGCGTTGGTGTTGCGTACAGAATTGCCTTATCAGCGCCTGCGGCGCCGCATGACGCTTGTTGCCGCCGTCGCACTCGCTGGCTTAATTGTCCTGGCGCCGCGTATCGCATCCGCCGAAGGCCTGTTGGATTTTCTGTTTGGCGACTCTCCGAAAACGCAGCAGCGCCAGGCCTCTCCGCAAGCGAATTTCTTCGCCGATCCGTTCGGTCTCAATCAACAGCCTGCACCGCCGCCGCGTCCGGTCGCCTCAAGCGGCTCGGGGCCGGCATTTTGCGTGCGCAGCTGCGACGGCAAGTATTTTCCGCTGGCGCGCGGCGGTTCGACGCCGGCGCAGATGTGCCAGGCGTTTTGCCCGGCAAGCGCCACCAAGGTCTTCTTCGGCAGCACCATCGATGGCGCGTCGTCCAGCAACGGCGAGCGCTATGCCAACAGTGAAAACGCTTTTGCCTATCGCAAGGCGTTGCGCGCGGACTGCACCTGCAACGGCCGCGACCCCGCAGGGCTAGCGCCGATCGACCTGACGCTCGACACTTCGCTTCGGCCCGGCGACGTCATTGCCACCACCAACGGGTTAGTGGCCTATTCCGGCGTCAGAGTCGGCGCCGGCCAGACCGCTGAATTCACGCCGGTCGCTTCCTATCCGGGCCTGACCGCCGATGTGCGGGCGCGGCTCGGCGAGATGAAGGTGGCGCCGGTAGCTGCGGAAATGGTTGTCAATGAAGCGCCGCGCGAGGCAAGCCGCGATGACGCGCTGCCCACGACTTCGGTGCCGAAAACCGTTTCGCCAAGGGTGACACGCGCGGAAGTGAACTAGCACGCATTGATGCTTTGAGCCTCATGCCCGGCCTTGTGCCGGGCATCCACGTCTTATCTTGTTTTCTCTCGAAGACGTGGATGGCCGGGTCAAGCCCGGCCATGACGAATTAATCGAACGATTCACCGACCGACGATGACGCCGATCACGTTCGGCGCCGATAGATATTTTTCCTCGATGGCCGCACGCGCCGCCGCCCGGTTTTCCGGCGTCAAAAGGCCGCGCTTCTCGGCGAGGATCATCCAGCAATAACCCCACCAATCCGTCAGCATGCCGTTGTCGTCGACGAGGTCGTAGCCCTGCTCGGCGGCGAAGATGCGCGCGTGCGCCTCGTCGAGCGTATCGAGCCAGGCGTGGTCCTCCATCGAGAACAAATCATCGCTGAAATCGTCGGTGGTGTAGCCCCACACCGACATGCAGACGGCGTTGAACTCGCGGTCGATCTGGTCGTCATCGACCGGCCGGCGGCGCGCGGCCTGATGCAGCCGGGACAGCGAGCGTGCGAAGTCTGCGATGCGGGTGAGTGCGAATTGATCGAAGGCAATGGTGGACATGTAGTCCTCGAAGGCTCGGATAGACCATAGATGTTGTATCGGCACGGCGCCGAATCACTATGATATATCAAAGACTTGCTAATGTGTTCTTAATTTGTTCCGCAACTTTGAGAAGGCGGACTTGTTTGTTCTCGTCGAGCGCCATGACATCGATCTAATCAGCTTCGGCGTCGATGGGATGCTGTCGGGTGTTTTGTCGCGCTAAGTCCGGTTCAGTCAGCAGCCTCTTTCGTTTCGCCTCACATCGCCGACAGCATCTTGTCGCCGCAATAATTGGCGTAGAATTTTCCGCCGCATTGTTTGCGGATCGCCGCACAACGCGCCGCGGGCGAAGCGGATTTCGCGACGCTGAACGAGCAGCTGAGGCCGTCGGCGCTTCGGCCTGTCTTGCCGCCGGTGGCGAATGCCGCGCTGGTGGCGCTAATGCAGAATATCAATAGTGCTGTGGCGGCAATCTCGATCATTAATCTCATGGCCCGTCCTTTCCTAAATTGGTCCTTCCTGAATTATCGCGGCCCAAATTACCGCGACATGGTATTTTTCGGATCGCACTATATCACGATCCAGCGCGCACGGATTCCGGCAAATCGGCCCGGTCCTTGCATAAAAACCATGCATGCATTGCACAAACGAGGTTCCGATCCGGACACAACGCGCGTATCATTTCGCTGCGGCTCAACTCTCCAGGATTTAAACTTTGCCCGATCAATCCTTCCCAGCGAAATTTCCGGCGCTCAACCAGCCCATCGACGAACTGATGCTGGCCGAGATCAAGGGCGCGATCCTCGCCAAGCTCAGGCTTGCGATCGGCAAGGATGCCGGGATGGCTTCCCGGCACGACTGGTACAAGGCGGCGGCGCTGGCGCTGCGCGACCGCATCGTGCACCGCTGGCTGACCACGGAAAAGCAGAGCTACGACGCCGGCAGCAAGCGGGTCTATTATCTCAGTCTGGAATTTTTGATCGGGCGCCTGTTCACCGACGCGCTGAACAATATGGGGCTATTACCGGTGTTCGAGGCCGCGCTCGGCGATCTCGGCGTCGGTCTCGCGGACTTGCGCAAATGCGAGCCGGATGCAGCCCTCGGCAATGGTGGTCTTGGACGGCTTGCAGCGTGCTTCATGGAGAGCATGGCGACGCTGGCGATTCCCGCCATCGGCTACGGCATTCGTTACGATTTCGGCCTGTTCCGCCAGATCATCGCGCAGGGCTGGCAACAG